>Ga0302324_100010262_pt1 | contig 19421 bp, 16 predicted proteins | sample Palsa_T0_1_FD_201949 | JGI IMG/M metagenome (GOLD analysis project Ga0302324, IMG submission 201949) | Peat permafrost microbial communities from Stordalen Mire near Abisko, Sweden - Palsa_T0_1 | ecosystem: Environmental > Terrestrial > Soil > Palsa > Peat permafrost | place: Sweden: Abisko...
ACCCTTGTGCAAGGCCCGTCATCGAACCGGAGCGTTTGATCATGTGCGGCATTGTCGGGCTTTTTCTGAAGGACCGAGCGCTCGAACCAGAACTCGGCGTGCTGCTTGCCGGCATGTTGATCACGTTGTGCGATCGCGGGCCCGATTCGGCGGGTTTTGCTGTTTACGGTGCCGGGATTCCCGGCACAATCAAGCTGACGATCCGGGGCCCTCGCGGTTGCGACTATGAGGCCGTCATCCGCCAGCTCCAGGCTGGCGCTCAAGCGCTGCCGCATGCGGTGCGCGACACCCACCTCGTCATGACGGTGCCGCAAGCGCAGGAAGCTGCCGTGCGCGCCAAAATCGCCGCCATGCCGGATCTGGCTCTCGTGGGCAGCGGTCGCCGCATGGAAATTTTCAAGGAGGTTGGCAGGCCGGACCGGGTGGCGCAGCGATTCGGCCTCGGTACCATGGCTGGCAGCCACGGTATCGGCCACACGCGGATGGCGACGGAATCCGCGGTCACGACCGACGGCGCACACCCCTTCACGACCGGCCCAGATCAATGCCTGGTTCACAACGGTTCGTTGTCGAACCACAATGCGTTGCGCCGCGACCTGATCAGAGAGGGCCTCGCGTTTCAGACCGAAAACGACACTGAAGTCGCGGCCGGCTACATGAGCTGGAGGATGCGGGAAGGCGATTCACTCGAGCAGACACTGAATTCGTCGCTCACCGCGCTCGATGGTTTTTATACCTTTGTAGTAGGCACGGAATCTGGGTTCGGGGTGCTGCGCGATCCAATCGCCTGCAAGCCCGCCGTGATGGCGGAAACCGACCGCTTGGTCGCGTTCGGCACCGAGTATCGTGCGCTGGTGGATCTCCCGGGCATTGACATGGCCAGAGTCTGGGAGCCGGTTCCCGCGAAAGCATACCTGTGGGAGCGGCACTGATGCGGACTGTCGATCTCTCGCAGACCTCTCTGCGTGAGCTCAACGGCGCGCTTCATCGCCTCCGCGCCGATACCAACGAAACGCACTGGCGAGTACTCAATCCTCGCGGACAGCACGCGATCGCCGCCGGCATTGATGCACCGATTACCGTCGAGATCGAGGGACATGTTGGTTATTACTGCGCCGGTATGAACAAGGCGGCGACGGTCGTGCTCAACGGCAATGCCGGCCAGGGGGTCGCTGAAAACATGATGTCGGGGCGGGTGCATGTGAAGGGTGACGCTTCGCAGGCCGCGGGAGCAACCGGCTGCGGCGGTTTGCTCGTGGTCGATGGCAATGCATCGGCGCGATGCGGCATTTCCATGAAGGGGATCGATATCGTGGTCAAAGGGTCGGTCGGACATCTCTCAGCCTTCATGGGGCAAGCCGGCAACCTGGTCGTGCTCGGCGATGCGGGAGAGGCGCTCGGCGATTCCATCTACGAAGCGCGGCTGTTCGTTTGCGGCAACGTTGAAAGCCTCGGCGCCGATTGCATCGAGAAGCCGCTCGAGGAGCACCACAAGGCCGACTTGTCGAAATTGCTCGAAGCTGCGGGCATCAACGGTGCGATCGACCCCGGCTCGTTTCGGCGGTACGGCTCCGCGCGTAAGCTGTATCATTTCCACATCGACAACATCGGATCATATTGATGGAGCCGCCAGACCGCTGGATTCGCACGCCGCCGCGGCCGTCGGCGACCTTCGACGATTTTTCTCTGGCGGAAATACGCCGCGCCGCAGCGACCGGCATTTACGACATCCGCGGCTTTGGCGCCAAACGCAAGCTGCCGCATTTCGACGATCTTTTGTTTCTCGGCGCTTCGGTCAGCCGCTATCCGCTGGAAGGCTATCGCGAGAAATGCGGGACCGACGTGACGATTGGTTCCCGGTTTGCGACCAAGCCCATAAAGCTGAAGATTCCGATTACGATCGCGGGCATGAGCTTCGGCTCGCTATCGGCGCCCGCCAAAGAGGCCTTGGGGCGCGGGGCGACCGCGATGGGAACCTCGACCACGACCGGCGACGGCGGCATGACGGCCGAGGAGCGCGAACATTCGAACATCCTGGTCTATCAGTTGCTTCCATCACGCTACGGCATGAACCCGGACGATCTGCGCAAGGCCGACGCGATCGAGGTGGTGATCGGCCAGGGCGCCAAGCCCGGCGGCGGCGGCATGCTGCTGGGACAGAAGATTTCCAAACGCGTCGCCGAAATGCGCACGCTGCCGGAAGGCATCGACCAGCGCTCGGCCTCCCGGCATCCCGATTGGACCGGGCCGGACGACCTGGAGATCAAGCTGCACGAGTTGCGCGAAATCACCGATTGGGAAAAGCCGATCTACATCAAGATTGGCGCGTCGCGTCCCCAATACGACATACCGCTCGCGGTCAAAGCCGGCGCCGACGCGATCGTGCTCGACGGCATGCAAGGCGGCACCGCGGCGACCCAGGACGTCTTCATCGAGCACGTTGGCATTCCGACGCTCGCTGCCATACCGCCCGCGGTGCGGGCGCTGCAGGACCTCGGCATGCACCGCAAGGTGCAGCTCATCGTATCGGGCGGCGTGCGCAGCGGCGCGGACGTCGCCAAATGCCTCGCGCTCGGCGCCGACGCGGTTTCCGTCGGCACGGCGGCGCTCATCGCCATCGGCGACAACGACCCACTTTACGACAACGAATACCGCGCCCTCGGCATCAAGGCCGGGTGTTACGACGACTGGCACGAAGGCCGCGATCCTGCCGGCATCACAACCCAGGACGAAACGCTGGCACGCCGGCTCGATCCGGTGATGGCCGGCCGCAAGCTCGCCAACTACCTCGCGGTATTGACGCTTGAAGCACAAACGATCGCCCGTGCCTGCGGCAAGTCGCATGTCCACAATCTGGAGCCCGAAGACCTCGTCGCTCTCACGATCGAAGCCGCAGCAATGGCAAAGGTGCCGCTTGCAGGTACCGACTGGATTCCGGGCGTAAAGAACGCCTTCTGAAAGACACCGAAGAATTGATCAAGACGCAGCTCGGGGCCGGACGATAAGGGGAAAGGGCGCGATTCATGGCATCGCTTAGCGCGTACGCAAAAGAAAAAGGGATCAAATACTTTCTGGTCTCGTTCGTCGATCTGTTCGGCACAATGCGCGCCAAGATCGTGCCGGCCACTGCGATCGATATGATCTCGAAATCCGGAGCGGGCTTTGCCGGGTTCGCGGTCTGGTTCGACATGACGCCGGCGCATCCGGACATTCTCGTGATGGCGGACCCGGATAGCGCCGTTCAACTGCCGTGGAAACCGGAGGTGGCCTGGGTGACGGGCGATCTGGTCATGGGCGGCAAGCCGGTCACGCAGAATCCCCGGCAAATCCTCAAAAAGGTAGTCAAGAAGGCCGAAGAAGCCGGCTATGAACTGAAGTCCGGCGTCGAATGCGAATATTTTCTGACACAGCCGGACGGCAAGACGATCTCCGACGAGGCCGACGTCCAGGCAAAGCCTTGCTACGATCAGCAGGCGCTGATGCGGCGTTACGATGTCATTTCGGAAATTTGCGACAGCATGATCGCGCTCGGCTGGCAGCCGTATCAGAACGATCACGAGGACGCCAACGGCCAGTTCGAAATGAACTGGGAATACGACTCCGCCCTGAAGACCGCGGACCGCCACGCTTTCTTCAAATACATGGTCAAGTCGATCGCGGAGAAGCATGGGTTGCGCGCGACCTTCATGCCCAAGCCGTTCCCGCACCTGACGGGCAACGGCTGCCACGCCCACTTGTCCCTCTGGTCGGCTGACGGCGGCAAGAACCTGTTCGAGGATGCGAACGGCGAGCTTGGCCTCTCGGCCCTAGCTTATCATTTTCTCGGCGGCATCATGCACACCGCCGAGGCGATGGCCGCTATCACCAATCCGACGGTGAATTCCTATAAACGCCTCAACGCTCCGCCGACATTGTCGGGCGCGACCTGGTCCCCTAACACGATTACTTACGCCGGCAACAACCGCACCCACATGATCCGCATTCCCGACGCGGGCCGTTTTGAGCTCCGCCTCGCCGACGGCGCCACCAACCCGTATCTGTTCCAGGCCGCGCTGCTCGTCGCCGGACTTGACGGCATCAAGAACAAGCGCGATCCGGGGAAGCGTCTCGATATCGATATGTATACCGAGGGTCACAAGGTGACGAACGCGCGACGCTTGCCGCTCAATCTCCTCGACGCTTTGCGTGCATTCGACCAATCTTCGATCCTGAGGGAAGGACTCGGTGACGAGTTCTCCAGCGCGTATCTCAAGCTCAAATACGATGACTGGAATAAATACTCGCGTCACCTGACCGAATGGGAACGTGAGACGACGCTGGATTGTTGAGGGCGGCGACGCCCTACGCACTCGTGCACGCGATCGAAGGCCAGAATCGCCGATGAAATACTCCGCTCTTTCGCTCGTCTACGAGGCGCTGCGCGGTAACGCGGACTGGAAACCGGCGTGGCGGGACGCTCAGCCGAAGGCCGAATACGACGTAATCATTGTCGGCGGCGGCGGTCATGGGCTGGCGACTGCCCATTATCTCGCCAAGGAGCACGGGCTGAGCAACGTCGCCGTTCTGGAAAAGGGCTGGATCGGTTCGGGCAATGCCGGCCGCAACACGACCATCATCCGTTCCAACTACCTGCTGACGCCGAATATCCAGTTCTACGAATGGTCGATGAAGCTGTGGGAGGGCCTGGAAAGCGACCTCAATTACAATGTCATGGTCAGCCAGCGCGGCGTCGTCAATCTCTATCACTCCGATGCGCAGCGCGACGCCTTCGCCCGTCGCGGCAATGCCATGCGGCTCAACGGCGTCGATGCGGAATTGCTTGATCGGGCGCAAATTCGGGCGATGCTGCCGTTTCTCGATTACGACAACGCGCGCTTTCCGATCCACGGCGCGCTGCTGCAGCGCCGCGGCGGCACGGCGCGGCACGACGCCGTCGTATGGGGTTATGCGCGCGCCGCCGATCGGCGCGGCGTGGACATCATCCAGAATTGCGAAGTGACAGGTCTGGTGATCAGAAACGGACGCATCGCGGGCGTCGAAACGACGCGCGGAAACATTCGCGCGGCAAAAGTCGGCGTTGCCGTTGCCGGCAACACATCGCGGCTCGCGGCAATGGCGGGCCTGCGGATGCCGATCGAAGCCCACGTGATCCAGGCCTTCGTCACTGAAGGAGTCAAGCCTGCCATTGATTGCGTGCTGACTTTTGGAGCCGGACACTTTTACATCAGCCAATCCGACAAGGGCGGCCTTGTATTCGGCGGCGATCTGGACGGGTACAACACCTACGCCCAGCGCGGCAATCTTCCGACCGTTGAAGACATCATCGAGGGCGGCGTTGCGCTGTGGCCCGGCCTCGGGCGGCTGCGCGTTCTCCGGCACTGGGGCGGACTTCTCGATATGACCATGGACGGCACCCCGATCATCGACCGCACACCGATCGACGGCCTCTATCTCAACGGCGGCTGGTGCTACGGAGGCTTCAAGGCAACGCCGGCATCGGGCTGGTGCTTCGCGCACACGATCGCGCGCGGCGAACCGCACGCATTGAATGCAGCTTTCCGGCTTGATCGCTTCGCGGCCGGTCGTGTGATCGACGAAAAAGGCCAGGGCGCTCAGCCCAACCTGCATTGACCATCCATTGAGGACGACGTGCGGATTGTCTGCCCATATTGCGGCGAACGCGGCAACGAGGAATTCACCTATCAGGGCGACGCCTCGCCGACACGCCCCGATCCGGCCGGCGCGGACGCGACGCAGAAATTCGCCGAATATGTATACCTGCGCGACAATCCGCGCGGCCCGCAACGAGAGCTTTGGTATCACGCCGCCGGCTGCCACAGCTGGCTCGTGGTCACCCGCAATACGATCAGCCACGAGATCACGCACGTCCAGTTCGCTCGCGATGTCGCAAACGGCGCCACTCCGGCTACCGAGGTCGGGCGATGACGAAGCACACGGCCGCTTCGGCGCCGCGCGGGACGCGCGCGGCTTCGCCATGCCGTCTTCCGCGCGGCGGTCTGATCGATCGTGCGACTTCGCTCCGATTCAGCTTCGACGGACGCGGCTATGCCGGATGCGCCGGCGACACGCTCGCTTCGGCTCTCGTCGCAAATGGCGTACGCGTGGTCGGCCGCTCGTTTAAGTATCATCGTCCGCGCGGCATTTTCACCGCGGGAACGGACGAGCCCAACGCACTGGTCGAGCTGCGCGGGGGAGCACGTCGCGAGCCGAACACACGCGCCACCACGATCGAACTGTTCGACGGCTTGGTCGCCGCAAGCCAGAATCGCTGGCCGTCCCTCGCTTTCGATGTGATGGCGGTGAACGGGTTGCTCTCGCCACTTTTCCCGGCTGGCTTCTACTACAAGACCTTCATGTGGCCGCCGGGGTTTTGGGAAAAGGTCTATGAGCCGGCGATTCGGCGCGCCGCGGGCCTCGGCCGGGCGGCAGGCGCCGACGACCCTGACGAATATGAAAAGGCGTCCGCTCATTGCGACGTTCTGGTCATCGGTTCGGGCCCGGCGGGCTTGATGGCAGCGCTGGCCGCTGCACGCGCCGGAGCGCGGGTCCTTCTGGCCGAAGAAGACTTCAGGCTCGGTGGACGCCTGCTGGCGGAGCGTCTGGTGCTTGGAGATCGCGAAGGAGTCGACTGGGTTGCCTCGATTGAAACGGAACTCGCCGCGATGCCCGATGTCCGCATCATGCGCCGTACCAGCGTATTCGGCGCTTACGATCATGGGCAGTATGGCGCGGTGGAGCGCGTTAGCGACCATCTTACCGCGCCCGCTCCGCATCAGCCGCGCCAACGCTATTGGAAGATCATCGCCAGGCGCGCGGTGCTCGCCGCCGGCGCGAGCGAACGGCCGATCGCGTTTGCCGGCAATGACCGCCCGGGCGTAATGCTCGCCGGCGCGGTGCGCACTTATCTCAATCGGTATGCCGCGATGCCGGCCTCCCGGCTCGTGATTTTCACGAACAACGACGATGGCTGGCGCACCGCGGCCGATGCGCTTCGTGCCGGTGTTTCGGTCGAGGCGATCGTCGATTCGCGACCGGATGCGCCGGAACGTCCGGCCGCCGCGTTGAACCGAACGGTGCGCGTTTTGCTTGGGGCTCAGGTGGTTCGAGCCAAGGGTGCACGATCGCTTCACGCGGTGGATGTTGTCGACGCAACGGGTCGCACGACCACGATCGCATGCGATGGTCTTGCCGTTTCGGGGGGCTGGAATCCCTTGCTGCATCTCACCTGCCACCTCGGCGCCAAGCCCCAATGGCGCGACGACATCGCCGCCTTTGTCCCGAACGCTGTGCCGGCCGGCATGACCGCCGCCGGCGCCGCCAACGGCGCCATGAGCTTGGCCGATTGCCTTGCGACCGGCGCCGAAGCGGGAGCGCGCGCTGCGGCGGATTGCGGTTTCGCCGTGACGGCGGCTGCGCCGCCGAGCACCGAAGCAGAATCGGTGTCCATCACGCCGATGTGGTGGGTGAAGGGGAACGGCAAGGCCTTCGTCGATTTTCAGAACGACGTTACGGTCAAAGATGTCACGCTCGCCGAGCAGGAGGGTTTCCGCTCGGTCGAACATCTCAAGCGTTATACCACGCTCGGCATGGCGACCGATCAGGGCAAGATCGGCGGCGTTATCGGCTTGGCGGTCCTGTCGGAACTGGTGAAGCAGCCAATCCCCGCGGTTGGCACGACTACGTACCGCCCGCCCTACACGCCAGTGGCGCTCGGCGCTCTCGCCGGACATCACCGCGGCAAGGATTTCAGGCCGACGCGACTGCCGCCGTCACATCAATGGGCGGTCGAGCAATCTGCCATCATGGTGGAGACCGGCGCGTGGCTGCGCGCCCAATATTATCCGCGCCCAGATGAAACCGACTGGCTCGACACGGTCAGCCGCGAGGTGCGCACGGTACGATCGGCGGTCGGTGTCTGCGATGTATCGACACTTGGCAGGATAGACGTCCAAGGTACTGACGCCGGCGTTTTCCTCGATCGCGTGTATACCAACGCGTTCTCTACCTTGCCGGTCGGCAAGGCGCGCTACGGCCTGATGTTGCGCGAAGACGGCTTTGTCATGGATGACGGAACAACGTCCCGCCTCGCCACGGACCACTACTTCATGACGACGACAACGGCCAACGCCGCGAAGGTCATGCAGCATCTTGAATTTTGCCACCAGGTATTCTGGCCGGACCTCGATGTGCAGATGGTCTCGGTGTCCGAGCAATGGGCGCAATACGCGATCGCGGGACCACATTCACGGGACACCCTGCGCGGTCTGGTTGACGCGCCGCATAGTCTGGCGAATGAGGTTTTTCCGCACCTCGCCGCACAGAAGGTCACGATCCTGGACGGGCTAGACGCCTTGCTGTTTCGGCTCTCATTTTCCGGCGAGCTCGCCTACGAGCTGGCTGTCCCCGCCCGCTACGGCGATGCGGTAATCCGTGCCGTGATGGCGGCCGGTGAAGCATTCGGTATCGCGCCCTACGGCACCGAGGCCCTGGGCGTGATGCGTATTGAAAAAGGTCATATCTCAACCAATGAGATCAACGGACAGACGACCGCACACGATCTGGGCGCCGCCCGCATGGTGTCGTCGCGCAAAGACTTCATCGGCCGGGTCATGGCGGAGCGGCCTGCTCTGCGAGCGCCGGACCGGCCAACTTTCGTCGGGTTAAAACCTGTCGATCGGACGCAACGGCTGCGCGCCGGCGCACACTTTCTGCCGCTTGGCGCCCGGGCCGTGGCGGATAACGATCAAGGCTACATGACCTCAGTCGCCTTCTCGCCAACGCTCGGTCATTGGGTTGGGCTTGGCCTGTTGCAGCAAGGGCCGCGACGCTTCGGCAAAAGCGTTCGCGCCTATGATCCGGTTCGCGACGGCGACGTCGAGGTTGAAGTCTGCGATCCGGTTTTTGTCGATCCGGAGCGGGTGCGCCTCAATGGCTGATCCGGATTTACGCGTCCGCGCACCACTGGATGGCTTGGCGCAGCCGGGCCGGTTCGGCGCGGCCACACCGTATCCAGGGCTCGTGATCGAAGAACGAACGGACCTGGCTCTCGCGACGGTCATGGCGCGGCGAGGAAAGGAACGCGACGTAAGACGCATCGTTGCCGCGGCTTACGGCATCGATTTGCCCGATGCGCCGCGCGTCGCATCGAAGCAGGGCGTGTCGTTTGCTGGTATCGGTATCCACCAGTGGCTTGCCGCCGCCGAGATGTCGGCCGAGAAAGACTTCGTCTGGCGCCTGCGGGACATGCTCGCCGGCCTGGCGTCGATTGCGGACCAGTCCGACGGGCGTGTTGTACTTCGGCTCAGCGGCAATCGCGTTCGCGACGTACTGGCGAAGGGCGTTCCGGTCGATTTGCATCCGCGCAGTTTCAAAACTGGCGACGTTGCTTCAACCTTGGTTGCCTATATCGGCGTGCAGATTCAACAACTCGACGATCGTCCGACGTTCCAGTTGATGGCATTCCGCAGTCTTGCCGGCAGCCTATGGTCCTGGCTGGCCAAATCGGCGGTGGAATTCGGCTACGAGACTGTGCACCGCGGGCAGGAGCGCAGCAGATTGCATGATTGAGCATTCTTCTGAGCGAATCTGATGTCTGGCACGATCCGCCCAAGCTAACTGATGACGCTATATCTGCCGTGGTGTACCGCGATATCCTCTCGCACCGCTCTTGCCGAGCGCTGGTTCCGACCGGCGATGTTACACTTGACATACCAAGCCCCATGATCTAGTCTCACGGCCATAGGAGTTTTCGCTATGGCTAAGCCCGTTTTGACCGCCCCGCATTTCCTGACCGAAGCCAACGCCTTCGCTTACGTCGAAGCGTCGCTTTGGCCGAATGGCCCCGTTTGCCCGCACTGTGGCGAGACTGCCCGGATTGGCCGGTTGAATGGCAAGACGACCCGCCCCGGCCTTTGCAAGTGCTACGCCTGCAAAAAGCCCTTCACGGTTCGCATGGGAACGCTGTTCGAGGACAGCCACCTTCCCCTGCATCTGTGGCTTCAGGTCATCCACCTGTTCTGCGCTTCCAAGAAAGGAATTTCGACCCGTCAAATCCAGCGCATGCTCAATTGCAGCATGAAGACCGCGTGGTTCCTTGGACACCGCATCCGACTGGCTATGGACCCCGGCTCCGCAACGCCCATTGGCGGCGCTGGGAGGACCGTAGAGGCGGACGAAACTTTCATCAGCAATTCGCGCAAGACCAAGTTCTCGGGCTTCCGTAGGAAGCCCCGCACGGCCGTCCTTAGCCTCGTGGACCGTGACGGTCCGATCCGCTCCATGACGATTGACCACCGTGGCGTCGGGCCGCGCCTTTACAAGCACCTGAACAAGGAAAGCCGTCTCGTTACCGACAACGCCCAACACTACAAATTCACGGGCGCGGCCAAGCACGAAAGCGTCGATCACTACAAATACGAATGGGCGCGCGGCGACGTGCATACCAATACGCTTGAAGGTTTCTTTTCGATCTTCAAGCGCGGCCTGATCGGCGTTTATCAGCATATCGACGCCAAGCACTTTGACCGTTACTTGGCCGAATTCGATTTCCGCCAGAACACGCGCGCCAAGCTTGGCATCAACGATACGCAACGCGCCGCGATTGCCCTTCAGGGCGTCAAGGGCAAGCGGTTGACCTACGAAACAACTCAAGAAGGGATTTCGGCGTGACCCGCCAGAGCAATTAGAATTTTGGCTTAAGAACGGACTGTGGCTTTGAACCCAGACGCAGAACGCTCGTATATCTCTGAGTTGGAAAGACTGGGCGAAACACAAGTAAGGTCCGACTATGATCATGGTCGGATACCTCCCGGTTTTATGTATCTCGCCGCCAATTGGCTTGGTGAGAGAAAACGCGCCTCCGAACGCCGAAGGGAGGCTTCCAATTCTGAGCAAATCGAATTAATGAGGCGCGCGGCTTCGGCTGCCGAAGTGCAAGCGACGGAGGCGCGGCGAGCAAATACCAAGGCGACTATTGCGCTAATAATTGCGATAGCCTCTCCTATAGTCAGCACAATAATCGCGGCTATCGGCATATGGATGACCCATCTGGACACACACAAATGAGCAAAAAGTCCGAGGCAAAGCCCAAACTCACCGATGCTGAACGCCACAAGCGTTTCGTCGCTATGGCGAAAGAAGTAGGGGCTTCGGACGATCCGAAGGATTTTGACAAGGCGTTCAAGAAAGTAATTCCTGTATCGCAGGCGGAAGCGAAGAAGGGCCACCGTAGGCGACCCTAATTGCCTGTTCGTGCAAGCTCTTGAGACTGTCGCGATTTAGATCAACCCAAACCGCATTACCGCGATACGAATCGGGCGATTTGGTTCGTTCCCGAGATACGCCGATTGGCTTTTGACCGACAACATCGCCCCAGGCGTTGTACGCAAAGTGATCGGCTGCGGCGACGGGAAGTTCCGTCTTGTCGCAAAACGTCAATCCAGCCAATGCGCGCTGGGCCTGCGGAAGTCTGTCCCGTACCCACTTGTAACTTCGCCGCGCGTCTTCCGCGTTTGGATGGCCATCTTCCAAAACGATGTGTAGCCGTGGCTCGGTCGCCTGTGGGATATGTCCAACTAGGTCAACGACGTGCGCGAAACAACCACGAAACATAATCGTGTATTTTGAATCGGGGCGCGTTTTCTTGGGCCAACTCAAATTCCGATAGAACCTGTAATCTTCGTCCCGAATGAACGCGACCACAGCGCCTTCCATCGTTTCATTGATGACGTGCTGAAAATCATCCAAGAACTTGATTTTTCGATCTACGGTCCAGCCCCTGAAATCCCCATGGCCGCGCCGCACGTTGATTGCGTGATATTTTTTTACGCCATAACGCTTGAATAGCTTGTGAGTACGATCGCTGTATTTGCGCCATTGGCGAGCGCTCGCGACGTGGCCTCCCATAGCCGAGACTTTGGCCCCAGCGTGCGTACCGCTCTCATCAAGGTAGGCGGTGAAGATCATGAATAGCCGCTCCGGTTCCCACCGATGGGCCAGAGCAACACATAGCTCGCCGACGAAATCGGAGGGTCGCAAGGGCGCGTTCATGGCTGCGCCTCATGCGATTCGCTCCATACTAGCCCTTGGGCATAGGTATGGTAAGTGTAACGTCGCCTTCCGACCAGAGGGGAAACGCAGGTTTCCTTAGCAGCTTAGTGGCGCGCCCGAAGAGATTCGAACTCCTGACCCCCAGATTCGTAGTCTGGTGCTCTATCCAGCTGAGCTACGGGCGCGGTGCACGTCGCGCGGGAAATATCACCGGTCGCCGGTGCCGCGCGGGGCATAGCTATAAGCTTCGAAGGCCATTGGCAAGCGCCAGGGGCTGGTCAGGGGAGGCCGAAATGGCGTCACTATATGATATGAAGGGCGGTCATCGCCTCTAAAATACGTTGGAGAAGAACCCGTGTGGCGGCCACCGCAACGGATCCGATTTACGGCCGCGGCTGGCCGTGTGCCGTCCGCCGCGGAAGCTGCCGCATCGCGGCTGTTTTCGCCGATTAACATCGGTCCGGTCGCGTTGGCGCAACGGACCTGGGTTCCCGCCATGGTGCCGTGGCGGGCGACCGAAGACGGCTACTTCACTGACGAAGTCGTCGAATGGTATGAGCGCTTCGCCCAGGGCATGCCGGGCGCGATCGTGGTCGAGGCGACCGGCATCCGCGACGTTCCGAGCGGGCCGCTCTTGCGCATCGGGCACGACCGCTTCCTGCCCGGGCTCACGCGCCTCGCCGAGACGGTGCGGCGGGCCAGTGAGGGCCGCACGCGCTTGCTGATTCAGCTGATCGATTTCCTTGCCATCCGCCGCCGGCCCGAACCCAAAAAATTCTTTGAACGGTTTCTTGCCATCACCGATCGGCATCGCGCCGCTTTGCCCGGTCTGGTCGACGCCGAGATCCGGTCCCGTTTGAGCACGATGAGCGAAGACGGACTCGCCGGGGTGTTGTCGCCGGACGAAGTGGAAGCGTTGCAATTTGGCTATCGCGAGCGCGTCACCGACATGCAGCACGCGCACATCCGCGACCTGCCGCAGGTGCTGCCCGGCTTGTTCGCGGAGGCCGCTCAACGCGCGGAGAAAGCCGGCTTCGACGGCGTCGAGCTGCACTACGCGCACGCCTACACGATGGCGTCGTTTCTCTCGCGCACCAACACGCGAGACGACGGTTATGGCGGCGTGCGAGAAAGTCGCGTCCGGCTGCCGCTCGAAGTCTTTGCCGAGGTCCGCCGCCATGTCGGCAAAGGGTTTGCCGTCGGTTGCCGGTTCCTGGCCGACGAATGCATCGCCGGCGGTAGTGACGTCGGCGATGCGGCTTATTTCGGCGTCGCGTTTGCGCGCGCCGGCATGGATTTTCTCTCGACCTCGCGCGGCGGCAAATTCGACGACGCCAAGCAGCCGTCCGTCGGCACCGCTGCCTATCCTTACACCGGACAAAGCGGCTACGAGTGCATGCCGCAGTTCATTTCCGACGAACGCGGGCCGTTCGGCCGCAATGCCGAACCGACCGCGGCGATCCGCAAAGCGGTGTGCGATTCCGGCCGTGCGGTTCCGGTCGTCTGCACCGGAGGCATTCACAACTTCGAAATGGCGGAAGACTATCTGGCGCGGGGCGTCTGCGACATCGTCGGCGCCGCGCGCCAGGCGCTGGCCGATCCGGACTGGTTTCGAAAAACGCTGCTTGGATTCGGCGGCGAGGTGCGCGTGTGCGAATACACCAATTACTGTGAAGGGCTGGATCAGAAACACAAACCGGTCACATGTCAGCTCTGGGACAAACTCCCTTCGGGCCCAAGCGAAAGGCGCACGGCGGACGGCAAGCGTCGCCTCACCGCGCCGGCGTGGCAGCCGCCGGGCTAGCGATCGCGGCAATCAGTGCGGGCTACTTTGCAGCGAGATATTGCCGGGCCTTGAGCAGTTCGGGACGCGTGCTGCCGGCATCTACCATTTCGACCATCAAGCCGAAATAGTCGCGCGCTTTGTCGCGATTGCCGGCTGCAACTGCCGCGCTGGCGGCGCCGTAAAAGGTGCGCAGCCGTTTGGGATCGTTGACCAGAGAGGCTTCGTAAGCCGCAAAAGCGTCGTCGGCGCGACCGCTTTCCAGAAGCATGTCTCCCAAAAGCTCCCGCGCCGGAAGGATGCGGCCGGGAGAAACCGCGCTCTTCTCGCTCGCGTCTTCCATATCCGCCGCTGAGCGCATCAAAGTGAGTGCTTCCTCGCGATGGCCGCCGGCGAAAGCGATCCATGCCGCCGCGCCAAGACGCTGCACCTCGACCTCGGTTGCCCAGTAGTCGTTCTTGGCAGCTTTGAGAACCGCCACTATGGCAGCGAGCCGAGACACGTCTTTTTCAGCGCCGGCCGGATCGCCGCTGCGCGCCGCCCCGATGGCGCGCGCGAACAGCGTCAAAGCCTCGGTGTACGGGAATTTGCCATCGGGCGAGTCGGCAAGTACGGCAGCCTCCCGCCATTGGCCGCGTTCTACAGCGTAGCGCGCCGGAATAGCGGCGCGCGCATACGCCGAGGTGCGTTCCGGACTGGAGATGCCGAGTGATTCCTTGACGACAGCGCCGGCATCGGCGTCGCGCGCCAATTGCAGATCGGCATAGACCATGTAATCCATGGCGTGCAGCACTTGTCCGGGATCTTTGTCCGTCTTGGCTGCGACGACCGAGCTCACATTGGTGTCGACCGACTCGCGCCACAAGCCGACGCGTGTGAAGATGTGCGACGGCATGTGCAGGGCGTGCGCCGCGTCCGGCGCAATGCCGGCATAGCAAAACGCAGCGGGCAATCCGTTGCGGGCGATCGCCGGATAGTCATAGCTGTGAATGAGATAATGGGCGACGCCCGGATGATTGGGATGGTTGGCGAATTGCGCCTCGAGAATGGCGGCTGCCCTCCGGGCCCGGGAATAGCTCTTGTCGGTCGGCGGCTGGCTAGCGGTCAGATAAAGAGCGCTAAAGATCTGGGTTTCATCGTCGTCGGGATAGCGTTGGGCCATCGCCTCGAACGCATCTGACAATGAACGTATCCTTGCCCCGTGGGTCCGCTCGGCGAAACGGTCGTAGTAAGCGGCAATCGCCTCGATGTAGTCCCGCTCGCGCTGACTTTTTGCGCCGATTGCCCGGCCGCGGTCGATGGTTTTTTGGGCCTTTTGAGCGTTCTCGGGGCTTGGACCGACCGAGAAAGTATTGCCGATAAGGATAGTCGCGATCCCCCAGGTGGCGATCGCACAATCCGGATCGCGGTTGAGAGCTTCGCGGAAGGCCTGTTCGCCGTCGGCAAACCCGAAGGAATGGAGCCAGGCGACGCCGCGCTCCAGGCTCTCCTGCGCCTCCGGCGTGCAAGAATTGGCGAAGGCGACCTCGCCGATTTTCTTGGGCGAAGCACTGTCTTCGCCGGCCTGCGCGACGGACATCGCTCCCAGCAGCCCAAGCATCAGGTATGAAATAAGCGCCGCGCGCATGATCGCAGCCTTTGGTTCTGGATTTGGAACGTTACCACGCCGGTTAGTCGCGGCGGTAGTGCCTCAAGCCGGCCCGATCGGCGCGTCGCCGCTTCGTATCGATGAGCGCGGACAAGGTTTCGGCGATTTGTAAGCTGCCGCCCTCGCCCGTCATGACTTTTACCAGCCTTCCATCGGGATCGACGACGTAGACGAACGCGCTGTGATCATAGGAATAGCCGCCATCGTCCGTCTCGCGCCGCTCGTAGAAGACGTGAAAGCTTTTGGCGGCCTGGGCGATCTGCGTCGGGGTCCCGGTAAGGCCGACGAGCCGCGGGTCGAAGGATTTAAGATATTCTGCCAGAACGCTCGGCGTATCGCGCCGCGGATCGACCGTGACAAAGAGACCTTGCACAGCGGCGGCGCGAGGGCCGAGTCTGTCGAGGGCGCCTGCAATGTCCATCAGTGTCGTGGGGCAGACGTCGGGACAGAAGGTGTAGCCGAAATAGATCACCAGCCATTTGCCGCGATAGCTTTGGTCCGTGATCGTGGCTCCATCCGCCGCCGTGAGGGCGAAACTCACCAACGATCCCGCGGGAGGAAATGCGGTCTGCGCCGCAGCCGGTGCCGGCGCGCAGCTCCAAAGCGACGCCGGCCCGACGGTCGCGAGCGCGCAGCCAAGCGAAACGATGCAGGCCCGCCAGCTCATGCGTTTCACCGCGCCTTCGCCAAGGCCTTTGCCCGCGTCTTGTGACCGATTGGGCGGCATTCTAGGAATAATGCCGTAAGGAATAACTATGTCATATGGCTGCCCCGGATTGGCGACGTGAAAATACCGTCCGAGACCCGATAATCATGCGCATTGGCATTCGGCTCGCCATTTCCGGTCTTGTCCTGGCCTCGATCATCGTCAGCGCGATCGGTGTCCACGTGCTATGGTGGCGGACGGCCGAAGCGAACAGCCACACCCTGGCCGCGACGATCAACGAGCAGATCGTTTCCGCGGTGGAAAAGGAACTCGACGCGATCACCACGCAGGCGCGCGCTGCGCATACCGCGATCCGCACGCTATTTGTTCAGAACGTGCTTGAGACCCGCGAGGCGGATAAGCGCGAGTTCGTCTTTCTCTCGCAATTGCAGGCACAGCCGAGCATCTCGTGGGTCGCGTTCGGCTGGCCGGACGACGCGTTTTTTGCCGCGCACAAGCTTGGCGATCTGGGCCTGGAGATGATGGAAATCGCGCCGGTCGACGGCGTGGTCAAGCGGCGTATCGACAAATATCAGGTGGTGGTCGGCGACATTCAATTCGAGAAACGCCTGTTCGAAGACACCGACTACAAAGTCATCGATCAGGACTGGTACCGCAAGGGCATACAGAGCGACGAACCGGCCTGGTTCGAGGTCACGGCCTATCCCGTGGGGTTGCGTCCGTCGATCGCATATGCCGGCCCGGTCGACGTATACCAGAAGCGTCAGGGCGTGCTCGCGGTCATCATCGAGAACACGCGGCTGGCGCAGTTCCTGTCGCAACTTGCCGTCGGCAAGATGGGCGCGGCGTTCATCCTGCGCCGTGACGGCACCACGATTGCGGCACCCGATTCGGATGCCGACGAAGTCAACATGCAACGCTCGGATCAACCGTTGCTGCCGATTGCACAAGGCGCGATCAAGCAGGCCGGCAGTTCCTACGACAGCGGTAGCAAGACCGCACGCCGGGAACGCTTTGTCGCCGCCGGAGATGCCTATGCCGTCACCCTGACGCCGCTCGCCTTTCCCGGCTGGACGCTGGCGACCGTCATTCCCGAAGCGGAGTTTCTTGGTCCGATCGAAACAACCATCCGGCGTTTGCTCGTCGGCCTGGCAATCCTGATCATTGCCGCCGGTATTCTTTCGGCCTGGCTTGCCCGACGGGTTATCGCCAGGCCGCTGATTACGGTCGTCGATGAACTCAAACACATCGAACGCTTCGAGCTTAACCAGGTGCGGCGGCATCCGTCGCGCATCGCCGAACTTGAGAATCTGTCGAGCGCGATTGCCGACATGGCCGCCGGACTGGCCGCCTTCCGGAAATACATCCCTGCCGACCTGGTGAGGATGCTGGTGCGCGAAGGCGTCGAACCGCACCCCGGCGGTTCGATCCGTACTCTGACAGTCCTGTTCGCAGACATTGCCGGTTTTACCGGGCTGTCCGAACGGCTCGGCGATCGCATTATCCCGCTGCTCTCCGGCTACCTGGACATCATGTCGCGAGAGGTCAGCGCGGCCGGCGGCACGATCGATAAATTCATCGGCGACGCGGTGATGGCTTTTTGGGGTGCGCCGGCTGCGAACGCCGACCACGCTGTCGACGCCTGTCGGGCGGCGCTGACTTGTCAGAGTGCGCTGCGCGCCTCGGGACTGACCGACGACCGTGGCCAGCCGCTCAAGGTGCGGATCGGCATCAACACCGGCGAAATGCTGGTGGGCAATATCGGATCGGAATATCGGCTCAATTACACGGTGATCGGCGATGCCGTGAATGTCGCCAGCCGGCTTGAGGGCGCCAACAAGGCCTACGGTACCGACATCATTATCGGAGAGGAAACGCGCCGCCTTGCCGGAGATCGCATTCATGCGCGCGAACTCGACCGGCTGATGGTCTATGGGCGGGCCGGCGGGCTCGCAATCTATGAATTGCTTGCCGTTGCCGAGGCCGGAGCCAAACCGCCGAGCTGGGTTGGGCTGTATGAGTCCGGTCTTGCCGCCTACCGGGCGCGCGATTTCGCAGGCGCTGCGATTTTCTTTCAGAAGCTTTTGGCCGTTCGTCCGTCGGATCAGCCCGCGTGCGTCATGCTTGAACGGTGTGGCGAATTTCTCGAGTCGCCACCGGGAGAGGACTGGGAAGCAACCAACGCCATGAAAGCAAAATAGGCCACAGAAGGCTATGGTGCCGCGCGCAAATCGAATCAAATGGTCGCGTCGCCGGCCGATTTGCTTCACACGATTGTGACGCGGGTGGTATCCGACAACACGGCGCGGCGCTTGTCATGACCGTGCCCGGCTTTGCTATGAAGTCTGCTAGTATGTTGGTTAGTTGCGAACCGCGGTGTTCGTGGTTCAGAAAAGGATCGCCCTCATGAATCCAAAAAGCATCACCGCCGCCGCCACGATCGCCAGCGCCTTCGCCGCCGCCCTGACGATGATCGCCACGCCCGCATTCGCCGCGCCGAAGCCGCCGCAACCCACGATGGACAAATGCTTTGGCATCTCCACCAAGGGCGCTAACGACTGCGCCGCCGGTCCCGGCACCACCTGCGCCGGTACTGCGAGCGCCGATTACCAGCGCAATGCCTGGAAATACGTGCCAAAGGGGACTTGCGCGACCATCCAGACGCCGAAGGGAGCGGGTTCGCTCGAGCCGAGCAAGTCCTGAACCGTAAGGGAAGCGGCCTCTCCGTGTCTTTTGTCGCTCCGTCCTGCGCAAAGTTGGAATGTGGCTATGTCCATCGTTGCAAACCTTCCCGCGCGCGCCGGCGTCGGCTTCAAGCCCGTACATTTTCACGACATCATTGCCGCTGAGCAGCCGATCGGCTTCTTTGAGGTGCACGCGGAGAATTACATGGGCGCCGGTGGGCCGCCGCACGCGCAACTCGGCGCGTTGCGTGAGCGCTATGCGCTGTCGGTTCATGGAGTCGGATTGTCGATCGGCGGAATGCAGCCGCTCGATCGCGAGCATCTCGCGCGGCTCAAAGAGCTATGCGACCGCTATCAGCCGGGGAGTTTTTCCGAGCATCTTGCCTGGTCGTCGCACAATGGCGTCTATTTCAACGACCTCCTGCCGCTGCCTTATACGTGGCAGACGCTGGCGCGGGTCGCCGAGCATATCGACGAGGTGCAGACCGTACTCGGGCGCACGATGTTGCTCGAAAATCCATCCACATATGTCGGCATTGCCGAAAGCACGATTCCTGAGACAGACTTTCT
>Ga0302324_100010263_pt1 | contig 19421 bp, 15 predicted proteins | sample Palsa_T0_1_FD_201949 | JGI IMG/M metagenome (GOLD analysis project Ga0302324, IMG submission 201949) | Peat permafrost microbial communities from Stordalen Mire near Abisko, Sweden - Palsa_T0_1 | ecosystem: Environmental > Terrestrial > Soil > Palsa > Peat permafrost | place: Sweden: Abisko...
GACAACGAGCTCGCGCACTGGATCGAAGCGGCGAGCGATATGTTTCTGATGCCATCGCGCTACGAGCCCTGTGGTCTGAACCAGCTGTACAGCCTGCGCTACGGCAGCGTACCGATCGTGCGACGCACCGGCGGCCTGGCTGACTCCGTGCAGCAGTTCGACGCCCAGAGCGGGCGCGGCACCGGCGTGCTATTCAACGACTACGATGTCGGTGCGGTGCTCTGGGCCGTGGGCACCGCGCTGGATTGGTACGCGCAGCCGCAGCTCTGGCGACGCCTGGTACAGAACGGCATGGCACAGGATTTCTCCTGGAGCCGTCAGGTGCCGCTCTATGTTGAGGCCTACGAGCGCCTGCTCGCGCCCGCATCCGCCCGCAAGGCGCCCATCGGGCCCTAAAGGCGCAGGCTCCCCTTCTGATCGAAGGGTATCGTACGCACGAGGCCGCTGCCCAGATGCACGTGTCCGTAGAGGCGGTAGTCGACGGAGTTGTGGAACAGACCTCCGGTGAGCAGCCCGAGCGCGTTGTCGAGATGCGCGGTCACGTTCATATTGAAATCGGTCTCGCCCGAGGCGGGCAGCACAAATGCGGCGTCCGTGGCGCCTTCCGCAAACGCCTGACCTTCGAGTTCGAACTGGCAATCGATGCCATGGATGGAAATCTCGCGCTCATTGGGGTTGACCACGTGCAGCGTGATGCGAAGTTGCTGCTGCTGCGAATCTCCGCCCAGTAGCGCGACGCCGGTGACCGTGAGTCGCGGCGCCTCGAGCTTCGGCACCAGCGCGGCGCAGCCGCCCAAGGCGCAGCAGCACAGTGCGAGCAGCAGCGCGCGCATCACGCCGATACCGGGGCGTGCCGGCGCCCATAGACCTGGTTCAAGGCCGCGTACTGCGCCGCGAGCGGCGCCGTGAGGCTGCCATAGGGCAGGCGCCAGCGCCAGTTGCCCGCCACGCTGCCAGGCGTATTGAAACGCGCCTCGGATCCCAGCTGCAACAGGTCCTGCACCGTGAGTATCGATAATCGGGCCACCGATCCAAGGCAAGCGCGCAGCGTCGCCTCGAGCACCTGGCTACCATCGGCACGCAGATAAAACTCCACCCCGCCGCGCTCCTGCGGCTTAAGGCTGCGGTACCAGCCGAGCGTCGTGTCGTTGTCGTGCGTGCCCGCATACGCCACCACGTCCTCGGTATAATTATGCGGCAGATGCGGGTTGTCGGGCGCGCCATCGAAGCCGAACTGCAGCACTCGCATGCCCGGCAGTCCGAAGGCGCGGCGCAACTCGACCACATCGGCGGTGATGACACCGAGATCTTCAGCGACCACTGGCAGCTCTGGAAAATCCGCGCGCAAGGCCTCGAACAGTGCGTGGCCCGGCGCCGGCCGCCATTGTCCCTCGCGGGCCGTCGCGGCCCCCGGCGGCACGGACCAATAGGCCGCGAGGCCGCGAAAATGATCGATGCGCACGAGGTCGAAGCGCCGCAGCGACCCAGCCAGGCGCGCGCGCCAGAACACGAAATGATCGCGCTCGGCCTGATCCCAGTCGTACAGTGGGTTGCCCCAGAGCTGCCCGTCGGCCGTGAAATAGTCCGGCGGCACGCCGGCCAGCGCCGCCGGACGGCCGGCGGCATCGAGCTGAAATTGCTTGGGTTTGGACCAGGTGGCCGCCGAATCCGGCGCCACGTAGATCGGCAGGTCGCCGAACAGATAGACGCCGCGCTCGGCGGCGTAGCGGCGCAGCGCGCGCCATTGCCAATCGAAATACCATTGCTCGAGCCGCCGGCGCTCCAGATCCGCCGCGAGCTCGTGCGTCTCGCGCGCGATCGCAGCGGCCTGGCGCATACGCAGTTCCGGCGGCCATTGCCACCACGGGGCGTGAAAACGCTCGGACAGGGCCTCGAACAGCACATAGTCGTCAAGCCAGTAGATGCTGGCGGCTCGAAAAAGCTCGTAGTCGGCGCGCTGCGTGCCGGCATCGGGCAGTTCGTCGCGATCGATCAGAGAAGGCTCACCGGCAAGATCCGAGCGCGCCCAGTACGGCGAGCCGCCGGCGCCGGGCGGCCCCAGCGGCAGCATCTGCCAGACGGAGAACCCAGCCTGCGCGAGCCAATCGACCACCCCGCGGGCGGCGACGCCGAGCACACCGCGCGCGGCCGAAGCGGACGCCTGCGGGCCTGAGTCAGCGAGCAGCATCGTTGGATGCAGCAGCACACCGGCGCGCCGCTGAGCGAGCAGGCGCTGCGCGAGACTCATGCGCGCGGGACGTTGAGCTTCGCCAGCATATCGGGCGTCACGAGCACGACGCCATGGTCGGTGACGTAGAACCGCTCCGCATCGGCGTCGCGATCGATGCCGATCTGCATGCCATCGGGAATCTCGCAGCCCTCGTCGAGAACCGCCTGGCGGACGTTGCAGCCGACGCCGATCTTCACGCTGGAGAGCACAACCGAGCGAAAGATGTTGGAGCGCTCCTCGACCTTGACGTTGGAGAACAGCAGCGATTGGTTGACGAAGGCACCGGAGATGATGGAGCCGCCGGCGATCATGGAATTGACTGCGGTACCGCGCCGTCCTTCCTCATCGAGCACGAATTTAGCCGGCGGCTGGTGCAGCTGGTAGGTCCAGATGGGCCATTCCTCGTCATACAGATTGAGTTCCGGGGCGACGTGCACGAGTTCGATGTTCGCGTCGTAGTACGCGTCCACCGTTCCCACATCGCGCCAGTAGTTCTGCGCGCGGGTCTTGACGTCGGTGAACGGGTAGGCGACGACCTGCAGCACGTTGATCGCCGCGGGTATGACGTTCTTGCCGAAGTCGTGTGCGGACTTGTCGTCCGAGGCGTCGGCGATCAGGAGCTTCTCGAGCAGCCGGGCATTGAAGATGTAGATTCCCATCGATGCCAGCGCGATTTCGGGCCGGCCGGGAATAGCCGCGGGTTGCGCGGGCTTTTCGGTGAATTTGGTGACACGGTTGTACTCCGTGACCGACAGCACACCGAATTCGCGCGCGCGATCGACCGGCACTTCGACCACGCCGACCGTGATGTCGGCGCCCTTCTCGACGTGATAGGCGATCATTGGACCGTAGTCCATCTTGTAGATGTGGTCGCCGGCCAGAACGAGCACGTGCTTGGGGCGCAGTGCGCGTATGAGATCAAGGTTCTGATAGACGCAATCAGCGGTGCCGCGATACCAGTGCGGGCCGACCTGCTGCTGCGCCGGAACCACGTCGATGAACTCGCCGAACTCCCCGCGCAGATAACTCCAGCCGCGCTGCACGTGCTGGATCAGGGATTGGCCCTTGTACTGCGTCATCAGATAGATCTGGCGAATGCCGGAGTTGACGCAGTTGGAGAGCACGAAATCGATGATGCGGAACTTGCCGCCGAACGGTGTCGCTGGCTTGCAGCGGTGCAGCGTCAGGTCCTTGAGCCGCTCGCCGCGCCCGCCGGCCATGACCACGGCCAGCGCGCCGCTCGTCAACCGGCTGACGTATCGCCCGGAGGAAGCACGCGACTGTTGTTTGGCCATGGGTTCTGATCACAACGCGTTGCAGCGTAGTGTACATTGCAATGCAACCGAAGCTCTATGGGCGCGAGCAGATTTAAGGACTAAAGGCGCTTGAGCAGGCCGAGCTCGAGCGGATGCGCCAGCATCTCGTGTACGGGATAGATACGGACCTCGAACGCGTACTGACCCGAGGCCGGCGGCGCGGCCTGCAGCGCGTAGAGGGTCGAACCGTCGCTATCGCTCCGGCCCGTGGGCTGGAGCGCACAGCGCCAGGTGTCGTCGGTGTCGCCGCGAAATGAGGACAAGGCCGGCAATTCGCTCCGGTACTTCGGCAGGATGCGCTGGGCGAGGAACTCCACGCGCACGTCCTGAGTGCCGAGACCATTGAGTGCCGCGGCTATCTGCAGGTTCAGCACGCCCGCGCGCGGCAGTTCCCGTGGCGGCTCGGAGCTGCGCACCAGACGCACGCCGTGCCACAGCTCGCGCACCCGCTGCTTCCAAGCCGCCAGTGCCGTGGCGGCGGCCGGCCCGCCCTGCATCAGGCGCTGATATTGCGACGCTGCCGGGTAGTAAAGCCCGCGCGCATAGTCCTGCACGACTCGGCCCATGTTGAACTGAGGAATGACCGTCATCATGGCGCGTTTGCAGCGCCGCACCCATTCCGGCGAGTAGCCCTCCTCGCCGCGGGCGTAGTACAGCGGTACGACCTCCTCCTCCAGCGCATCGAGCATCTCGCCAGAGTCGAGCGCATCGCGCCGCTCGCTGTCCTGCACGTCCGCCGGGGGTATGCCCCAGCCATTGTCGTTGTCGAAGCCCTCTGCCCACCATCCATCGAGGATGCTGAGATTGAGCCGGCCGTTGACGGCGGCCTTGATGCCGGAGGTTCCGCTGGCCTCCAACGGTGCGACCGGATTGTTGAGCCAGACGTCCACGCCGGTCACCAGCCAGCGCGCGAGCTGCAGGTCGTAGTCCTCGAGAAATACCACGCTGCCGGCGAATTCCGGGGTCAACATCAGCTGCTTGATCTCGCGCAATACCTGCTGACCCGGCTGATCGGCGGGATGAGCTTTGCCGGCGAACAGGAACAATACCGGCCGCTCCGGATCGTTGACCAGCCGTGCGAGACGCGCGCGATCGCGCAGGAGCAGGGCTGCGCGCTTGTAGGTGGCGAAGCGGCGCGCGAAGCCGAGCGTGAGCGTGTTGGGACGATCGGGATCGAGCAGGCGGGTGATGTGGCGCAATTGCGCCTGGCTCAGGCCCTTGCTGCTGTATTCACGCCGCAGTCGCTCGCGCACGCCCGCGAGCATCGCGCCTTTGACCCGCTGCGCGGTCAGCCAGTACTCGTCATCGGGCACCCGGCCGAGCGCGCGCCAGAACTCGACGTCCGAGAGCCGCTCACGCCATTGCGGCCCGAGCTTGGCGTCGAAGAAGCGGGACCAGGTCTGGTGCAGAAACGTCGGCACATGCACGCCGTTGGTGACATAGCCCACCGGGTTTTCCGACGGCGGCAACTCCGGCCAGTGTTCGGCGCACAGTCGCGCGGACACGATGCCATGCAGGCGGCTCACGCCGTTGATGCGCCGAGCGCCATTTAACGCCAGCTGCGTCATGTTGAAGGCATGCGGGGCGCTGGGGGTCCGTCCCAGATTCAACACCCGCTCCATCGACACGCCGAGACCCGCCACGACGCCCTGGAAACAGTGCGCAAACAGGCCGACATCGAACGCGTCATGCCCGGCCGCCACGGGGGTGTGGGTCGTGAACACGCAGTGCGTGGCAGCCGCCTCCAGTGCCGCGTCGAACTCCAGACCGCTCGCGATCCCCTCCCGTACCAGTTCGAGAATCAGGAACGCGGCGTGGCCTTCGTTCATATGAAAGGTGGCCGGCACGAGCCCGAGCGCGCGCAGCGCGAGCAGCCCACCCAGACCGAGGATCATCTCCTGGCGGATGCGCACCGAGACATCGCCCCCGTACAGACGATGCGTGATCTCTCGATCCTCCGGCGTATTGTCCGGACAGTTGGTGTCGAGCAGATACACCGAGACACGACCGACCTGGGCTCGCCAGAGGCGCGCGTGTACCGGCCGCCCGGCGATGGGAACCTGCACCCCCAGCCAGTTGCCACGGGCATCGCGCACGGCCTCGACCGGCAGATCGCGCGGATCCGTGTCGGTGTAATTGGCGTGCTGCACGCCATCACTGTCGACCGATTGGATGAAGTAGCCCTCGGTGTAGAGCAATCCGACCGCAATGAAATTCAGCCGCTCGTCGCTCGCCGCCTTGCAATGATCTCCGGCCAATATCCCGAGGCCTCCCGAATAGATCGGGAAGCTCTCGTGAAAGCCGTATTCGGCGCAGAAATAGGCCACCAGGGGCTCGTCCGCGCGCGGTGGCGGGGCCGACAGATAGGCGTCGAAGGTGCCCAGCACCTGCCGGTAACGCTCCAGATAGAGCGGATCGACGGCCGCGCGATCCAGGTTCTCCTGGTTGACACAGCGCAGTACCAGCCGCGGATTGCCGTTGGCCTGCTTCCAGACCTCGGGATCGAGCTCCTCGAACAACGCGCGTGTGGGCCGGTGCCAGCTGAAGAACAAATTGTTCGCCAGCTCGGTCAGCCTGGCCAAGGGGCCGGGCAGTAACGGATAGACCTCTATGAGTTGCTTCGCCAACCTGGCTCGGGTTCGAAATTGTCTACGATCCATGATGGGCGAAAATCCTAGCAGCTCGCGTCGGGGCGACCTGTGCGCAAAGTCGCGGTCGGGCGCGTTCGTGCCGCACTGCCGTATTCCGCTTCCGCGTACGGGTGCGGAGGCTATACTCGCACGCCCGTCAAACACCAGCTCGAGCGCCCGCAGACCTCAAGGATCGTGACCACCCCTCAGTCAGCGGCCCGGATGCCGTGTGCGCAATCGGCGATCGGACTGATCGGACTGCTTGCTTTGACGGCTCTTGCCGTAGGCGGCATGCATACGCTCCACGGCGCGCAGTCCCCGGCCACTGCGAAGCGAGCGCTCGCCGAGACAGCCGCCGCCGGCTGTCTCTCGACGCATGACGGCTACCTGCGGGTGCGGCTGCGCGGGGCGGAGAACCTCGATATCGACTGGCGGGACGGCGAGCTGCAATGCGACGGCGGACCGCGCCCCGATGGGCGCGGCATACGTCTCACGTTCGCCGGACCGGCGCTGCCCGGGGGTCATCGACTGAGATTTCTGTTCGGAATCGCAGACGTACCCGAAGCCGGCGGGGCGCAGCACCTGCCAGCCAACGTGACCGTGATCTTTGAGGGTGAGCCGAGGCTCTATTCGACGCGCGGTGAGGACAAGTGCACGATCGATGAGCTGAGCGAGGCGCCTATCTCCGCCCCGGTACCGGGCCGCCGGCTGCGGGTCACGGGTCGCGGCTTCTGCGTGGCGCCGGCCGCGGCGGCGGACGACAGCGCCGGGCTGTTGCTGAGCCGTTTTGATTTTGCGGGATCGGTATTATATGAGAGTGATTCCTCCGAGAGCGATGCGCATGACACCCTCACGCCGCCCATCTGACGCCCGACGCTACGCCCCTGACCCCACAGTGGGTTTCCTGGGCGCCGCGCTGCTCCTGTTCGCCCTATTGAGCGCAGGCACGGTCCACGCGATCGAGAGCATCGATCAATTTCCGAGCTCGCCGTTGAGCATACGCACGCGAGCCGGAACCGAGTGGTTCAGCGTCTGGATCGCCGACACCTCCGCGCGCGAGCAGCAGGGCCTCATGTACCAGCGCTGGCTGCCGGTCGATCGTGGCATGCTGTTCCCGCAGGCCGAGCCCCGGGTCATGACCATGTGGATGAAGAACACCATGATCCCGCTCGACATGCTGTTCATAGACGCCCAGGGACGCATCGTCTACATCCGCGAAAACACGACCCCGCAGTCCGAAGATCTGATCTCCACACCAGCGCCAGTCAAGGCAGTCCTCGAACTCGCCGGGGGCTTGAGCGCCAAGCACGGCATTCATGTCGGCGATCGAGTGCTGCACCCGCTCTTCGGCAGCGCACCGATCGGGCCGGTGCGTAACTGATTGGCGTGGCCGTGATTGAAACCGCGCGGCCAGCCCATTTCTTTTTCTTTTGGCGCGCCACGGGTGTTGTGAAATAAAAACAAAATGGCTGCGAGGTCGTTACGCACTCTTATGGCGCATCCCAAGCGGCACTGCAAGGGTCCGATTGCCGGAGCGCGGGGCTGAAGCGAGTGCACTTTGGGCCGGAATTATTGCCGCGTGAACCCGCGGCAACTGCGCAGTTAAGCCCATCTTCGATGAGCGTGCAAGAGGCTGCTCGATAATCGGGCATCGGCGACTATTGTTGCACCAATGCAACACGTGTTGTGTCAAATTAAATTATCGATATGCTAGCCCCACTTTGGGGAGCAACCCGCAGGACTCGTCGCCGAATTGCCGGTCTCGAGCAGGCGCAGGTCCGACGGTTGCACAGTTACTAAACGCTGAGACCGCGCCAGCCCTCGCCGTCGAAGAGCGGAGAGCATTGGCCCGGTCGGTTAGGGAGATATTGCATGTACGATTCATCCGCGATGCGGCAGGCCCGACGCCGCGATTTCAAACGTCCAGGCACAGCGGCCGCCACAAGAGTGGTCCGCTGCGCACTGCTCACCGGCGCGGCCGCGACGCTCGCTTTGACCAGTTTCGCGCTCAGCGCGCAGCAGGTTGCATCGGCTGATTCCAGTCAACCCGAGGAGCTGCAAGAGGTCGTCGTCACAGGCTCCCTCATCGCGAGGCCCAATGCCGAAACCGCAGAGGCCGTTACGATCATCAGTACGGAGAGCCTCAAAGAGCAGGGCATCACGACCGTAGAGCAGGCACTGCAGCAAATTACTTCGAATATATCCGGGGATTATTCGGCTCAGTCCTCCGTCTCGACCTTCACGGGTGGCGCCTCCTTCGCCGACCTGCGCGGGTTGGGTCGATCCCACACCCTGGTGCTGTTGGATGGCGAGCGGCTTGCGGAGAACGTCACCGAGGGAAACGCGGTTGATCTGAGCATCATCCCATTCCAAGCCATCGACCACATCGAGGTACTCAGGGAAGGCGCCTCATCAGAGTACGGTACCGACGCCATTGCGGGAGTCATAAACTTCATTACCAAGAAGGATTACCAGGGGGGTGTAGTTAACATCAACTGGAACAAACCGCAGGAAGACGGCGGCGGTGGCTACAACGCAGATGGCACCTTTGGAATGGGGAATCTGAAGGCTGATGGTTATAACTTCATGGTCTCGGGGAGCTACACCAACACCCAGGAATTGACCGCATCGCAACGGTCATGGGCCACCGGCTTCAATCCGGCGCTGGGACTCGACAACATCAATGGGCCGACCGGAACATGGCCGGGGAGTTATCTGGACGCGAACGGCAATGACTGGCAGATCGGCTTTCCGGGCTGCAAGGGCAATCCGCATCCGAGCACGTATATAGGCGATTGCGAATACCTGTACTCGGAAGCGGTGGACTTGATTCCGAAGTCGAATATCGCGTCTGGATTAGCCTCGTTCAGCAAGGCACTTCCGGGCGATAACACGATCAGTCTCCAATACTTTTATACCCGCACCGACACTGTCCAGTGGATTGGACCGAGCGAATATACCTTCAACATGTCGCCGACCAGTCCCTATTTCCCGACGGCAGCCAACTCGACCTGTTTCGGGACCTGCTCGGGCCCACCCGATTTGAGCACCACCGTTCAAGCGGGTTGGACTGACCCGGGTAACAATCGCTACTTTGGCGATGTGAACACGCAACAAAGGGTTCTGCTGACGTTTGCGGGTAAGAACGCTGGTTGGGACTACTCGGCCGCTTTCAACTACAGCGTGAACAGCACCACGTTCCAAGTCCTGGGGGGCGAGCCCAATGCCGATATCATTGCGCCCGGTGGCGTAGTCAGCAACCTGATCAACCCATTTGGTCCGCAATCTGCGGCCGGACAGGCTCTGATCAATAGCTCTTATGACAACGGCGATCTCGGGACCGGGACGCTGTCGCTTTATGACCTCGGCGGTCACGCCAGTCACGAACTGGGTGATGCCTTTGGCGCAGGCCGTGCAGCAGCGATAGCCGTGGGCTTCGATGCTCGAGTCGAGCAAGATCATTTCGCTACCACACCGCTGGCAGCAACGCTGAATGCCACGACCTATTACGCGCCCCAGTTTATTACCGGGAGTCGGCAATCGCAGGCGATCTATACCGAACTCAACGTTCCTGTGACCAAAGCATTTGAATTCACGGTATCGGATCGTGAGGACAGGTACAGCGATTTCGGTGATACCAATAATGGCAAACTCTCGCTTCGCTACCAGCCCTTTGAGTTCTTGACCTTCAGAGGCGCTGCCTCCACTGGCTTCAGGGCGCCTTCGCTGGTTGATTTGTACGCACCACAGATCTTTGGTGCCGACTTTGGCACGATGAACGGGCCGGGTTGCGGCACGGCAAATTACAACGCGGTATTCACGCAGTTGAACTGTGCCTCGCAAGGCTTGGCGGTATCCGGCGGCAACCCCGATTTGAAGCCGGAGACGTCGGAGAATTTTGATCTCGGATTCATCGTTGCACCCGTCACCAATCTGGGCATCACGGTTGACTATTACAGGATCCTGATCAAGAACGAGATCCTGGCACTGCCAGATACGACGATCTATGCAAACCCCACTACATTCGCAGGCGATTATGTGCTGAATAGTGCCGGGACGCTCACTACGGCGCCTGAGAAAACCCTCGACTGTAATCCGAATCAGTCGGCGGCCACGTGCGGATACATCATCCAGACAACCCAGAATACGGGTAGCGTCGTGACCAGCGGCGTGGATCTGAGTGCCAAGTATTTCATGCGCACGCCCATCAGTAATTTCAATGTGGGTCTGGAAGGCACTTTGGTGACCCAATATTTGTTCCAGGAGTATCCGAATGGTCCCCAGCTCAATCTGGTTGGTTGGTTCAACCAGGGGAATCAGCCGGCCATTCGTTGGCAACATCTATTCACGATCGATTGGACCGACGAGAACTTCGGCGCCGGTATATCCAACCACTTCTTGTCCGACTATACCGATTACGCTCTGGACGCTGCGGGTAACCCGAGAACTGTGGCCAACTATTCGACTTGGAATGGCTACGTGTCCTGGAAGCCCATTGCTCCTCTGAGTGCGGTGGTGGGAGTGCGCAATCTTTTCAACATCCTGCCTCCGTTTTCCAACCAAACCCCGAATTGGCAGTCTAGCTACAACCCGCTGTTTTCGGATCCGCTGCTCCGGACCTTTTATGTCCGGCTAAGTTACAAGTTCCTCTGATTCTCTTCATGGCGGATCAAGCGCTCGCCGACTGGCGAGCGCTTGATCCGCTTCTTTTTTGCTCATGCTCAAACACGGCCTGTTGCTGCTCGGCGTATTCCTGTGGGCCACGACCGCGAAGGCGGCGCATGGCATCGAGCTCGAACAGCTCGATCTCGCGCAGTTCGAGGCCGAAGCCGGCGCTGCGCCGTGGAGCAGTCATGGATTGACCGCAGCGTACCTCGCGCGCATCGAGGCGATCGATCGGCATGGTCCGCACTTGCGCGCCGTGATCGAGGTGAATCCCGATGCCTTGAGTATTGCGCGAAGCCTGGATATCGAGCGCCAGACCCGTCGGCTTCGCGGACCCTTACACGGCGCACCCATCCTGCTCAAGGACAACATCGACACCGGCGATGCTCTGCACACGAGCGCCGGTTCGCTGGCCCTCATGGATTCAATGCCGCAGCGGGATGCCTTCATCGTGCGGCGGCTGCGTGCGGCCGGTGCAGTGATCCTCGGCAAGACCAACATGAGCGAATGGGCCAATTACCGCTCCAAGTATTCGAGCTCCGGCTGGAGCGGCCGCGGCGGCCTGACGCGCAATCCCTATGCACTCGAGCGCAATGCCTGCGGTTCGAGTTCCGGCTCCGCGGTGGCAGTGGCTGCGGATCTGGCCCTCGTCGCCGTCGGCACCGAGACCGATGGCAGCGTCGTGTGTCCGGCGGCGCTCAATGGCATCGTCGGCATCAAGCCCACGCTCGGGCTCGTGTCCCGCTCCGGGATCATCCCGATCGCCGCGAGCCAGGACACCGCCGGACCCATGGCACGCACCGTGGCCGATGCCGCGGCGTTACTGAATGTACTGGCCGGCTATGATCCCGAGGATCCCGCCACGCTGCCGCTGAAGGATCGTCCACCGCCGGATTTCACGGCCGCATTGCGGCCGGATGCACTCAAGGGCGTCCGCGTCGGGGTATTGCGCGACTACGCGGGATTCCAGGAGGACACGGATGCACGTTTCGAGCAGGCGATCTCGATCCTGCGAGCCCTCGGCGCGATCATCGTCGATCCAGTCAGCATTCCGACCAAGGGCAAGTTCGGCGACGACGAGTCAACGATATTGCGCTATGAATTCAAGGACGGCATCAATCGCTACCTCGCGACGCGGCGCGGCGCCGGACCGAAGGACCTGGCGGCACTGATTGCCTTCAACGAGACGCATCGTACGCAGGAGATGCCCTGGTTCGGTCAGGATCTGTTCCTCCAGGCCCAGCTCGCGGGTCCACTGACCGATGCTGCGTATCTCGAAGCCCATGCGCGAGCCCCTCGCCTCGCCGGCGCCGAAGGCATTGACGCCGCGCTCGCCAAGGATGGGCTCGATGTGCTGGTCGCCCCGACCATCGGTCCCGCGTGGCTCACCGATCTGATCGATGGCGATCACACCGTGGGTGGAGATATCACGAGCCCCCCGGCGGTTGCCGGCTATCCCCATATCACGGTGCCCATGGCGCCGATCCATGGACTGCCCGTAGGGCTGTCCTTCGTCGGCGCGGCATGGAGCGACGCCGCATTGATAGGCTATGCCTACGCCTATGAACAGGCCACGCATTTCAGACGGGCGCCGCCGGCATGGCGGCCCCAGGGCAGCCCCAAACCCTGATAGTCAGCGTGCCCGGGCGTTGCTTGTGCCGCAGGTGCGAACAGCGCACCATCGATGTCAATCGAGCCAGTAAATGTTGGGCATCATGGCGGTGTCTGCGAGCAGCTGCGTCCGGGGTTTGCGCCATGCGATTCCCTTGGCGCTGTGCACTCTGGCCTGGATGGGCTCCGGAGCGGCTTTGCCGGCCGTCGCCGAGGACACCGCGAAGCCGCCACTCGCACCGATCGCGACCCGCCCCGACGGCTCCGAGCGCGTCGGCCGCATCATTGCGCTGGTGAAGATCAACGGTAAGGGCCCGTTCCACTTCATGCTGGATACGGGCTCGAGCCGTACGGTGCTCGGCGCGCCGCTCATGCAACGGTTGGGCCTGGCGCTGGATAGCGACGCACCTGTGTCGGTATGGGGCGTCAGCGGTGCGACGCTCGCCCCCACGGCACACGTCGATCGCCTCGACTGCGGCGCCCTGCGTGTCCGCAACCTGCGGCTACCCGTGCTCGCCGGACCTTTGTTGGAGGGCATCGACGGCATCCTCGGCATGGATGGCTTCGAGGGCAAGCGACTATCGGCCGATTTCATACGCGGCAGACTCTCGATCACGCAGGCGAACGATACGCGCTGGCGGCTACCCTTCCCCGCCACGCACCTGCACTTGTCGGCGCCACGAGAGCTCTCGCCGCAATGGCTCATGCTCGATGTCTACGTCGGTAGCGTGTATACGCGGGCCATCATCGATACGGGCGGCACCCATACGCTCGGCAATATGGCCTTACTGCGGGCACTCGAGTCCGAGTTCGGCGCCGCATTGCCGCAGGTCGACGCGGACGTCATGGATGCGACGCAGGTCCTGCGGCCCAGCCGCATCGCGCGCGTGCCGAGGTTGCATCTGGGCGGCGCGGTGATCGACTATCTCGACGTCACATTCGCGGACTATCACGTGTTCGAGGTCTGGGGACTGCAGAGCCAGCCTGCATTGCTGATCGGCATGGATGTGCTCGGCTCATTGTCCGAGCTCACCATCGATTACCGCGCGCACGAACTGCAATTGCTGCCGCGGCCGTACATGAGGGCGGCGTCATTCTGACTAACAATCTACAATTCATCGAATGACGTCCCAGCAGACGCCAGATCTGATACTGCACGGTGGCTTGATCACGACGCTCGATCGATCGAACCCCGGCGCCGAGGCCGTGGCTATCAAGGACGGCCGCTTCCTGCAGGTCGGCCCAATGCACGACATCATACCGTTGGCTGGTGCAGTTACCCGAAGGCTCGATCTGCATGGACGGCGGGTATTGCCCGGACTGATCGACAATCACCTCCATTTCATCCGCGGCGGCCTTAATTTCAATATGGAACTGCGCTGGGATGGAATCCGCAGCCTGGCGGATGCCATGGATTTGTTGAAGCAGCAGGTGGCCATCACGCCGCCGCCGCAGTGGGTCCGGGTCGTCGGCGGATTCAGCGCTCACCAGTTCGCCGAGAAGCGATTGCCAGACATCGCCGAGCTCAATGCACTCGCTCCGGACACCCCGGTTTTCCTGCTCCATCTCTACGACCGTGCCCTGCTGAACGCCGCCGCCCTGCGCGCAGTCGGATACACGAAGGACACGACGGCGCCCCCCGGTGGCGAGATCGTTCGTGACGCGCAAGGCAACCCGACCGGGCTGCTGCTGGCGAAGCCCAACGCGGCGATCCTCTACGCCACCTTGGCGAGGGGACCCAAGCTGCCGTTTGAATATCAGCTCAATTCGACCCGGCACTTCATGCGCGAGCTCAATCGGCTGGGCGTCACCGGCGCCATCGATGCCGGTGGCGGCTATCAAAATTATCCGGACGATTACGCGGTGATCCAGAAGCTCGCGAGTGACGGGCAACTCACGCTGCGCCTGGCCTATAACCTCTTTACTCAGAAACCCAAGGCGGAACGCGAAGACTTCCTCTACTGGACCCGAACCTCCCGCTACCAGCAGGGCGATGACTACTTCCGGCACAACGGCGCCGGCGAGATGCTGGTATTTTCGGCGGCCGATTTCGAGGACTTCCGCGTGCCTCGTCCCGACATGCCGCCGGAGATGGAGGCGGAACTCGAAGCCGTCATTCGAGTGCTGGCCCAGAATCGCTGGCCCTGGCGCCTGCACGCGACCTACGACGAGACGATCAGTCGTGCGCTCAGCACCTTCGAAAAGGTGAATCGCGAGATACCGCTGCAGGGCCTGCACTGGTTCTTCGATCATGCCGAGACCATTTCCGATCAGTCGATGGATCGCATCGCGGCGCTGGGCGGCGGCATCGCCGTGCAGCACCGCATGGCCTACCAGGGCGAATATTTCGTCGAGCGCTACGGCGGCGCCGCCGCCGAGGCCACTCCACCCATCGCGAAGATGCTCTCCCGCGGAATCAAAGTCTCTGCGGGCACGGATGCCACGCGTGTCGCCTCCTACAATCCCTGGGTCTCCCTCGCCTGGTTAATCACCGGCAAGACGGTCGCGGGCATGAGCCTGTATCCGCGTCACAATTGTCTGGACCGTGAGAGCGCGCTGCGCATGTGGACTGAGCAGGTGACCTGGTTCTCGAATGAAGAGGGGAAGAAGGGCCACATCGCGCCGGGCCAGCTGGCCGATCTCGTGGTGAGCGATCGCGATTTCTTTGCCTGCGCCGAAGAGGAGATTGCCGACATCAGCTCTGTGCTGACGATCGTGGGCGGCAGGATCGTGTACGCGGCCGCGGAATTTGCGCGCCTTGACGAGACACCACCCCCTCCGGCCATGCCGGACTGGTCTCCGGTCAGGATCTACGGCGGCTATGGCGCTTGGGCCAACGAGAAGGGCCACTCCGGGGCGAATAAAATCGAGACAGCCTCGAATATCGGGAGTGTCGGCCACTGCGCGGTGCACGGGCACAGCCATGCCGCGGCCTGCAGCCCGCGGCTACCGATGGACGATCTGAAATCATTCTGGGGCGCGCTCGGCTGCGCGTGTTGGGCATTCTGAATCCGCAAGCGGATTGGCCGGTGCTGGCCGGCCCACACTTGCCCCGAAAGCCTCTGGGTGAAGGACGATGAAGCTCACGCTTCCCGTGCTGCTGAGTTTCAACGGTGGCTACGTCGATGCGGCCGGCTATCTGGCACTGCAAGGCCTATTCACCTCACACGTCACCGGGAATTTCGTGACCATCGGCGCCGCGCTCGTATTGGGAACGAGCGGCGTGGCAGCCAAGCTGCTGGCGGTCCCTGTCTTCTGTGCGGTCATCCTGGCGGCGCGGCTCGCCAGTTTCCATTGGCGCAGGCGCAATTGGCAGCTCCTCAAGGCCATGTTGACGCTGCAGTTGAGTGTGCTCGTGGCCGGCGCCATTCTTGCGATCTATTTGGGTCCGTTCGTGAATGGGGATTCCGCATCCGCCCTGTGGACCGGAATGACCCTGGTATCGGCCATGGCCATTCAGAATGCGGCCCATCGAATTCATCTTGGGAATTGGCCCCCAACCACGGTCATGACCAGCACGACGACGCAGCTCATGATCGATGTCGCCGACCTGGTGCACGGGATGCCGGCGGCAAGCCGTCATGCAACGGTGTCGCGAGTGCGCAATTCCCTGGTGGCGATCGGCACTTTTGCCCTGGGCGCCGCAGCGGCGGCGCTACTGGCGAGCAGAGCGGGAAACTGGTGTTTCGTCGCCCCGCCCTTGGTGATCCTTCTGGCACGGGTGAAGGCGGCTGACTGACCGTCGATGATCTGATTTTTAGATCGATATGAGCCAAAATATCGGCTTTTAAATTCAATTGTTAGGGATTACTCTAGGCCTCAATCGGAGGTACTTATGAATACGGTCAGGCGCAGCGCGGAGCGGGGATTTGCCGATCACGGTTGGCTTCAGTCCTTCCATACGTTTTCTTTCGCGGATTATTTCGATCCCGAGCATGTCGAATTCGGTCCCCTGCGTGTCATCAACGAGGACCGGGTGCGGGCCGGAGCCGGCTTCGGCACTCATCCCCATCGCGACATGGAGATCATCAGCTATGTGCTGTCCGGCGAGCTCGCCCACAAGGACTCCATGGGCAATGGGTCGACCATCAGGCCGGGCGACGTGCAGCGCATGAGCGCCGGCAGCGGCGTGCGGCACAGTGAATTCAATCCCTCGCCGAGCGAGCCGGTGCATTTTCTCCAGATCTGGATTCAGCCCAACGTACGCAACATCGAGCCGAGCTACGAAGAGAAGTCATTCTCAGCACAGGAGAAGCGCGGTCGCCTGCGATTGATCGCCTCGCCCGATCGGGCCGAGGGCTCAGTGCTCATCCATCAGGATGCGCGAGTCTATGCGGGCCTGCTCGATGGAACCGAGGAGGCTGCCCTCACGGTCGCACCGGGCCGGCGTATCTATGTCCATGTGGCACGCGGCCAGTTGACCGCAAACCAAGTGGTCCTCGATGCCGGCGACGCCCTGAAGGTCACCGAGGGGGCGCATCTGGCGCTCGCCAGGGGCCACGACGCGGAAGTCCTGGTGTTTGATTTACCGGGTGATTCGCACTGAGGCCACGGCCGCGCTCCGAAGTCGAAACGGAGCGCGGCGCCGTGCTGGTAGCGCGCGCTGACGGGCGCCGCGGCTACTGCCGGTCGTAGACCCACATATAATCGAATTTCACACCCGCCGCATTCGTGCCCTTGCTCGAGAAAGTCAGCGTCTTGCCGTCTTTGGATACCGTTCGGACCCCGGTACTGACCGTCGCGCCCGCCTTCATCTGAGTGCTGTGGGTCGTGAGCGGGTCGACGCGTGTGACGGTTATCGCATCGAAGTCAGGGCTGCCGCTGATGGGATAGGGCTTGCCATCGTCCCGGAACGTCGAGGTGACCGTGGTTTGCTTGCCATCAGCCGTCACCGTCTTGATGGTCAGAATCAAGCCCTGCGCCGATTCGGCATAAATGCGAAGCTGACTCGCGGGCGCGGGGTCCGGCGAGAAGGTCGACTTGCCGATGTTCAGCTTCCACGTGCCCACGGCCGCGTCCGCCCCGAGCGCCGCACCCGTTGCGAGCGCAAGCATCGCACCGACTACCAGAATCCTGATTGTGGTTCGCATTGTTCGACCCTCGAAGAAAAGTTTTTTATGGCTGGTGCGCCGTCTCGACGAAGCCGCCTCTCAATGTCTTTATGCGGCTCGAGTCGGCGCAGCAAATGATACGCGCCCTATGCAGCGCTCGTCGAGAATTTGGCGAGGGCCTCGTGGCAACGCTACCGCGACTTCACGAAGAAGCCAGGGCAATGCGAAAATCCATGGGAGCAGCAGCGGAGAGATATCCATGATAGCCAGACATTGGAGAGGATGGACCAAGGCTCAGAACGCGGATGCATACGAAACTCTTCTGAGGACCCGGATTCTTCCCGACTTGGCCAGGATTGCTGGATACCGAGGCGGCTACATACTGCGTGGGGATACTGCCGAGGAGGTTGAGTTTGTGGTTATCAACCTGTTCGACTCCATTGAGGCAGTCCGAGCGTTTGCCGGGCCAGACTACTTAACTGCGGTCTTCGAACCGGAGGCACGACTTCTGCTGTCGCGGATCGAATCGATAGCGCACCACTACGAAGTGCGTGCGGACACCCTCACTGAGCCGCCATCATGACATCACGAGCAAGGAGGAACTGCAGATGGCGCCTCATCTGCCCAAGCGGCAAACCTCGACGATAAAAAGCTCAACTCTCCGGTGGTTACTGCATTCCGACCCTTCCATCCGTTGGCAGGTGATGCGTGATTTGACCGATGCATCGGCGGACGAAATCATTGCCGAGCGCGTCAGAGTCGCGACCGAAGGCGCTGGAGCGCAGCTGCTCGCCTTACAGGGCGCCGATGGGCGGTGGGGCGGCGCGGCATGGAATCGTGGATGGAACTCCACGATGCACGTCCTGATGTTGTTGAGGGATATGGGCCTTGACCCTGCTGGCGAGCAGGCACGCCGCGCGTTGGAACTTATCCGCGACCGGGTTACGTGGAAGGGATGTGGACCTCGGGAATGTGACGGCCACGCATTCTTTGAAGGCGAGCTGGAGCCCTGTATCAACGGGCAGGTCGCGGCGGTTGGTGCGTACTTCGGCGAGGACGTACGGAGCATCATTGAGCGGCTGCTCGCCGAGCAATTGCCCGACGGTGGGTGGAACTGCGAGGCCGCCAACGGTTCGAAGCATTCGTCATTCAACACCACGATCTGTGTGCTCGAAGCCTTGCTCGAATTCGAACGGGCCGCCGGGGACAGCGCAGTGCGCGAGGCTCGCTTGCGCGGGCAGGAATATCTCCTTGAACGCCGCCTGTTCCGTCGGAAATCGACTGGCGAGGTGATCGAGCAAGACCGCAAGGGCGGCACCGTATGGACCCATTTTGCCTTCCCCACCTGGTGGCACTATGACGTTCTGCGGGGACTCGAATACCTGCGCCTGGCAGGCGCCGCTCCTGACAGGCGCGTTGGCGAGGCGTTAGACCTGGTCGCCTCGAAGCGCGATGAGGACTACCGGTGGCCGCTCGAGATTCAGTACCCAGGCACGATGCCGATCGAAACGGACGAAGCTGTGGGTCGCCCGAGCCGGTGGAACACTCTGCGCGCATTACGGGTGTTGGATTGGTATTCAATCTGAGAGAAATGGCCGAGCGAGCATGTAGCAGCGGCGGGTCTGTGCCTCGACCGGTGCAGCGTAGGGCTCGCGCTCGGTGCATTCCAGGAGCTCAAAGCCGGCTGCAGTCAGAGCCCCTCGAACCTCTCGAGGATCAAAGAACTGGAAATCAATCGATGTCTTGACGCCCCACAGTTGCTCCACGTGTACCACTTCGTCGCCGACGTGAAACGCCAGCGCCACGGTGCCGCCGGGCTGCAGCACGCGAAACATCTCGTCGAACACGGCCCGCAGCTCCGCCGCCGGCAGATGAATGATCGAGTAGAAGGCGACGATGGCCGCCACGGCTGCGCGCT
>Ga0302324_100010264_pt1 | contig 19420 bp, 13 predicted proteins | sample Palsa_T0_1_FD_201949 | JGI IMG/M metagenome (GOLD analysis project Ga0302324, IMG submission 201949) | Peat permafrost microbial communities from Stordalen Mire near Abisko, Sweden - Palsa_T0_1 | ecosystem: Environmental > Terrestrial > Soil > Palsa > Peat permafrost | place: Sweden: Abisko...
GCTCCGGCTCGTTGGGATTCAGCGGGTTCTGTGCGAAGGCGTTGGTATTGCCGCCGGCGAAGGTCGAGAAAATCTCCGAGGCGTTGTCGAGGGTTTTGCTGTAGGTCCAGTTGAGCTCCGTAGTCAGACCGTGAAAGCTCTTCGTGGTCAGGCGCGTCTGCAGGGCGTTGTAGAGGGCGAAGGCCCCGTTCGTACGAGTGCGCACGTTGGCGTGGGTGCAGTCCGGGCGTCCATAGCCTGGCGCAAGGGGGTTGGTGCACAGCCCGATGTTGGCGTATTGCGGATAGCTGCTCTCCAGCGGCAACAGATAAGGATTGCCGTCCGTGCTTTGGAAGTTCCCGACCTGGTGGTTGCCAACGTACTTCACATCGATAGCCGCATGGTTGCCAATCCCATACTCAAAGCCCAACAGGTAGGACTCGGTGTACGGGTTGTGGAAGTTGGGCGAGTTGTAGGTCGTATTGCGGAAGCCTGGATTGACACCCGCGCCGGTCGGAATCAGCGGGAGATCCAGCGCACGGACCTGCGAGCCAAGAGCACCGTTCGCCGGCAGACATGGAGCAGCCGCCGTGCAGCTGACCGTGCCGAGGTTGACCACAGGCGCGGCTGTAGCTGAGTTGAGGAAGATGTTATAGAACGCTGGATCGAAGTTGATGGCGAATCCGCCGCGAACCACCAGCTTGCTCTGCAGCATGGAGGGGTTCCACGCAAAACCGATGCGCGGCTGGACGTTCTTGTAGGCGGGGTTGGTATACGGGAAAGTCCGGACCGACAAGGGCAGCGACTGATCCCAAAAAGCCGTGGCCGAGTTCTCCTCTCGCGATACCGTTTCGTTGTGCAGCAGATTGACCGCCTGGCCGAAGAACTCATAGCGCACGCCCAGATTGACTGTGAACTGTGGCGCAATCTTCCAGTCGTCCTGGAAATAGAGTGCGAAGTCATTTTCCGTGAACTTGCTGGTAAACGGGCCATTGCCCAGGCTCAGAGAGCCAGCGCCCTGCAAAAAGCTGTTGAAACTCCCGAACGAAAAGCCGCCGCTGTAATCCGGCAGGAACGGGTTGGGCGAGTTCTGATAGTCGTACTCGCCGCCGAACAGGATGGTCTGTTTTCCGGTGGTCCAGGTGGCGTTGTCCTGTACCTGCGTCACTTTGACGACGCGACCCTGCGGGATGTTGGTGGCATAGCCGAACCCGAGCAGGGTGTGGCCCGAGCCGGCCGAGTCGGTCACCTTGGCAGACCCAAAGCCGATACTCGTTGTGCACTGATCGGGCGTGGTAGCTACGCACTTCGGCTGACCGCCGCCCTGAAACAGGAGGGATGTTTGCTGGAACGAGTAGCGAAGCTGATCGACCCAGTTTGGCGAAAATGTGTGCTCCAGGTCCGCCCCCACTGAGTGGGCCGTATCCGGCACGTTGTACCAGTTGCCCGCCGGTACGCTGCCTCCGGCATTGAGATATGGGTCATCCTGGTAGAAGTAACGCAGGAACATATGATCCTTCGTGGTCGCCTGCCAGTCGATGCGTCCCAGTAGCTCTTCGTCGTTGGAAAGCGACGGAACCGAGCGTGCGATGGCCGAGAACGGGACCGTCGCCGTTGTCGTCCCGATCGTGACCGGAACGTTGTAGACCGCGCCGACCGAGGTCGGGTTGCCGGTCTTGATCGAGTAAGGACCGTTGTTGGCTAGGGCAGCCACGCCGGGATCGCCAGGGAATGCAGACTGGAGCGCCGTAATTCCGGCCGGGGTCGGGGTGACGCTCGCGCCGCTGGTGCTGGTGCCGCCACCGTTGCGATAGCGATCGAAGTAGGCGCTCGAGAAGAAGAAGAGCTTGTCGCGAATAAGCCGGCCCCCAAAGCTGCCGCCGAACCGGTTGTCCACGTACCGAGGCAGTGTTGGTACGATGCAGCTATTGTTAACAGGCGTCACACCCGGTGGGCAGAAGCCCTGGTAAGGATCTTTCTGGCCCTGCAAAAACGACTCACCCCAGTTGCCCTCGTACCATTCGAACACCGATCCATGATAGGCATTGCTGCCTGACTTGGTGATGTAGTTGATCACCGAACCTGCATTGCGGCCGTATTGCGCAGAGAAATTGTTGGTGATGACCTCAATACTCGAAATAGCGTCCGGGTTCGAGAAGAAAACCTGCGGACCGGCCACTGAGTTGTCGTTGTTGGATTGCCCGTCGATTTCGTTGTTGTTCGAGCGGCCGCGCTCTCCCTGTGAGGAGAAGCCACCGTAGGCGCCGTTACTGTTGCTGAAACTGTTGTCGTGGGTGATGACCACGCCCGGAGTGAGCAGAGCCGCGGTATCAAAACCGCCGCCGAAGGGCAGGTTCTCGATCTGCTGCGTATCGATGGTCGCGGCCACCTGGGCCTGGGTAGTGGTCAGCAGAGGCGTTTCGTCACCCTGCACTTGCACGACTTCCCCGCTCGAACCAACCTTTAATTTCTGCGCGCCAATGGCTGACTGCCCGATAGCCACGGTGATCTTGGAGAGCTTGAGCGCTTCGAACCCAGCCGCCTCGATCGTGATCGTGTAATCCCCAGCCGGCAGATTCACCAGCGTGAAGGTCCCGTCCGCCCTCGAATGCTGGACCGTCTTGAAGTCCGTCTCCAGACTCGTGGCCGTAATCGTCGCGTTCGCAATGTACGCGCCCGCTGGGTCGACTACCTCTCCGCTAATGCCGCCCGTTGTGATGCCCTGTCCCGCTGCCCGATTGCCGCTCATCATCAGCAGCACCAATGGCAGCAACGCGACGACAAACCAAACTCGTATCTCGGAGAATTGCAGTCTTTTCATTTGTTTCTCCCGTAGGCTGGGCAACGGACACGGGTAGCTAGTACCCATGCCGAATGCCGGAGAATTTTTCGTAGATTCACCCTTATCGTGGCAATCGACTGGCCACTCTCGAAAAGTCCGCATTTTACGACGCCGCGCATCGCGAGGACTCGCTTCCCCAGTTTCCCGCTACATCCATGAACATAAACAGCTTATTCACAATTCGATCTGTTTACATTGCAGCAACATTGCGGCACGGCAGGTAGACTACCCAGGTATCAATCCCCGCTACCCTTTCGCGGTCTATAACATCCGAAATTCATATTATCCAGGACCAATTCTCCAGATTTACGAAGATGTCGATGACCTGAGTACCTCCGCGGAGCGGCTTCCCTCTGCCCTCCACCCGATTCCGCCTGTGAAAAAATGAGATCTACAGCCTCAAAAGAGGAGGCAATCCTTGAACACACTCAAAACTGCATTCCTGCTGACCGCCCTCACCCTGCTTCTGGTCTTTCTCGGAGAACGCATCGGTGGCGAAAACGGCATGATTCTCGCCTTCATCATTGCCGCTGCCATGAACTTCTTCAGCTACTTCTATTCCGACAAGCTCGCTCTCGCCATGTACCACGCCCAGCCCGTCACTCGCGAGCAACTTCCCCGCGCCTATGAAGTCGTCGAGCGCATGACCGGCCGCCTCGGCCTTCCCATGCCGAAGATCTACGTCATTCCAACAGAAGCCCCCAACGCCTTCGCCACCGGCCGCAATCCGAAACACGCTTCCGTCGCCGTCACTCACGGCATCCTTCAGCTTCTCAACGACGATGAGCTGGAAGGCGTGCTCGCCCACGAGCTCGGCCACGTCAAAAATCGCGACATCCTCACCAGTTCCATTGCCGCTACCATCGCCGGCGCCATCACTCTCATCGCCCGCATGGGCTATTGGGCCGAGATGTTCGGTGGTTTCGGCGGTGGCGGCGGCCGTCGCCGTGGAGGCGGCATCAGCGCTCTCTTCATGCTCATCCTCGCGCCCATCGCGGCTATGCTCATCCAGCTTTGGATTTCGCGCACCCGCGAATATGAAGCCGACGCCACCGGCGCGCACATTACAGGCAATCCCTACGCACTCGCCAGCGCTCTCGAGAAGCTCGACGCGTACTCGAAGCGCATGCCCATGCCGGGCCCGGCCACCGCGGCCCATCTCTTCATCGTGCAACCGCTGCTCAGCCGCAACGACTTCGCGAATCTCTTCTCCACGCACCCTCCCATCAGCAAGCGCATCGAGCGCCTCATCGGCCGCCCCAGCGTCTACGGAGCACCCCAGCGCTGAGCGAAAACAAGAGGGCGGTTCACCTGGAACCGCCCTCTTCTGCCTGTACTTTTCTGTACCCTGCGCCCTGTTCCCTGATCTAAGGCGCCCACCCCAAACCATCCGCGCCCTTGCCTGCGTCAATCAGCTTCGCCATCTTCCAGTGCGCGAGATCAATCGCCGCCACCTGCCCGCTCCCCATGCACGAGACATAAGCAACCTGCCCATCCGGCCGAATCAGTACCTCCTGCGGATCCGCTGCCACGAACACCGTCCGTGCCAACTGCATGGTTCCCAAATCCACAACCGCAACCACGTTCTTAGCAGGAATCGCCACCAGCAGCCACCGTCCATCGGGCGTCGCTGCCGCTCCATAGCCCATGCCCGGCAAGTCCACCCAGGTCTTCACGCTCTTCGAGGCTGTATCGATCACCGCCATCCGTGGCTGCGCCACATCCGACGTGAATACCCACCTATCATCGCGTGAGATCGCAATGCGCTGGATTTCCCCTGTGACCGGAATCACCGCTACCGTCTTGCGCCCCACCATGTCCAGCACCGATACCGAGCCGGGCCCCACATTCGCCGTGTAGCCCAGCTTGCCATCGTGCGAAAGCGCCAGCATGTGCGACTCCTTCTGACCCGTCGGAACCTTTCCCACAATTCCCACCGCCGCCGGATCGATGATCGTAACCGCATCGTCCAGCTCCGTCGTTACGTACAACACGTCATGCGCTGAATCCATCACCGGGAGATGTGGCCGCACGCCATGCCCGAAGTCGATCACGCCGGTCACTTCACGAAGCCCAACATCGATCACCAGCAACTTGGTCCCGTCGATCCCTGGCTTGCCCACACCCGAGTTCCCATAAATCGGCAAGTACGCCTTTCGACCATCGGCGGAAGCGGCAATCTCGTGCCCCCACTGTCCAGGCACATCTTCAGCAATGGTCGCCACCTGCGTGCCCGCTTTCGCATCGATCAAGCTCACCGTGCGATCCCCCTGATTCGCGACCAGCAGCGTTTGCGCGCCGACGTTCCGTGCCTGACTTGCTCCCGCAACCACCAGCAGAAACGCCAATGCAAAGAATCTCTTCATAGCCCGCCAATATACCTTCCAGTGACGCTGATTAGCGAATTCGCCGATCGCACTTCAGCGCACATTCCCTGCATCATGTTCTGTACCCTGCACCCTTCACGCTGTACCCTGTTCCTGCATGAAAACTCTGCTCCGCACCATCGTCTGGCTCGCACTCGTCGTGTGGCTCGGCGGACTTCTTTTCTTTCCCATCACGGCCTGGGCAGCATTCAGCACCATCGCCGACACCCACGCCGCCGGAACCATCGTCGCAAAGTGTCTCAACGTCCTGCATCATGAAGGATTCATCGCCGGCACCGTCATCGTCCTGCTGCTCGCCCTCGGCTACTTCGTCCGCGCCTTCCGCCTCAGCACCGCATCGCTGGGAATCGGCGTCGTACTGCTCATGCTCGCCTGCACTGCCTGGTCGCAGTACCGCATCATTCCCCGCATGGAGCAGGACCGTATCGCCGCCGGTGGCGCCATCGACAGCGTCCCGGCAACGGACCCACGTCACGTCGACTTCAACCGCTTGCACGTTATCTCAACGCACGTCGAGGAGTCCGTCATGCTCGGCGGCCTCATCCTCGTCGTGCTCCTCGCCCGCGATTATTCGAACGCCAAAATTTAGCCATCTTTCTTCTCAGAGTCGCATTGATGCCCGCTACGCCTCTGCCGCCTTCGCCGCCAGCGCACCAGCCACGCCGATGTTCTTCACCAACTCCGCTGGCACGCCATGCCGCTGCTGCAGATATTCCGGGCTGTTCCACGAAAGCCACACGGCTCCCGTACCGTCTTCCCATACCAAAATTTTCAACGGCAGATCGATCGCGATGCTCGGCGCCGCGAGCATCACCGGCGTCCCCGCCGCCGGGTTCCCAAAGATGAGCAGCTTCGTCGGACGCATCTTCAGCCCCGCCTTCTCCGCCTCCCCGCTGTGATCCACCAGCGCGAACAGCATAACGCCCTTCGCCCGCAACAGATCCCTCACGCGCTCCACCGTCTCATCCACTGTGTGAGAACTGCGCTGGCTCACGATTCCATTCCCAATCTCCGGCATGTCCGCGTTGCCTCCTTCGTACACAGAAAAGGATGCACGAAGTCACCGAACGGGACCAACCAGGTTCTGGTGCCAACTGAAAAACTGTGGAGTCACCCAGCTACTTTGCTGGCAAGTCTTGAATCGGCACGATTGTCATCTCCGGAAATTCAATCCCTTTGTGCCCCCCACGCGCCTCCACCATCGCATTCATCTTGTTCCAATAAGCCTGGATTTCGGGCGGCACGTTATCCGGGATCCCGTGCTCCCTCCAGCTCAGAATCTCCACCACGATCGGCTTGCCGTCTTCTTCGCCCCGTAACAACACGTGCGGCGTCGGAACCACCATGTCCCGTTCTCGCAGCGCCGCCCAGTACGCTGGCATCATCTTCAGGAACGCATCGATCTGCGCTGGCTTCACCCGATAGGTGGCCATAACCGTCTCCGGACCGCCGGCCGCAGCATCCTGCCCCGTCATCGCCGGTGCAGCCAGTCCCACTGCCGCCGCCAACAAAACGACACCCCATACCTTCTTCAGTATTCTCATTCGCTCTTCTCCTCGCCTGCGTTCCTCGTCTTTTCTTCCATCAGCGCCAGAGTGTTTCCCGACGGATCCTTCAAAAACGCCAGCCAAAGATCATGACTCTTCATCCGCGCCACCAGATGTGGCCCCTGCGCAAACTCCACGCCTTTTACCTCAAGCGTCGAATGAACAACCTCGATATCCGCCACGCGATAGTAAAGAATCGTCCCACCGCCTGCCGGTTCTCCCTGCCCGATCAGCAGCCGCACCGTTCCGCACTGGAAGAACACCATCGTGCCCGCATCGAAGAGGAACCTCATCCCCAGCACGTCCCGATAGAAAAGCTTCGCCTCTTCCAGATTTCCCACCGTCACCGCAATCTGCCCAATCTCGTCCAGATGAACCGCCGCCGTCTCGCTCGTCATCGTCAAATCTCCATTTCGTTAGCTGAGCTAATGATCTATCATGAACCCGACCCCCCATGTCAACCGGAAAGCGCATCGACCCCGCAGCAACCGCCGACTCTCTCCACTCCGCCGCCATCCATTTGCTCCGCAAACTCCGTCGCATCGACGCAGGCAGTGGCCTCAACGCTCCCCGCTTATCCGCGCTCTCCGTCATCGTCTTCGCCGGTCCCCTCACCCTCGGCCAGCTCGCGAATGCCGAAGGGGTTCGTCCGCCCACCATGACCCGCATCGTCAGCGCCCTCGAAGCCAAAGGCCTCGTCAAAAAAAAAGCCAGCACCGAAGACCGCCGCACCATTCACCTCTCCGCAACCATGAAAGGCAAGCGCCTGCTCCTCCAGGCCCGCAACCGCCGCGTCCAAACCCTTGCCCACCAAATCCGACTCCTCCCGAGCCACGACCAAAAAAATCTCCACGCCGCCATCGCCATCCTCAACAACCTCACCCGCGCCCTCTAAGCCGCCTGTGAATCCTGAGCAACTCCTGGAACCGGAGCCCGCCAATCTCCGTACCTTTCACCACACAGGTTCCAGCGAGGTCCCCGGGTTGAAGCTCTCCATCGAAAATGTGGGCAAGTGTTACGCCGGAAAAGTCTGGGCGCTGCGCCGCTTCAGTCTTGATCTGAAGCCCGGCGTCCTCGGCCTCCTTGGCCCCAATGGCGCAGGCAAAACCACGCTCATGAGCATCCTCGCCACCATCACGCGCGCCACCGAAGGCAAAGTCACCTGGAACGGAACCGACCTCGCCTCCGATCCCAACGCGTTGCGCACAGTCCTCGGCTACCTCCCCCAGGACTTCGGTGTCTACCCCAACCTCAACGCCCAGGAATTCCTCGAATATCTCGCCGCCGTCAAAGGACTCGACGCCACCGACGCGCGACGCCGCATCGATCAGCTCCTCAACCTCGTCAACCTCTCCGACGTGCGCGGCCGTCCCCTCGGCGGTTTCTCCGGCGGAATGAAACAACGCGTCGGCATCGCCCAGGCTCTCCTCAACGATCCCCAGTTGCTCATCGTCGACGAACCCACCGCGGGCCTCGATCCCGAAGAGCGCGTGCGCTTCCGCAATCTGCTCTCCGACCTCTCCGGCGACCGCATCGTCATCCTCTCCACCCACATCGTCTCCGACGTCGAAGCAACGGCCACCGACATCGCCCTCATCTCGAACGGCACTCTCGTAGCGCACGCCGCGCCCGAGGAACTCCTCCGTCGCGTCGAAGGCCGTATCTGGGAGTGGGTCATTTCCAGCGCCGATCTCAACGCGGTCAAGCAGGCCTACCGCGTCAGCAACACCGTGCGCCGCAGCGATGGCGTCCACGTACGCGTGCTCACAGAAGAGCCGCCGCCAGGCGCGCGACCCGTCCCACCGACCCTCGAAGACGCGTACCTCGATTCGCTCTCCGTCTATCGCGCCGGAGTCGTCGCATGAAGTGGCCCCGCGTCCTCTGGCACCTGGTCAAAGCCGACTTCCTCACCCGCGTCCGCCGCACCAGCTTCTTTCTCACTCTCGGATTCGCCGTCCTCCTCGGCTACGAAACCTTTGCCGGCCATGTCGTGATGCAGCTCGACGACTACCGCGGCATTTATAACTCAGCGTGGGTCGGCGCCCTCATGGCCGTCGTCACCAGCTCCTTCCTCACCCTCGTCGGCTTCTACATCGTCAAGGGCTCCATCCTGCGCGACGAGACCACCCGCGTCGGCCAAATCCTCGCCGCCACGCCCATGACCAAAAGCTTCTATACCGTGGCCAAATTCCTCGGCAATTTCGCGGTGCTCGCTGCCATGGTGCTTGTCATGTGCGCAGCCGCCCTGGCCATGCAAATGATTCGTGCCGAAGACCGAACCCTCCATCTCTGGTCGTTGCTCTCCCCCCTCCTGCTCTACGCTCTGCCCGCGATGGCCTTCGTCGCCGCCCTCGCCGTCCTCTTTGAGACGCTGCCGATTCTTCGCAGCGGAATGGGCAACGTGATCTGGTTCTTTGTCTGGATCGCGCTCCTCTCCGGTGGCGTCTCCGCCGCCATCGACCATGGCGCCGGAGTCCGGACCAGCGACTATTTCCGCGACTTCACTGGCATCTCGACCATGATGTCCCAAATGCGCGGACCACTCCTGCAGGTCGATCCGCACTTTCACAATGATTTTTCCCTCAACATCGGGGGAAACCATCCCCACCATCAATTTCTGTGGAGCGGCGTCCGCTGGAACGCCGTGCAGGTCGTCGCGCGTTTTGCATGGTTCGCCTACGCGTTCGCCACCGCGCTCCTCGCCTCACTCTTCTTTCATCGCTTCGATCCAGCGCGCGAGCACTTCGCGCGCAAACAAACTCCCGAACGCGCCCCCGTCCTCGAACTAAACGCCGCGAAACAGTTAGTCCAAAGCGACCCATGGTCGAGTCGTCTGACTCCACTCCCGCCCGCCGCCGTACAGAACCGCTTCTTCTCCGTCGTCGTCGCCGAGCTGCGCCTCATGCTGCAGGGACATCCGAAGTGGTGGTACATCGTCGCCGCAGGTCTCTTCATCGCCTGCCTCGCCTCCCCGCTTCCCGCTTCGCGCGAAGGCATCATCCTCGCCGCATGGATCTGGCCGATGCTCATCTGGTCGCAGATGGGCAGCCGCGAAGCGCGCTACGCCACCGGCTCGCTGATCTTCTCAGCACCCCACGCTCTGCAGCGCCAACTTCCTGCCGTCTGGGTCGCGGGAGTTCTGGTCACCCTCGCCACCGGCGGAGGACTCGCCATCCGCCTCCTCATCGCCCGCGATCTCCACGGCCTCGCAGGATTCGCTGTAGCCACCTTGTTCATCCCCAGCCTGGCTCTCGCCCTCGGCGTCCTCACCGGTAGCGGCAAATTCTTCGAAGCGCTCTACATCGCGTGGTGGTATACCGGCGCAGCGCATCATCTCCGCGGCATGGACTTCACCGGCACCTTCGCCGCGAGCAGCACGCCAGCTCCCTTCCTCATCCTGACCACCGTGCTCCTCGCCGCATGCTGGACGCGGCGCCGGACCCAGCTCGCCTACGCGTGACGCCGGATCAGTAAATCGGCCGCGACAAATAGAAAGAAGATCACCGCAATCACGCCGTTCATCATGAAGAACGCAGCATTCATCCGCGTCAGGTCTCGCGGCGAAACAATCAGGTGCTCCCACAGCAGCAGCGCCGCAACCGCCGCGATCCCCACGCCCGCAATCGGCCCCAGATGAAACAGCACCGCCAGCCACACCAGAAGCCCCAGCATCAGCAAGTGCATCGCCCGAGCAATCCAAAACGCCCGAGCAATTCCCAACGTCGCAGGAATACTGAACAGTCCAGCCGACCGGTCGTGCGCCTCATCCTGGCATGCGTAAAGCACATCGAAGCCAGCGACCCAAAACAGCACCGCAGCCGTTAGCACCAGAATCCGCGGATCCAGTGATCCCCGAATCGCAATCCACGCTCCCGAAGGCGCGATCCCCAGCGCCAGTCCCAGAAACAAATGCGACCAGCGCGTAAATCGCTTCGTATACGAATAAAGAAAAAGCACCGCCAGGATCGCAGGCGATAGCATCAGCGTCAGCCGATTCAGCCGCCACGCACCCAGTACAAACACCACCGACGTCATGATCGTGAATCCCGCCGCAAACCTCCGCGTCAGCATCCCCGCCGGAATCGCCCGCATGCTCGTGCGCGGATTTGCCGCATCCAGATCGGCATCAGCCCAGCGATTGAAAGCCATCGCGGCCGACCGCGCCGAAACCATGCACAGCACAATCCATCCCAGCTTCGCTGCCGTTGGCCAGCCATGCGCCGCCAGCATCGCTCCGGTCAGAGCAAATGGCAGCGCAAACACAGAGTGTTCCCACTTGATCATCTCCAGCGTAGTACCGATGCTGCGCAGAAAGGCCATAAGAAAACTGGACCTCATCATGACGATGAGGTCCAGTTCAGTGTAACGGCTCAGCGGTACCCGCTATTTGGCCAGCCCTGGTTACTTCCCCGGCTTTTCGTTCGACCCATTCGCAACCTGCAGCTGGTTCGTCACGCTAAAGACGCCCGGAACCGTGTTGGCCTGGATACCGGCCGCATTTTTCTGCGACTGGTTATCGACCGTGCCATACAGCGTCACGTGTCCGTTCGCTACCTGAATCCGAATCGGTTTTTCCGGATCAATCGCGAACTGGTTCAGCAGCGGATAGCCATAGATCGCGCGGAACTCCTGCGCGCGAATGCGGTCGTCAAAATCGGACAGCGGATCAACCTGAATGTTATCCATCACGTCCTTCACGCCCTTGGTATTCGCTACCACCGCAATTGCGTCCGCTGCGGCAACCGGTCCGGCCGCATGGCCGCCCACGGTCGCAACACCGTTCTGCACCTGAACGGTGATGGCCTGGAACTGAATCGGCACATTCCCCCACAGGTCATACGTAATGGCCTTCTGCAACTTCTGCTGCAATTGCTGATCGGAGATCTCCGCGCCAGCAACCTCAACGTCGTTACGAACAGCAGTCACGCCCTTCACGTGATGCACCTTCTGATCCGCGTTGATCTTTGTCGCGACCAGATCCACTGTTCCCGTCAGCGTAGCCACGCCGTTCTGTACCGACGCCTGAACGCCTTTGAACCGTGACGAGCCAAGGGCCTTCTGCACTGCTGCCTGCGTCTCCGAGTCGTTCTGCGCAAACACCGCGGGAACAACAAGAGCCGCGGCGATAAGGAACATAAATACTTTCTTCATGGTTTTCTCCCAGGCTGTCTCCTGATTTTTTGGGATTTCCGGCCGTGATCGTTTTCGCCGGTGAGACAAGCCTTCCGGTCTATTCAGACACGGAAAGCCCCCGTTTGGATGCGCGAAGAATGCGGAATTTACGGTAAGTTGGCAGTTTTTGACGCCTCGCCAAATCGATTCAGAAAGTTTTGCGCTGATCAAAAACGAAGAACTCCCGCAGCCTCAGTGATACCGCCGACGGAGCCGGAAAACCAAGCTGAAAACGCCCGATTCGTCGCGCACCGCAACCACCGAGAAATCCTGAGTCAGGCGCCACTCGCCCTGGATCAACTGCTCTGCTGTTGAATTGACGTTGGTCGCATAGGTTAGGGTAGCGTTCTTCGATATCGGCTCCTCCACCGATATCCGAGCCGTCGCGTTTCCCACCCCGCTCACAAACGTCGGATCGATCCGCACGCTTCCGCCACCGAAAAGCTTTTGAATCCTGTTGCTGATCGTCGCATTCAGCGCTCCGCCCAGTAGCGAGTCGGCCGTCGAATTCACGCCCGCCTGCTGCTGCTCGGTGCTGTAGATCTGCTGCTCCTCCTGCGTCCGCCCCATGGCCAGCAGCGAGAAGATGTCCTGCTCAGAGAGCGGTGGCTCCGATCGAAACGTCGGATTCAGCTTCGTCGTGTTGCCCTGTAGGGCGATCGTGATGGTGTAATTCTCAACCGTGGTCGTGGCCGTCAGATCGAGCATCGGCTGGACGCGCACGGGATTCGTAAAGTAGATCTCGCCATGCTGCAACTCGAATTTCTCGCCGTTGAACGTCGCTCTCCCATCAGTGATCGTCACCCGTCCCAGCACCGTCGGCTCAGCCAGTGTTCCGCGGATCGCCAGATCCACATTGCCTGCCAGCCGCGCAAATGAGTTCTGAAAATTCAGTGAAGGTGCCGACGTCACCCGTATGTTGAGCCGCACTTTGTTCGTCGGCGAATCGGGATTCGGCGGCAGTGAAACGCCGCCGCTGTTAGCCAGTGACGCAAAGTCGACGCCGGCGTTGACCGCAAACCCTGTGAGCGCCACGTTGCCACTGATCAGCATCCCGACCTGGTTTCCCTGCAGCCGTATCGAAGCGCTCGCCGTCGACGTTACGCCCTCCGGATACCGAATCCGCACATCTTTGGCGTCCGCCGTCAGATCGCTGTAAAGCCCGTGATGATACGTGACAAAGCCGCCGACCTTGATCAGCCCGCCCCCGCTGTACGCCGTCACGTTCTTGAAATCCAGCCGGTCCTGATCGAAAACCAGTTCGCCGTTCATGCGGCTCAGGCCGTTCACGTAGTCTTCCAGCGCCACGTTCACGTTCGTGAACTTCACGTTGCCGGTCAGATCGGGCTTCTGTACCGTGCCTTCCGCGCCCACCGTGAAATCCACATGTCCTGACGAAATGATGTCCGTATCCAGCGTCTGCGCCAGCGCCATGTTAATCGAACCGCTCGCCCTGCCATGAATCGGCTTCTCCGTGCTCAACAGTCCGATCGATCCCTCGGTCCTCAGATCGGTATCCGGACCCACAATGTGCAGCGAATTCATCTGTAATGTCCCATCGCGCAGAGTCGCATGCAGTGTGCCGTCGCTGTGGATGGGAACATCTTCCAGCGTGACCGCCATTTCGCTCAGCTGCGCATCGCCGCTCAACTGCTTCGGCTTGGCCAGCGGGCCTGAAACCGTCACCACGCCTGCGATGGAAGAGCTTCCGCGAATGCCGGTAACACTGAACGTCCGCAGCAGTGGATCGATGTTGAACTTGTCGATATTCAGCTTGGCTTGCGTCTCATAGTCCCCGCTGAGCTGCGTCTCGCCCGTCAGCTCCAGCGTCGACGTGTTCATATGCGAGTTCATATGCATTTCCAGAGCCCGCCCCTGGGTGTGCGCATCCACGTCGACTGAGCCCGTAAACTCGCGCGCCAGTCGCACATCCCTCAAATGCATCGTTCCCTGAAACGATGGCGCCTCCACCGTTCCGCTGCCCCGCGCCTCAAAATCCATCTTTCCCTCAACGGGATATTGCGCATTTTCGAGCCGCTTGATATGCGCCAGTTCGAAGCCGCTTCCCTGGAGATTGAAGTGCGCAGTCTTCGCCGCAAAGTCGTAGCCGCCCTCGCCAGCGATCCGGCCGCTGTCCATCGCGAACACCAGATGAGTCGCGTTCACATCGCGCCCGCGGAACTGAACGTCCGTCGTGAGGGAGCGGTACGCTTCGCCATACGCCGCGCCGCCCGTCAGGCTCACTTGCCCCGTCCCGTTCAAATCGCCAATCGTCCCGTCCGTCTGCGCGCGAAGATTCAGAACCCCGGTCACGGGATAGGTTTTCCCTGTGAGCCCCATCCACTGCGCGATGTCGGCATTCTTCACTTGCACGTTCGCGCGAACGGTCGACGAATCGGCAAACAATTCCTTCGGCTCACTCGGTCGCCCGCGTACATCGCCCGAAAAATTAATCGTCGTTTTTCCCTGCACCAGCGTGCCCACGCTCACTGTGAGTGACCCCGAGCTGTAAGCCGCATCGGTCGTCAGGCTGTCGAAATGCAGATTGCTCACCGCCCGAGTGGCCATCGGTGTCGAGCCCACCGGAACAACATTGAAATCCGTGGCCTGCAAATGCCCCTGGAAACTCGGAGAGGTCAGGCTCCCCGTCACGGTCCCATGAAACTGCGCTTCCCCATGCAGTTCCGCCGGGATTGGCGTCGGTTGCCCCGGCGCCGAAATGCCGAATGCCGCCAGCACCGGATTGAATTCAGCCACGTTCCGAGTTACCAGGCTCGCATCGATCTCCGACTTCCGCGTCATCGGGTAGACGCCCATGTTGCCCGTGATCTGAATCTCCGAAGCAGGCGTATGAACATCGAATGTGTGTATGACAACCAGCCCGCTCTGGTTGATGTACTCGGCCGCAACAACGCCATTCACCGGCACCTCATTCGGATTCGGCGTGTGCGGAGGCGCAACCGTCACATTCACCGAGCCTGTCAGATTTTCCGGGCTGCCCGTCCAGTCGACATTGGCTGTCCCCGCCGCTGAAGTATCGAAACCCAGCCGCCGGAACCGCTGCGGAGCAACCGTATCGAGCAGCGAATCCAGCGTGAACCCCGCCAGCTTTGTCCGAATCGTTCCCTGCTCCTGCGCGCTCTTCGGCGCAGTCTGCCCCGGCTGCACAGGCACAGGCGTCTGCCAGTTCACGATTCGCATTTCGCCCGTTACCAGGCCGCCCGTCGTGAGGCGCGCATGAATCCCCGTCACCGCGATCAGGTCCTGCGTCACATGCGCGACCGCGTCGGCTGTAACGCCGCTGGCATACACCGTACCGATCCGATACCCCCCGCCAATGACGCGCGCAGTTCCATCCACGACAAACTGCGATCCGGCGCCGTGCCCATTGGCTTCCAGTTGCGCCGTACCCGCCACCAGTCCCGGCACACCCGTTACCGCGCGAACCTCCAGCGCGTCGATCGCACCCTTCATCGTGAACTGCCATCGCGGATTCGCAAAGTCGTCGAGCGACCCGCTGGCGCGCAGCACTGTCTTCTGGCTCTTCCCCACCGGCCCGCTCTGCAACACGAGCGAAACCAGGCTGGCGTTGTTGCGCCCCATATCCACGGACGCATCCACCTCCGAATGCACCGGCGTATCGGCTCCGCGCTGCGTCACCACATCTTCCGCATGCACCGTGCCCGCGTAGTGGTCGCCCGCCGGAACATAACTCACCTGCGCCGCCAGATTATTCACCGACAGGTTGAAGGGAATCTGCTGCTCGTTCAGAATAGCCACGCCATCGCTGACAACCGTCCGGCCCACGGCCAGGTCAAAGACCTCATCCGTCGTATTGCCCGTTGAAGCATGCTTCGGCTTCGGCTGATTCGTCGACCCATCCGGATACACAATCAGGTGAATCATCGGATGATCGCCCTCAAGATAATTCAGCCCAATTTTCGCCCGGAAGAACGACAGGATCTGCAGCCGGACAAAGAGCCTGTCTATATGCGCATAAGGAACCTGCCCCGGCGCTTCGAGCCCGTGAATCGTCAGGTCGTCTGCTTCAAACTCCAGGTGCGTCAAACGCCAGCTGAACTTGTTCAGCTCCACGCGTCCGCCCGTCGATTTCTCCAGTTCCACGATCAGAGCGCGCCGCACCCGATTCTCAAATGCCGGAGTGTTCGCAACCCACGCCGCGATGCCGACCAGAACGATCAGCGCCGCAATCGTCCACAGCACGCCAAACACAAAAAGATTCCTCGCCCGGTGCGGGTGGCGCGGCGGCGGTTGCTCTTCCCGAAGAGGTTCTTCGTCCGGCCCTGGCTGTGGCATCGCATTCATTGGTTCAATACCGGTTTGGCGCCCAGATCGGCACTGTACGCCCGGTCCACGACCTGCACGTTTCCCTGATCGCGCAAACTACCCAACCAATCCTGAAATAACCCGCTCACCTGCTGCTGCAGCAGAATTTCCTGGATCCGCCCCGAAACGTCCGCCAGCGGTGGTGCCTTCTCGTCATCCTTGGCGAGTGCGGGCGTCAGGGTCTTTTGATAATACGTCGCAATCTGTTCCTGCGAGATGCGAATCCCGCTGCGAAAACGCAGATCGATGAAGCGCAGCATGGCCATACGCTGGCTCCAGCGCTCTTCCACTACATCGCGAGTCAGGTCGTTCGATCGCAAGAATCGATCCCAACCCTCCGCTGTTGTGCAATGAAACTCCGCGCAGGCCGGAATCTGTTTTCGCAACTCCGCAAGAGATTCATCGATCTCCGCCTTCGGTGTCGATGTCTCTTGCTGTTGTTGTTCCATCTGATCCAGAATCAGTGTCCGGTCGATCAGCCTGCGCAGCGCAAAGTCTGGCGTGTTCTGCCCGGGCAATACCTGCAACGGCTCAAGCGCCGAGAGATGCATCTCCTGCTCCACGTCGCTCTGGAGCAACGCGTTGGAGCCTATGTTAGCCACGACATGATCCAGTTCGATCGGCTGATCGGCCGAGGCGGACGAAGGCGCGGGAGGTGGCGCCTGAGGCGAAGCAGTTTGCGCACGCGCCAGCTCTGCGATCGCCAAAATCGCCAGCAACATCCCGAGCAGCTCGACAACTCCGCCCCGAGTCCTCATCAAAATGCCTGCCCAATACTGAAGAAGAAGTTAAAGTGGCCGGCCTGCCCGTAGCACGGCGCCATCTGCGACGAGACTGCGCACGAATTCGAACTCGAAGTGGAACTCGTTCCGTAACTGATAATCACCGGATAGACCGGAGGATTCAGGTTATAGCCCACGTCGAACCGGATCGGCCCAATCGGCGTGTGGTACCGCGCCCCAATGCCCAGCGTATGCGAAAAATCGTTGAAGTCGCATTGCCCCGTCGGGTTGGTGCTCGAAGATCGCGTCACCTCTTGCTGCACGGTCGGATTGAGATACGCGGACGCCGTGCAGGTATAGCTGTGCGGCTGTTTGATCCGAATCGAGCTCGGCCAAATATCCGACGAGTTGTTGAAGACGTTCCCCATATCGTGAAAAATCACGAACCCCAGCGAATTCCCAAAATATGGCAGCTGCGGATTCGGCAGACGCAGTTCCGTCTGATTAACAAAGACGCCGGCGCCGCCGATCGGAAAGCCGGTCAGCGAGTCACGCGGACCCGCTGAGTTCAGCGGAAACCCACGCAGTGACTCCGGCCCGCCAGCGTACAGCCGTTCCGGCAGTGGAATCGACTCATACCGCGCCTCTCCAAAAACGCGCTCCATACCGAACCGCGTATTGCGCGCGAGGACGAATTTCTTTTGCTTTCCCAAACCGTAGTAAGTCGCGTTCGACCAGTCGAAATGCGCGTAATTCGCCTCCGATGTCAGAAACACATTGTCTGTGGCGAAAATCTGAACACTGTTGTACATGCCGGACTGCGCGTCCAGAGGCTCGGGCCTCCGCGTGTCATGAATCCACGTCAGTTCAGGACCGGCCACCCGCACCGGCTCAGAAAGTAGCGGGATGAGATTCGGAGCCACCTGAATCGTGTTTGGATCGACCTTCACGCGTCGAAACGAAATCTGATAGATCAGCGTGTCGATCAGATTGGGATGCTGCGTCGCCCGCACATCGCCTTCCGCCGTCGACGACGCGAACGTGACCACGTTCTGAGCATTGATGTAACCGCCGCCAAACGAAAAATCGAAACTCGGATGATTGAGGAACCTCGGCCAGTTATAGTTCGCCGTGAACTGCTGCTCCAGCGAGCCATATTCCGACTTGAACGTGATCGACTGATTTCTTCCCCACAGATTGATCCGCGAAACGTCCAGCTCCACCAGTGCGCTTACCCCGAACTTCCCGTTCGCGCTGCACGAGTATGTCGCCGGATTAATGCCCAACTGGATCAGACTCAGCGGATTGGGGCAGTTTGTGCTCGGCGTTCCTGTCTGCGCCTGCAGTCCTCCGCCGTACGTCACGTCCCACCGCCGCGCCTCGTCAAACTGCACCAGAACGTTCTTGCGCGGTTCGTCGCCTGTCGGATTCTCAACCGCTGTTGTCACCTGATTGAACAATGTCAGGTTGTATAGATCACGCTGCGTCTGCAGGAGCTTTGCCTGATCCAGCGGATCGCCATCCTTCACCAGAATGGCGTGCTTCACCGTATTCGGATGCGTGTATTTCAGGCCGCTCATCAGTACATTGCGGATGAAAATTTGATCCCCCGGTGTAACGTGAAGGTCCACGTCGATCAGCGACGGATCCTTCGCCGATGGAGTCTGCCGCAGATTGACCGCGGCATGGTCGTACCCATGATCCAGGAAGTAGCCCAGGATCGCCTCGCGGTCCGCTGCCAGGTTATTCCCTGAATAAGGCTGGCCCGGCTGCAGACTCAGCTTGGGTTGGATTTCGATCAGCTGCGCGGGTGTCACGCCATCGACCTTGTACTCCCCTACTTTCTGCTGCGCGCCTTCAACAATGTTGTAGGTGACCACCAGACTCCGCTCGCCCTTTTTCGACTGTTTGGGCGCCTCGCGAAGCTCCGGCGTCACTTTCACGTTGGTAAAGCCGTTGCCCTGATAAAGCGCGGTGATCGCTGTTACATCCGCCTCCTGCAGGGCCTGGCTGAAAATCCCTTGAGGCAGAAACAACGATGCACCCTGCACGCTCAGCCGCTCCTTCAGCAGCCACGCTCCAAAATATCCATTCCCGTGAATCCCGACCGATTCGATTCTGCTTCTTTGCCCAAGGTTCACGTCGTACGTAATATGCGTAATGCCATCTTTCGCGTCCGTGAGGTGCGTCACTTTGGCGCCGAAGTAGCCCTGCCGCTGGTAATAATCCCGGATGCGCTTGCTTCCCTCGTTGAGCAGATCCTCGTCCAGCGTACCTTCCGCGTAGATCGGGACCAAGCTCCTGACCTTGCCCTGACTCAGCTTTGCGCCCTCCACAATGATCTTGACGACGGGTCCTCGATCTGCCTCAAAGTCATAGTTCAGGTGATTTGTCGGCCGTTGATACTTGGTCGACGCCAGGCTC
>Ga0302324_100010265_pt1 | contig 19419 bp, 20 predicted proteins | sample Palsa_T0_1_FD_201949 | JGI IMG/M metagenome (GOLD analysis project Ga0302324, IMG submission 201949) | Peat permafrost microbial communities from Stordalen Mire near Abisko, Sweden - Palsa_T0_1 | ecosystem: Environmental > Terrestrial > Soil > Palsa > Peat permafrost | place: Sweden: Abisko...
AATGGTAATACCCAAGCTTCCCAAGCTTGAGCCGTGGGTTCGATTCCCATCGCCCGCTCCACCAACCACTTCAACACTAGCCAATGCAGGCCATGGCTCGCGAATCTAACCTCCTGAATCTTCGATATATTCAGCGATTCCCGCCTTCAATCTCAAGCTAGCCGATCTTCGTGCGCGTTCGCTAGCGTTGGCTGTGGTATCACACGCAGCGTCACACGCAGCCATCAGTCCGCTTTTTGCGTGTGAAAGCCTGGAAGCTCAAGGCGCATAGAGTTTATTGCGCACAAGATTGCGCAACCCGGAGGTCAGGTAGTCGCGGAACACTTGGGTGTTACTCGTATCTCAGCGCCGCGACCGGCTTGGCGCGTGCGACGAGCCAGCAATGGACGCTCACGGTAAGTAATGCAATCACCAGAGCCAAGGTAGAAGACACGGCGAACAGTGCTGGCTGCATATTCACGTGGTGTGCAAAGCCTTGCAACCATCTAGACATGAAGTACCAAGCGACTGGCCAAGCGATCAGGTTCGCCCACAGTACGGGCTTGGTAAATTGCCACATCAGCAGCCGCATGATGTCGCCAGTGCCGGCGCCCATGGACTTGCGGATGCCGATCTCTTTGGTGCGCTGTTCGGCCGAGTAAGCTGACAGCCCGAATAATCCCAACGCAGCAATCGCGACGGCGAGACCTACGCCGAGAGTTATCGCCGTTCCTTGCAATATGATATCTGCATACATGTCCTGCAGACGTTGGCTCAGGAAGCGCCGATGAATGTTCGTATGCATGATCTGGGACCAGGAAGCATCAACTGCCGTTAGGGCCTCCGGAATTTGCGAGCCAACCAACCGAACGCTCAGCACAGAGAACGAGATAGGGTCTACGTAGAGTATCTGCGGCAACACTGGGTGCCGGGTGTCGAGTCTAAAATCAGGCGAGACACCGATAATCTCGGATTGCCCAGTTGTACCAGGAGTTGGCTTTGCACTCCACCGGCGCCGATTCCAGATAACAATTTTGCCAATCGCCTGGGAGGAAGAACTAAAGCCCAATTTGCGCATCGCCGTTTCATTAATGACAACAGATGGGTTTCCTGCGGCGTCCCCTTTGACGAGAAGGCCATCATCGCCATGATTTTGATCGAAAAAGCGCCCCGCTAACGGCCTCAGGCCATAAAACTCCAGCGCTCCAAAGTCAACGGCGCCGCTCACCATCGGACTGGCAGCTGAGCCCTGAATCTGCGCAGAGACGATCATTCCTCCGTTACGGAGTGCAGCGTCGCCAGCGCAAGCGGCCGCAGCAACACCGGGGACGGTCACAAGGCGGTCTCTAAACGCTCGGGCGGAGGCGTCACATGCGTCGTCGATTAGAAGGATGCTGGAACCGTCAACTCGAAGTTGGTTGTTGAGTGAGAATAGCGTCTGGCGCCAAATCGTTGCAGCTGTAATGCCGAGGCCGATCATGATGGCGAATTGCAGAGCGACTAGCGCGCGGCGAACAATTCCTCCGGTTGCTCCCTGGACGAGTGTCCCCTTCAACACCGCGGCCGGCCGATATGCCGATAAGACAAAAGCAGGGTATGCACCGGCCATTAAGCCCAACCCTACGGTAGTAACTAGGAGAGCACCTAAAAGCGCGGGATCGCCAAGATAGTTGAATGCGATCTTCTGCTTCAGGACAGAGTTCATCCAGGGCAACAGAAGTTCGGTAAGCGCTACGGCTAGCACCATGGCAAAGGCGACATAAATGATGGCCTCGCCTAAAAACTGGATTATTAATTGGCTTCGAAGCGCACCGGCTGCCTTGCGAATGCCCGTTTCAATGGCGCGCTGGGCTGCTCGAGCAGTCATCAGCGTGACGAAATTGAATGATGCCGAGGTGATGATCAAGACGGCAATGGCGATGAGGGCAGCGAGAAGCGTCCTGTCGCCTCTGGGGGATATCGGTGATATGCCAGAAGGTGACAGGTGTAATTCGCCAATAGGCGTCAGATGCAATCCAATGGTGAACCCAGGCGGGTAAACAGTCGATGTGTCCGAATTGTGAGTTGCAAAGGCGGAGAGCGCCTGTTGCATCTGCTGCACCGGAGTGCCAGGCCGCAGGCGGATGAAGGTATAATTGCTTTGAGTACGAAATGGCCCTTGATCTGCTGTGAGATCGTAAAGCGCGAACGCGGAGTAGGCCGCAAGGCTTGAGCCGAGCACGTCGCCTTTTACATAGCTGCTCGTCGGTAAATCATCGATTATCGCTGTTACGCGCATCGGATGAGATGTGTTGAAGGCAGTTGACACTTTGGCCGCATCCGATCCCATTGCGGGGTTGACTTCCAACATTTCGCCCAGCGGCTTATCTCGACCGAAATACTTGCGTGCAGCCGTCCGCGTGAGCACAATGCTGTCGGGCGTGGCCAGCGCCGTTTGAAGATCGCCGGCTAATGATTTCAGCGGCATGATCCGGAAGAATGACGGGTCCACCCAGAGAAAGCCCGTCTCATCCGCCTCCACCTGGCCGTGACGAATGTGCGGCGGGTTATCCGCAGTCATGATCCGAGCAGCGGTTGCTATCTGCGGCATCTGCACGCTCAGCTTTGCCGCTAGGTCGGGAAGGGAAAAATCCCATCGCTCTGCGAGCAAACGACGATCAATCGGATCCCTGGTTGGAGTCAGCAGATAGACGTCGCGATAACCCGGGAAGAACCGATCATAGGTGTATTCGTCGCGGACGAAGAGGACGATCAGTAGCGCCGCGCAAAGCCCCACTGCAAGCCCAACGATGTTGATCGCTGCATAGAGTCTATTGCGCGCGAGATTTCGCAATGCCGCCATCAAGTAGTTGCGAAACATCTTCAGGCTGCCAGCAATGTTTCGTTGACCACGTGACCGTCCAAGAGCTTGACGGTTCGCCGAGCCCGACCAGCATGGGCGAGGGAGTGGGTCACCATGATGACGGTCGTTCCCGATCTGGACACACCGGTCAGGAGATCCATCACCGCCTCTCCGTTGGCTGTATCGAGGTTACCGGTGGGTTCGTCGGCGAGGATCAGCTTGGGATTCGCCACCAACGCCCGGGCAACGGCAACACGCTGCTGCTGTCCGCCTGAGAGCTGTTGAGGCAGGTGACGAGAGCGATGCGCAATACCTACACGCTCCAATGCTTCAGCGACTCGGCGCTTGCGTTCACTGGCGGAGACCCCCCGATAGATCAGAGCCACCTCGACGTTCTCGGCAACATTCAGATCGTCGATTAGGTTGAAACTCTGGAAGATAAACCCAACCGCGCCTCGCCGCAGGACGGTGAGCTGCTGCTCGGAGGCGCGGGCGACAGTCTCGCCGAAGAACGAGTAGATGCCGCTCGTTGGACTGTCGAGAAGCCCCAGAATATTGAGCAGGGTGGATTTGCCGCAGCCCGAGGGGCCCATGATGGCTAGGAACTCGCCAGCGGCAACTTCAAACGAAACACCGTCCAGCGCGCGAGTTTCGACCTCGGTGGTTCGGTAGATCTTGCTGACATTCTCCAATTTCAACATCTCGAGGCTCCTATTGCTTGAGATCGATGCGATCGATGCGTTCGAAACCGGCGTAGTCGGACACGATGGCTTGCTCGCCGACAGCAAGCCCACTGAGCACTTCGACCTGCTCGGCATTCCGTCTGCCAATCTTGATGGTTCGACGCTGGGCCGATTTACCGTCGTTCGCCAGCACGAAAATCCAGTCGCCGCCGGTGCGCTCCAGAAAAGCACCCGCCGGAAGAAGGGTCGCCGTGCGATCGGCGCCCAAGGCCAATTTGCCCTGCAGGGTCTGGCCGGGGAGTAGACCCGCGGGTGTCGCATCCTGAAACGCCAAATCGATGGTGAAGGTACCGTTCGTCACTTTGGGATATACGCGGATGACCTTAAGCGGCCAGGTCTTGTCACCAAGCTCTACGTCCGCGATCTGTCCGTTCTGCACGCGTCCCAAGTAATACTCGTCCACCTCCGCAGCCAACTTGGAACCCGTCTCCGGCGTGACCTCGCCAAAGCGCTCCCCTCGATTGCGGTTCTCGCCCACCTTGAGATCTAGGGCCGTGAGTCGGCCTGTCACCGGTGCGCGAACGGTCAGATTGTCGAGCTTGGCATGAGTGATCTTGAGGTCTTCCTGGAGCTTTTCCAATTGACTGCGGATATGCGGGAGCTGTTGCTGACGGAGCGCTTCCTGCTTGCGATTGCTCTCATCTTGCATAGGGCGCACCTTCAAGTCGTAATCGAGTTCATCCTGAACCTGGTCCTTGACTTCTACCGGTTCCGCATCGTCCGCGACGAGAATATTTCGCCTGGCAACCGAGCGCTGCAGCCGCGTGACGGCATAGTCGATCTGTGCGAGCGCCTTCTGGTTCGCGACGCGGTTCTGTTCGAGCTGAGTTTGGTAGGCTTGGAGCTGCGTGATCGATTCGACCAGTCGCCCTTCTCGATCGAGCACGTCGAGTTCGAGCTCCGTATTACTCAGTTCGACCAAGGGCTGCCCTTCTCGCACCATGTCGCCCGCTTGAGCGAGGATGCGATCGACGCGTCCGCCCTCAAGCGCATCGAGGTAGACCGTATTCATCGGGATCACTTTTCCTGTCAGCGGGATGAAGTCGTGGAACGCACCTTGAGTAACCCGCGTTACCGTGACGCTTGTGGCAGCAACGCGGATGCTGCGTTCGGGACTTCCGAGGAACATGACGACAATTGTGATGAGTAGCGCTGCCGCGACGGCGGCGATCCCCGTTTGCAACCAGAGCTTTCGGCGCCACCAGGGCTGCCGGATAGGTCGGTCCATGCTCACGGACTTCGCTCCTGCCAGCCGCCGCCAAGCGCCTTATACAAGGTCACCCGATTACTCTCCTCCGCTAGCCGCGCGGTTATGAGCCCCTGCTGTGCCGTATAGTCGCTGCGTTGGGAATCGAGCACCTCCAGATAGCTATCGCGACCCACTTTGTAGCGGCGCTGCGAAAGTTTGTAGGCCCGGTTGGTCGCTTCGACCAAGCTCTGCTGGGCATCGCGCTGGCGGTTCAGCGTCGTGGTCAGCGCCAGCGCATCCGCCACTTCACGAAATCCCGACTGAATGGCCTTCTCATACTGCGCAAGCGCGATTTTTTCACGTACGGACGCCACGTCCAAGCCGCCCATGAGCGCGCCACCATGGAAGATGGGCAACGATATCAGTGGCTGAAAAGCCCAGGTGCCCGTACCGCCAGTGAAGAGATTTGAAAGCTGAGGGCTCGCTGAGCCGAGATTCGCCGTCAGAGTAATCTGCGGGAAAAACGCCGCCCGTGCGGCGCCTATATTGGCGTTGGCTGCTCGCAGCATGCGCTCGGCTTCGAGCACATCGGGGCGGCGCAGCAGCACGGTAGAGGGTAGGCCGGCGGGCAGCGGGTCGAGTCCCAGGGTCTTGGAATCGAATTGTTCAGGCAGCAACGCTGGATCAATCGAGGTGCCAACCAGCAGAGTCAAGGTGTCGATATCCTGTGCAACGTTGCCCTCGAAACGCGCGTGGTCGGCGCGAGCCTGCTCGACAGTGGTCTTCGATTGCGCCAGATCCAGACCGGAGACTGTGCCTGTCTGGTGTCGCAGCTGCTGCCGCGCCAAGGAGTCTTCCTGGCTCCGCAATGTTTGTTGCGCCAGGCGCTCGAGCTCGCGATCTGACGCGAGCGTCAAATAGGCGTTGGCTACTTCGGCAATCAGACTCAACTGCGCGCTGCGGCGTGCCTGCTCCTGCGCCAGGTATTTCTCCAGAGAAGCATGTGTCAAGCTGCGCACGCGGCCAAACAAATCCAACTCGTACGAGGTGGCGACTCCGACATCGAAGTAGCTGAGGATTGGGGTCGGGATGTTATATGTTAAGGATGCCGGCAACTTTTCGCGGGTGAAGCTACCCGGGGCGTCGATCGAAGGTAGCAGGGCGGCGCGCTGGATTCGATACTGAGCGCGAGCTTGCTCGATGTTCAGCACCGCCACGCGCAGATCTCGGTTGTTCGCGAGCGCCACGCCGAGCAGCTGCTGAAGTCGCGTATCAAGGAAGAAATTGCGCCAACCGATATCACTGGCCGCAACGTTGACGCGGGGCTCTTCCGTCGCGAGAGTCGGCCACTGGTCAGGCACCGGCAACGCCGGCGCACGATACCGCGGTTCCAGCGTGCAGGCGCAGGCCGCGCAGAGCGATGTCACCACACATAGCGCCTGCACTGCGTTGCCCCACACGCGATTCGTCTTGCTCTCCACGGCTTTGGAGTTTACGGTGTGGTGATTTAGAAAAAAACGCTCGACGATTCAGTAAGTTAGATAGAATCGCAGCATTCTTTAGGATTGAGACTGTCCGGAAGCGGACACTTTCGAGTGCTCAGCGGATCCAATGCGCAGAAATCGTTGCCTCGTGAATTCGATCGCCCCCCACTTAGGCTTTTGTGCGTGAGTGGAGGCTCGATAATTCTCATTGTGGAGGACGACCCAGATGTTCTTCGGGCGGCTCGCATCGCTTTGGCGCCAGATGCCGAACGCGTGGAGACCGTTTCGACCGCCGACGGATTGGATAGAATCCTCGCGTCCGGACCATTCGATGTAGTTCTGCTTGATATGAACTTCGTGTCCGGAGAACGCAGCGGCGACGCTGGTTTGAATGCGCTGGCTTTAATCCAGACCTTCGATCCGTGCCTCGCGGTGGTGCTGATGACCGCATATGGAGGTGTCGCACTCGCTGTGGACGCCTTGAAGCGAGGTGCCACCGATTTTATCCTCAAGCCCTGGCGCAATGACAAGCTCATTGCGGCGGTGACAGCCGCTGCCAATATCACTCGCTCACGTCGAGAGAAGGATGCGCCGCATTTGGATGCGGTGGAGAGGACCACCATCGAGCGCGCACTCGCCCGCCATGACGGTAATATCTCTCTCGCTGCCGCGGAACTTGGCCTCAGCCGGCCGGCGCTCTATCGCCGCATGGCCAAACATGGTCTTTAGGTTCAGCGGAACAAGTCAGTTCGTGCTCGGGGTCTCGATCCGTTGCATCGTGCTCGGGGGCCTCACTATGCTATTTGTGCAGCTCGTCGCGCACACGCAGCTCTATGCAACCTCATTCGTGGTGGCCGGCCTCGCCGCGGTTGTAATCGCGGATTTGGCCCGCTGCATCGGCCGGGCTGATCGGCGAGTCGAGCGTTTTATCGAGGGTCTCAGGGCCGGCGACGCTGATATGCCCCTGAAAAATTCTCCCGATTCCATGCGAACGCTTGCAGCATTCAGTGATGCAGCGGTCACGGTACAGGCGGCACGCGCCGAACGACAGCAACAACTCGGAATCCTGCAGACGCTCCTGGACACTGTGGCAGCGTCGTTGATCATTGTGCACTCAAACGGTCGTATCAGTCTTGCTAATCGCGCCGCGCACAAGCTCGCCGGCGAAACGGTAGACTCCCTCGCGCAGATGGCATCCGTGGGGCCGACGGCGGCCGAGACCATCTTGGCGCTCACCCCCGGTACGCGACGGATGGTGTCGCTTGCGGACGGGCGATCCGCTCTGATTTCAGTGGCCCATTACATGGTTCCCGGCCATGAACCCGAGCGGCTGATCTCCGTACAGCGTCTCGCCGGCGAGTTGGATGCCGTGGAACTCAAGGCCTGGCAGGACATGGTGCAGGTGCTCGCGCACGAGATGATGAATTCGCTCACGCCCATTTCGTCTCTCTCCGAGAGTCTGGATACGTTGTTACGCGGTGCTGCGGACCGCGGCGGAGATACTTCTGCCGAGGCGTCGCGGGAGGTTATCGAAGCGGTAGAGGCGATCAAGCGACGCAGTCTTGGCCTGATGCAATTCGTGGAACGTTATCGGCGATTCGCGGACCTTCCGCACCCTGTATTGCGACCCGTTCAACTGTCCGAGGTCGTCCACCACATCGAGAGGCTGATGACCGCGACGCTGACAGATAAGCACATTGCATACTCGAGTCGGATCGATCCGATTGATCTGATTGTTTGCGCGGACCCGGAACTGCTCGAGCACGCCTTGCTCAATCTTCTCCACAACGCAATCGACGCGGTCGCGCAAACCCCAGACCCACGTATTGGGATAAGTAGCACGCGGTTCAACGATCGGCAGATCGGTATCACCATCACAGATAACGGCTGCGGTGTTACGCCAGGGTCCATTGATCAGATATTTGTACCTTTTTTTAGCACTAAACCAAGTGGCTCTGGCATTGGTCTCAGTCTTGCCGGGCAAATCGCCCTTGCGCATGGTGGCGGGATAGACGTGGAGCATCGACAGTCCGGCGGAACCGCATTTACCCTCATTCTCCCAGTGAGGCAGTCCGCGTGAATTGGCTCACGGAGCTTCACCGGTGGCGCGCGCTCGCGGTGGGGTGGTTCATTAAGGCGGTGTCGCTGTGGGTGGGGCTCTTCCAGAAGCGCACCGTGGCGTAGCTCCCCGATCACCGCCGCCGTTTGTCTCATCGTTCATTCTTTGGGGAGTGCCCTGCCGTCCCACCGGGTGGGACGGCAGCGGGCACCGTGTCCACGATGGGTTATTAGCGGCGGTGGCGATAACCAGAATTCACCCAGCTGTCGAACCAAGGACCGAGGCGAGCCGCGCGTCGCCTCGACGCTGCGGTAGTTGCAGTATTCGAGGATGTCTCCGGATTCTTGCAGTGTGCCTGCGCTTCCTCGCGCGTAAGGTCTTGCGCAATGATGTGAGATTCACCACGAAAAAAATACCTGACAATGTCGTAACTCATTTGAGTCCTTTGCACCGTAAACCGGTGCTAGTTTTTATTTTTGTCTCCAAGCAGGGCTCTTGCCTTTGATCGCGACCCCAGGAGATGATGGTAGTAGCGACTTCTTCTTTTTGTGCCTACATTATAGCGCGCTAGCATTCTCGACGCCATCAAAAACAATATTCCGGCGCCTTATGTTGAGCGAGTTGAAGGGACCAATGTATCGCATGCATTGCGATTCACTTGCCCGTTGCTTGCGTCCCGCACTGGAGACCCCGATCGTTTCGCCTTACACGATAATGCGGCAGCACGTAAAAAGAGCCCCCGCATTGCAGGGGCTGGGCGCTATGCGCCCAATGATCGTCGTTTCTCGTCCGTGACAACAACAACGTTTATCAGCAGATTTACCGAAGCCAAGTTGTTCTTGGCCAATTCCAGGGCCTCTTGCTCAAGGACTGATCGACCGCGATACATCTCCAACTCCTTTAGGGCCTCCGCGATCATTCGTACGCCCGTTTGCGCCTTGTGTCCGCAAACCCGAACAAAGCAATCCTTTTCTCCCATTGTTGATGTCCTCGTAATGCCGCATTGTGCAGCTCACTTCGTGTAGCTAATCGAGTTTGACAATCGTGTTCGCAACAGGACGTGATGAAGGGGCTGGGCTCAGGGGGAGTATAGGAGGACAGCGGCGCGTTTTCCGGATCGCTTGCATGCTGACCGTGTGTTTCGATAAACACCAATGCCCTCGTTCATCTCGCACTATGATTCGCTAGGCGTTGCACGTAGCCCAGTCGGGGTAGCTTTGGAAAAATTTCATGGCGCCCACGTCGTTTACGCCACTCCCGCCGATAAAGACAAACTATCCGACCGACGGCCGATCTGATGGGTCGCCACCCCGGCTCGGTATACAGCTCGTGCAACAGTCGCGACACGCACTCACGTGGATCTCCTCGCGCTGACCGGATCACACGTTGTCGGTATTCATCGTAGTAAGACGGCAGCATCTTGAATGTCCAGACAGGTTTCGCTTGACCGGGGCGCGTAGCGCGAACGAGTTGATATTGCCCCACCGTGAACCGCCCCTCGACGGAATGTGCATCCTTGAGTGATTCCCGGTCGAATGCGGAATGGCGACCATCCGTGACAAGTAACGTCCACCAGACAGTATTCTTGCCGGACTCGTTGAATTCGATGCGCGTAACTTTTCTGGGCAACCGGTAGATCAACAATATGGCCGCGCCGGCTCCCGATTTCTTCCTGCGGCTGCGCGTATTTCTGTGCAGATCGATTCCATAAAGCGTGGCGAATTTTCGCACGAGATGCTGCGTGCGATCCTGCGCGATCTCGCCGCTCGTCCACCAGTGATACCCATGGCGGCCGATGTAATCAGCGAGACGTTGCATGGCCACCAAAGTGTCCAGGACTTGTACATCATGGCGGTTGGCGTTGGGTGTAGGCTGGTGCTCCAACAAAAGAGAAGTCCCATGGTAGTCGAGGATTTCTCTGGTCTAGCGAACGCACTCTGTGCGCAAACAAATAGGAGTTACAAATGGAAATGCCTTTACTAGTAAGGTACTTCCATGCTGCCAGCGAGGGAGGCCGGCTTCTTTACAGACCGTAGGGGGCCGCCAACCCCCGTTGCCAGACATCGTACGTCAGATGACGTAACGGGCGCCCGCCAGGCGCTCGAGATTGCCGTGGCTGGGTGCGGGTCATGCCGCTCGCCCAGCCGCAACAAGGCGCTCACCCTGCAACGGGTGTTCGACCTTATTGCTCGCAGCGGCGCTGGGCGACGAGGGCACGGGCCAACCGGGGATCCGGGCGCGGTGGCGCGCCCGGCGAAACGGGAAACCCTGCTGATGCAGGTGCGGGACGACCCCGCCGGCGGCTCCCGGGCAACCGGATGACGCTGACAGGACGGAGGCTTCAGGTCCCAGTCGAAAGGCTGGGAAGGCGCAGGGGTAGTCCTGCTGCGCTGGTACCGCGGGGTTCACGCCCTTCGGATCGATGGACAGCTCAAACGTTTCAGGCGGCCCTCGAGGTCGCGACTGAAGCAATGACGGCGTATGCGCGTCCAAAGGACGCGTAGGCTTGTGAATACGACGATCCACAGGGGTACTGAGGGGTTTGTAGCTCCGCCCTTGGGAAAGCCTGCCATTGGGCGGGGGAAGGTCCTAGACCTAGAATATCTGTGGATCAGATTCAGTACGTCGGCAATGCAACACTGCATCAGAGAACTCGGGAACCACCGACACCGGTCCTCTTGGCAAGAGGATAAAAAAACGGACGAGGTGGGGGAGCAGCGTGAGTAGCGCCAGATGGTGGCGGACGTTATCGGCTGACTAGCCGTGGTCGATAACGCGAAAGCGCAAAGCAATCGAAAGACGATGTCGCTCGCCGTGGCAGGCGGGCAACGGATATTCGCAGCCTTGGGACCTGGCAGTCCCATTGAGTCCGGTTGGCACCGGGCACATTCAGGCAGTGGAGGAAGTCCCTGAGGACATCCTGGAGAAGTAAATAGGTAGAGGCCCCGCGTTATGCGGGGCCTCTTTTGCTTGGTGCGCCCGGCAGGGCGCACCCACTCGGAGGTGAAAGTCCTCTACACAGCCGACATGGGCAAGTGTTAGCGGAAGGCAACGGCGTCTCGGGTGACTGAGAGTCGGAAGGAAGCCGGAAGCAAAGCGCTGGCGCGACGAACAGGAAGCGGATAGAGGCGGTACCGTGGGGTGAGCAGGCCAAAAGATGCAAAGCCCAATACATGTACGGAACACGGTGGCGTATATCCGACGCGCATAAGCGTGAAGGTGGGTGCGTAATACCCGGGGAGATCTGGCGGTCTGCATTGTGCTACCGGCGTCGAGAGATGCCGGGATGGATCGTCAGAAGTCAGCAGAGGCCATAGTAGTTGCGAGGCCATGGAGCGCAGCGAAGGGCTGAACCTGTCAAGAGTGGAGAAGTCAGACGTGATCTCTGAACGATTAGAACAGAAGCCATTGGCTTGGCAATGGGCCTACCGTGATAGCTGTAGAGACCGGCAGTCTCGATGGGCGCGGGGGTGTTCGCACATGATCGACAGGCGACACGTCGAACGAAACGCAACTCGCTGGGCCGTAGGCTCAGTAGACAGGAACCGCCGGATGCGGAACCGCATGTCCGGTGGTGTGGGAGGGCGACGGGCGTGAGCCCGTCCCCTACCCGATAATTGTCAGTATGTTCGCCGCCGATCGCTATCGACACCTTGCGACTTCGATGGCCGCCTTTAGCCAATCGTCGCCCAGTCGATCTACTGCATGCAGCACGTGGGTATAGCCGTCCGGGAGTAGATCGGGACGATTCAACACGAGCGCGATCGCGATCGCCTCGCCGGTGGAGCGCACCCCAATGGAGCGTTCGTTCCCTTCACACTGTTGTACAAGGTCGCCGATTCGGTGAACGGTACGGTCAGAGGTTTTCACTGTTTTTCTCCCTTGGTTGTTTGAGTTCTTTTTGCAAGCGGGCTTCGCACGCTCCATTCGTCTTCAGGGTAGGCGGTCTCCACAACTGGCTTGTTGCGTTGCACGAATAGGAGATCTTTACGAAGCGAGGCGCTGTAGATGAGCCCTGCCTCTGCAATCAATGTCAGTGCCTTTTGGAGGCGAGACCTAAAATCCGCAACCGAGCTGTCGGCCCCGCTCAAGTTTTGGTAATACGACACGGGCAATGGGAAGACGGTGCGGTGACTTCGCAAGAATGCATACATCCATTGCGCCAGCGGCCGGTCGCCGAGTTGGCTGCGCACTCGCGCGGGAATGTGCGTGCGCCGCTGCGGTCGAAAGAGTTCCGCCAGATTGGGATGTAGCGCGAGGTTAGCGTAGTCCCAACGGCCGGCCGCACGCTCCCACGACAGATGTTCAATCAGGTGCCCAGAAAACGTGTATGCCGGTTTCGGTTCGGACTTGCCAAACGTTCGTATCTTTGGCTTGACGGTCAACTTCACTTGGAAGCAGCCGAGCAGTTCCAAGCTTTCGCGTACACGAACGTCCGCAGTACCGCCAGGGGAGCGACCCGCCACCTTTAAGAGCTGCGGAATCGTTGCCCGAACCGGAAGTCCGAACCGGGCGAGGTGTACGCACGCCATCCAAATGTCCAGATCGAACTGCGTGCGAGAGTCGCCCCAAATGGTCAACTCCGTTGATTTGTTGGTGGCGATCCGCTCACCAATCATCAGTTGGTTTGCTCGACGATTCGGCGAAAATAGCGCCGAGCGTAAGAACTCACTAGGAGCTGCGCGGTCCGTTTCATGCCACGGATTCTCGACGATGAAGTTGTCTGGCGGATTGCTCTCGCCGTTTGAGCTTTCACTGTCGGCTTCGACCCAATTGGGGTTCGGATCACCGACGTCATCCTCAGAGTCGGTCGGGCCGTCCGCCAGGTTGTGCACGGCAAACTCATCGTTCGCGTCTGCGAAGTCCATCTGTTCATGGTTGGGCAGATCTTTTGATTTTTTATTCATATGTTGCGATCCTTTTGTTGTTGTTTTGCGCAAACTCATCTTGGACTCAAACTGTTATCGAGCGGAGTGGACCTTGACCTGACTCTCTATCCCGGCCGCAATTCCCTTGGTATCGCGGTGATCCGAGCGTCCTGCTCCCTCGTAACTAACAGACTTCTTATAACTACCGCGGTTTAGCCTCCACCATGAGAGCCTTCACCACCGCGGAAACCAGCGCCAAGGCGGGTGGGGTAAATGTCAAGCGCAGCATTACGCGGGATTCCGGGATTCTGAGCTGGACGACCATTCGATGACGAGGCGTGATAACCCGTGGCGGTTCCCACTGTGCCATCGGCATAAGCCAGGTTTTCCTTGATGTAGGTCACGTAATGGCGGTTGATCATCTCGATGCCGGTATGCCCCATTTGTCCGGCTAGCCAGAACAGATTCACGCCCCGCTCCTTGATGAGCAGCGATGCGAATGTGTGACGAGTCTGCTTTGGCGGCCGGAACCGAATCTGTGCGCGTGCGACGACGTTTTCCCACAGGTGATAGATGTCGTCGCTGTTCTTCAAGACCATTCCAGTGATTGGGTGCGAGAAGACACGAACGCGGGACCCGGTGATCGCGAACTGATTTTGCAGAGATTGAAAAGCCACATCGGACATCTCGACGTCGCGGCGGCCGGCACTCGTTTTCGGGGCCTTATCGCGCGAACGGACTACTGACTGTCGAACGCGAATTACGCGCAGTTCAAAATCGACGTCCGTCCAGCGCAGGCCGATAAGTTCGCCTGTTCGCAGGCCAGAGGCAAAAGCAAACTGAAAGAGGTTGCGAACCGGTCCTTCTTCGCTGGCCGCGAGGAGGGCGTTGACCTCGGATCGCGAAAACGGAGCAGGTCGATCGCCCTTCTCCTGCCTGCGCTTTGGTATGCATGCCGACGGACTGCAGGCATTTCTCGAAGCGGGGTTATCGGAGCGGATCCCTTTACTAACAGCGTAATAAAGTGCAAGGCGTAACGGCGTGAGGAGATTCCGAATGTATTTCATCGACACATTGCCCAGTTTTTTCGAACCGAGCCAGGCCGTGATTTGGTCTGTCGTGAGATCGCGGACCATTTTGTCGCCCAGGGCTGGTTTGATCTGCGTCTTGATCATCGACTTCCATGCCGTAATCGTGCTTTCCTGATAGCGTGCCGAATGTTCCGAGAGATATTCGGCGAGCAATTCGGAGACGGTCGTCGAGCCCGCTGCGCCGAGTATCTTTCTCGCCTGCCGAGATTTCGGGAACCGTTTCAGATAATCGAAGTGGCCTTCGCTGATGTCGTTGCGTATGCGGACGATAAGATCCGTCGCATGTCGCAGGTTGGCCTTGCTGAACTCACGCCCAGTTGCCTCACGACAATGATGGCCCATGAAGGTGAAGGCTATTTGTAATGTCTCTCGGCCGGATCGATGCTTACGGATTGAGACGCCGACCGGCAACTCTGTACCTTTCATGGCTCACTCCTGACCCAGTTCGCAACTTCCGGTACGTCAATCCAAAGGCGACCGCGCTTGATATGGCAGTGCTTGCCATCCTCCCATTCGCCCTTGCGACGGCGATCGTGGACCGCCTGGGCAGTCTCGCCAGTGATCTCGCAGTAGCGCCGCAGCGTGATGACGGGGATATTTACCCCAGTGGCACCGTTCAAAATCTTGGAGGACATAAGTGTCCCTCTTGTTGTTTAGTTGAACCGGGTCAGTCGCAACTCTGAGGGGTGGCCCAGAGACAAAACTAACCACCTCTTCTTATTTTTGTTATCGGTGGCTCTTGAACAGCCCGACACTTATTTTTTTATCAGGTCAGGCGCTTAACCACCCGACACAATCATGATACCATGGCCATATTGAACATGCAACTATGGTTCATGTTTTACAATACGGATAAACGTTGGGAGCGGGTAAGCATGGGATTCAAAAGGCGAAAGGCGAACGAAAACCGGAGCGTGTATGTCGCTGCACGCATTAGTGAACAGTCAAAGCATTACCTTGACGTTCTATCCCTCCTCCACCAAGAGAGTTCCTCCTCAATCATCGAACGGGGTATTGCAGCCATCGCACGCGAGCGTGCCGAGATAGGCGGAAGTGTGGTGCCCGACGGCGTCGAGGAGATCGAAGTCGAAGAGACCCACTATGGTGACGAAGCGGACAAAGACGTGCAGCGTGAGCCCACATACAAAACAGTCGAACTCGACAAGGTCATTCACGTAGCCGAAGAGTCGTGGTCACCACGGGAATGGCTCCGGCACTTGAAGATGTTTTTAATCTCGCCGACTTTGCTGACGGCGCCTGAAAGAATCTTTTGGTCGAGCATTCGTCCAAAGAACACTCCGGGCATCTTTTGGACTGTGTGCTCCCCCGAGAACCTCGCGGCTTTGAGCGAGAATGATCGCGAAGACTTTGGTCCTCACGTCCTCAAGCTCGGTGTTCCTGTCCAGGATCAAATCGAGGCTGCTTGGAAGGCGTGGTGTGATCGTCCGCGTGAAACATCGACCAAGGTTTGAAAATGGAGTCGCGCCACCCCAAGCAAGACAACACGCATTAGGTCCCAGATCGGATCCGGGGCGCCTTTCCGTGGTCCGCGTGAAATCCCCATGACCATTATGTCGTCTTTCGCACAGATCGCATCGTCCCACAGATTATAATGAAGACATCCGCCGCTCGCATTATCCCGGACATTCCTAACACCGGGCGGGAGGCAACGTTCATGGTCATTGAATTTCTTCGCGATTTGTTTGGTATGGATTCTTCTTCTACTTCATCGCCGATTTCGTCTGGCATATCCGAGGATTCCTCGGCATGCTCGGCAGCCTCCGAGACTTACCGGGAAAGCGAGGACTCGAAGAGTAGCGATCCCTCCGTATTTAACGGCTGGGGCTGTGGGGCGGAAATGCAATCCGCCGCAGAAGCCTCATTGATGAGTGAAGGGCACTCGTTTTCATGCACTACCGAGACTTGGGGCTCGATCGATTCTTCGAGCTCTAGCGGGTGCGGATCGAGCTTCGGGAGCTCATTCGACTGACAGATATCCCCGAGTAGATCCAATCGTTTCATACTCCTAACCCGAGCGGGTGCAGTTCATGCGCCCGCTCGATTCTCGACGCGACCGTCGGATCGCAATAGTTCGTCAGTCCGTTCCTATATCCGGTGTATCCGCCTGCGCGTGCTCGCAGTAGCGCCCGCTATGCCGATCCCGCGATTTACCTCGGTCGCAATGACTAAAGCTGTGATCAAGATCGTCGATCCGTCGGCATAACGCCGATCGGTAAGAAGTCTTGCCTTTGACTATGTACGTGCCGATGACCGCTTGCACGAGCGTTGCGCTCTTATGTGTTGCACGTAAGGCGAGAAGCATCAAGAAGTAATGCGATCGGTTACCTATACGCGGGGCACCAAACGTTTTTGAAGAAACAAACCGGAGGACATCGGAGTGAACCAAAGATTCACGGAGGATGCGTGGCTCGACGCGCATATCGGCAGGACTATCCATCTCTACCTTTGCTCGGGCATAAAATTGATAGGGTTGCTGCAGTCGCATGACATTGACGTGATCGTCCTCGGAGGGGGCGCCGACAATCCGCATTCGATGAGTCAGCTGATTTACAAAAGCGCCATTTCCACGATCCAGCCCATTCAGATGAAACAGGCCATAAGAGGCGCGCACGCGCCGGTCGTTCTCCAAGGCCGGCCCCACCTTTACGAAGATAAAGTTTGACCATCCATTCGCCCCGACAACCGTCGGGGCGCCTTTCGGCGCATTCAATCGCGGCTTATCTGCGACGCCCGTATTTCTAGTACTGCTCGATGTGTGTCGTCGCGACACTTCGAAGCGCACGGTCTCTATACCGATGCAGACGCCCACATTCGTATCTACTCAAAGTGGGTTGGTTTCGATCGCCTACTCAAAACGACTACAGGTCAGAGGGAGAAGAGCTATGGACGACTTCGGACAAGATTACTTTCAAATCGAGATGGGCCTAGCAATCGCAGATATGCAAAATGCACAGGCAGCGCTCATGCGTGCCAAGATCGCAGCTACCGTCGATGACAAGGAATGTCGGCGAGTGTGGACTTCGCTCTACGCACATAACAGATCGGCGATTTGGCTTGCCAGCACTATGTGTGTCGCAGAGGCCATAGGATATTTACCGAGCACCAGTTCCGAATCAATTCCAGCGCAGGTGTGTATGGAGCGAAAACCGCATGAGAGTGCCGATTGCCTTGGAAGCAAGCGTGACTGATGACTGGGGAAGCATTCCGCTTTGCACCGTCTACGTACGCAGGGTGGATCTCATTATTGGTTGCGCCTGGTGCTGGAGCCGTGATTGTGAATCCATATTTTCCCGGGGTGCTAAACACCCCGGCAATTTTTCCAAACCTTGCTTTGGGAAACAGTCAGCCCGAGCACAGCAAACGACAATGGCAGCACGGGATTGATGACGATCCGATGCGCCATCCCAGCCCGAAGACATTGCAGCGATTGCCTCTGATCAGTTCGGGGAATATCAGAAGTCAAACTTCCTGCGATCTGCGCATCCACGGCCCGTTACGTCGCGGCGCCGCTCATTAGGTCGTCCGACGCAAGCGTGCGACACTGTCACACCTGACGTCCGTATGGCGAGCGCTGATTACGTTCCAGGCCGCATGGGCGGAAATCGATCAACATCGATGAGGGAGAGCGCATGACGACTACCAAAAAAGATCCCGAAATAGAAGACCTCGCGAAGGCCGTCAACGGGTCCGGCTTCCCATTACAACTCGGCATTCAACGAGTCGCCGCTAGCAATCCACGGTGGACGGTAGAACTGACCGAGCATGCGTGGAGCGACCCGCTGACGGGTGATGAAAAATTCATCGACCTAGTTATCCGAGACAAAGATGCCCGATCGGTCGGACCGATGCGCATTGTAATCGAGTCGAAGCGCGCTGCAAGAACAGAGTGGATTTTCTTAAGGGAGAACGAACCCCAAGACGCGCACGATGACAATAGGCTTAACGCAGTTGTGCGTGTCTTGTCGCGGTCGCAAACTAAAAATACAGTGTTCAACACGTGGGTGGGTGTGCCGTTTGTTCCTGGAACCACACAGGCCGATTTTTGCGTCATTCGCCGCGATGGGCAGAGGTCCCAGGATTTACTAGAGAAGGTGGCGGCGGAGTTGGTGAGGGCGACGGACGCACTAGCTACGCACGAAGATACGCTTCATGCCCGTCAACGCGCCGACCCTAGCAATCAATATCCACCAATCAGCCGCGTGTACATTCCGATGATTGTGAGCACGGCGCGATTGTTTATCTGCGATGCGCCCTATGATCGGGTGGACCTCGAAACTGGCCAAGTCAATCCATCGATGATCAGGGAAGTACCGGCTGTACGATTTATAAAGAGCTTCGGATCGCTTGCGCCAGAGCGATCTATCGCGAAAAGCATTAGGGAGTTCGCCGAGGCCACACAGCGGACCGTAATTGTTGTACAAGCCGCGCGGCTGAATGAACTACTTACCAAGTGGGACTTCGGTAACCTAAATCTCGATCTCTCGGCGGCCTTGTGGCAGAAAGGATGAGGGGAACGGCGTTTGCGCGGGTTCCACGCATATCCGGATTTGCTGGGGAATCTCCCGTCGATTGATATGTAATCGCTGTCGCATCGCATGCACCTACGCATAACGTGCGATTATGGCGAATTGCCTCGAGTCGCAGCAACGATTAGTCTCGTGCGGGATCCACGATATGCTGGAGATATTGAAGTAGCCTTGCAGCAATGAATGTCCATATCAGGGAGCATGTCAAATCGGACGGTGCAGATGAATCGGGAGACTCCGTTGTCCCGCGGGAGAGGGCGACGTCCCCCCCCAGGTTATTCCGCATCCCGACACCAATGGTAAGCTTCCGCTGGTTACTACAGTGGCCAGACCACGGAACTAACTGCTGAGCAGGGGCTCATCTACACTCCATACAATGTCAATTGCGGGCGTACAGTCGAGCCGAGGAGATGCGTATCAGACGCTGATCGCGGCCGATTGGGTCATTCGTTCGCTATACGATCCAATTGAGTGGCTGGAACTGGATTCCACGTCGCTGGATCCCTCGGGTAATTTGATCAGCATCGACGACGTGGTCATCGCCTTTGCCGATAAGAGAACACTTTACTGCCAGTGCAAGAAGAACTCTCCCACGCACGACAAGTGGACTCCCTCGG
>Ga0302324_100010266_pt1 | contig 19419 bp, 9 predicted proteins | sample Palsa_T0_1_FD_201949 | JGI IMG/M metagenome (GOLD analysis project Ga0302324, IMG submission 201949) | Peat permafrost microbial communities from Stordalen Mire near Abisko, Sweden - Palsa_T0_1 | ecosystem: Environmental > Terrestrial > Soil > Palsa > Peat permafrost | place: Sweden: Abisko...
AATTGAGTAAATGTCATGGTGTGGCGGCGGCGAAATCAATCCCACGCCAGGAATCGAGTGGCGTGTCTTCGCAATGACTTCGTCAACTTTGTGGCCCGGCAACTGGCCGCCCTCGCCAGGCTTCGCGCCCTGGGCCATCTTGATCTGCAATTCGTCTGCATTCACAAGATAGTTGGTCGTCACACCAAATCGGCCGCTCGCCACCTGCTTTACAGCGCTGCGGCGCGAGTCGCCGTTGGCGTCCCGTTTAAAGCGCTCTTCGTCCTCGCCACCTTCGCCGGTGTTCGACATGCCACCCAAGCGGTTCATTGCAATGGCCAGCGTTTCGTGCGCTTCTTTGCTGATCGACCCAAAGCTCATCGCTCCGGTCGTAAAGCGCTTCACGATTTCCTTGGCGGGCTCGACCTCTTCCAGAGGAATCGGCTCCTCGGCATACTTGAGTTTGAGCAGTCCGCGCAGCGTGCACAGGTGGCGATTCTGATCGTCAAGCAGATCCGTGTATTCCTGGAAGGTCGCGGCATTATTCTGACGCACAGCATGCTGCAGTTTGCTGATCGTCAGCGGGTTCAGCAGGTGATATTCGCCGCCCTCGCGGTATTGGTAGTGCCCGCCAACCACAAGTTCGGTCTCCGACTCTGTCAGCGGCTGGAACGCATAGCTGTGCTTCATCTGCGCTTCGCGCGCCAATACTTCCAACCCCACGCCTTCAATGCGTGACGCGGTTCCGGCAAAGTAGGCATCTACCAGAGCCTGGTTCAAGCCGACTGCCTCAAACACCTGCGCGCCACGATAGCTTTGTAGCGTGCTGATGCCCATCTTCGAGAATGTTTTGAGCAAGCCCTTGTTGATGGCCTTGATGAAGTTCTTTTCTGCGTGATTGCCGGTGATGTTGTGTGGCAACAGACCTCGCCGTTTCAGATCGTGCAATGACTCGATGGCGAGATATGGATTAATGGCGCTGGCTCCGTAGCCGATCAGCAGAGCGAAGTGCATCACCTCGCGCGGCTCGCCGCTTTCAATGATGAGCGCAACCTGGGTCCGGGTCTTCTCTCGGACGAGGCGATTGTGAACTGCGGCCATCGCCAGCAGGCTGGGAATCGGCGCGTAAGTCGGATCGACGCCACGGTCGGAGAGAATAAGCAGCGTATAGCCCGACGCCACCGCGTGGGCCGCGCGGTTGCTCAAGTCATCCAGTGAATGCTTGAGTCCGGTTTCGCCATCCGCAGCGCGAAACAGCGCAGGAAGCGTGGTCGCCAATAGATCGCCCGAAGAAACACGCCTAAGTTTTTCAAGGTCGCGATTAGTCAGCAGCGGATGCGGCAGCTTGAGCGTGTGGCAATTGTCCGGTGCCTCGTCAAGAATGTTGCGCTCGGTGCCGATATAGCTGATCAGCGACATCACCAGCTCTTCGCGAATCGGATCCACGGGAGGATTCGTTACCTGCGCAAAAAGCTGTTTGAAATAGTTGAATAGCGGCTGCGGACGATCCGAAAGGCAGGCCAATGGCACATCGGTGCCCATGGACCCCACTGGCTCCTCGCCCTTTGCGCCCATCGGCCCGAGAAGAATGCGCATATCTTCTTCGCTGTAGCCGAATGCCCGTTGCCTTCGGAGCAGCGTCTCAGGATTTGATGCAATGGTGCGCGAAGGTTCCGGCAGTTGCTCCAGAGAGACCTGCTGCTCTTCGAGCCACTTTCCATAAGGCTGGCGCGCCGCTAACTGCTCCTTGATTTCAGCGTCCGAAATAATCCGCTTCTGCACTGTGTCGACCAGAAACATGCGGCCCGGTTGCAGGCGGCCCTTCTTGCGCACGTCCTCCGCCGGCACTTCGAGTACGCCGGCTTCGGAGGCCAGCACTACGAGGTCATCCTTGGTCACGATGTAGCGGCCCGGACGCAGCCCGTTCCGATCCAGCGTCGCGCCAATCACGCGCCCGTCAGTAAATGCGATTGCCGCAGGCCCGTCCCATGGCTCCATCAACGAGGCGTGGTACTCGTAGAAGGCGCGCTTGTCCTCATTCATGTCGGGATTGCCCGACCATGCCTCGGGTATGAGCATCGCCATCACGTGGGGCAGGGAACGCCCCGACTGATACAAGAATTCAACCGCATTATCGAGCGAAGCGGAGTCGCTGCCGCCCGGCACAATCACCGGAAACAGCTTTCCAATCTGATCGCCGTGCAATGGGCTTTCGAGCACCGATTGGCGTGCGTTCATCCAGCTCACATTGCCGCGAATGGTATTGATTTCGCCGTTGTGCGCCACGTAGCGATACGGGTGCGCCAGCTTCCAGCTTGGAAATGTGTTGGTGGAAAATCGCTGGTGAACAAGGCAGAGCGCGCTCGCCACGAGCGGATTGGCTAACTCAAAATAGAACTTCTCGATCTGCGGAGCCAGCATCAGTCCCTTGTAGACAATAGTGCGACACGAAAACGATGGAACAAAAAAGTCGTCTTTCCCCTCAATCTCCGACTCGAAGATCTCGTTTTCAGTCCGGCGCCGCACGCGGTAAAGGAGCCGCTCAAACGCCTCTTCGTCGAGATCCGTCGGGCGACCGACAAACAACTGCTCAATGTAAGGCTGCGAGGCGCGGGCTTCGCGGCCGATCGCATCGCCATTCACCGGTGTGTCGCGCCAGCCGAGAACGGTCAGGCCCTCCTCCTGCGCGATACGCTCAAACACACCCTCGCATTGGAGGCGGCTGCTCTTATCCACCGGCAGAAAACACATGGCCACGCCGTAGGCGCCGGCCTCAGGCAACTGGATGCCCAGTTCGCCGCACTCCCGGGCGAAAAATACATGCGGCACCTGGATCAAGATTCCGGCCCCATCGCCCGTCTCGGGATCGCACCCTGCGGCGCCGCGGTGCGTCAGGTTGATCAGAACTTCGAGGCCCTTGCGGATAATGTCATGGCTTTTTTCGCCGCGAATGCTGGCCACAAGTCCCATCCCGCAGGCGTCGTGCTCCTGGCGCGGATGGTAGAGCCCCTGCGGTTTCGGTATGCGGTGACGGCTGTTCGATCGCCCCATTGGATCCATAGCAACCTTCTTGATCTGCAAAGTAGAGTCGGTCGTATCGCTCAGACTGCGAAATACACAACCGCCTGGGCGCTCCGCACTCGGAATCACCAAAGAAATCTTTCAAGAGGTCCATCAATATGGACCGCACTGCGCCTGGGGTTCGCTGGACTCTTTAATATAAATGAAAAATTATTGATTCGCAGTAGTCATTCAGAAGCTATTTGGAATCAATGGTCATTTGCGAAATTTAAAGCCGGCAAATCAGCAGTTCCCGCTCGTAGATCATCTCCGGCGGCAAATTGTCATGCAGGTTGATGAACAACTCCTCGTGCGCCATCACTTCTTTGCGCCAGGCCGTGCGGTCCACGGCCATCAACTCGTCGAACCTCTCGCGGGAGAATTTCAGGCCGCTCCAATCGATGTCCTCATACCGCGGAACCCAGCCAATCGGCGTCTCCCGTCCCTGCGATCGGCCATGCACGCGCTCGACGATCCAGCGCAACACCCGCATGTTCTCGCTGAAACCCGGCCACAAAAACTTCCCGCCCTCATCCTTCCGGAACCAGTTCACATGAAAGATGCGCGGTGTTACGTCGAGCTGCCGCTGCATCCGGATCCAATGGCGGAAGTAGTCACCCATGTGATAGCCGCAGAAGGGAAGCATCGCCATCGGGTCGCGGCGCACCTGGCCCACCGCACCCGTCGCCGCTGCAGTCGTCTCCGAGCCCATGGTCGCGCCCGCATAGACACCGCTCGACCAGTTGAACGACTGATAGACCAGCGGCAAGGTCGTCGACCGCCGGCCACCGAAAATGATTGCGCTGATCGGCACCCCATCCGGCGACTCCCAGTCCGGATCGATGCTGGGGCATTGCGACGCAGGCGCCGTGAAGCGGCCGTTGGGATGAGCCGCCGTGCGCCCGGTCTCTTTCCCGATCTCCGGTGTCCAGTGCTCGCCGCGCCAATCCAGGCACTCCGCGGGCGGGTTGTCCGTCATGCCTTCCCACCACACCCCCCCATCGGGCGTCAGCGCGACATTGGTGAAAATCGAATTTCGTGCCAGGGTCGCCATCGCCGTAGGATTGGTTCTTGCTCCCGTCCCGGGGGCCACACCAAAGAACCCCGCCTCAGGGTTAATGGCGCGCAGATGCCCCTTGGCATCGGGCCGAATCCACGCAATGTCATCGCCGACTGTCCACACTTTCCAGCCCTTCATCGCCGCAGGCGGAATCAACATGGCGAAGTTGGTCTTCCCGCAGGCCGATGGAAACGCCGCGGCCACGTAGGTCTTCTCGCCCTCGGGGTTTTCGACGCCGAGAATCAGCATGTGCTCGGCCATCCATCCCTCATCGCGCGCGATGTTGCTTGCGATCCGCAGGGCGAAGCACTTCTTGCTCAGCAGGGCATTGCCGCCGTACCCCGAGCCATACGACCAGATCTCGCGGCTCTCGGGAAAATGCACAATGTATTTCGTCTCATTGCAGGGCCACGGCACATCGGGTTCGCCGGGCTTCAGCGGCATCCCAACAGAATGCATGCACGGCACCACGCGCTTCTCATCTTTGTCGATCTCGGCAAATACCTCAGCGCCGATTCGTGCCATCGTACGCATCTGCGCCACCACATAGGCCGAATCGGTGAGCTGCACCCCAATGCCCGACAACGGCGAACCCACAGGCCCCATGCTGAACGGCAGCACATACATGGTGCGCCCCTGCATCGACCCGCGGAATAACTGCTTCAGTCGCTTCCGCATTACATAGGGGTCTTCCCAATTGTTCGTGGGGCCGGCAGCCGTTCGCGAGAAGGAACAGATAAAAGTCCGGTCCTCCACGCGGGCCACGTCGCCGGGAACGGAACGAGCATAAAAACAGCCCGGCCACTTCTTTTGGTTCAGCCGAATGAAAGTCCCCGTATCAATGAGGCGCTCGCAGATCGCATCGTATTCGGCCTTTGAACCGTCGACCCAATGGATGGCCTCGGGCCGGCAAAGATCGGCCATCTTTTCCACCCAGCGAATCAGGTGCTTATTCGTCGTGGGTGGCGTGGTGTTCGAGAGAGGCTCGCTTGCAATCGCGGACTGCTTCATGCGCTGATTTCGTCTCCTGCCGAGGAACTTGCTTGTCTGCGGCGGCGCCGTTTTCCCGCATCGAACGGCGATTTCCATAACGATAACAGCATTTGGCGGGCCGATTGGCCGGCCCTCACCTCAGACTTACATTGGATTCCCTTGCAGGGCGAGGGTTCATTTGGTATCAATGAATCGCCCAAGCGGGAGTGCATGGAATCTATATCAAAACTGCATCGAATCAACTTGCACTTCGACAGGCACACGCTCTTCTTGTCCGTAATTCTCTTGATTTCTGGTTTCCTGACATCGAAACGCGCGTGGCCCCAGACGGCACAGTCTATCGCGGAATTGCATCGCAGCTTTGCCGATCCGCCAGACTCGAGTCGCATCATGATGCGGTGGTGGTGGTTCGGGCCCGCTGCGACAAACGCCGAAATCACCCGCGAATTGGAGCAGATGAAGGCAGCCGGCATCGGCGGCGTCGAGATCGCCAATCTCTATCCGCTCGCGCTCGACGATCCCCAAACAGGTTTCCACAACACACCGTTTCTGTCTCCGGAACATCTTGCCGCGTTGCGCTTCGCGGCTCAGGAAGCCCGCCGGCTCGGCCTGCGTGTCGATGTGACGTTGTGCAGCGGCTGGCCATTTGGCGGCCCGCATATTCCAGTCACCGAATCCGCAGGCAAACTGCGCGTCGAAACAAGCGTTATTCCGCCTGGTTCAACCTTCGCGCTCGCGCCGCATATCGATACCGGTGAATCGCTAATCACCGCTTTCCTGATTCCTGACTCCGCCTCTGCTGCAGAGTTCGCGCACGCCGAGCCGCTCGCCGACCCAGTCGCGGGTAGATACACATTTCCTGCAGTGCAGCAGCCCCGCAAACTCATCTGCTTCGTCGCAAGTCGCACCGGCATGATGGTGAAGAGGCCGTCCATCGGAGCCGAAGGATTTGTGCTCGATCACTACGACCCGGCCGCAATCGAAAATCACCTGCACGCCGTCGGCGACCGGCTCCTATCAGCCTTTGGCGACCAGCCGCCCTACGCCGTCTTCAGCGACAGCCTTGAGGATTACGGTTCCGATTGGAGTCCGGCGCTGCTTGATGAGTTTCAGCGGCGCCGCGGTTACGACCTTCGCCCGCACCTGCTCTCGCTCGTGATGGACACCGGCCCTGACACAGCGGCGATCCGACACGACTGGGGCCAGACACTCACCGAACTTGCGAATGACAACTATCTCAAGCCCATCCACGCCTGGGCTAAGACTCATCACACGCAATTCCGCTCGCAAACCTACGGCTACCCACCGGTGACATTATCTAGTAATCAATTCGAGGACCTACCGGAGGGGGAGGGCAAGGCAACGTCCCAGATGTGGAGAGAATTCTCCGACACCCGATGGGCTGCGTCAGCCGGGCATCTGTTTCACCGCCCTGTGATTTCGTCCGAGACATGGACGTGGCTGCATTCCTCTGCGTTTCGCGCCACGCCGCTGGACATGAAGGTTGAAGCCGACCTCCATTTTCTGCAGGGAATCAACCAACTCGTCGGCCATGGCTGGCCTTATTCGCCGCCGTCCGCCGTTGAACCCGGCTGGCGGATGTATGCGGCCGGAGCCTTCAACGCGCACAATCCCTGGTTTTTCGCGATGCCGGATTTGACGCACTATTTGCAGAGGGTCAGCTTTGCGTTGCGCCAGGGCAAGCCCGCGAACGACGTAGCGATACTGTTGCCGAACGACGATGTCTGGGCGTCGTTCAAGGCGACGGTGCAGAAGCGGTCATCGCCGACTTCGCCAGCGGGCTTCGACGAGTCGGGCTCCAACGTCAGCATCGATGAGTCGATGAAAAAATTCCTCGGCGGCTGGGTCGTCCAACAAATTCTCGACGCTGGCTTCAATCCTGACTTTATCGACGCCGACGCAATCGATAGCGTGGGCATCCCGTACAAGATACTGGTGCTGCCCAACGTTGACCGGCTGCCGGTGGCGGCCTACGAGAAGATCCTCGCCTTCGCCAGGCGAGGCGGCATCGTATTCGCCACGCGCCGCACGCCCGCAACTGCGCCCGGATGGATGCACGCCGAACGTGACACGAATCGAATCCGGGAAATCTCAGCGTCTCTGTTCGGCAGCAACCGCCGTTCCAAGGCCCGTTTTGTCCAGAACGAGTATGATCTCGGCGCCGCGCTTATTAAGGCTACACAGCCCGACCTGAAGCTCTCACCGCTTCCAATGGGGGTCGGGCTCATTCATCGCAAACTCGTCCATGGCGATCTCTATTTCGTCGCCAACACCTGGAACAAGCCTGCGCATCTTGTGGCACGTTTCCGAAACACCGCCCCCCGCGCCGAAACGTGGGATCCATTCACGGGCAAAGTTACTGGACTGCCTGACCCAAAGCATATCGACCTCGAGCTTGCGCCGTACGAATCGCGGCTGATCTTCTTTTCCAGTGAAGCAAGACTCGCAGCTCCAAGGATTGAACGCCACGATTCTGTTCTCGCCAACCTTTCGCAGGAGTGGAAGGTCTCTTTCGGCAGCTCCGGGTGGGCCGCCGAAATGACTCAGCTCGCCTCTTGGACCAACAACCCGTCAACGCGTGACTTCTCTGGAGTTGCGACCTACGAGAAAGACATCGACCTTCCTCTCGGCAATCACGCGCCCGGCGCGAGACTTTTCCTCGACTTTGGCAAGGCGACATCTGTCTCCGAATTTTGGAGAGGGAATCCGAGCGCTTACCTCGATGCTCCTGTTCGTGATGCCGCGGAGGTCTTTATCAATGGCGTGCGCGCCGGTGTCGTCTGGCATCCGCCCTATCGGATCGACGTTACGGCGTTTTTCCACTCCGGCTCCAATCGTCTCCGCATTCTTGTCGGCAACACCGCAATCAATGAGCTCGCCGGCCAACCAGCGCCTGACTATAAGGCGCTATCGGCGCGGTATGGCATACGCTTCGTGCCGCAGTTCATGGACGACCTGCATCCACTCCCATCCGGCCTTCTTGGGCCAGTCACGCTTATCGAGTCCACGCCAGTGCAATAGCCAATCTCCGTTTTCCAAATTTTAAGAAAACTCCAAACTCTTCTCTTGCGGCCAAATCGAGCGAGCAGCTAGACTCCTCCCCATGACGAAAATGCGCCGTTCCTCTGTCTTGCTCGCCCCGCTTTTTTTTCTAGCCGCAACATGCAGCCAAGCGCAGGACTGGGCCAAGGCGCGCCTCGATGCTTCCCCGCGTCATCATGAATATGTCTCGCTCAAGCACGACACGCGTACGTTGCAGGCATTCGTCGTCTATCCCGAGGTCAAAGAAAAGGCCCCGGTCGTCATTCTGATCCACGAAATCTTCGGTCTCTCCGATTGGGCCAAAGAGATGGCCGACGAATTGGCGGCTGAGGGCTTCATCGTTGTCGCTCCCGATCTGCTCTCCGGCTTCGGTCCCAATGGCGGCGGATCGAGCGAGTTTCCCAGTCAAGATGCAATCGTCAAAGCGGTCTCCGGTCTCGATCCAGCCGGCGTCCTCGCCGATCTCGACGCTGCCGCCGAATACGCGAAACACATCCCGGCCGCCAACGGCAAAATCGCCGTGGCCGGGTTCTGCTGGGGTGGAGGCAAATCCTTCGCGTTCGCGGCCCATCGCAAAGACCTCTCCGCAGCTTTTGTCTTCTATGGCCCCGGCCCCGCGGACGTCACCACAGTCACCGCGCCGGTGTACGGCTTTTATGGCGGCAACGATGCGCGCATAGGCGCCACTCTCCCCGCAACCACCGACGCGATGAAGGCCGCAGGCAAGTTCTACGAGCCGGTGACCTACGATGGCGCGGGCCACGGATTCATGCGGGCAGGGGAAGACCCAACCAATACCAACCCCGCCAACAAGACCGCGCGCGATCAGGGCTTCGCTCGCCTGGTCAAGTTGCTGCACGAGTTGAAACCCGCCCAGGCCGCGAACTCTAACGCGCCATCGCGATCGGTCGCGAAAGAGGCAGAAAAACTCTGCCACGATCGCACCCAGACCGGATCAGGTTCCTAACCGAATCGGTCCCGTCCTTGCAGACAAATCGTCCAAATCCCGCTTGACGCGGAGAAGCCGTTCTTCCCGCGTCAACAATCCGTCTCGTCCTCGCCGATACCATGGACACTATGGGCCACGCACAAGCCGAATGGAGAAGGGAACTGCGCGCGATGATTGTGCTCGCGGTTCCAGTGGTGTTGAGCGAACTGGGCTGGATGGCCCAGGGCGTGGTCGACAACATCATGGTCGGTCGCCTCGGTCCGGAAGCCATCGGCGCAGTCTCTCTCGGCAACGCCGTCTACTACACCCCGTGTCTCTTCGGAATCGGCCTGCTCCTCGGTCTCGACACACTCGTGTCGCAGGCTTACGGCCGTCGCGATCACGACGAATGTCATCGTTGGCTCGCGCAGGGTGTCTACCTGGCGTTCATCGTTACGCCGCCGTTGATGCTGATCGTCGCTGCCATGAGCTACGGCGTCGCTCGCTTCGGAGTCATTCCCGCCGTTGCAGTCCCAGCCAGCAGCTATCTGCGCATTCTCAATTGGGGAACTCTGCCTCTGCTGCTCTACGGCGGCATTCGCCGCTACCTGCAAGGCGTGGGTCAGGTTCGCGTCATCACCCTCACGTACATTCTGGCCAACCTGCTCAACTGGGGCGGCAATTGGGTCCTGATTTACGGCAAGCTCGGCTTTCCCGCGCTCGGAGTCGATGGCTCGGCCATCTCCACCTGCGTTGCGCGCGTGGCCATGGCTGCGGCACTGCTCGTCTTCGCGTGGCGCTACGAACGCAAGCGGGGACACCCGCTATTTCGCCATTGGGCCGCTCCACAAATGGATCGCCTGCGCAAATTGGCGCGTCTCGGAGCCCCCGCCGCTGGTCAGATCGTTCTAGAAGTTGGCGCATGGAACCTGTCGACATTTTCCGCCAGCTATCTCGACCCCGTCGCCCTGGCCACGCATGCCATCGCCCTCAATTACGCGAGCATCAGCTACATGGTCCCGCTCGGCGTCTCTGCCGCAGCCGCGGTCAGCGTAGGCCACGCCGTAGGAGCAGGCAACCCAGCACGCGCGCGCCGTGCCGGATGGCTCGCCCTGGGGCTGGGCACAAGTTTCATGCTAGTTGCAGGAGCGGTCTTCTTCATCGCGCCTCGATCGCTCATTTCGCTCTACACCAGCGACCCGCGCGTACTTGCCGTCGGCCCCTCACTGCTCTGGATCGCCGCCGCGTTCCAGGTCTTCGACGGAATTCAGACCGTCTGCACGGGCGCGTTGCGCGGCCTCGGCGAAACCCGCGCTCCCATGATCGCCAATTTCATCGGCTACTGGATCCTCGGCCTCCCTCTCGGCCTGACCCTCTGCTTCGTGCTGCATTGGGGAATTTACGGTACCTGGATCGGCCTCACTCTAGCGCTCGTCGTGATTTCCATGGCTCTCCTGGTGCGCTGGCGCAACGATTCGGCTAGGATCGCTCTGACTTCCTGAATTAATTGCACTTGGCGGTCGGCCTCGCCCGCTCCGACCTCGCCATCTTTGCCTTTCTCACAATGCGAAATCTGCACCACAACTTATGCCTTTTTTTGAACGCATCAATAAATCATTGCCGATCCGGTTACCTTGAGCGAAAGCCATGGGTCCCATCGTGGTACGAGCCAACCGATAAGTGACTATAATCACCCAAGTAGAGTAGCGGTTCAGCTCGTACAAGAATTTATTAGAAGGGAATCCCGCCAAATGGCGACAGGAGACCTGGCCCTGGGTCAAGAGCAGGGCACCTTAAGTGTGCGCAAGCGCGTATCGAACGACTTCAGCATTATCGTAGCAACGGTAAACGGTTCCGGCTCGCAATCCGCCAATAGCGTTCTGCTGAAAAGCATCTTCGGAATGGGAGTTCCCGTCAGCGGGAAAAACCTGTTCCCCTCAAACATCGCCGGACTACCCACCTGGTACACCATCCGCGCCAGCAAAGATGGCTACGTGGCGCGCAAGCGTGGTTCGCAAATACTGATCGCGCTTAATCCCGAAACCGCCAAGCAGGACATGCTTGAGATGGACTCGGGCGGCGCAGCCATCTACGAGGAAAGCTTCAACCTCCAACAATATCGCGATGACGTTGCCTGCTACCCAGTGCCGTTCGACAAGATCACGGCTTCGATCTGCCCCGAGCCCAAGCTGCGCAAGTTGGTCCGGAACATGGTCTTCGTGGGCGTCGCTGCGCAGTTGCTTTCCATCGATCTCAGCGTCGTCGAAGCCGGCCTCAAGAAGCAATTCGCGAAAAAGCAGAAGGTTTTTGATCTCAACTTCGGCGCCGTCAAAGCCGGCTTCGACTTTGCTCAGCAGAAGCTGGTGAAGCAGGATCCCTACGTCATCGAGAAGATGAATCAGACCGCGGGCAAAATCATCATCGACGGCAATGCGGCCTGTGGCATGGGCGCTGTCTTCGCGGGTGTCACCGTGGTCGCGTGGTATCCCATTACGCCGTCCACTTCGTTGATTGAAGCTACCACCGACCTGCTGAAAAAATTCCGCGTCACGCCGGAAGGCAAGGCGACCTTCGCTGTGGTTCAAGCCGAAGACGAACTCGCTGCCATCGGCATGGTGCTCGGCGCAGGCTGGGCAGGCGCACGTTCCATGACCTCGACCTCCGGTCCCGGCATCTCGCTGATGGCAGAGTTCTCCGGCCTTGGCTACTTTGCTGAGATCCCGGGCGTCATCTTCGATGTGCAGCGCTCTGGGCCTTCGACGGGCTTGCCCACGCGCACTTCGCAGGCCGACCTGCTCTCCACCGCGTTCCTTTCCCATGGCGACACCAAGCACATCATCTTGCTTCCCGGCTCGGTGAAAGAGTGCTTCGAATTTTCGATGGCAGCATTCGATCTGGCCGAGCGCCTGCAAACGCCGGTCTTCGTTCTCACCGATCTCGACCTCGGCATGAACAACTGGATGTCCGAGCCTTTCCAGTATCCAGACAAGCCGCTCGACCGCGGCAAGGTTCTCACAGCCGAAGATCTGAATCGCCTCGGCGGTTTCGCGCGTTACCGCGACGTCGACGGGGATGCCATTGGCTGGCGCACCCTGCCCGGCACGCGTCATCCCAAGGCCGCTTATTTCACGCGCGGTTCAGGCCACAACGATGCCGCAGCCTACACGGAAAAGCCCGACGAATACCAGGCTGTGATGGATCGCCTGACGCGCAAGTTTGAAAACGCTCGAAAGCTGGTTCCCGCTCCGCTGATAGTCAAAGACAAGTCGTCGAAGATTGGCTTTCTCGCTTACGGGACGACAGACTTCGCACTGCGCGAAAGCATGGATCAGATTAAGAAGGAATACAAGCTCGATGTGGATTACCTCCGCATCCGCGCTTTTCCTTTCGCCCACGAAATTCATGATTTCGTCGCCTCGCACGAGCGCGTTTATGTCGTCGAACAGGATCGCGACGCGCAGTTGGCCAGCCTGCTCAAGCTCGATCTGCCTGCAGATCAGGTTGTAAAACTGCGCAGCATTTTGTTCTACAACGGGCTTCCAATGGACGCCCGCAGCATCACAGACGAATTCGTAACCAAGGAAGGCCTGTAACAAAACCCCTGGCTTTGAGAGCACGGCTTTTCGTTCTTGGGCCGCTAGTTGTTGTACGAAAATGGGTGCCCCAGGTCTCGAATTTGAGACCTGGGAAAGCACGAACTCCACGATTCAGGTTTTGAAAGGGCACGACTTTAGTCTTGCCGATACAGACGGAAAAAGATTCGGGGCTTGAGCCCCTGAGGGAATTATGGCAACCGCAACACCAACTCCAAAGCTCAATCACATCGGCCTTCCGGTTATCGAATATCGCGGCGGCAAATCGACGCTCTGCGCCGGCTGCGGCCACAATGCCATCTCCGAGCGCATCATCGACGCCATGTTTGAGATGGGTGTCGAACCGGAGCGCGTCATGAAGATGAGCGGCATCGGCTGCTCCTCCAAGAGCCCGGCCTACTTCATGAGCCGCTCGCACAGCTTCAACAGCGTACACGGGCGCATGCCCTCGGTCTCGACCGGCGCCATTCTCGCGCAGCACCAGATGCAGATGCTCGGCGTCTCCGGCGACGGCGACACGGCTTCCATCGGCGTCGGCCAGTTCGTCCACCTCCTGCGCCGCAATCTGCCGATGATCTACATCATCGAAGACAACGGCGTCTACGGCCTGACCAAGGGCCAGTTCTCCGCCACCGCCGACATCGGGTCCAAGCTGAAAACCGGCGTCATCAACGAGCTTCCCGCCATCGACACCTGCGCTCTCGCCATCCAACTCGGCGCCACTTTTGTCGGCCGCTCATTCTCCGGCGACAAGAAGCAGCTGCTCGCTATGCTCAAGGCTGCCATCGCCCACAAGGGTACCGTGATGCTCGACGTCATCAGCCCCTGCGTCACCTTCAACGACCACGAAGGCTCGACCAAGAGCTACAAATTCATGCAGGAGAACGACGAGCCCATCAACGAAATCGGCTTCGTCGCCAGCTTCGACGAAATTGACGTCGACTACGACTCCGGCCAGGTCTACGACGTGCAGATGCACGACGGCTCGAACCTGCGCCTGCGCAAGCTGCACGAGGACTACGATCCAACGGACAAGGCCAACGCCGTGCGCACGCTGATGGAAGCCGAGGAGAAGAACGAAGTCCTTACCGGCGTCTTCTATATCAACACCGAGAAGCCGACGTTCATTGACCATCTCAATCTGGTCGACGAACCGCTGGCCACGCTGCCAGAGTCGCTCACCCGCCCGCCGAAATCGGCGCTCGATGCGCTCATGGCCAACCTGCAGTAGGCCATCTTCGAAGGCTCACGAAGAAGCCCCGCGCATGCGGGGCTTTTTCTTTCTGGGCGCAAAAAAGGGTTGCTGAATCAAAGGGCGTTTCCCGGGATCTCGTTGCAGGTGCCTAGACCAGTCATGTAGCCCACTGTAATTATTTTGCCGGGGTGGTCGAATCGGAATTCTTTTTCTTGCCGAAGAGCTTCGAGAGGCCGGTCTTATTGAGGATGGCGGCGCCCTTGCTGCGTAAAGCTGCGGCGTTGCCTTTCACCAGGCCGTTGACATCCGCGGTGATAACGGGGTTCTCCGCTGTGCCGGTGATGTTAATGGGGATACCGGTGGCAGTCGAGGGTTTGTCGGCAGCCGATGTGCTGTTCAACTTTGTGAGGATATTTACGCCGACTTTATTGAGCCCCTTAGCGCTCGTGACTTTGGAGATCAGGTGGAAGTCGAGCGCGCCGGAAGGAGATACGGTGCCGCTGCCGGTAGACTCGCCGAGGGCAGGAAGGACCGAGTAGATATTCGTGCTCTCGCTGCCCGATTTGGTTATGCGCACATCGGCGCGGGCGATATCGATAGCGGTGGTATCCCCGGTCTTGATGCCACCCAGGGCGGCGATGCCAACGATCTTGGAGCCGAGATCGTACCCTACCAACTGCGTATCTTTGATCTCGTAGGACCCCACGATGACGTTGTCTTTTGCCGAGCCCTTGATGTCGAAGTTGGCCGACAGCGTTCCACCCTTGAGGGTGGCGTCGTTGGGGAACCTTACGCCGACGGCAGGCAGAAGCGCCTGAAGGCCGTCGATGGGGACACTTTCGGCCAGCAGCTTGAGATCGAAGACTGGTACGTTTGCGGCGAGTTGATAAGTGCCGTTGATGTGGATAGCGACAGCGCCGGTCTGAAGGGCGAGATCGGACACTTGGCCACTGTTGCCTTTGAGGGAGTGGCCAACCAGATAGTGGATATCGACGGCATGCGGGGCGGCCTTGCCGCCTTTGAGCAGGATGAGGTGCTCGGCGTGAACTTTGCCGTCGCTGGTGACATTCATGCCGTCTGAGACGATGTGGGCGTCGAGGCCGGCGATCATGGAGATTCCTGCCGCGGGGTCGAGGTACCCGGCGACGACGGGGTCCAGGTGCCTGATGGTGAGCTGGGCGTCGAAGGTGGTGGCAGCGGTGTCTTGCGGATTGATAGGCCCGACGGTTCCGGAGACCGCTACCTTGCCGTCACCCGGCAGCGAGGCGCTCACCGTGAAGGGAAAGGCCTCGGCCAGGGAGAAGTGCTCCAATTTCACGTCGAGATGGTCGTAGACCTGGGGATTTCTTTCGAAGGGCAGCTTTTCTATCGTGGCGCTGCCATCTTTGATGGTGATAAGGCCGACGGGGAGATCGGGTACGTTGGCCGGCTGAGTGGTGTTCTGAGAGCCGGCCTCGTGGCTCAGGCCGTGGCTCAGGGTTGAGAAGTTCCAAGTGCCATCCTCGGCGCGCAACAGATGGATTTGGGGAGCATCGATCTCAAAACTCCGCACAATCAGCTGACGGTCGAAAATGAGCGGTTTCATCTGAACGCCGATGCGCAATCGTTTAGCAGTGAAGAATGGAGTCTCGCCGAACTTCGGATCTTCGGCTATGGCAAGATCGTTCGCCACCAGGCTTCCTGTCATGACGGAGAGGCTCAGAGTGCCGAGGGTGACCTTGCGCGAAAGGGCTGCGGTAAGCCGGCTCTCGATCATAGGACGAAAAGTGTTGGCGTCCACGAAGAGGCGAATGGCTGCTGCTGCGAGTATTGGTAGTGCTATGGCTGCAGCCAGACCGATCTTGACCGACTTCTTCATGAATCCTCCGCGTTCAAGAAAGGGGCTACTCCAACTTCATTGCGCGCATTCGCTTCTTCAATGGTCGCAATTCGGTCACGGGCACCATTCATAAAGACTAAACGAGCGTCCACGCCGCAGGTCCGGGGAGCGGGATCGAGCACTAGATTGGGTGCCCCACATCTCGATTCTGAGATGTGGGATAGCACGGACCTCTTTGGCTACGGAACTGCACGAAAACCGACTCGCGCCGCTAGACCTGCTCCCGCAGGGAGCGCGCACGTTAGCCCAGGACGAAGTCCTGGGAACTGAACGCCATTCGAACCCCGAGCCCCGGAGGGGCGGCGCATTCCGGGTCGGGGAGCGAGGGATCTGCTTTTTCTCGGAACTTCAATGCGCATTCTGCGAAGAATTTCTTTCTCTCTGCGCACAATGAAAAGCAGGGTAAGGCAGGTGGCCCACTCATCCCGGTATCACGAGCTGTGCCCCGTTCATCGCGGCGTTATCGCGATGAGCGGGGTCTTGGGTGGAGTGTAGGGACAGACGGGACGGACTCTGCTTTTCCCTGGCGATGCGCCACCGGACATTCTTGCCGGACTCGCCAAAATCCCAGCACCCTCTTGCGCAAAATTACGCCCGCTTGCGGCAAAGTAGGAGTGGGTAAGTCTGCGGCACTCTCTTCGCATCGGCGGTGTGTCGCGCCTTGCCTGGTTTTTCTCGACTTCCGATCCAAATCGAGCTCTAAATCCTTTCCCGAGACGACTCTGCGGATAAGTTGAATGACCAGACGACTTCGGCGACACCGACTGTCGGGGGAGTCAAGAAAACAAGGACTTTGCTCCCAGAGTCCTGGGGGAGGGGTACCCACTCGGACCAGCCGGCGACTCGGTCTGTACAGAAGGTCAAGGGAAGGGGCGAATCAGGAAGGGAAAACGGCGAGAGCGCGAGGACTACCGGGCGGCGGCGACGCGCACGCCCATTTCATTTAATTTGGCTCGCGCCTGCTGCGCTTCCGGAGTCTGCGGATGGCGCTGAATCAGCGAGCGCAATTCGTGTGTACCGGCGTCACGCTTGCTCAGTGCGATCAGCGCGAGCCCCTTATGCAACTGCGCAGTCGCGGCTCTAGGGCTTCCGCTGAACTGCTCCAGCACTACGTCGTATGCCTTCACAGCATCGTCGTAGTCCCGTTGCCGGTAGGCAATCTCGCCAAGATAAAACTGGGCGCTCCCCGCCATCGGATCCATCGGATAGTAGTGAATCACGTCCTGAAATTCGTTTGTGGCCAGCGGATATTTGGCCGCGTTGAAATCGCTCAACGCCGCTTGATAAGCCTGCTCGAGCGGCGGGGCTTGATTGACCGGCGGACCGGAGTTCATCATCGCTCCCGGCCCGTTGGGAGCAGGAGCCGTCCCGTTTGGAATTCCTGGCGAACCGCCCAGTGGAGCGCCTTGCACGTTTTGCAACTGGCTCTGCAAATCCTGAATGGACTTTTCCAGCTTCGCAATGCGCGTCTTCAACTCGTCCACCGAATCATTCAGCGACTGCACCTGGCCGGAACTGGTGTCAAGCTTCCCGTTCAAGGAGTCAACCTGCGTATTCAGCTTCTGCTGCAGCGCTGTCACAGTCCCATTCATCTGCGTGGCCTGGTCCGCCGTTTGTTGTGCCAGGTTCTGCAGCACGGCGAACTTCGTGTCCATCGTGGTCTGCAGACGCTGCACCATATCGAGCAGCTGCTGGATCTGCGTTTGCATCTGAACCGTCTCTTTCGAAACGGCATGTGCGCGAATCGGCGTCATGGTCAAAACCAAAGCCAGCGCCGACGCCGCAAAGAGACTGTTGCGATAAGTGCGTGTGATTTGCATCCTTCACCTATAAGCGGAAAAGCTGCTGCCGACCGATCGTCGGCAACAACCTCCCAAGTTGAATATTAATCGATGCTCGCTCGACGCTGCCGATTGCTGAAAGACGCGCCGGGTCCACTTGTATTAGACGCTCTGTAGTAAGGGTCGGCCCCGCTCATCGCGGAGCCGATCCCAACGACTACTGGTCGAGCGAGAAGCCGGCGCGGCGGTTCTGCTGCCAGCATTGCTCGTTCGATTCGGAACAGAACGGCTTTTCTTTTCCGTAGCTGACCACGCGAATGCGATCGGCCGCGATTCCAGCGGTCACAAGAGCATTCTTCGCGGCATTGGCGCGATTCTGGCCCAGCGCCAGGTTGTACTCGTCGGATCCGCGCTCATCGCAGTAGCCGCCGATCACAATCTTGAGGTTTGCGTGGCTCGCAAGATACGAGGCATCATGCGACAGCGTCGACTGCGCATCGCTGCGAACATCGTAGGTGTCATAGTCGAAGAAAATATCCTGGACGTTCGCTCTGAATTCTTCTTCGGCCGACATCGTATTGGAAGGCGCCGACACAGCCGGCGGCGCACTCACTGTCACCTGAGCCGTCGCATCCGTTGTGCCCCCATCGCCGCGTGCCACCAGGTGATAGGTGGTCGATGCGCTTGGCGTCACGGTCTTCACGCCTGTGGTCGGCACATCGCCGATTCCGTCAATCGTGGCGCTCGTCGCGTCGGTCGTACGCCAGCTCAACGTCACCTGATCGCCGGCCGAAATCTGGGAAGGCGTTGCGGTAATCTGCGCTGTCGGCGCGGGCGTGGCCGGTGGCGCGGTCGCGGCCGGCGGCGGTGGCTGTTTCTTCTTGCAACCAGCAACAGCAACCAGGGCGACGAGCAGGACTACTGGAAAGAAAATTCGAAAACGTCGATTCAATTCTTAGCTCCTTCCGCGATTTCCAGACGACGTAATCATTTTATCCCTCTGTTCAAACGGCGCGCGTTTTGCGCAGTTGCACAGAGTACGTGCGGATTGCATTGTCTGGGAATGCGTTGTGGTTTTTGTCGAGGCCGCATCCAATTCGCGCAGTGAATGCGGGTTCGGCTTTCAAGGTTGTGGTTCCTCCCGTGCCGGCTGGCGCAGGAGTTCCTGCTTCGCTAAACATGATAGTGCAGTTAGGGGTAGTAACCTCGGTGACCGCGTTCACTTCCAACTCCAGTTCGGCATGAAGTTGTTTCCCGAATGCGTCAACTGGTGCTGATCTGTTCCGTCGGCGAGCATCGACCAGATCTCTGTGCGGCCCCCCTGTTTGCGCTCGAACACAATATGACGCGTATCCGGAGCCCACGAAGGAAAGTCATTCGTGCCGGCCTCGTGCGTCAACTGCTGCCAGCGCTTGGTCGCAATGTCCATGATGTAGATGTCCTGGCCGCCAGGCGCGCCCGGTCCATACTTGCGATTCCAGCTGAATGTCAGGAACTGGCCAGTTGATGACCAGGATGGCGAAACCGCATAACCGCCGTCGGTCATGCGCTGGATGTTGGCGCCATCCTGGTCCATCGTGTAAACCTGCGGCAAACCGGTGCGCCCGCTGACCCAGGCAAGCTGCGCATTGGTGCGCGGATTCCACGCTGGCGAAACGTCGGGTCCCTTGAAATACGTGATCCGTTTCGGGGCGGATCCGCTCGCGTCCGCAACCCATATCTCCGGATCGCCCGACCGCGAAGACGAAAAGGCAATCTTCGCCCCATCCCCAGACCACGCCGGAGATTGATTCGCTCCGCCCGCCGTGCCGGCAGGGAAACTCACCAGCCTCCCAAGCTCCAACGAATACATCCTCACCGACCAGCCCTCACGGCCCAGCGTTGCAAA
>Ga0302324_100010267_pt1 | contig 19416 bp, 13 predicted proteins | sample Palsa_T0_1_FD_201949 | JGI IMG/M metagenome (GOLD analysis project Ga0302324, IMG submission 201949) | Peat permafrost microbial communities from Stordalen Mire near Abisko, Sweden - Palsa_T0_1 | ecosystem: Environmental > Terrestrial > Soil > Palsa > Peat permafrost | place: Sweden: Abisko...
GTGCCTTATCTGGCGTGGGTGGCGTTTGCAACGGCGTTGAATTTTGGGATTTGGCGGTTGAATTAGTTGCGCTGCGCCCGACGCGAACAGCAGGTCCTTCGCTCCGCTCAGGATGACAAATTTTTTTATGAAAGGCTATCCGCGACGGCGGTAGCGAATTGCAAATTCGTAACCTTCGTTGGGTGGAAATAATTCCGACACTTTGCGGAGGCGTTCGCCCAAGGCGCGGGGGGCGAGCAGTGGGTATTCGCGTTCGCGGAGTTCGTAGTAATCGACGTCGAGCGTGAGGGACAGCAGGTAGACGGCGATGGCGTCGGCGAAGGCGGCTTCTAAATATTCGCCGCGGGCTTTTTCGTCGACTTTGGCGTTGTGACCGGAGCCTTGCCTAGCGCGCTTGCGGGTTTCCTGTGCGTCCTGGCTGGTTTCGCCGCGGACGTCCTGTTCGGCTTGCTTCCACGCTAATTCGGCGAAGGCGGGAGCGACTCCGGCTTGTTCGACGAAGCCGTGGCCGACGTTGATGAAGAGCTCGAAGGCTAAGGCGAAGCGGTCGGCCATGATGCCGGTGGAGATGAAGATCATTTCCGCGGCGCCGGAGGTGAGGTTGCGATGGCAGATGGCGCGCTCGCTGAGGTCGTCGTTGACGGCGGAGGCGATGAGAGGCGTGTCGAGATCGCCGTCGGGCAGGGTGAGGGGGACGAAGTAGTAGGCCTTGCGGGTGAGCGCGGGCGCCATGGAGCGCGGGATGGCGTTGACCATGTGCGGGATAGCGGGGGCGCCGGCGGCAACGTCGCCGAAGACCGCGTAGCAGATGCCGTTGGGGGCCTGCTGGACGGGGGCGAGTTGGGCGACTTCAAGGGCGGAGAGCAGGGCGGCTTCGGGGGAAGACATCACGCGTCATTCTAGCGCGTGGCGGGGCGTTAGAATGAAGAGTTCTTATGGATGACAACACAGTTCGGCTATTCGGCGTTCCGGTTGGGGACTTCGGCTTCTTCGCCAGCCTGTTGGTGGCGGTTTCTGCCGGGTTTCTGACGTTTTTCGCGATGACATTTCTGAGTATTCTTGGCGTGTCCATTTACAAGGGCATCACGCACAGCTCGATTACGCTCGCTGTCAGTTACAAATACATTGCCTTCCCGGCGGGCGTGCTGGTGCTGGTGGTGTCGCTGGCGTTCCTGATGACGCTGTGGGTACGGCGAAAGATGCGGGCGGCTTGAGGATTTATTTGTGAAGCTGATCACGATCACGAGGGAAGAGTTGCAGGCGGAAAGCGACGGGCGGGCGCGAGCGTGGTGCGCGGAGCTCGAGGCGGGCGACATTCTTTATTTCCCGCAGACGCCGATTGCGATCCCTGCGGATGACCTGGCGTTTTTGCTCGGGCAGCAGCAAATGGACTCTTCGCTGCACAAGAACATTGCGTACAAACCACAGAAAAATGAAGTGAGCGGACTGGATGACAGCGCCGGGGCTGAAGGCCGGGTGAAGCTGACGCGGATTATGGCGAATTATTCGTCTGCGGTTACGAATTTCCTGCGCGGGTTTCTTTCGCCGTATGAAGGGAGATGGAAGCTGGATTATGCCAGCTTTCGTCCGCAGGAAGAGGAGAGCCGGAATTTGCCGTTGCGTCGACGGAACGACCTCTTGCATACCGATGCATTTCCGACGCGGCCAACGAACGGGGCTCGGATCTTGCGGTTCTTTAACAACATCAACCCCAGCCGGACGCGGAACTGGATGACGACGGAGACGTTTGCGGAGCTGGCGCCGAAGTTTGCTCCGCGCGAAATTGCGCTGCCGAAGCAGCAATCGGGAGTTGGGCGGGGGCTGCGGCAACTGGTGACGGCGGCGGGTGGGGGTAAGGTGTTGCCGGGGTTGCAGCGCAGTCCGTATGACGACTTCATGATGCGCTTCCACAATTTTCTGAAAGAGAACGAAACGTTTCAGCGGGATTGCGTGAAGGCGTACTGGGAGTTTCCGCCGGGGTCGAGCTGGATGGTGTATACGGACACGGTGAGCCATGCGGTGCTGAGTGGGCAGTATGCGCTGGAGCAGACTTTTCTGGTGGCGCCGGAGGCGATGGTGCGGCCGGAGATTGCGCCGCTGGGAGTGCTGGAGCAGTTGAGCGGCGCGCGGTTGGTGTAGCGGAGTGGCCGGTAAATTCCTGAGAGCGGCTTCGCTCCTCCTTATATGTAGTGCGATGTGTGGCGGCTGTTTCGCGCAGCAGACTGCGGCGGCTCCGACTTCCGCGAATCCGGCTCCGTCAAAAACGGCGGTGAAGGAGTCGCCGGAGTTGGCGGCGGCTGAGGCGCTTTTTGCGCAGGGCAAGTTTCTGGATGCCGAGGCGGCGGCGAATAAGCTCCCGGACAGTGACAAATACGGAGTGGCCGGGAATTTGCTGCGCGGGCGGTTGGCGCTGAGCGCGAACCAACTGTCGGTAGCGCAAGGATTGTTTGCGCAGGCGCAGCGGCTGGATTCGAAGAATGTGGCGGTGTCAGCGTTGCTGGGCGAGGCTTATGCGCGGCAGCAGCGCTGGATGGATGCGGCTGCGCTGTATGACCACGGCAGGAAAAATGCGCTGGCGCTGCAGGCGCAGGATGTGGCGGCGAGCATGCCGTATGCGCCGTTTCGGGTGGACGGACTGGGGGCGCTGGACCGGATTCCGCTGGTGCATGCGCGATGGCCAGCGGTGCTGGGTGTGCGCGTGGATACCGGCGAGGTGGTGAATTTCGCGGTCGACCTGACGGCGGACCAGCTGGTGATCGATGCGGCGTATGCAAAGCAACTGGGGCTGAAGACGATTGTTGATATGGACCTAGTGATTGCGGAAGCGCTGCGGCCGGACGGTTCGAAGTTCGATCGAGTGACTTATAGCACGATCACGGAGTTCGCGATTGGTGCCTGGGTGGTGCATGATCTGCCGGTAACGGTGCGGAGTTTGTCCGGCAACAGCGCGGGCGCGGATGGGCTGATTGGGGCTGGAGTGCTGCGGCATTTTCTGGTGACGCTGGATGTAACGCGTGGACAGATTTGGCTGCGGCGGCCTGACGATGCGGCAGCGGCGGCAGCGTTGAAGCAGGCGCAGGGGGCGGCGGTAAAAGCGGTGGCAGTGCGATTTACTCCTGCCGGGGCGCTGGTGCACGCGGATGGGACGCCGCTGGAAGATGAGTTGTGGCGGCAGGGCGCGGTGACGATGGACTTCAAGAGCATGGTGCTGCTGGTGGGTAAGTAAGCCGGAAGAAAGTTCACTGCGGCGGTTCGGCGTGCTCAGACAAAGTCAGCGAAGCTGCTATTCTGGCGGCCTGCAATATTTCAGGAGGGAAGAAGCCGTGAGGAAGAGTACTGTTTCGTGGATTGTTTCAGGTGCATTGTTGTTGGCGATGGCGTCGCCGCTGGCGTGGTCGGCGGATAAGAAAAAAGATGCGAAGGCTGAGGCTGCGACGAATGTGGCTCCGTGGGAAGTGAAGCAGCCGGCGGTGGAAGACATCGACTTGACGATGTACAACCGGATTCGCATTGAGGGATTGCAGCACTCGCACATTATGGAATATGGCAGCGGGCTGGCGGATGGGATTGGGCCGCGGCTGACTGGGTCGCCGAATATGAAGAAGGCGAATGATTGGACGCGCGATCAGTTTACGCAGATGGGCTGTGCAAATGCGCATCTTGAGGACTGGGGCGAGTTCGGCATGGGGTGGAAGCAGAACAATACGTGGGTGCGGATGTCATCGCCGGACGCGGCGGTGTTTGTGGCGCAGGCGACGCCGTGGTCTCCTGCGACGAGCGGGCCGGTGACGGGTGATGCGGTTTGGGTTCACTATGACGACCTGACGGATTTAGACAAGTGGAAGGGCAAGCTGGCGGGCAAGATTGTTTTGCTCGGCGACATGCGCGAAGTTCCGGAGCCGGACAAGGCGTTCAGCGAGCGGTACACGGAAAAAGAGTTGGACGAGATGCAGATGATTGACGGCGGCGGTGGCATGCCGGCGGATTATTCAGCGCGGCTGGCGCGGTATATGAAGCGGATGAAGACGATGGACGGCGTCATCAAGTTTCTTGCGGATGAAAAAGTGGCGGCGGTGATCGTGCCGAGTCGCGACGGCAAGAATGGTGGCGGGACGGGAATTATTTTTGATGACAACGGTGCAGCGCTGGGGCGGACGCCTTACAAGCTGGAGGGCAAGGTGCCGTTTCCGGTGGTGGTGACGCAGATTGAAAGTTATGGCCGCGTCTACCGGTTGCTGCAGGCGCATGTTCCTGTGCAGATCGAGATGAATGTCGATACGACGTTCACTGGAGATCATGAGCATGGCTTCGATACTGTGGCGGAGATTCCGGGGACCGATCCGGAGTTGAAAGAACAGCTGGTGATGCTGGGCGGCCACCTGGATTCGTGGATTGCCGGGACGGGCGCGACGGACAATGGCGCGGGCAGCATCGTGGCGATGGAAGTGATGCGCATTCTGAACACGATTGGCATCAAGCCGCGGCGGACGATTCGCGTGGTGTTGTGGAGCGGCGAAGAGGAAGGGCTGTTCGGCTCGCGAGGTTATGCCAAGATGCACTTTGGCTCGGCGCCGATATCGACGAGTCCGGACCAGATGGCGTTGCCGGAATTTATGCGGCGGGCGAGTGGTCCGCTGGAGTTGAAGCCGGAGCAGAAGCTGGTGTCGGCGTACTTCAATATTGATAACGGGACGGGGAAGATTCGCGGGATATACACGCAGGAGAATCTGGCGGTGGTGCCGATCTTCCAGCAGTGGATGGCGCCGCTGAAAGACCTTGGAGTGACGACGATTACGACGAAGAACACCGGCGGTACTGACCACTTGAGTTTTGATGCGGTGGGGATTCCGGGTTTTCAGTTCATCCAGGACCCGTTGGATTATGAATCGCGGACGCATCACTCGAACATGGACACGTTTGAGCGGCTGCAGCCGGCGGACTTGAAGCAACTTGCTGTGGTGGAGGCGATCTTCGTCTGGAACGCGGCGAATCGCGACCAGATGATGCCGCGGAAGCCGCTGCCGACTCCCGAAAAGACGCAGCAGCTGAATGCGCCGCTGAAAAATATCTTCCCGGGAGCGGTGGAGGAGCAGGTGCCGGCTGCAAAGTAATTCGTAACTGATTTAGCTACATAAAGGCGGAGGGCTTCGGCTCTCCGCTTTTATGTCTCGCCAGATTACTGGGCCCAGTTTTCGATTTTGAGGCCGGGGATGCGGCGGAATTTGCGCTCATTGCTGGTGATGAGTGTGAGGTTTTCGGTCAAGGCGTGGGCGCCGATCCAGAGATCGTTGGTGCCGATCATCTGACCGCGGCGTTCGAGAAATACGCTGAGGTAGCCGAAGAGCCGCGCAGCTTCGATGGTGAGTGGCAGCACCGGGACATCTTTCAGGGCGGCCATGACCAGCTGCAAAGTGAGTTCGGACTGCGAAGATTTCTCGACGCCGTGCATGAGTTCGCCGTAGACGACGATGGAGATGCAGGATTCTTCTGCTTGCAGCTCAGAAAAATGCGAGACCACGGCAGCCTCGCGGCCCCGCATGAAACTGATTGGGACATTTGTGTCCAACATGCAGACGGGTCTCAATCGAAAGACTCGACTGGCTCAGGAGGACGGTCGGACTTTTCGATCTCCTCGAGGGCGACGATGAAGTCCTCCGGCAGCTGTTGCATCAGCTTGACAAAGCGGCGGCCGAAAGCTGTTGGCTTGCGGCGGGCTTCGGTGAGGACGATTTCGTTGCCGCGGCGTTCGATGTGGACCTCCGTGCTGTTGAAGCGGAAGGCTTTGGGGATGCGGACGGCCTGGCTGTTTCCGGATTTGAAGACTTTTGTAGTGACTGTGGTGGCCATGGCAACTCCTGAGAAAAGTATATACGGGGGGAAGTTAATGTATATACGGATTGAAGAAAAAATGTATCTACGTTCTGCTTTTGAAGATGTATATACAAAGTATGTTAAATTGCTGTAAGGGAGCGACTTATATCGAAAAGCATTCAAATGCGAACGGGGCGTTTTCTCAGGAACGGCGTCTCGAAATATTTGTAGGAGAGGGCAGCGATGGCGATGGTGAAAGTCAGGGCGAGGAGGTCGAACATGGGAACGGAGATGTGAATTCGCAAGCGGACGAGGAGACCGAAGACAAACATGCCGGCGAGAAGGTGGAAGACGTAGAGTCCGTAAGAGATGCGGCCGAGGTAGGCGATCCAGCGCGGAACGAAGCGAGCGGGGATGCCCATGAGGGCGAGGAGGAGCGCGGAGGAGCCGATGGCGGCGAGTGCGTATCCGGCCATGAGTGCGGCGCCGGAGGTAGCGAAGCCGAATTGCTTGGCGTGAAAAAAGTAGACGCCCGAGAACCAGCAGGCGGGCCAGAGCAGGAAGAGCAGAGTGCGAAGGGGCCAGCGCCAGCGGGGGAGATGCTGGTGGAAGTAGAGCGAGATGAGGATGCCGGCGGCGAACATTTCAAACTGCACGAAGCTGTTGCACCAGACGACGACGTCGAGGTCGGCGTGGGTGTGGCCGTAATAAAAAAGAAACGCGTTGGCGATGACGATGAGGGCGGCGCAGATAGCAAACATGGTGCGGCGTGAGGCGCGGGCGGCGACGGTTGGCCAGAGCAAGTAGAACTGTTCTTCGATAGAGATGGTCCAGAGAGGCACCATGGGATTGCCGGACCAGCCGTAACGCGCGCAGTACCAGTTGCCGGCGAGAAAGAAGTAGGCGACGAAGCGCCAGGGTTCTTGATGGTGGTTGTAGTAGCCGACGAGGATGCCGACGACGAGGCCGAGAATATACAGCGGCCAGATGCGGCGCACGCGGCGCTGGTAGAAGGCGGCGATGTCAATTTTGCCGTTCTTGATGCGCTCCTTCATGAGCAGGTCCGAGATGAGGTAGGCGCTGAGGACGAAGAACAGGCAGAGGCCGAAGCCGCAGGCATTGGCGATGGCGATTTGCCAGTCGGGGACCGGGGCGAGCGGGTTCGTGGATTTGCGCGCGAGCGAATGGTGGAGAAAGACGGTGAAGAAGGCGAAGAAGCGGACGACGTCCAACTCAGGCCGATAGTGGCGGATGGGCACACCGGTGGTTGGCTCGGCGAGAGCTGGAGGGTGGGGCGGGGCCATGGGCAAAACTCAGGGTAGCACCGCGGAGATTTTCTGACGCGGCGGCGAGCCAGCCGGAATTCAGCTGGGCATGGCTAGATGGGCATGGCTAGATGGGCATGCCGAGGGCGAGGCGGTCATCGGCGCTGGGGCCGTAGAGGCCGGGGACTTTGGCGTCGAGCAGGCGGAGGTAGACGCTGAGCTGGCCGCGGTGGTGGATGAGGTGGTTGCGACAGACGTCGGACAAGACGACGGTGCGCGGCAGGTCGACGAGAGTGCGACCGCCGGCGACGACTTGCCAGTTCTTCGCGAGATGCTCGTCGTTGGTTGCGGCCAGGGCAGCGCGGGAGTCGGCGACATTTTTTTCAAAGTTGGCGAGCATGGTGGCGCGGCCGCCTTTTTCGAGAAACGGGTAGCCGCCTTTGAGCTCCATCTGGTCCTGGTTGATGACGATGGCGGGCCAGCCGGGGAGGTGGGCGATGTGGCCGGCGAGACGCCCGAGGGCCATGGATTTCTCGTGCGGCGTGAAGCCGGGATTGTCGTCGGGGACGGCTTCGAGAATCTGGCGGGTCTTCTTGACCTCGTGCTCAAATTCTTTTGCGTAGAGCTCGGTGTAGGTGGGCATGGCGTCTCCTGGATTGCAGCAGCGATTGCGTCAGCGGTTGAATCAGAGATGGCGTTAGCGAATCTGTCGCGAGTCAGTATCGCATACGCTTGTTACCCTAATTCGGATGCTGGAACGCGAGTCACTGGAAATTCTGCAGGAAGCGCTGGGGAGGTTGGAGGCGGGGTTTGCTGCGCTGCCGAGGTTTGCCGCGCGCGAGCTGGATGTGAGCGCAATGCGCGGGGTGCTGGAGCTGGCGGCGCTGCGGATGCAGGACAACTATCCCTATTTTCATCCGCTGTATGCGGGGCAGATGTTGAAGCCGCCGCATCCGGTGGCGCGAGCGGCGTATGCGTTGGCGACCTGGATCAATCCCAACAATCATGCGCTGGATGGCGGGCGGGCCAGTTCGGCGATGGAAGTGGAGGCGGTGGCCGAGATTGCGCGGATGATGGGGTTTGCCCAGCATCTGGGGCATTTGACCAGTGGCGGGACGGTGGCGAATCTTGAAGCGCTTTGGGTGAGTGGGCGGCTGGCGGCGGAGCAGGGCAAGACGGCCCTGGTGTTGTGCAGTGAGCAGGCGCATTACACGCATGAGCGGATTTCTGCTGTTCTTGGATTGAAGTGCGAGACGATTGCGGTCGATACGCGCGGGCGAATGGATGTTGCTGGGTTAACGCGGCGCATCCAGCAGACGGATGGCGATGATTCTGTAACCGTTGTGGTTACGTTTGGGACGACTGCGGTGGGGGCGGTGGATCCACTGGATGAGATTTTGCGGCTGCAGGAGGGTTATGGATTTCGCGTGCATGTGGATGCGGCGTATGGCGGGTATTTTCCACTGACGCTGGGAGCAGATGAGGAAGCCGGAAGTGCGGCGCGGGGAATTGCTGCGGCGGATTCGCTGGTGATTGATCCACACAAGCATGGCTTGCAGCCTTACGGGTGCGGGTGCGTGCTGTTTCGCGATCCGGCGGTGGGGCGGTTCTACAAACATGACTCGCCATATACGTACTTTTCATCGGCGGAGCTGCACCTTGGGGAAATTACGCTGGAGTGTTCGCGGGCTGGGGCAGCGGCGGTGGCACTCTGGTCCACCCAGAAGTTGTTGCCGCTCGAGCGTGGTGGCGAATTCGCGGGGATGCTCGGGGATTGCCGGGCGGCGGCGCTGGATTTGTATCAGCGATTAGATAATGGCGCGCGGTTCGTGACGATGGCGGCGCCGCAGCTGGATATTGTTTGCTGGGCGATGCAGGCGGACACTCTGGAGCAGAGCGGGGCCCGGGCGCGGGAGGTTTTTGATGCGGCGGCGGCCAGGGATCTGCATCTCGCGCTGGTGCGGTTGCCGGTACGGTTTTTTCCGGAGCTGGCTACGGAATTCGGGGAGGCCGGGATGGTGACATGCCTGCGGAGTGTGCTGATGAAGCCGGAACATCGCGGGTGGTTGCCGGAGATCTGGCAACGGCTGGATGCGGCGGCCGATACTGTTCTCTAATTGGGAGCGAGCTGGTGTACGCTAACCCGGTGCTGACGAGGCGACGGAAGTTTTGCTCGTGGTGCTGCGTGCTCCTGGTCGCGGGCGCGACGTTGGCATGTGCGCAGAGTTCCGGCGGCTTTGTGAAGGCGCTGAAAAAGTGGCAGCCGGGGAAGAAGCCGCTGCGGATCTCGCTGGACAGCGCGGGATGTGAAGAGGGCTGCAACTCGTACGCGGTAACAATTTCAGGCGATGGCAAGGTAAGCTACACCGGGCGCGATCACGTGCTGGTGACGGGCGAACACACGGGAACGGTGACGAAGGCACAGGTGGAGGAGCTGGTGGCGGCCGTGCGCGACTCCGACTTTACGGATCTGGCGCAGACCCGGCCGGGAGTGATGCGGTTTACGCTGACAGTGACGGTGGGGACGGAAAAAGCGTCGGCGTCGGGCGAGGCGCTGCTGGGCTCTGGGGTGAGAGACACGCTGGGCCAGCTGGCGACTTCCGTGCTGGAGACCTCAGGCGCGGAGCGATGGATTACGGGGAATGATGACACGATTGCAGCGTTGCAGGCCGAGAAATGGGATTTCAAATCGACGGAGCCGCAGCATGCATCGCTGCTGGTGGCGGCTTCCAGTGCGGGAAACCTGGCGCTGGTGAAGCAGTTGCTGGCACTGGGTGCGCCGGTGAATGCGCGCGGGCTGCTGGGCGGGTTGCCGTTGTTTGCCGCCATCGATGGGCATCACGCGGACGTGGTGGAGGCGCTGCTGGCGGCGGGGGCTGACCGGGAGCTGAAGTCTGCGGACGGCGAAGGTGCGCTGGACCTGGCGACTGAGCTGGGCTACGACGACATCGCGGCGATGCTGAAGCCGGCGCCGGCGGAGCTGGAGCAGTAGTTTGCAACAGTGACGGCACTATTTGGCCGACTGCGGTGACTTGCTGTTGAGCTGGCTGACGAAGCGGATGTACTGCGGGTCAGAGTGCAGCGAGGCGAACGCGGGATCTGTGGGAGCGAAGATCATCCAGCCGTCGTGCATGGCCAGGCCTTTGTTCAGGGCGACCATTGCGCCTTTGCTATCGCCGGAGAACATCATGCAGCGGGCAGCGTCGATGTTGTCACCGTAATAGTTTTGATCGTCGGCGTTGTACAGGGCGCGGAGCGCACCGGCGTACCCGGCGGAATTGTATGCGGCGAGGATTCTGGCCGTCTGCTCGGGGCTGGAGATGGTGCGGACGACAATTTGGAATTCCTGCCAGGCGTGCGGCTCGTCGCCGATGACGGAGTAGGTCCACCATAATTTGTAATGGGCGGAGAGGAAATTCTGATTCTGTGAGACGACCTGCTGCATTTCCGCGATGGCGAGCGGGTAGCGGCGGGCGGTGTAGTGGATCCAGCCTAGATTGGTCTGCAGGATGAGCGCTTTCGGATCGAGCGCGAGGGCGGCGTGCATCTGGCGCTCGGATTCGTCTGTGCGGCCGCTGGTCATGAGCAGTTGCGAGTACCAGTGGTGGGCGTCGACATTGTTGGGGTCGAGGGCGATGGCGCGGAGGTATTCTTTCTCGGCCTGCGGCGAGTCCCAGTCATAGAACCATGCAGAAAAGCCGAGCGCGGCGTGACCTTCCGAGAGCGAGTCGTCGAGGGAAAGCGCCTGTGAGGCGGCGGCTTTGGCCTGGCTGCCGGCCTCTTCCTGGCGCATCCAGTTGTATTGGCCCATGAGGTTGTAGGTGACGGCGAGCTGGGCGTAGGCGCGTGCGTATTTTGGATCGAGCTGGACGGCGCGGCCGAAACTCTTGAGCGCGTCCTCAAATCCTGGCTTGGAGCGCTGGGCGAGCGAGCGCATGCCCTGGAGGTATTCGTTGTACGCCTGGCCGGCGGGTGTGTACTCCCGGGCGCGGCCGGGGGAGGGGAGTGATAGCGTCGTGGCGATGGCGTCGGCGACTTGATTTTCAAATTGCGGCAGCTGGTCGTGACTGCCGACGTAGGTCTGCGCCCAGAGGTGCATTTGATCGGAGACGCGGATGAGCTGGGCGATGACGCGGACCTGGCCGTCCTGCTTTTGCAGGCTGCCCTCGACGACATATTGGACGTTGAGTTCGTTGCCGATTTGTTGCGCGGTCTTCTGCGTGTTTTTGTACGACATGGCGGAGGTGCGGGCGATGACCATGAGGCGCGAGGGATCGAGAGTGGCGAGGCGGGTGATCATTTCCTCCGTCATGCCGTCGGAGATGTACTCGAGGGATGGGTCGCCGGTGAGATTGACGAAGGGCAGGACGGCGATGGAGTCGGTCGCGGGAGAAGGGTGATGCTTCTGGCGATACTCGAGAAAAATGACAAGCGAGCAGATGAGCGCCAGCAGGATGCCGGCAGCGATGGCGGAGCGATTGTTGCGGTGGGGAGCGACGGCGGCAATTCCAGGGGCAGCAGAAGCTCGGTCTGCGGCAACTGAAGTCTGTGCGGCGGAGATTTCCGCCGCTGAAATTTGCGCGACGGGAACTTCCGAGACGGGAACTTCAGAGACGGGGGCGATGAAGCGGTAGCCGCGCTTGGAGATGGTTTCAAGATATTGGTGTTTGTCGGCGTCGTCGTTGAGGGCGGCGCGAATCTGGCGGATGCCGAAGTTGATGGACTGCTCGAGATCGCCGACGGTGTCATTGCCCCAGATGCGGGCGCGAATGTCCTCGCGGGAGACGAGCTGGCCGGGGGCTTCGGTGAGCAGGCTGAGGATTTTTGCGGGCTGCGGCTGCAGGCGGAGGCGGCGGCCGTTGCGGGTGATCTCTCCGGTTTGCGGATCAAACGCAAAGGGGCCGAACTTCCGGATGGTCGGCGAGGGTGAGTGAGCGGCCATAGGCGACGGTCTGCTGACAACGTGCGTGAGACGACGACGGCTCGCGCTGGATGAAGAAAGACGACAGATCCAGCACGACAATAAAGTGACAATGGCAGTGACTTACAAGTGAGTTAGTGCGGTACGGCTTATAGCCAGGACCGGCGGCGGCTCGCCGCGGGCCTCAGTATACGCGGATTTTCCGGCGTATAGCGCGTTGCGGCGTGCGATTGCGAGATAGCTGCCGAGGGTAAACGTAACAATCGGAAATAGTTATCCGCTCATAAAAAACTCATGCCAATATCACGCAGCGCAAATTGACAGACATACCAGGTGATGCGAAGTTTCGTGAGTTGGAGATTTGCTGGAAGCCGGGAAATCTCTGCCATCTCCGCCGTCCTGAGCAAAACCCTCGAAGGCGGCAATGACCTGTGAAGTATCACTGGGAGTTCTGCCATGCGCCGATTTTCTTTCTCGATTCCTCTGCAACAGCAAGGTAATGCCATCGGTTCACTGGTGCTGGCGGTTTTGATCGCGAGTGGGGTTGCGGCTACGGCGCAGGAGACGGTGCTGCATAGTTTTGGTGCGTCGAGCACGGACGGGATTCAGCCAGGCTACTCGAATCTAGTTGCGGACTCGAAGGGCAATCTTTACGGGACCACGGTTTCGGGCGGCGACAGTCAAACATCGCAATACACGGGATACGGGACGGTGTTCGAGTTGAGTCCCGGGAGCGGCGGCACCTGGACGGAGAAGATAATTTACAACTTCAAAGGCACGCCGGCCGGCGACGGAGCCGGTCCCTTCGCGGGCCTGATCTTCGACGCCCAAGGAAACCTGTATGGCACAACTGGTGCAGGAGGGCCGAACTACACAATTCAAGACACCGGAGCCGGCACGGTCTTTGAGTTGATACCGGGGTCGGATGGTACGTGGACAGAAAAGATTTTGTACGCGTTTGGCGGTGCGGGCACCGGCGACGCAGAGAATCCTGCGGCCAACCTTATCTTCGATGCGGCCGGCAACCTCTATGGCACGACGATGTATGGCGGTGAGTACATGCCGTATGGAGATGGAAGCGGATCAGGAGGAGGGGCGGTTTTCGAGTTGAGTCCCGGCAGCGGTGGCAACTGGACGGAGAAAGTGTTGTACAGCTTCGGCGCGACGACTGCGGACGGCGCGAACCCGTCGGCACCGCTGATCTTCGATAGCAAGGGCAATCTTTACGGGACGACCGGATATGGCGGGCAATACGAAGCGGAATATAACGATGGCGGCGGTACGGTGTTTGAGATGTCGCCCGCGGGGGGCGGGAGCTGGACGGAGAAAGTGTTGTACAGCTTCGGACAGTTTGGCTCCGGCACTGAAGTTATCCCGAACGGAGCGGAGCCATTCGGCGGACTGGTGGCGGATAGCGCGGGCAATCTGTATGGCGTGACGTTTGGCGGCGGCTTCAACCCCGCCGTCAATCCTGAGAGTATCTATGCTGCCGGGGTGGCCTTTGAGCTGTCGCCGGGATCGGGCGGAACGTGGACGTACAAAATTTTGCACACCTTTGTGGATGACGCAGCTATGGACGGGGGAGATCCGTGGGGCGGCATGATTTTCGACAAGGAGGGCAATCTTTACGGGACCACTTTTAGCGGTGGTGTTTCACCTGGCTTGGGTTCGGGATTAGGCACGAGCGGCGCGGTCTTCGAGTTGTCTCCGGCGGGGGGCGGCAACTGGACGGAGACGGTCCTTTACAGCTTCAGCGACACGGCGGTTACGGGATACGCTCCTATCGCCAGCCTGCTGATGGATGGCGCGGGCAATCTTTACGGAACGACCTCGCAGGGCAGCGCGAATGGCTTGAACAAGGGCACCGTGTTCGAGCTCGCGTCGGGATCGAGCGCGAAGGACAATACGGCGACGACGCTGGCCGCGACGCCAACCACCGCGACGGTGGGGCAGACGGTGACGCTGACGGCGACGGTGGTGCGGACGTCGGGTACGGGTACGCCGACGGGTACGGTGACTTTTACCGCCGATGGCAGGAAGCTTGGCTCTCCGGTGACGCTGAACTCGAGCGGCGTGGCGACGCTGACCGCGAGCAGCAGCGCGTATCCGCCGGGGAGTTACTCGCTGCTGGCGACGTATAACCCTGACGGCGCGGACAACGGCTCCTCCGCTGCGTACACGTTCGTGTTGACCAAGGCGACGAGCGGCACGGTGCTGACCGTGTCGACGGAATCTCCGACGGTGGGGGAGACGGTGACGCTGACGGCGACTGTGGCGCGGACTACGGGAAGCGGCTATGCAACTGGTCTGGTTACGTTTTATGACGGCGCATCGAATGTGCTGGCGACGGCGACTCTGAAAAATGGTGTGGCGAGTGTGACGGCGCATGCGAATTATCCGGTCGGCACTTACAACTTGAAGGCCAGTTATGGGGGCGACGCGTCGGACTACGGCAGTACGTCGACGGAGAATGTGGTGCAGCTGAGTGCGGCGCCGACAACGACGGTGCTGACGATTTCGCCGGACTCGGTAACGCCGCCGGGCGACGTGACGATTGCAGTTACGGTGAAGCGGCCGAGCGGGTCAGCGGGCGCGCCGACGGGGAAAGTGAAGTTTTACTTTGGCGGGACTTCCGGCGTTTACCTCTTCACGCTGCCGTTGACGAATGGCGCGGCGAGTTACCAGGCGACCAGCAAGGGCGTGTCTGCGGGGCAGTATTCACTGACGGCGGCATATCAGGGGGATGGGTCCGACGACACGTCAGTATCTGCGCCGGTGACTGTGACGGTGAAGTAGCGCCGGTGCTGTTGAGTTAGCGATGTTTTTCATGGAGACACTTGATGCGCCGGTTTCTTTCCCTCTCGTCTTTCTCGTCGTTGTTGGTTGCGGCCGCAGTGCTGGCGCCGAGTTCTCTGACTGCACATGCGCAGAGCGTGACTGAGGCGGTGGTTTATAACTTTTGCGCGATCAGTAACGCGTCGGCAAACTGCCAGGACGGCGCTGACCCATTCGACGAAGGGATGGTGCAGGGCTACGACGGGAATTATTACGGAACGACGGCCGACGGCGGCTCGACAGGTAACGGCTCGGACATCACTGGCACCGCCTTCCGGTTGGCGCCGGACGGGACGCTGACGGTTCTGCACAGCTTCTGCACGGACTCGACCGATGTCGATGACAACTATTACTGCCTGGACGGATCGTTTCCTTACAACAGCCTGGTGCAAGGGCCGGATGGGACTTTGTACGGAGAGACATTGGAGGGCGGAAATCCGGCGTGTGCGGCGGTTCCATGGGGAGGGTCCTGCGGGACGATCTTCAAGATTGCGCCGGATGGGACGTTCAGTACGCTGCATAGTTTTACCGGGACCGATGGTTGGCTGCCGATTGGCGGGCTGGTGCTGGGGTCGGACGGAAATTTGTACGGGACGACGGGCTGGGGCGGCAGCACCGTTGTCAACTCGCTGGGGAGCGGGACGTTTTTCAAGATTACGCCGGCGGGGACGCTGACGACACTGCATGAATTCTGCACGGGGCGAGATGACAACGGCTATTGCGTTGGCGGCGGACAACCGCAGACGACGTTGGTGCAGGGCAGCGATGGAAATTTTTATGGCGGTGCTGGTGGCGGCGACACGACGGCGGGAGCGGGGGAAATTTACAGCATCTCGCCCAGTGGCACCTTCACGTTGATCTATTCCTTCTGCCCGGTGAGCGGATGCGTGGATGGCGCGTTTCCGTACGCGGCGCTGGTGGAGGGTGCGGACGGCCAGTATTACGGGGTGACTCAGTCCTTTGGCGCGTATAACTACGCCGGAGGCACGGTATTCAAGGTTTCGACGGCGGGAGTGCTGACGACGCTGCACAGTTTTTGCCAGACGCTGAATTCTTACAACAGCTGCACGGATGGAGGATATCCAACTGCGGCGCTGACCATCGGCGGCGATGGCAATTTTTATGGGACGACCGCGCAGGGCGGCACGGGAGCGGTGACGGTGGGCGGCGGCACTTTTTTTGAAATTACGCCCAGTGGCAGCTTCCAATCGCTATACAGCTTCTGCAGCGACATCAACAGATTCGGCTATTGCACGGACGGAAGCTATCCGGGGTCTGCCATCATTCAGGGCAGCGACGGCAACTTTTATAGCAACACGCAAAATGGCGGCGCGAATAACGACGCGGGCACGGTTTTCAGCATGATGCCGTCGAAGAAACAGGGTGCGCCGGTGTTTCTGTCGTTGAGCGCGTCTTCAGTGGCGGCGGGAACGGCGGTGACGCTGAACTGGCGAATGCTGAATGCGTATTCCCTGTCGCAGCAGCAGTGCTATGCGTTTGTGCAAGGCGGGGTGGCGGGCGCCGGGACGTGGACGGGCAAGCTGGCGGGGACGCTGAGTAATGGGACTTACTCCGGGACCGGGACGATAACGCCGACCGCAGCCGGGACGTATACCTATGCGGTGACTTGCGCGGGGACGGTGTCGGGATTTGCAACTCTTACGGTTACAAATGGTGGAGGGAAGAGCAACACGACGACGACACTGACGGCTTCGCCGAGTCCGGCGACGGTGGGGCAGACGGTAACGCTGACGGCGACGGTGGCGAAGACTTCAGGATCGGGGACGCCGACCGGGACCGTGACATTCCTGGTGGACGGCGTTCAGGAGGGCCAGCCGGTGACGTTGAACTCAAGCAGCGTGGCGACGTTGACGCTGACTGCTGGTGCGCCGAGTACCAATTCGCTGACGGCGAATTACGGCGGGGATGCAGGGGATAATGGGTCGACGGGGACGGCTTCCATTGTCATCAATAAGGCGCCGACGACGACTACGCTGGTGGCGGCGCCGAGTCCCGCGACTGCGGGGCAGACGGTAACGCTGACGGCGACGGTGGCACGGACTGCGGGATCGGGAACTCCGACGGGTTCGGTGACGTTCAAGGTAAACGGCAACCAGCAAGGCCAGCCGGCGGCATTGAACTCGAGTGGCGTGGCGACATTGACATTCACGCAGGGCAACTCGGGTACAGACTCGCTGACGGCGAATTACAGCGGCGATGGGAGCGACACGTTGTCGACGGGGATGGCTTCGCTGGTCGTGAACAATGCGGCGACGAAGACAACGCTGACGGCAGCGCCGAGTCCCGCGACGGTGGGGCAGACGGTGACGCTGACGGCGACGGTTGCGAGGACTGCCGGCTCGGGAACTCCGACAGGGAAAGTGACTTTTGAAGTGAACGGCACACCCCAGGAGCAGCCTGTGGCTCTGAACTCGAGCGGCGTGGCGACGATGACGTTCAACCCAGCGGCCACGGGCACCGATTCGCTGACGGCGAATTATGGCGGCGATCCGGGAGATAGCATTTCGACGGGGACTGCTTCGCTTGTGGTGAATAAGGCAGCGACGGCGACGACGCTGACGGCGGCACCGAGTCCTGCGACGATCGGGCAGACGGTGACTCTGACGGCGACGGTGGCGCGGACGGTGGGAAGCGGCACTCCGACGGGGACGGTGACGTTCGAGGTCAACGGCAAAGTGCAGGGCTCGGCGGTGACGGTGAACTCGAGCGGCGTGGCGACGACTACGTTCAAGGCGGCGGCTGTGGGCACGGACGCGCTGACGGCGATTTACAACGGAGATGCGAGCGATAACTCGTCGACCGGGACGGCTTCGCTAGTCGTGAATAAAGTGGCGACGACAACGACACTCACAGCTGCGCCTAGCAACGCGATTGTCGGCAGCACGGTGACGTTGACGGCGACGGTGGCGAAAGCTTCGGGATCGGGAGCGCCAACGGGAGCAGTGACGTTCGAGGTGAACGGCACAGAGCAGGGCTCAGCGGTGACTTTGAATGCGAGTGGCGTTGCAACGTTGACGTTCAGCGCCGCGGCTGCGGGGACTGATTCTCTGACGGCGACTTATAGCGGCGACGGGAGTGACAGCTCGTCGACGGCGATGGACACGCTGGTTGTGGGCAAAGCTGCGACGGCGACAACGCTTGTGGGGGCGCCGTCTGGCGGAGCTGTTGTGGGGAATGATGTGCGGTTGACTGCGACGGTGACGCGGACGACGGGGTCCGGAATTCCGGGAGGCACGATTACTTTTCTGGCGAATGGCGCGGCGCAGGGGAATCCATTCCCGCTGGACAGCGGCGGGTCCGTGACGGCAGTGGTGCCGACGGGCACAGTAGCGGCGGGGAGCTACACGCTTGAGGCGCGGTACAACCCGGATGGCAATGACAATGGATCGACGTCCGCGGGGCTGAAATACACGTTGACGAAGGCGACGACGGCGACGGTGTTGAGTGTGCCGGGGAGTACCGGGACAGTTGGCGAGTCGGGGACGCTGACGGCGACGGTGACGCGAACGGATGGGTCCGGCGTGCCGACGGGCAGCGTTGTTTTCTATGCGAACGGAAACAGGAGCCTGGGCACAGGAACGCTGAATTCCGCTGGCAAGGCGACGCTGACGATTGATTCTGCGCCGTATGGGCCGGGGAGTTACAGCTTGTCTGCGACGTATCAAGGTGATGGGGGCGACTCGCAGAGTTCGTCCGCGGCGGTGCCGTTCACACTGAAGCAAGCGGCGACGGTGACGACGGTGACTGCGACTCCGGCGACGGCGGTGCAGGGGCAGACGGTGACGGTGACTGCTGCGGTCGCACGAACCGCGGGGAGCGGAACACCGGGTGGCAAGGTGACGTTCACGGTGAAGTCAAGCGCTGGGTCCGTGACGGTGACAGCGAACCTGACGGGTGGCAGTGCCACGTTCTCGCACACGACGGCGGGCGAGCCGCTGGGGACGTATCAAATCACGGCGACGTATTCGGGTGATACCGATGATGCCGGCTCATCCGGAAATGCGACGGTGAACGTTGTGTCTGCGGCGTGGACGGAAAAAGTGATGCACAGCTTCTGCAGTGAGACGCAGTGCGCGGACGGTTCGAGTCCGCTGGGGACATTGATCGAGGCCAGCGACGGCAATCTTTATGGCACAACGAGCAGCGGCGCTGCCACGATTTTTAACATGACGCTGCCGGGCAGCCTGACGACGCTCTATACGTTCGGGGTCGATGGGGGGACGACGGGACCGTCTGAGGCGGGCTTGATGGAATACAGCAGCGGGGAGTTCTTTGGGACGACGTATGGGGAGCCGACTTACAACGGCTGCTCGCCGAATTGCGGAACGCTTTTTGATATGCCGCCGGCGGGGGGAACGGTGAATGTGTTTTACAGCTTCTGCGGCAGCACGCAAGGATGCGGCGACAGTGGGGGATTGCTGACGTCGCCCTTGATTGCCGGGACGGGCAGCGACAGCAGCACGTTGTATGGCACGACGACATTCGGAACAATATTCGCGAAGGCGGCGGGGGCTGGGCCGCTGGTGACGCTGTATATCTTCTGCAGTCAGGCTCCGTGCACAG
>Ga0302324_100010270_pt1 | contig 19415 bp, 12 predicted proteins | sample Palsa_T0_1_FD_201949 | JGI IMG/M metagenome (GOLD analysis project Ga0302324, IMG submission 201949) | Peat permafrost microbial communities from Stordalen Mire near Abisko, Sweden - Palsa_T0_1 | ecosystem: Environmental > Terrestrial > Soil > Palsa > Peat permafrost | place: Sweden: Abisko...
GTTTCACGCAAGCGCAATTGGACAAGATCGCACTTCGTCTAAACCAGCGACCGAGGAAGACCTTGGGATTCAAAACCCCAGCTGATAAGTTTCGAGCCTGTGTTGCGCCGAGCGTTTGAATCCGCCCTCAAAATTCAGCGAAACGCATCGGCCCCAGCAACAGCAATAGAGAAAACGCGATGACCGACCCCGGCCGCAACCGAGGCCGCCGTTCGGGTGCCCGCGCTTTGCATGACCGTCCAGGCAGTCGGCTCCTACCGTGGCAAGCGCAAGCGCACCAGATTTTCGTTCCATGCTTCGGGTTGCATCGTTGGCTGATGTTGCGAATTCGTCTTTTAACTGTCGGCATATCGGAAAACCCGAGTGGCGCAGGCTCATAGTGGAGAATCTTGAGCACGATCCGAGTACGCTTTCCCAGAACCTCTCCGACGCGGATCCGATGACTCTTGACTTTTTTCTATGGAATTATCTAGCGGCGCGTAATGATCTATGCTGCCCACATCTGCTTGATGAACCAAGTATAGGATCAGACATATTGAGAGTGGCGCGGACTGCCGACAACAATCGGGATCACCTCGCCGGTATATGTGGCACCTTGCATCTTTGCAATTGGCAGCGGGTTGACGAACTTAGGCCGCTGTTGGATGCGAAGTTGACTCTGGCCCACTGCCTTAGGGTAGCAAGTGCGAAAACACCAAGATTGATCCGAATGGTCGCAGCGCTCGCATGCCTAAAGTTACCCACCATCGATAGATCGGCGCACGGTGCGATCAAAGATGGTGTGGATTCCTTGGTCTTTTCATATAAAATTCAAAGCCAAGCCCTCGCCGTCGCCCAAGTTCGAAAATGGCTCGAAGCGATGTCGGTGGAACAATGAGCCCATATCCTGATCAATCGTTCCCCTTCATCGCAAGTGTGCACGCGTCAGGACGGAGAGGGGGAGATTGAGGGTGGCCCTGTAACAATTGACAGTTGCGCCGTGGGTGGGGGGTGTTACCTAATCATAGTTGCCCGGCCGTAGTGGTCGCTGGAAGGCGCGACGAGAATTGTGTCGCCCGGCAACGGGCGTTGCACAACGCGCGCAGCAGAAGTACTCCACTAGCCTGGAAGTAGTGGTTAAAGTCGAAGCCCTCGGTCGGTGTATAGTCCAGACATGGCGACTCCCGCTTTTTAAGCTCCCGTAGCTGTACCGAGTGACAGGTACGGCGACGAAGGAGTCCGAATGACACTTCGAATCCTTACGCAGCTGAACTTTTCGGCAGGGGAGAATCCGGATGCTGACAGCGGGCTACGTTTCACGGTGCGACTGCTTAGGGAGCTGCATCGTGCCGATCACACCCTGCATTTCTATGTTCTTACGCCTGAGAAGCTCGCGGGCGCCTGCCGCTGCCTTCTCCCCCGCGCACGAATTACCCTCATACCGCTCGATTTACCCCCGCGCATTCACGGCGGGGACTTCGCCTTCAACCCCGGGCAGCTCTATAGTCGCTTCGACTTCCGCAAGTACGACATCGATGTGCTGTTCCTAAACCAGCCCGAAACGGCCACTGCTTTCCTCAACTTCCTCAACCGTCAAACCTTCCATCTGCTGCCGGCGGTGACCTACGTTCACTGGTTCGATACGCGACGGCCTTCCACTCCCAAGCATCGCACGCACCACCCCGCCCTGCTCGGTGCGCTATCCGGGATGGCGGCCTCAACATTCGTTGGCTGCAATTCTATCCACGGACGTGCCCGCATCTTGGAGCAGGCCACTCGCTGGCTGAGCTCGCAGACAGCAAGCGAGCTCGAGAAGAAGATTCGCGTACTACCGCCCCCCGTCTCAGCGCGAGAGATTGCAAAGGCGAAACCCCTGCGCAGAGTGCGCCGTCGTCGCCGGCTTCCCAGCACCATGCTGGTGAACCATCGTCTGCTCAAGTACACCGGGGTACGGCAGCTGATCGAACACGTGCTTCCAGAACTATGGATCGTACGGAAGGATTTCAGAGTCATAATCACAAATCCGAGCCGCGTGCGTTTGCCCCGCAAGCTCCTCACCGTGCCGTGGGCGCGACACCGTACTCTCCCCGCTGGAGAGTACCCACGTCGCTTGTGGGACGCAGCTATTGTTCTCGCGCCGCATCGGGGGACACATTGGTCGATGTCCACGCTCGAAGCGGTGTGCGCCGAGTGTTTGCCGATCTGCAACCGCGAAGGATTCTTTCCAGAGATGTTTGCCCCAGTGCTCGAGCGGATGCCGGAAGGTAGCGCAGCCAGATTCGATAAATACTGTCTTTATTATCGGCAGCAGCTCAAAGCAAAGATCGTGCAGGCACTCGGTGAACTCGATACGCTCTCCGAATTCCGTTCTCAGCTAGCGCGCGCGACGCGTGCGACCTACGATTGGAGCTGTTGGACGCGCAGCTGGTTGCAGTGCTTCTACGACGCCTACGCGTCAGTACCGACCATGTCGCCAGTGAACCCATCTATGCTCAGAATTGTCGCGTTGCTGACGGAGCGTCGCATTCTGAGCAAACACGAGCTGCTGCGCGAGCTGCGTTGGGCTCCAAAGACTCGCACGCTCGCGTGGACTGCCTTCCGAAAGGCTTTGCGGGCCGTCTCGCGCGACGACCCCAAACGACCCGAACTCATCCTCGAAGCACTTGACGGATCGGAGGAGTCCTGAAAAGCGATACTAAGCTCGCAGCGATCCGCGCCGCCATAAGCCGAGGTGACTGGGACGAAGCAATAAGAATTGCCGCGCGGTTCCAGCGCCTGGGCGCAGCAGACCAAAGCATCCGGCGCGGCCGCGAAGCGCTCAACAATCCGGAATTCTATCGACAGCTTGGGCTCGATCCCGCAACGATGCGCGATGACGCAATCAAGGCCCTCAAACAGCGCTATAGCCGATCGTGGAAGTCAGTTGGAGAGAAGCCGATACGTAAAAAAGGAGAACAGTGATGCCATTGTGCAAAGATCGCGCAGCCAAGGAGCTCGCGGACAAGGGATACAGCCTGGTCAAGTACCCGCGCCTCAACATTGCTCCGCTAGACATAATCGCCGGGGAGCGTTCACCGCTGGATTGGCTGGGACCACTAAATCAGATATGGACTGGAAAGTCTAATCCGCCTACTCCGATCGAAAGCAGCGTGCCCGCCTTCACCCACCGGGACAGTGACGAATTCAAGGGCTCCATCGGAATCAAGATCCTTCAGGGACTGATTAAGAACATCGGGGGTAATGTCGGAGCGAGCCTTTCCATTTCCTCATCGCTGTCATTCACCTACGATTCCCCGAAGCAGTTCAGTATCGCTCCATTTACTGTTGGCGCATACTTGAAGGACGGTGACCTAGATTCGGCGAATCCAGTTCTGAAGCGCTACCTCGAAGTCGATAACGCGATCGACACTCGGTTTTACGTCATTACGGAGGTGCTGCGGGCGCGCAAGCTCCTTGTGCGCATCATCGGTTCCAACAGTAATGCTGTCACGGCCGATGCCGCGGCCGTACAGGGTCTAGCGAGTGGCAATGCCTCTATTACTAAAAAGAGCGAGCGCGAGAACGAGATTACGTTCGACGGCAACGTCGATCTGACGTTCGCCTTTCGTGCCTACGAGCTGGGCTATGTAGAGGGAAAATGGACAGTCATCGGCTCCGCCCCAAAGGACCAATTCCTTGCCGCGGGCGCTGCGGCCGACAATGCAGCCCGTTTCGGAGACCGTCCAGTGGCATTCAAATGAATGTGCTGCCTACCGTCTCGTTGTCGATTATTGCTGTCGGTACCACGCAATTCGTCTGCCGCCTGTATAGCGTCGAGCAGGGAGTCTCCGCCACGAATCTCGCGTCAATGCCGTTTGGTAACCCGTCTGCGTGGCTGGAAAGCTTCCTGCAAAAGTGGCGAACCGACAGCACGTTCCTGGCACTCACAGATACTGATCTGCAAGAGTTCGGGTATAAATTGTTCGGGGCAATTTTCAGTCCGGATATGTTTGCGGTATTTCGTGCCGCGCGCATTGCGGGCAACGGCGATGTGCGTCTGACGATTAGCCTTGAAGGACCGCGCCTGTACGAGATTCCATTCGAGCTCCTACATGACGGCAAGAGCTACATCGGGTCTTCAGGCGGTCGGATTGTGCGCGCCGTCGACCACCGTGTACAGTTGCAGGCGGGGTTCCGCCCACTGAGCCGGATGCTCGTGGTTCTGGCGGAGCCCACCGATCAGAGTCCGTGGGATCGCGCGCAGCATCTCGCGGCGCTGCGGCAAGAGCTCGCCGGTTTCGCTGGACTCCAGGTTGAATATCTCGATCCCCCGACGCCGGAGAAGCTCGACGAAGTTCTTCGCTCCGCGTTCCACAAACGTTCAATTTTCGATGCCCTGTACGTCGTCGCCCACGGCGAGAACTCGGGTCCAGGTGATGGCGTGCTGGTCCTCGAACGGGGGGGCGGCAGCGCACCTATAGACGCTGCAGCTCTCGCCGTGCTTTTGCGGGATCATCCGGGGTGTTTCGTGTTCCTCAACTCTTGTTCCTCGGCTGCGCTCACCAGCAGCAATCCTTTCTCGGGAGTAGCGCAACGTTTGATGGCGGACGGGCGCGCAAGTGCCGTGTTCGCCATGCAGCGCCCTGTGTTGGCACCGTACGCGCTAATGCTCGCCACGAGGTTCTTCCGGGAGATCACTCAGGGCACGCTAGCGGAGGAAGCCGCATTCGTTGCCAAGCGGCAGCTCTCCGGCAACCGGGATCCCGCGGTGCCGTGTTTCTACTCCCAGGCGGCCGGCCCGGAAGAAGAGGAAACTGCACGCCTCGCGAATTTCCTCAATGTCGACCCCGCAACGGCGACGCTCGCGATCTATGTTCCGCACTTTCGCATGGGTCTCCTGCAACAGGATTACCTGGCCGAGGCAAATGCTGCCCATGCGGCCGGCGCGTCCTATCCGAAGGTCACCGCAGGAAAATATTACTATCGTGGCGTCACGCTTGCACGTGCCGATCTCGCGGCCGCGTGGGTGTTCACGCGGCTGTTCCTCCGAGCCGTCCCGCGTGCGCGGATTGCGGAGGCCGTGGAATTCTTTGATGCCGAAGATCTGCGCAACGCACGCGCCTCCCATATTCTTCTGCTTGGCAGCCGCTCTCAGACGCATCTCTCGGATGTCCTCAGGGAAAAGTCGAACGATTTTGCGTTTGACTACTCCGATCCGCAGAAAATCTGGACGATCACTGACAAAGTGACTGGCGCAACGTACAGCGTTGCAGCTCCGACGGACGACCAGCCAGCAGCGAGAGATTCAAGCGCGACTCTGCTGCCTAAAGACTATGCTCTGATTGAAAAGATCCTCGACCAGGAACGTACCATCTTTATCGTGGCGGGAATGACCGACAAGGCAACGGTCGCCGCGGGCGAGTACCTCGACAAGACTTGGCCGGACTTTCAGAAAAGATATGGCCGAAATGCCTTCCAGCTTCTGCTCGCGATCGGCACTCTCGGGCCGAACCCGATCGACCGGGCTCGGCCGTAGCGCCCTCTAGGTCGGGAGGCTCTCCGCGACGTAGCTTGCGGCTTCCGTGGAATGATCTGGATTCACGGGCGGTGCGAAGGCCAGCACGACCGCGAAATCTCTTGATTCGAATCGGCGGTGCAGCTTCTCCCATGCGTCGACAAGATACTTCCCGCCGCCCTCCGTTGCGCGACCACCCAGCCCCGCAATCAGGAACAACGGACGTCCGCGATCGTCGCGCACGCGCGCTACGACGCAATAATCGGTCGTTGCCTCGTAGTCCTCGCGCGAGAGCTTTGAGGGATCCGCAATCGAAAAGCGCCGCTCGTCCTGCCCGACGATCGACCACTCCGCGCCGAACTCGAAGGACACGAGACGCTCTAGCTGTAAAAGATCACTCTCCTTCGAAAGAGCCTCATTAGAGCGGCTGCCGAACAGAATTCCCACGCGAGGCGCCCATTCTTTGCTGCGCGTAGACATGAAATCCCCTGGCGACTGCAATCGTATCGAATCGTCGCTGAAGTGCTGCGATAGGAGCGACTGTACGTGGAAGGCAGACCTCACGTCTCGGTTTGAGAATGCCGAAGATGGATACCCGTAGCCCTCATTGCCGCGCGTCTGCAACGGTGCCGAGAGCGATCCGGAAAATTCGGGCAGGCACAAATCCACGCCGCTCGGGCGCATCCCCGGGGCCAGAAACGAAGCCAAACTGTTTTCTGCCGTTGCCATCCCATTCCCGTCCATCTTCCACAGAGACTTTAACAATATAGCAGGGCTCCGCTCGCCGCACGATCTACTTTGCTTCAGCTGCGAAACGGGGCTATCCACGCGATTCAGATTAAAATTACTATTTATAAATCAATAAGTTGTGTGCCATGTTAGCCGGCGGAAAGCTGAGCGGTGCCGCAATACGGAGGAGCGATCCGCAGTGCGACGGTTGCTTGTGCGGAGAGGTGCGAAGGCGTCGGCAGAAGAGCCTACAAACCGGCCACTGAGCCGCCTCGGGCAGTGCCGACGGCGCACTTTCGTGGAAGTTAACGAGAACTGCGATCCATGAATACCCTGACTTTCTCATCTGGGCTCCACGTTGAGATTTGAGTCTCCCACGACCGAAAACACGAACGCGATGGATTGGAAGGCAAGCGGCGTCTGACATCGCTTACAGCCATTCCAAGAACTGCTCCGTGCCACATCGCGGAAATCACTTCACCGCCAGAACGTCGGCGAGACCTTCCGGGCACACGCGCGCGCTGGTCGCATCTGCAATCTTTCAGGGTCGTGACCTGCCCCCAGACTCAGTGCCATGGATAAGCTCGTAAAGTCCTAGGTTGTGACGTTACCTCAACTCTCTGCTATCTGCTTGGCGCTCCCGGCATGCCGGGAGCGCCAAGCAGCGGCGAACTCTGCAGGGGTCCGATATTCGAGCGCGCTATGCGGACGACCCTGGTTGTAATCCGCGCGCCAGGCGGCGACGGCCGCGCGGGCCTCAGCGAGCGTTCGGAACCAGTGCTCGTTCAAACATTCATCTCGGAATTTGCCGTTGAAGCTCTCCACGTACGCGTTCTGGGTCGGCTTGCCTGCCTCGATCAAACGCAGCTCTATCCCACGTTGATAGGCCCAGGCGTCCATAGCTTTGCCGGTAAACTCCGGCCCCTGATCGGTCCTGATGGTTCTGGGCAACGCGCGAAAGCGCGCCGCCGCATCGAGCACCCGCGTCACGTACTGACCCGAGATCCCGTGGTCGAGCACGATGTCGACGGCTTCTTTGGTGAAATCATCGACGATCGTCAGGCACTTGATACGCCGGCCCGTCTCCAGCGAGTCACTGACGAAGTCGATCGACCAGACCTGGTTGGGTCGCTCAGGCACCGTGAGCGGACGGCGCTCGACCGCGACCCCGCGGCGTTTGCGCCGGCGCTGCACCTGCAGGCGCTCCTGGCAATACAACCGATACACCCGCTTCACATTCACGCACTGCCCCTCGCGACGCAGCATCACATGGATGCGCCGAACTTCACAACACTCGAAACAACTCGCGTTGCGCCTGATCGTCCGTGCACCGGCAGTTCCCCCTAAGCCTGGGTGATCCTTTTGTGTAAGGAACAGCTATCAGCCAGGGAAGCTCCATTTTATCAATCAGAGTGCTGGCGAGATCTGTGTGTCGCCGTCGCAGTGCACCGCGTAGAGCAAGCCAAGAGGGTTCCTGTGGTTTTCAAGGAACTCTCGGCGCAGCCCGAGGAACGTCTCCCCCAAGGGCTCACCGCCCAAGAAGCGCTCGAAGAAGCGCTTTGCCCAGGCTACAGCAAATAGCGCTGGCGTTTTGCACTCTGTTCCTACTACACCGCGCGCGCCTTTCGACATGAAATAGGGGACGAAGCCGTCATAGAACGTTGGCGACATATCCGCAGACTCACAGGCGTTAATAAACACCAGCGGATTCCCGGTCAATTGCGTCCCCGGCCCTGCGTCAATATTGAGACTCTCGAGAGTAATGCGGGCGTCGCCAAACACTAAGCTTGACGCGTCGATCCCCTGAGGGTCTGTCAACCCTTTTGACTCCGCATGACAGTAGAAATAGACAATCTGATCATCGGTCTTTTCATCGCTTAACGCACGTAGGACTTCCGCGCTCGTTCTTCGTTCAGTTACGCAAATGCGCTTCTTCGATAAACGCGCGGACTCCCAGAACGCTTGCTGATCCGCCACAAAGCTCGCCCGCATTTGCCTGTCGATTCCCGTGTGCAGGTTAATGCTTACAGAAAGTTGCGGCCTATCGCTGGCGATAACGTAGTCACAGACGCTGAGTGTTGGTTGAAGGGGGATCTGCTCGATTACATGCCTAATCCCTAAAAAACTATTCCAATCGAGCTTGGCACCCAGCCTAGCTTCACCAACGTATAGAAGTCCCCATGGAACTGGGAGACTTTCGGCAAGAATCTGAATCCTTAGGTTTGAATTAGACCCGCTCGCCATCCTACGAATAAAACTCCCGACGAGCCTAGAATCAACTCCAGCCCCTGGGCCAAAAAACATTTGTTGGAAGAGCCGCGCCCCCGCGCGCGCCAGCGTCTCTAGCGCAAAGCTGCAGTCGACTTCGGATATCTCCACCTCGGCTTGGAACGGCCATTGGCCTGCACCGTCCTGGTACATCACAACCTTCATCAAATCACGTCGTAATGCCTCAATCGAGCTCTCGACATACCCCGGTTGCAGAGGAAGATGAGCTCGCGCTGCTACCGCGCCCCAGACCACACAATCGTAGCCCCCATTTGCCGGTGATATGGAAAGGCCTACGTCGCGGGGACGCAGAATGCGCGCAGCAGTCAGCGGACGACCCTTTGCCGCCGCCAGCACTATGGCTCCTGCAGCGCCGCCGATATCGATCATTAGCTCCAGTTGTTGGATAAAGTTGCCGTCTTTGTGAATTGTCGCTTTCAGAAAAGAGGGTCCGTCATGTCGAGGTGATATGTCGAAGCGCGCTTTGTTATGCGACCTTCCCCATCGTCCAAGTCGTATTGGCCTGGTGCAGTCAAATATCTCGAAATCAGAGCTGTCGAGTTCTACGGTCAGCACTATCTCATCGACTACTTCGTCGAATAATGCATGTTCTTGTAGCGGCACGGCCGCTATCGCATCGTGGCGCTGCGCGAGATCAATATCGACCGCGAGGGTGTACCACTTGTTGGGCGACAGAGCCTCGTCCCGTGGACAATCTTCCAACTCCGCATTAATCCAACGCGGCGCGCTCTCCGAATGCACTTCGTCGGCACTCCTGGAGCCTACGCGCAAAAAGCTGTCGGCACTTCCACCGCTGTCGGCACCGAGCAGTTCGTCCAGATCGTCGTCAGCACTAAGTAACCCTTTAGTGGGTACTGACTTAGCATTGTCGAAGCTACCTAGTTCCGATGATCCTTGTTCATACAGGATGGCAGCCCAGAATGCATGAGCGACTTCCGGGTGTGCAATATCGTTGTGAGCACCCGATGCGCCACTGCCGTTCTTGATTATGCTGCTTGCCGCCAAGTTGTAGACAACCCCGGGCTTAAAGGCGTAATCAATCTTAATGGACTGCATTGGCAAATCTTCGGACTGAGTAACGCCTTGAAGGCCAAACGTTCCAACCCCACCGTATTCCGGGAATTCGTCGCCGAGCACAAGTTGCCTTTTCAGCAGCGCACCTATTGGGTAGAAACGGCCGACCGCGACATCGTACGTGGAGCGCGTTGTGACGATTGGGCCCCGAATCAATCCGTTTTTTATTATGGACGCGAAGTAGCCTCCCGTCCCTCGTGCATATGGTATGTTGTTAGCGTAGGACCACAGCGAAAGCGCGCCCTGAACGAGAAAGAGAGAATCGACGGAACGTGGTACCGGCTGTCCGTTACTTCTGCCAGCGATGGTACTCGACACCACGATGCACCCGAAACTGTGTCCCATGAGATGAAAACGCGCGTGCGTTGATGCCAGTTGCAGTCGTCGCAGGAATACGTGGCCACTGGACTCGCCAAACTGACGTGCGCGGTCCTTCATTTTCCAGAATGAAAGCTGGCGCAGCGGCATCAGCAAGACATCCTTTATTTCGTCACCTAGGCCAAGCACCCCCGGCGCTAATCCGGATCTGATATCGTTCCTTCTCGAAATCTCCGCGGATATAATTCCATTCGGGTCGAACGCGTCGTGATCTAATCCCGGCCGGCCACTAACGCCATGATCACGCAGGCCGGCCTCAGCAGCTAGCTCGGAATAGGCATCCTTGATCGCCGGGGGCACGTTCGTTGCATCCGAGTCCCCTCGAGCAGCTTCCAGAATTGTGCGTAACGCTGAGCGCGCCGTCGGAGTGGACGCGATCGTCGCGGCATATTGATCTATAAGTGTCTCGATTGGCATCGCTCCTGGGTCGCCGGACGACAATAGCGTGGAACTCTGGGCTGGGATAATCTCGTCGCCCCATGGAAGACTTGGCCAGTGAAGGCCAATAATTATGGGAGAGAAACCCCCTGCTCTCGCTTCAGCTGCAGCTCGGTCACCAGGTAACGCCGCCATTGTCCCTAACCAGGCGTCGTATTGAGCTATCGCGGCAGGCACATCACCCTTCCATCCGTGACTCATAAAGAATACGTCTGAAATTGGATTTGTGGCGTCGGCCACCAGCCTCTCTACCGTGTCGCTAAGAAAAGAGCCATCGTCTTCGCATCGTTCAATGCCGTTCTCATCAAATACGGCCAAATAGTAAGGAACATCCTGGCCTTCAAGTTGTCTTATCGGCATGTTTTCTCCAGAACCATCTGGCTACTGCGCGAGCCGAGCTACCAATTGATACCCGGGGATGTGCAGTTATTGACGATTCCCTACCTTTCTTCAGCCCACCATGAAATTGAGCAGCGTGAGCATATTGCCGCATGCGGCCCTATTGGGGTTTGCAGAAGGGTTCCGCTGGCATGTCTAGGCCGGTAGCGTCTGTCCAGGCGTCTCCTTTCAACTCTTGCTCGCCCAATCCTGAGTCGCAAGCTACCCGTCGTACGTCGAGCACCTGCGCGCTACGGGGAGAATTCAGCGCCTGTTCTACTTTCTCTTCAATAGCGTTAGCTATGTCCCAGTCTGCCCCGCCAGAAGGGCTAGTGGCAAACAGGGTTTTGTCGTCACCTGTAACGGCCCAAGCACGCACTTCGTCCATCAAATAGAGTGTGCCGAGACACTCATAGACTGAATGTCCATCATCATTTGCGATCTTTGCGACATCTACCGATAGGCCCGTTATAAAGCCGAGAATAACGGCGTCTACATCTCCTGCGCTTATTATCTGGTATTTGCCGCCACCGGACCCTGCCACCATCGACCAGGGAGCGCATTTCTTCTTCACGCCATCAAAGTCCACGTCTAGCTTTCTGCCATTGGAAATGTCCACGAAAAGCAATCGTTGAAAATGATTGAAATCTACGTTTCCAAATTGCTGGCTCGAGCTACTGTCCGGGACGTCAGCCTTCTTTGCGCCCAGCAGCACCAACGTATCCGGCGCCGCATTACGAGGAATCCAAGTCCAAGTGCACGCCACCGCGTTTGCTTTCTCGTCCCTACAAGATTCACGGGGATCCTCATTGTTAAGATCAATGAGGCGCGGTGGCAGCCGTTGCGGGTTTTTCATGTCCTCAACGACCAGCTGCACGCTGTCCGCGTTGCTGGCCCCGTTTGAAGGCTCGGAATCCTTACCGGAAGACCCGGGGATCCGAAGGCGATAGCCGTCGAGAATTGCCTCTCCGACGAGGAAGAGAGAACTCGAATATATCTGTCCTAAGGACAGCGGATAGTCTATAGAGCCTTCAGCATCAAAAACAAACGTCGCTATATTCAACGACGGCCGCGTGTACACATCCGATTTGACATCACCATTAGTTTCAATCGAGTAGACGCTCATCGTATTATCGCTGAGGTTGGTAGAAATAATTGGCTCGTTCGTACGTTCCTTTTGCCGCTCTCGAATGGCATTACCGAAGTAGCGCGCATCGTACGGCCCCAGGGTGGCTCCATCAGGTCTTAGTATCAAGAGTTCGAATTGCCCGCCCTGCCTCTCCGATTCGGCTGGCCGAAGTAGCAACCGAACATCGCCGGATTTACCTTCCTTCGCCAAAACGTCACCAATCTTCCACGACCTGGCATTAGTATTATTCGCGCTGCCTAGACCATAGTGTTGAGCTGTCCTAGCGCCTGTAACGTTCCGGACTACATCTATACCGTCCTGCTTAATTGTCACGAACCCGGCGGCACGCCCAAGTGGGATCAACCATGAGGTTCCAGCATTAGAATGTGAATCGGAGGCTTGACTAGACAGCGCGACCGCCCTTGTCGGCATGCCGTAAGCCATTTTGAGCAGCGTCGAGGTCGGTCCGACGTCCGGCTTCGCGAAGAGCTTCCAGAACTCCAATCTACGTAAATGCTTGGTTACGTTTGTAGCGTGAGCAGCCGCCGTCATCGCCAGAATCGGTGCCTGATGTCTCTTGGTTTCAGCGGTCCTCTCCAGTACCTGCAATGTAAAAGCGTCTTGTTCACGATACTTACTTAACGCTATTGCGCTGGCCAAAAGAAATAGCCCCAATATCCAGCCTCCCGTGATTAATTGTGCCTTTCGAAGCTTATCTCTTGCCTCCTGTTCAATTCTCAATCGCTCAGCAGCCTCTTCCAGCCTTATTTTCCACTCCTTCAGCACCAATCCGATAACATCGTGCCCTAGACTGACAAGCCGGGGGTCACCTTGTTTAATTGCGGACAACCCGGAGAGCACTCTCAGTAGTAAGACAGCTGGTTGCGTAAGATGTTCAACGACTTTCTCAGTGTTAGATCTCAGACCCAGTTCTACCGCAAACGTGGCAAATGCCCCGAAACTGATAATGTTTGTATGCACACTCCCGTCCGACTCGCGACGGACAAGCCTATACAGCAATTCACGGCCCAGCACTTCCTCCCGCTCAAGTTCCTCTCCCGTCAGACCTTTATCGAAACTGGCTCTTAGGGACTTTGTAATGTGGCGATCGACAGGACCTGATATGCGCTTGCCAGCACCATATCGCGCTAATGTTATTTCCACAGGGGCATTGCGGCTGGTCATGACATCTTCGTACAAGTCGCGACATACTATCTGCATTACCGGCAAGACTGCATTTGACGCTGTCGTTTTGAATAATTCTTCAACTATCTGTTCGGCGACGCCCGGTGCAAACGAAAACTTGTAATTGGCTATTGGCGAACCGATGGTACCGACTTTGGTTGTATCGGTTGGCCGCGTGATAGCACTTAAGACGGCCACCTTGTCGAGCTCCGGCAGGAGATATAACTTGATATCCGCCTTAACTAAGGGGTCTCTTTCCATCCCCTTTGGGAGTTCTGTCTCCACATATTTATTTGCCAGAAGGACAACAGAGCCGCCAAGCTGGGCCATTCCTAAAAATTCTCCGGAATAATCCTTTCGCAGCGCAAGCACGATCTTTAGCGGAAAGTTTGTGCTTGAGAAGTCCCTTATAAAACGAAAGAATTGCTTGCGGTAGTCGGTGTTCGTCTCGCCTAATGTGATGACCTCCTCCGCCTGGTCCAAGATTAGAACTAAGGTACGGGGACAACTCTCAGAAAGCGCATGCAGCGCTTCCAGCAGTTTTCCCGGCTTCCGGCAAGTTTCTACGAACTCTTGAATGGATTCGCATTTTAATTGCGCTCCCGATAGATCGTGTGTCTCTAGCCCTTTAACACTGTTCAGTGAGATCGGCTTAGAGGAAAATTTATAAAGCTGCTCTGAAATTCTACCCATCGGGTCAGTCCCGCAACGGATGAAAGCCGGTGAGCCGTCAGTATCCGTGTCGCTAGAATACTCTCGGAGAAAGAAATAGCCGATGGCGCGCTCCTCAAGCCCAGGAATAAGGCCCGCGCGCAAAAACGACGACTTTCCGCACCCTGTCTGTCCGTGCAGCATAAGAATTCGAGTTTGTGGGTCAGCAACCAAATGGATGCAATCATCAATGGCATTTTCCCGACCTGTAAAAAGCAAGCGATCTTCAGCTCGATAGTATTCGAGCCCTCTGTATGGCTCTTTTGGCCACTCAAGTGGTTTTGCGTTCACAGGCAACTAACTGGGTAGCGCCGCGCTTAGTTGAGGTTCGATTGGTGAGATAGAGCCAGTGCTTGCCGACGGCTGCGGCGGTTCGATTCTATAATCCGGATGCGCGTAACATCCGTAAAAAAGGCTCTCCGGCCATAGCTGAGGGTCGTGCTGCAATTCGTACATTGCGTCTGCGACCGATTTGCCTTGTCTCGTTAGCGCCTCCAGAAACCTCCTGCCAAACTTTGCCGCATATTTACGCGGGACAAGGGATTCAGTCGCAATTGCTCCGCATAGTGCTGGACGCACCGTGGCAGACCGAATACTAACGTCAGCCTTACCTACAGCACTCTCACACGCATTTAGGAAAACGAGGCTGCAACAGGAACCACCCTGAACTGCTGAACGTGTATTCAACGAATCCATTAACTCTGAAAACGACTCAAAATCGATGAGATTTCCTTTTCCCAGATCGAGCGTGGCATCCTTATGATGTCCGAAGAAATATAACAGGATATCAGCCTGGGATTCGGTATTGAGTAGATGCTGACAACGTTCGAGGTCATTCGCGACGCCAAGCGGCGGGTGTAAGATCTCCACAAAGTCGCTATATTCGGCTGAAGTGAATTTAGCCGTCACCTCCGGATTGACCAGAGATAAAAGTCCGAATGAGCTCCGGTCTCTTCGCATTTTTGCACGGGAGCGAACAAAGCCGCGCTGATGTGCCGAGAGGTGATACTTTAGGCACCAGAAGCCGCCATATTGCGCTAATTGTTCACCAGGCTCAGCCGCGCTGTCAGCTAAAGTCGGAACCCGTCCGTCAAACACCAAACCCCACGGCACATGTATGCTCGAGTCGGCCTGAATTGTCAGTTGATGATCTCCTCCCTCGAATTCATCGTTGATCCAAGTTTTTAGCTCGCCAATTTCTCTGCACTTGTCTGGATCATTGAATAGTAGAAAGTGCAGCTTGGACCCAAGTGTCGCCAGACGAACCATTGTTGGATGGGGCGCTACTGGTTGCCCTGGGCCCTTCGTCAATGACCATTTCGCTAAAGCCGACAACTCTAATCGCAATTGCTCTGCGCGAACTCGCACCGCATCGGCGCCAACTTTATAAAAGAGCGGATAAATTCCTGCGTTGCTCCCCCAACTAATCTTGAGCTTACTATCCAGATCTGCTTCTATTTTTAGCCACATGCATCGGCCATTGCGTTATCGCGAAGCATTATCAGAGATGAATGGGCATCCGTACATGCAGAGCCTTGTTATCCGGTTCGGCCCGGAGTATTCCCACACACGCAAAACGTCCCGGGATACGTCGGATATGGCATCCAGCACCAAAAACCTGGAGTAAAACAGATGGTTCCCGGTTGATGGGGCGGAACCTGCGCCACAGCTGATCGCTGAATGATCATTGCCAGCAATAACAGCTGTAATAGCGCTAGCAATGCGCTGATGAATCGCATCTGGGATCGTCCTCGCTGCGTTTGCGCAGTCGCCCCCATCGCTATTCTGACTGCGAATGGCTGGTGCGTCCTTTTAGATGACTCCAACTCCGCGCATCCTGCAACTGTCATTTATTACAGGTGCTTCACAATTCGCGTTCGCGAGGCGAGAAAACAGACCGCATCAACGCTGCCGCTGGAATGCCGAGGCGTCTGCGCTTGGGCTTAAAGCGAGGTTCTCCTGTAAGAAATGACAGGTGTGTCCGGGCGCATGCTGTGCGACAGTCCGCGTAAGCCGCTGTTCGTGACATAAAAAAGATTGACGGGACTGAGTGTGGCATGTTGACACGTACGGGCCTATGTCCAACGTCCTCTTAAAGCAGAATCAAATTGGCCGATCAACGCAATCGACTTCGACAATGAACTGAACCAGTTGCAACATAATAGACTTGGAAGGGGTGTGGGCCGTGGCGATTGAACGGGTTCTACCACTTATCGGGGTTCTAGCCTTCGCGAGCGGCTGCGTGAATCTCCAAGCGGTCAATACCGCATCTGGACAGCTGGTGTCCGCGGCGTCTTCGTGGAATGCAGTTGCCGATGACTTTGAAGCTTCCTGTCATCGTCGCAATCAGGTTTCGGATGTTCCAAGCGATTGCGCAGCAGAAAAGCAATCGACTGCTAGCTTGGAAGCTGCCGACAAGATTCTCTCTGCATACTTCACCGCCCTCCAGCAGGTCTCGAATGGCTCGAACTTTTCCGTCGATCCAGGAATGTCTGCGTTAGAAACAAGTGTTCAGTCCATTCCGGGTGCCAAGGCCGATCAGGTACAGGCTGTTTCTGCCTTTGCCAAGTTTTTGGCGGATGCCGCAACATTAGCGCTCCGCGAGAGGACATTGAAGACGCTAATAAGCAATGGTGTCCCAAAGGCTGATGCCACTATCGACGTACTCAATAATGTGGTCGTCCATCAACTGTCAAATGTCCTTGACCGCGAGGATAATCAGACGCTCACGACCTTCACTAGTTACATTCTGCAGTCTGGCGTCACCGCGGATCTGCGCAATGTAACGTGCGCAGATGGACCTGTGACGCACTCGTTCTCAACGGGAAACGCGTTCCTTCTCGCTGAGGCGTACTGTTCGCGAATGTTGATCGTCTCACAGAAGAGAGCGGCACTTGTGAGCTATCAAAGCTCATTGGTTACGGCCAAGAAGACTCTTCAGGATTTGCAGGACGGCAAAGACAACCTTGCTGCCACCGCCATCATTCAACAGCTAGTCTCACAGGCCTCATCCTTGAAGAACGATGTCGATAAGATCCAGAAGGCATTTTAAGAGGTAGGCGTCATGGCTATCGCCGACGACTTGAATTCTTCTGCAGAACTCTGCGCCAATGCCGCCGATGCCGCTACAACTAAATTGATCGACTTAGGCCCGCGCCCTGCTGATCCCGCCGCGGCGGCTGTGTGGGACCATCAGGACACGCTCCTTAAGAATAATATCAGCGTACTGAACAACGTATCCTCGACCCTTTCCGCTGTGATTGTTTCAAACGCACTGCAGCAAGTGTGGCCGAACCTTCAAGGGCTTAGTGATGAAACAAACTCCGCACAGGGGGACATCAACGCTATCGCCGATATCTCAAAGGCCATGGTCAAACTCGCGTCAATAATCGACTTTGGCGTTGCGGTCGTCGCACTCGCGGCACAGCCTACCCCCGGAAGCGCCGGCGCGGTTGTAACGGCATTCGGCAAGATGATTGCATCCTAGTAGCGTAATTACGGATCCGGCCGAGTTAGCGGTTTTTTAGCTGAACTAGCTCCGGTCGGTATTACAATTTAAGAGCGTAGCCACATCAAAGCTACAGCCTATTGGCGCCATGTCAGGTGCGAAGGCACGGTAACGGCGTTGGTTTAGTAAGTCGCTGATAGACAGCCATAATATTTTAGAGCCAGAAAATGCCCGACCTCCTGGTTTAATAAAATCGTGTCTGTGGAACGAGCTCATCACCTCCGCCTCGCGTCGAAGTCCCGCGACCACCTGGCTACCTGGGCCGATTCGAATAGCCATGTGGTTGCGGGAATTTTGCGGGAGTTGGCGGTGCTTTGTGCTGCTCAGTGGTGATAAATGCAACAGTATCCCGGCGGCAGTGGTTTAGTAACTCTCTGAAAAACAAACAAGCCCATTTTCGCTCATGTGGCGCAAAAGACACCTCTTCGAACTACGAACCAGGGGGTCGGGAGTTCGAAACTTCCCGGGCGCGCAATTCTCTCAAAAGTCCAGATACCGCTGATTGGCGCAGGCCGATTGATTGTGCTTTCGCCTCGATGTACGGCAGTCCAAGACGCTCGCCTAACACCACGATTCGGATCAGCTGGCGTCCTCCCGAGGAACATCGACAAGAACCGAGGATGATTCGAGGTAAGCGAGGCTCGATGTTTTAAAGGTCAATTAGCCGGACTGACTGAGTAGCTCCAACTTGATTGGATAGGTTTGGTTGGACCACCACTGTGCCACATAGAGTGCCCCGCTTGCATCGGCATAGACATCGTGCGGGTGGTTCAGCGTGTAATTGAACACCTCCAGCCCCAGCAAGTTCCCGTCGACGTACGCTGGCGGTTTACCACCCACGACGGAAACGACATGATCGGCGCCATCCAGAATGAGAATCATGCCGTTCAAACAGGCAATGGCCAAATGATCATTTAGCCGGCCGCCGCGATACCCTCCAAACTGGGCGACGTTGGCGGGCAACGGACCACTTTGTCCATCGCTGTCTACCGCGTCCGTCAGTTTTACGATGCGTAAGAGTTCGCCGTCCGGCGAAAACCATTTCAGCATATTGTGGCCGCGATCGCACACCAAGACCAACGGCTTGCCTGAACGCGTATCGATCCATACCGCATGGGGACAATCGAAGTTGGTGGGACCGTCGCCCTCGCCGCCAAAGCTGGAGATATAGCGCCACTCCGGATCGAAGTGGTGAACAAAACTAGAACCGTAACCATCACTCACGAAAAAGTCACCGTCCGGCATGATGGCTGTGTTGGTAGGTTGGTACTTAGTCATGTCCGGATATTTCGATTTCAGGACCTCGGAATCGAGGCGGCGCAACTCCCGGCCATCCGACGTGCACATGGAAACGACTTGCCGATCGTGATCGGTGATCCAGTAACGGTCTTCGCCATGCTGATCGGTAATTTCAAATCCGTGAGCGCCTGGAAAGCGATTCTCCCACGCGGCGTGGAACACTCCGGCTTTGGAATAGGCAATGAGATTGTTTTGTATATGGTTAGTAAGTGTCACGACTCGCCCGGCACGATCCTCGGTGATGCCGTGGCAATCCCTGACCGGATAATGATCGGGATCGAGTAGGCCCCAATGCCGATGCGCTCGATAGCGAAAAGCGCCCTGCCCGAGGATTTCACCGTCAAATTCGTGCCCTGACTTTGAATTGTCCTGCGATCCGGACGGTTTGCGTGCGTCCGCCGCAATTACCTCTGCACCCATCACGGATGCAGATGCACTTGCCAAGGCGGTGAGCATAGACGCGGCGCGGGAAAGCAAGAAACGACGCGACAACCGGTATTGATTGGAAATCATCAGTCTTCAGGCTTCCTGGATAAGCAAAGGGAGTTCGCAGGTCTTGTCGCATTCAACAACCACTCCGACGGGGGCCATTGAAGCCGTCTCAAATCTATTCATGTCTGGTTTTTCAGATTTGATCAGCTAGTCAGGGCAGTCCTGTGGCCGCGCCATTCGCGAAACATTTTCCGCCATGCACGAAATGGTAAAACCAGGGTTTCCGTGAACGACTCAATTTCCGGTTCATCATCCAGTCCAGTCGGAGGAAATTCATCGCGCGTGGGATGATGATAAGTTCCAAATAGCACATCCCACACAGGGAAATAGGC
>Ga0302324_100010273_pt1 | contig 19412 bp, 19 predicted proteins | sample Palsa_T0_1_FD_201949 | JGI IMG/M metagenome (GOLD analysis project Ga0302324, IMG submission 201949) | Peat permafrost microbial communities from Stordalen Mire near Abisko, Sweden - Palsa_T0_1 | ecosystem: Environmental > Terrestrial > Soil > Palsa > Peat permafrost | place: Sweden: Abisko...
TGACATTCGTTTTCATGGCGATATTAACCTCTATCGCCATCGAGAGGATTGGCGTTCGATTCGGAAGGGCAGTCCTTATTCCACTCCTGCTTTTGGGCGCCAGCAGCGTCGGATATTGGTATGTCACTGACGCACGAGGCCATGGAGACTACCGTTTCTACCTGTTCGTCCAGTTTTTTCCGCCGCTCCTGATTGTACTGATGATTGTTTTCTTCCCGCCTTCTTACACGGGCATGAAATATCTCGTCATGGCTTTCTTGCTATTTGTCCTGGCAAAGCTTCTTGAGCTGTTTGACGGCGAGATCTACCAGGCCGTCCACATAGTGAGCGGTCATGCTCTGAAACACATCACTGCAGGCCTGGCCTGTTATGTAATTTTATTGATGCTGGAACGCAGACACGCAACCAGGGTGCTCGCCCAGGTTGGGTGAGGCTATTAGTCTGAGTTCAAGTTGATAGGTATCCAAGGGAGTTAGTATGAAAGAAGCCATCCTCGATTTGATCGTATGTCCCAAGTGCCATAACAGTCTTACGATGACGGTGCATAGCCGGAACAGCGGCGAAATAATCGATGGTTTGTTCAACTGCTCTCATTGTGGCTCCAGCTTTCCCATCGTTGCAGGCATACCGCGGTTTCTTCCGGCAAGTCTTACCCAAGACCAAAGAGACACGGCAGATGCATTTGGATATGAGTGGACGAGATATTCAACGATCACACAAGAAGACCGCCGAGAGTTCCTTGATTGGATTGCGCCTTTAACCCCCGCGGACTTCGAGGACCGGATTGTCTTAGATGGCGGATGCGGCAAGGGTCGTCATGTTCTCTTAGCAGCCCAATTCAATGCCCGGTCGGTGGTGGGAATTGATCTCTCAGCCGCCGTCGAAGCAGCCTACCGGAACACGGTTCATCTCTCAAATGTACATATCATTCAGGCTGATATGTCTTTTCTGCCGTTTGCGCGTCCGTTTGACCTGGCATATAGCATAGGCGTTCTGCATCATCTTCCTGTTCCCAAAGACGGATTCGTCGCGTTAGCGGGCCACGTAAAACCTGGGGGGCGTATCGTTAGCTGGGTCTATGGCAAGGAGGGCAATCAGTGGATTGAGACTTTGATTGATCCCATCCGCAAAAACATCACCTCTCGTCTGCCACGAGTGGTCACCCGCATTCTCTGTATCCCGCCCGCGGTATTTTTATATATGGGCCTCAAGCTGCTCTACCGCCCGGCAACCGGTATCCCCTGGTTAAAACGGCTTCTGCCCTACTCGGATTATCTCTGCTCCATCTCCAATTATTCGTTCGCTGAAAATTTCTGGAACGTCTTCGATCAGCTGGTTGCTCCCACGGCCTTCTATCACAGCCAAGATGAAGTGGTGGACTGGTATAAGACGATCCAGGGAGAGAGCGTGATCATTTCGCGACATAACGGTAACAGCTGGCGTGGTACAGCTCTGCTTCCCGGGGCATCGGCGCGGTGATCCTGAAACACCAGGCGATGAGAGAGCATGTACTCTACATGAGTGATGTTCTCGAAGACTTGGGTGGGTCGCCTTGCTTTACTCTTCGTCTGCACCGGATGGAGCGCGAGCTGCTCTTCCGCTCAGAACACCCCCGCCCAGGCGTTGCCCGATAACCCGCCTCCGCAACCGGCCAAGGCTCAAAGCTTCTTCCAAAGATTCATTCAGTTCTATCGCGAGGACTGGCATGCCACCGCTTCCCAGGGAGCCCCGCCCCCCAGACGAGGACTGCCTTCACCGCTTGAATCCCCACCCTTCCCCAACTCTGACTGGTCGTATGGCGGCTCCCCGGTGCTGGGTGAACCGGATTCCAATAGCTATCCTCTGATGACTGCCTGGAACGGTGCGCGCAGCCGCACTAAGGTCTATGGATGGGTCGAGCCTACTGTGAATTTCAGCACTTCCACCCACCGCAACTATCCAGAGACCAATGATATTTACTCCAATCGCCTCGAAATGAATCAGTTGATCGTATATGTTGAGCGGTTGCCCGATTCAGTACAACGGGAGCATGTGGATGTTGGGTACCATCTGACCGCCTTCTACGGAACCGACTACCGGTTCACCACCGACAAAGGTTATTTCAGCGATCAATTGCTGGTGCACAACCACCAATATGGCTTCGACCCGGTTCTCGAGTATATCGACATCTATGTCCCGCATGTCGCCCACGGGATGAACATCCGCGCCGGCCGCTTTATTTCTATACCCGGCATCGAGGCGCAGCTTACACCCAATAACTACATGTTCAGTCATTCCCTGCTGTACTCCATCGATCCGTTCACCGACACTGGGATTCTTGCGACGGTAGAGCTAAGCGATCAGTGGCTGGTGCAGGCAGGCATCACCGGCAGCCACGACGTCGCGCTATGGACCAATGATGCGCAGCCTTCAGCAACGGCGTGCGTCAGTTACACCACCCGCTCGGTGAATAACAACGTCTATCTGTGCGCCAACGGGATCAATGACGGCAAATACGCCTACAACAATCTGCAGCAGTACGATGCCACGTGGTATCACAAGTTCTCCAAGAGCTGGCATATGGCGACCGAGGCCTACGTGATGTATCAGCGCGACGTGCCGAGCGTCTCAGGCTCGATCAAGCCCGAGTTGGGCACCAATGGAGCAACCTGCCGCCCCGGGCTCGAGACTTGTTTCGCACCCGAATACGCGGCCGTGAACTACATCCTGAGGCAGTTGTCAGAACACGACTTCATTGGCTTCCGCAGTGACCTGCTCAACGACAAAAAAGGCCAGCGCACAGGGTTCAATACCAAGTACACAGAAAACACGCTGATGCTGAGCCATTGGATTGGGACTACAGTGCAAATACGGCCGGAGATTCGCTTCGATCACGCATGGGACCGGAAATCATACGACCTGGGCAAGCGACAGAGCCAGCTCACGATCGCCTGCGATCTGATCTTCCATTATTGAGGATTAGGCGCGCGCGGCGCCGGATGGAAGGCGGCGGGCAATCCAGCTTCTTCCCGGCCGCTCGATGAACCTCTTGGTGAGCAGCGCAGCGACGATCAATAACAGATACGAAATCCACGGATCGAACACGATCAGGCCGCTTTTTTCCAGGAAGTGCGAATCGTGCAGCATGGTCCAGAGATTGAAGTGCAGCAGGTACAGGCAATAACTGGCCTCGCCGATGGCGATAAAAGGAAGCAGCCCAAAAAACCACGCGATGCGATTGCGCCCCGCCAGGCACAGGATGACTCCGCCGAACAAGGGCATCAGCAGACCGTCGTGCATCATGACGTAGGGCAGGCGGTCGCCCACGCAAAGGATCAGGTAGAGCGCAGTAAACGCGATGAGTCCTATCGCCAGCCGCTTCCGGCTTTCCGGCCGGATCTTCTCATTCAGAAACCCCAACGCCATGCCGAACAGAAACGACGGCAGGTGTTGCAGAGGCATGAACTTCAAGGCCCGCATCCAGATGCCAGTGGAGTAACGGTCCGGGTGGGCGTCACCATCGGGATTGAAGTGCATGTAGAGCCCAGGAAGCACCAGGCTTGAAAGCCACACGGCAAACAGAATGAGCAGGATGGATCGTACCTGCCGCGGACGGCGGCGGGTGATCAACCACGGGAACAAGACATAGAAGAACGCTTCCGTGGACATGGTCCAGGCGGGCGTGTTCCAGAAGTTAGTCAGAAGCGGATGCCATCCCTGCAGCAGCAGCGGGGTGAGGATCAGTCCCAGGCCAAAATCGAATCGGGTGTGCGCCTGGACCTCCAGCATCAGCGTGCCGGCTGAAAGCAGCAGGCTGAACGCATACACGGGATAAAGCCGGGAGAAGCGCGCGGACCAAAAACTGCGCGCGGTGAGCGCCCCTTGTTGCGCCCGATCGGCGTAGTTATAGGTGAGGATGAAGCCGGAGAGCAGCAGGAAGAAGCTGACCGAGATGTATCCACCGTTCACGACAGGGCTCAATGGCCCAAAGGAATGGGGGTCGGCAAAATGGAAAAAGACCAGGTTGAGGGCAGCAAAACAGCGAATACCCGTGAGCGCCGGCAATTGGGATTTCCGCGGTGCGGCGGCGGCTGGCTTAACAAGAACCGGACGTGCCGGAGCCTGTGGGGCCGAGGCCGGCATTGCGGGAACCGAACTTGCTGGGACCTGTAGTGCTGGGGAACGCTCCGCGACTGTGCTCTGGGGGGTCAGGCGGTCACCAGGGAACCGACCTTTTCTCCGCTGACCACGCGCAGGATGTTTCCAGGCCGATTCATGTTGAATATGATCATGGGCAAATTATTGTCCTTGCACAGGCTCACCGCAGTGCTGTCCATTACCTTTAGACCGAGCCGGAGAATTTCCATGTAGGTAATCTGCTCGAATTTAACGGCATCTTTGGTAATAACAGGGTCTGCGTTATAAATCCCTTCCACTTTAGTGGCCTTGAGCAGCACATCTGCTTTAATTTCCATGGCGCGGAGCGAGGCTGCCGTATCTGTGGAAAAATACGGGTTGCCCAGGCCGGCGGCAAAAATGACAACGCGACCCTTCTCTAGATGACGGATAGCCCGTCTGCGGATGTATGGCTCGGCTACCTGGTTCATTTCGATTGCGGACATGACGCGGGTCTGCACCTCGCACTTTTCGAGGGCGTCCTGCAAGGCGAGTGAATTGATCACGGTCGCCAGCATGCCCATGTGGTCCGCGGAAACGCGATCCATCATGCGCGCCTGTTCGGCCACGCCGCGGAAGAAATTCCCCCCGCCGACGACGATGGCGACTTCGACGCCGAGATCCCGAACGGCTAAGATCTCCAGTGAAATTTCATGCAGCTTGGCTACGTCCACTCCAAAGCCGCGGTCGGCGGCAAGAGCTTCGCCGGACAGTTTGAGCAGCACTCTCTTATACATTCAAGCAAAGTATCGCACATCCAGGACCGGTCTCTATCCCTCGGTTTGGAGGCAACTTTCGCTGTTTATTCGACGCAAATTGAGGCACTTGAGTCTCAACGAGGCACGGCTCGGCAGACTTCGAAATCGGAGTCCCGTAGGGAGGAGCAAAAACGTACCCCAGGGGCTAAAGCCCTCATCGGCCCCCTCCGGTACGGCCCGACTAAAGTCGTGCCCTGATACAAAGCATGAGAGGGGCGACTCTCAGAACCTCATACAAAGCATCAGAGGGGTGACTCCCAGCCCGACGCTGCTGATGCTGTGTCGTGGCTTTGTATCAGGGCACGACTTTAGTCGGGCCGTACCGGGGGGAGCCGATGAGGGCTTTAAGCCCCTGAGGTACATTTTTTCCATTGTTTGTGCGCTGAGCTGCCCTTCGTCGGAGAGTTTTCTCAGGGCGCAAAAAGAAAAAGGGCCGGGATTATCCCGGCCCTTTTCTGTTCTTAACGAGTAACGTTACTCGGTGGCGTTTGGCTTGATCTGGGCTACCGTCCACACGGGGTCGCCGACCTTGAAGCGGGCAAAGCGGCGCACGCTCAGATTTTCGCCGAGCTTGCCGATCTTTTGCGCGATCAGGTCCTTGATGGCGAACGACTGGTCCTTGATGAAAGGCTGATCCAGCAAGCAAACTTCCTCGTAAAACTTGGTCATTTTGCCTTCTACGATCTGTTCAATCACTTTGGCCGGCTTCCCCGTGGCCGCAGCCTGTGACCGGTAGATGTCCTTCTCCCGCTCCAGGTCCTCGGCAGTTACATCTTCGCGGCGAATATAGCGTGGGTCGGTAGCCGCGATGTGCATGGAGATGTCCTTAAGCAGCTCCTGGAAGTCTTCCGTCCGGGCGACAAAGTCGCTCTCGCAGTTGATCTCAATCAGCACGCCGATCTTGCCCCCGGCGTGAATGTAGGTACCGACAGCCCCTTCAGAAGTGCTGCGGGAAGCCTTCTTAGCCGCCGAAGCCATGCCCTTCTTGCGCAGAACCACGACCGCCTGCTCCAGATCGCCCTTGGCTTCCTGAAGCGCGTTGCGGCAGTCCATCATCGGCGCGCCAGTCTTCTCGCGAAGCTCCTTGACCTGGGCGGCAGAGATATTTTCAGTCACAGTAGACATCCTCTTGCAGTTCCTTTGCTGGCCTGTTAACAGACCTTGAATCAGTAGGGTGTAATGGTGGTTACAGCGTGCGCTCGGCGACTTCCGGCTCGTCAATCGCGGCGATCACTCCGGGGGCCTTGCGAATGCCTCCGCCCAGCGCAGCTTCCAGATCGACCACTTCGGCGTCGCCTGCAGGCTCGTCAGCTCCCGCTTCCAGACCGTTCAATTCCACCGGAGCCGCTTCGAGCTGTTCATCCGCCGTCACCCCAGCGTCGGCGGCGCGCTTATCGCCAGCCATCTGCACCCCTTCGACAACGGAATCAGAGATCTTGGAGGTAAAGAGGCGGATCGCACGCAGCGCGTCATCATTGCCCGGGATGACATAGTCGACCACGGTGGGATCGCAATTGGTATCGACCACGGCGACCACCGGGATGCCCAGCTTGCGGGCCTCCTTCACGGCAATAGCCTCGTTGTTCGAGTCGACCACGAAGAGAGCGTCAGGCAAGCGGCGCATATTTTTGATGCCAGCCAGGTTCGCCTGCAGATGCTTACGTTCGCGCTCCAACCGGATGACTTCCTTCTTGGTCAGCAGCTCATAGCGGCCATCGGTGGCCATCTCATCCAGTTCCTGGAGGCGCTTCACAGATTTTTGGACGGTGATCCAGTTAGTCAGCAGTCCACCCAGCCAGCGCTGGTTGATGTAGAACATGCCGCAACGGTTGGCCTCTTCGGCAATCGCGTCCTGAGCTTGGCGCTTGGTACCAACAAACAGTATGACCTTGCCTTGTCCGGTCAGATCAGTCACGAACTTGCTGGCTTCCTTGAACATCTTCAAGGTCTTTTGCAGGTCAATGATGTAAATTCCGTTCCGCTCACCGAAGATGTATTCCTTCATGCGCGGGTTCCAACGTTTGGTCTGGTGCCCGAAGTGAACTCCTGCTTCGAGCAACTCCTTCATGGTGATTGTGGCCAAAATACCTCCTCTTGAGTTGCATTCCGGCATGGCCGGAATTGATTTCCCTCGCCCGCTCTCAAAAGCAGGCGGGGAAGATTATGAAAACGACTACAACGACACTAGCGCTTGCTGAACTGGAAGCGTTTGCGGGCGCCCTTCTGCCCGTACTTCTTGCGCTCCTTGATACGCGCATCGCGAGACAGCAGGCCGTCAGCCTTTAACGTCTTACGCAGCTCAAGGTTGAACTCGAGCAAGGCACGCGAGATACCCATCTTGACTGCATCTGCCTGGGCACTCACGCCGCCACCCTTGACCGTAGCCAGCACATCAAAGGTTCCGGAAAGCTCGACCAACTCCAGTGGCCGCTTGGCGGAAACCCGCTGCTGATGGGTAACGAAATAAGTCTCAAAGGGTTTCTGATTAACGACGAAGTTGCCGCTGCCGGGGCGCAAAAAGATGCGTGCCACACTCGCCTTGCGCCGCCCTGTTCCGTAGTACTGAACTAAATCTGCCATGTCCGTCCTGTTCTTTATGGTTCCTGCTTAGCGGGCCGTCAATTCCATCACTTCAGGCTGCTGCGCCTGATGGGGATGCTTGTCACCCTTGTAGACCTTGAGCTTGGTTGCCATCTGGCGGCCCATTTTGCTCTTGGGCAGCATGCCCTTGATCGCATCTTCGACAATCTTCTCCGGCCGGCGCGCCAACAGGCGGACGAAAGACTCTTCGCGCAGCCCGCCGGGAAACCCGGTGTATCGGCGGTAGACCTTCTGCTGGCTCTTGAGGCCGGTCAGCACGATCTTCTCGGCGTTGACCACGACCACATGGTCACCCATGTCGATAAAGGGGGTGTATTTGGGATTTTTCTTGCCGCTCAAGGTGCTGGCGGCTTCGGTTGCCAGGCGTCCCAGCGTCTTGCCGCTGGCGTCAATCACAAACCATTTGCGGGTGATATCGTGCGAACTCGGAAAATACGTAGACATCGTAACCTGCTTCTCCAGGAGAACCTTTGTTTGGACGTGCCTTGCACACCGCAGAAAACTTCGCGGCCGGCAAATGCCCTCCCGCAAACGAAAGGTCCAGAATCGCTTGAGTGGCGAAGAAAGATTTAAAGCGTCTTCGATTCGCTTTCCTGGCAGGCTACCTGGGCTCGCTCATCTTCAGATCAGTTTGCGGTGAAGCGGCTTCACCTCATTACGGATCAGACAGCGACTACAGAGGGCCGGACGCGGCGCTGCGCAAGAAATTCAGAGTAACGCAATCGGGCAAGAGAGTCAACGGGGGTAGGGTTACTCATCGCGCACAAAAGAGGCATTTCCGCTTCATTCAGAACGACATACGCTCTTCTTGGAATATAGCGGAGGTTCCCCCACACATGACGCAACGTGCCTCTGAATCTTTGGTAGCTGCGCTCATTCGCGTCGGGTTGTTGCTGGCCCTGGCCATCATGCTGATGGCCGAGAACGCCCAGGCTCAACCGGCGTCACCCCACTCACGCACTGGCCATACCACTCGCTTGCAATCGCGAATAGACGCTGCAAGCACTCGAACCAGCCGGACGGCGTAGCGGATACTTCGCTTCCCGGCCGGTGAGTTGTAGCAAGGAGACTTATGATTTTCGAAAAGCAGCTCTCGTCGCTTATGACAGCGGCCCTACTGTGCGGTACATTAACCCCCTTCTCCAGTGGGCAGCAGGCAGGGCCGGCCGGCGGAGCGGTGGTGGGTACCCCGACAGCGGTTCCCGCAGTTTCGGCCGCTGCGGCAGCTGCGGCAGCGGATGCAGCTTTGGTCAAGTCGACCCCTCCTCTCACCGAAGACGAGCTGAGCGCCCGCTACGTCGGCAAGCTGATCTTCCTGCGCGGCTCGTACCTGGGGGACGACCTGAACTTTGACATGGACGGCAAAGTAAGCGGCTCCCCTACAGTCGGGTCCTTCACGCTTTCCGGGTTCGAGGTCAGGAAAGTGAAGCTTTCCAAGCACAAGCTGGATATCGAGGCCGATCGCTACGGACTCCACTTCCTGGGCACGCTGCCCTATGAAGGCGACGCCAAGGCCTACGACCAGGTGAAGATTTCGAAGAAGCCGGTCCACATCTCGATCGAGCGCGAAGTCATTGTTATTCCTAAGGTAAAGAAGGAAAAGAAGACAAAAGATCAGCCCACGCCTGCGGAGTTGGCGGCGGCCCAGACCCTGAAGACCAGGGACGCGGCGGCACCAGCAACTCTGGCCGCCACCGCCGCAGCCAATGAAGGGCTGAAGGAATCCAACGTAGCCCTCAAGCAATCCAACGAGGCCCTCAAGGAAACCAACGAAGCCCTCAAGGCAGTCTCACCCGCGCACAGCGCGATGGTGATGAACAAGGCTCTGAACAATATCTTTGCCGGTGACATCGATCCGGTCATGATGTCTCATCTGCCTGAGTACTGGCAGGAGTATTTCACCAGCAAGAGCGAGCACCGGCAGTACATGCCCAAGGACGCCAGCATCAAGGTGGTCAGCGAGGGTATGACTCCGCCCAGGGTGCTGAATAGCATTGATCCCAGCTCCAATGAATATGCCCAGAAGTACGGGATCGCGGGCATGGAGCTGCTGCGGACAGTGGTCGATGCCACGGGCGTTCCCCGCCAGATGGCCATTGAGCGCCCCATAGGCTTTGGGCTGGACGAGAAGGCAGTGGAGGCTATCAAGAGCTCGCACTTCCGCCCGGCGACTCTGAACGGTCAGCCGGTGCCGGTAGTGGTTGATCTGGTCGTCACCTTCCGCATCTACTCCAACCGCACCAAACCGGGTTCGGTGGTCAAGGGGTCAAAGGAGACGGTGCTTGCTGCTTCGGTGGGCGAGACAGATAGCCAGGCAGTCGCGCACTGAGCTAAGCTGGCTCGGTGAGCCAGCGCTTTCTTAATCTGATCCAGAACGGCCAAACGGCGGAGGTTGCCGCCGCCGCAGAAGAAGATCCTTCGCTGATTGCTTGCAGAGACGCCCAGGGCGTCTCTGCTTTTTTGTGGAGCATTTATCAGCGCCAGCCGCTGATCCGGGATTTCCTGCTTACCCACCTGCCCACCCTCGATATTTTTGAGGCCTGCGCCCTGGGGGATTGCGGTCGCATCGAGTCGCTACTGCGGCAAGATGCCATGCTGGTTCATGAGAGCTCGGCCGATGGCTGGGCGCCTCTTCACCTCGCGGCCGCGTTCGGCGGACCTCAGGCGACGGCTCTGTTGCTATCCCATGGGGCGCATGTACACCGCTTTTCGCGGAATCCCATGCACAACCAGCCGCTGCATGCATGTGTTGCCCTGAGCCAGGATTGCGAGACTGTGCGCCTGCTGATCGAGCAAGGAGCGGATGTCAACATGGCGCAGGCCGGAGGCTACACGCCTCTGCACCAGGCTGCGGCTGCCGGGCGTGCGGACTTGGCGCAGATACTTCTTGACGCCGGGGCGGACCGGGCTATGCTCTGCCATCAGGGTAAAACTCCGGCCGACTATGCACGCGAACGTCAACACGAATCCGTGCTCCAGCTACTTTCAGCTTTGCGGGTGTAGTTGGCTCCAAACCCTGTCCTGACCAAGGAGCCTGGGTGGGCCATATCTCGCTCGTTTTTCGCGAGATGTGGGATTCCGCTGCTCTCTCGTTGCCACCCTCAAGTTTCAACCGTCTGTGCAGGGCTGAAGGTCAAGACACGTGGTATCCCATATCTCGCAAAAAACGAGCGAGATATGGGGCACCCAGCCTCCGCTGACAGTTGGAATCGTCAATCGAGGCTATTCGTAAGCCAGCGCCTCGATGGGATCTTTGCGCGCAGCCTTGAGAGCTGGGTAGCTTGCGCCCACCAGTGCCCCGCCTAGAGCAATCAGGGTTGCGGCGATGATCCAATGAAGGTCGACGGGAAAAGGAAGGGTTGGGAATCGAATATCCATGGCCTTCTTCAGCAAGAAGGTGACGCTGATCCCGAGAACAATGCCAATGATGGAGAGAAAGGCTGTTTCCCGCAAAACCAGATCGACGATGTACGTCTGGGAAGCGCCTAACGACTTCAAGATCCCGATCTCACGGGTGCGCTCAAGCACGGCGGTGTACATCGCCTGGAAGATAACGATGAAGCCGACGACCACCGCCAACCCGATCACAACATAGAGCGCATCCGTAAAGGCGGGCAGATGCTCAGGGGTCATCTGCGACAGCGATTCCGCCAGCGTTTGAACCTTGTACTCAGTCAGCCCCGGGTAAGCATGGATCTCCTGCTCGATGAGCTGCTCGTTTTTGGGGTCATCGCTCTTCAGGAAAATGATCGAGGCGTTGTTCTCCGCGCCTAACAGGGCGCCCAGGGTCCGGATAGGCAGGTATTTGCGTCCACCTTTGCCGTGTTCGACGATGCCGCTTATGCGGAAGGGATGGTCGAGTAATTGGATCGTCTCCCCCACCGAGTAGTGCTTGTCAGACCTGGCAAAGATATCGTCGACGATGACGTCGTTGGTCCCCTGGAAAGGGCCTCCGGAGAGGAACACGAAGGGGCGCAGCGCGTTGAAGCTTTCGTAATCAATGCCCCAGATCGTCTCCACGCTGTTTTTCACGGATAACTGCTGAATGGCGGGCGAGGCGACCGCAACGTGCGGCAGTTTGCGGAGAACGTCGGCCACCTTGGCGGGGATGGGTGCGCCACTCACCCCGGCGATAAAGCTGGCGTTGGGCGGGCGGACGATGAGATCGGCGCCAATGCCGCTCTGCTGCCGCCGCGAACCTTCAATCTGGCCGAACAGGATGCCCACTACCGACAGGATCATGGCCACCTCGATGGCCACGGCGAGGATGCTAATCGCGGAACGTAAGGGCCGATGCAGCAGGTTGCCGATGACTAACCTATTCATGCTATTCGCCTAACTGTGCCGAGTGTAGCAAAATTGCTTTTGTGGCTTGATCCTGGCCGATCTGCAAGTGCCATGGAGCGTGACTCCAGTAACTCAAAAGATGCTGTAGCGTGCACAAAATAAAGGGCTACATGATTTGCTTTTGATTTGGCTAAGACACAGCTTTATGGTTGAGAATGTTGGTATAGGTCCAGCCGACGGGTTGACTGTATGGGGAAATTCGGCGATACATTGCGGCAGGAGCGGGAGTTCCGCGGGATCACGCTGGACTCCATTACCCGGGTTACGAAGATCAGCAACCGTCACCTGGTAGCGCTGGAACAGGAGCACTTTGAGGTGCTCCCGGGCGGAGTTTTCAACAAAAGCATGGTGCGGGAATATGCCCGCGTGGTTGGCCTGGATCAAGAGGAGTGGGTCGGACGCTACCTCTCGGCACACCAGTCGAGCAAAGAGGCCGACGAAGACGGCTGGATGCGCTTTGCCGAAAATGCCAGCAAGGCGCGCGGCGATTCGGGCCGACGTAGCCGCCCTGATCAGCGGCTGCGGTGGACGGGCATTGGGCTGCTACTACTCCTGGTGGCGGGTCTCAGTTGGTTCGTGTGGAGCTATGTACACAAGAAAATTTCGATGGGAACGCATGCGCATGTGAGTCGTCCGATCGCAACGGTAACCATAGACGGCAGTTCCGGTAACCACTATTTAGCACCACTGACAGCAAACAGGTTTTGCCTGTCAGACCCCCCTCTGATACGGTCTTAAAAGGTTTAACAGGACGAATAGCCGCGCGTGCGTTGCGCGCTGAAGAATTAGGAGGAAGCTGCTTTGCTACAACATGATCGATTTTTGTTTACGTCTGAGTCGGTGACGGAAGGGCATCCCGACAAGATTGCTGACCAGATCTCTGACGCCATCCTCGACGCCTGCCTGGCGCAGGATCCTTACAGCCGGGTAGCCTGCGAAACGCTGACGGCCACCGGCCTGGTGGTCATCGCCGGCGAAATCACGACCAAGGCCTACGTCGACTTCCAGTCCCTGGTGCGCGGGGTGGTGGCCTCGATCGGATATGACAACGCGCTCTACGGCTTTGATTCCAATACCTGCGCCGTCATCTCCAGCATCAATAAGCAGTCCGGCGATATCGCCATGGGCGTGGACACCGGCGGGGCCGGCGACCAGGGCATGATGTTCGGCTACGCGACCAACGAGAACGAGGATCTGTTGCCGACTCCCATTTCGCTCGCCCACAAGCTCGCCAAGAAGCTGACCGATGTGCGCAAGAGCGGATTGCTTTCCTACCTTCGGCCCGATGGCAAGAGCCAGGTGACGGTGGAATACGACAAGGATATGAACCCGGTTCGGATCGATGCCGTGGTTATCTCCACCCAGCATTCCGAGACCATTTCTACCGAAGAGCTTCGCGCCGACATCCTGAAGCACGTGATCCAGGCTACCTTGCCTCCCAAGTTGCTGGATGAGGACACCAAGTACCACATCAATCCGACTGGCCGGTTTGTGATCGGCGGTCCGATGGGCGACACCGGTCTAACCGGGCGGAAAATTATCGTCGACACCTACGGCGGTATGGGACGCCACGGCGGGGGCGCATTCAGCGGCAAGGATCCGACAAAGGTCGATCGTTCGGCGGCTTATATGGCCCGCTACATTGCCAAGAACATCGTGGCGGCTGGCTTGGCCAAGCGTTGCGAAGTACAGTTGGCTTATGCGATCGGTGTGGCTGAGCCGGTCAGCGTGCTGGTGGAAACCTTTGGCACCGGAGAAGTGGACTCGGCCACGCTGCAGAAGCTGGTTCGTGCCAACTTCAAGCTGACACCGAAGGGCATTATCGAGAGCCTCGACCTGCGCCGTCCGATCTATCGCAAGACAGCGGCGTATGGCCACTTCGGGCGTGCCGACAAGGACTTCACCTGGGAAGCGACCGATAAAGCGCAAGCTCTGCGCGAAGCGGCTGGTCTCAAGGGAAAGCCGGAGCTGGCGTCTAAATAATTCAGCGGCAAGATACGGATAGCGTCGCGCTCTGCTTTGGGTTGATGATTCTGGCATGTCAAGTATTCAACAGCCTGATCTCAACCCATCGCGGGCGTGGCAACAGGTTTTGGCGCGGGATACGAGCGCTGATTTTGTCTATGCCGTAGTCAGCACCGGAATCTTCTGCCGTCCTTCCTGCCCCAGCAGGCGCCCTGTCGCAACCAATGTAAGATTCTTTTCTGAAGCAGCCGGAGCCCTGGCTGCGGGTTACCGTGCGTGCAAACGCTGCGCTCCGCTGGGCGAGCACCGGGAGGCGGCAACCGTAGCGCGGCTTTGCCGTTATCTTGCCTCCCACCGCGATCGGGTGGTGACCCTGGCCGATCTGGCCAAGGTCGTACACAGCAGCCCTTTTACCATCCAGCGCATGTTCACCCGGGTTCTGGGTGTTAGCCCGCGTGAGTACCAGGCGCAGCTGCGGGCGAACAAGGTTCGGACCAGCCTCTCCGAGGCCGGCGCCAGCGTGACCGACGCGATCTACCAGGCGGGTTACTCCTCGTCGAGCCGTTTTTATGAGCAGGCAGCGGAAAATCTGGGCATGAGTCCGACTCGCTTTCGGGAGCGGGGTCTGAATGAGACGATTCGGTTTGCCACTGCTCCGTGTGAGTTGGGAATCTTGCTGGTGGCAGCAACCGAACGTGGGGTTTGCAGCGTTATGCTGGGCGACCATGCAGACGCGCTGGAGCGGTTGCTGCGGCAGCAGTTTCGCGCGGCGAAGATTCTTCCCGACACTACCGGTATGGCGGAGCAAGTGAAGGCCGTCCTTGCTGCCATGACCGATCATCCGGCGGCTGGAGACATTCCATTGGATGTGCGGGCAACTGCGTTCCAGGCGCGGGTATGGCAGGCTCTGCGGGAGATTCCCCGCGGGGAGACGCGGAGCTATGCAGAGTTGGCGGAGGCAATCGGACAGCCTACTGCGGTGCGGGCGGTGGCCCGGGCTTGCGCTACCAATCCGGTCGCGATCGCGGTTCCCTGCCACCGCGTGATCGGTAGCGACGGTTCGCTGACCGGATACCGGTGGGGCGTGGAGCGCAAGGAGAAGCTGTTGCGCATGGAGAGCGGCAAAAGAAAGTGTGCGCCATAAGCGCCCTATGCGCCTTAAGAGCCTTCGTGAGAACTCGAACGTTTTGAAGGGTACGGCCTTTAGGCCGTACGTTTAACAGTCAATATGAATCGGCTTTAGCCGCTGAGGCTGCTTGCGCGAGTACAAGAGGTGCCCTCAGAGGCTAAAGCCCGTCCTAACTTGCGTGATTAATGTACGGGCTGAAGCCCGTACCCTTCAAGGAGCCAGTTCTGACGCAGACTCTTAAGCCCCTCAGCTGCGCTGTAAATTGTGCAATTTCCCACTTTCTACAAGATTTGCTGGATTCAAAGAAAAGCGATCGTTGGGCTGCGCCCATCTTTTTCGGCCCACGTACGCTTGGGCGAACGTGGGGCACCCGTCCAGTTCCCTGGGCTTCAGTTCCCTCCGGTCCAGTTCCTCCCGTCTAGTTCCGATTCTCCTCGGGGTTCTGGCGCGGAGACTCTAGGCCGAGGCCTTGGTGCCGGTCGCGAGCACGGTCTGGAAGAACGGCGCTTCGGTTTCCTTGTGGACGACGGCGGTGTGCAGGTTTCTGAAGCCTGCCTTGCCTAGTAGCAGCTCCAGCTCTACCTCGCTGAAGCCGAGCCAGACGTCGGCGTATAACTCCCTCGCCTCGGCAAAACGGTGCTGCACCAGATCCAGAATGGCGATCCTGCCTCCCGGCTTGAGGATTCGCCAGGCTTCCGCGACCGCGCGCTCCGGATGCTGGGCATGGTGCAGCGATTGGCTGAAGAGTGCCAAGTCGACGGAGCCATCCGCAATTGGCACCGCTTCCAGGTCGCCCTTGCGATACTCGAGCGCCGGGACGCCCTGCTTGCGCGCCAGGTCGCTTCCCAGCTCAACCATTTTGTCTGAGTTGTCGACCGCAATCACCTGCTGCGCCCGCTGCGCCAGCAACAGCGAGAAAGCCCCTTCGCCCGCGCCCAGATCGGCGATCACCATCGGCGGCAGCATCAGTAACAAAGCCTCAGCAATACTTTTCCAGGACCGACCGGGAACATACTCGCGCCCCAGACGCCCTGCCATGTCATCGAAAAAGGCGCGGGTCTTATCCTGCCGCTTGCGCAGCACCAGCTCTAAAGCCGCTTGATCGTGGCGGGCTTCCGGGAGGTCCTCGTGCTGCAATAAAGCCAGCATTTTGGACAAGACCTCGCCCGACTTGGAGCGGTACCAGATATTCTTGCCGGCACGCCGATCCTCGACCATACCCGCGTGTTTCAACTGCGCCAGATGAGTCGAGATGGTGCTCTGCCCCATACCCAGAACCTCCTGCAATTCGGCTACGGAAAGCTCCTCTCGTGACAGAAGTAACAGCATGCGCAGGCGATTTGCGTCTCCTAGCACCCGGAGAGATTTTACGATTGACGGGATGGCCATTTCTGGTATTGTATCAATATATCCCGATGTATTGATATGAGGCGATACTATGTCACCAGCAACGATTGACCGCACTGCTACCGACTATAAGGTGGCTGACCTTTCCCTGGCCGATTGGGGCCGCAAAGAGATTTCCATTGCCGAACACGAGATGCCCGGGCTTATGTCGATCCGCCGCAAGTATGCCGCGGCCAAGCCTCTTGCCGGCGTGCGCATCACCGGCTCCCTGCACATGACTATTCAGACCGCAGTGCTGATCGAGACCCTGGTGGAGTTGGGTGGCGATGTGCGCTGGGCCAGCTGCAATATCTTTTCCACCCAGGATCACGCGGCCGCAGCCATCGCGAAAGCCGGTGTTCCGGTATTTGCCTGGAAGGGCGAATCACTCGAAGAGTACTGGTGGTGCACGGCACAAGCTCTCGACCACGGAGAGGGCAAGGGTCCCCAGCTGGTTGTTGATGACGGCGGCGACGTGACCCTGCTGATCCACAAGGGCTACGAACTGGAAAATGGCGACGGTTGGGTCAACACCCCCTCTTCCAATCATGAAGAGCAGGTGATCAAGGACCTGTTGAAGAAGATTCACGCCGAGGACCCCAAGCACTGGCATAAGGTTGCGAAGGAATGGCGCGGCGTCTCGGAAGAGACCACGACCGGTGTCCACCGGCTGTACAAGATGAAGGAACAGGGCAAGCTTCTGGTTCCGGCCATCAACGTCAATGATTCCGTCACCAAGTCGAAGTTCGACAACCTGTATGGCTGCCGCGAATCGCTGGCTGACGGCATCAAGCGCGCTACGGATGTGATGGTGGCCGGTAAAGTTGCCGTGATCTGCGGCTACGGCGATGTGGGCAAGGGTTCGGCTCACTCACTCCGTGGAATGGGCGCGCGCGTGGTGGTCACCGAGATCGACCCCATCAACGCTCTGCAGGCAGCGATGGAAGGCTTTGAAGTCGCCACCGTTGAAGACACCCTCGGCCGCGGCGATATCTATGTAACCTGCACCGGCAATCTGGACGTGCTGACACTGGAGCACATGTCGCAGATGAAGGACCAGGCCATCGTTTGCAACATTGGCCACTTCGACAACGAAATCCAGATCGATCGCCTGAACGCCGCGAAGGGCGTGGAGAAGGTGAACGTCAAGCCGCAGGTGGACCAGTACAACTTCACCGCCGGCAAGGGCAAGCCGGCGCACACCATCTACGTGCTGGCGGAAGGGCGCCTGGTCAATCTGGGTTGCGCTACCGGCCATCCCAGCTTTGTGATGAGCAACAGCTTCGCTAACCAGACGCTGGCCCAGCTCGACCTGTGGAAGAACAAGGACACGTACAAGATCGACGTCTACACCCTGCCCAAGCATCTGGACGAGGAAGTAGCGCGCCTGCATCTGGAGAAGATCGGCGTCAAGCTGACCACGTTGACCCCGGCTCAGGCCGAGTACCTGGGCGTCGCGCCCGAAGGTCCTTACAAGCCCGACACCTACCGCTACTAACCAACGACGTACAATTCAGGGGCTCCAGTCTTACGGACTGGGGCCCTTCTCTTTTTCCGGCAACGACGGCCCGGTCATCTCTTTCCTCCGTTGAAACGTCTTATGAGCATGAAACAGAAAGTTCCCATCATCGGCTGCCTGCTGATCCTCGGTACCCGTATGCTGGCGCAGGCGCCTGCAGTCTCCACCACTCCCCATCCGGCGGTCGAGGTGATCAAGGCCACCACTCCGGATGCTTCGCAGCTCAAGGCTCGCAAGGGGTCCTACTCCTTCAAAATCGAAGGAGGGGATTGGACGGACACCGGGGTTACGGTGACTCCTACAGACCACGTCAACTTCACCGCGACCGGCAATCTTGCGCTGGCGGACGGGAGATCGGCGCCGCCCGACGGCCTGACCCGGGGATGGAAAGACCTGGTGCGCACTTACCCATTGAATTCGGCCAACAGCGGAGCCCTGATTGGCCGCATCGGCAACGAAGCGGCGGCGGTCCCCTTCCTCATCGGCGCCAGCAAGGATATGGATATTTCCGCCACCGGGAATCTCTATTTGCGGCTGAACCTCAGCTCCGATCTTTCGGGAACCGGCAACGTGGAGGTCAAGATGAAGCTGACCAACCAGCCCACGCAGAAGACTGTCTCCGCGCCGGACCTGGCCAGGCTTTTGTCACCGCAACTGTTCGCTGATGTTCCGCGCCGAGTGGGCGATTTGCAAGGCAATCCGGGGGACATGGTGAACTACGCGCTCGTCGGCACGCAGGACCAGGTAACGAAGGCTTTTGCTGCCGCGGGCTGGGTGCAGGTCGACAAGACCACGCAGGACGCGGTTGTCCATGGCCTGATCTCGACTCTTTCTCACGCGGCCTATACCGAGATGCCGATGAGCACTCTTTATTTGTTTGGCAGGTCGCAGGACTTGTCGTTTGCCCGCGCTGATCCGCTCGCGGTGGCTGCGATCCGGCATCATTTGCGGGTGTGGAAGACCACCGAAACGGTAGGAGGGGAGCCGCTTTGGGTGGGGTCTGCGACCCATGACAATGGGTTTGAGAAGGATCAGCGCAATGGTGGGGTCACTCACCACATCGACGCTAATGTTGACCAGGAACGTGACTTTCTGGAACAGAGCTTTTCCGGAGCCGGGGTTATCGCGGGCGCTGCTTATGTGATGCCGGCGAATCCGTTGACTACGGCAAGGACGGCTACGGGGGGCAGCTTCGAATCGGATGGACGAATTGTCGTCATGGATTTGAAGTGAATCGGTTCAGCGCGACTGAAACAGCCGTACCTCAGGGACTAAAGCCCTCATCGGCAACGCCTGTTACGGCACGGCTGACAGCTGAAGCCGTGCCCTTCGTTTAGGGTGATTGCTCAGGACACAAGTACCCTCAGGGGCTAAAGCCTGCGTGAGAACTCGAACGTTTTGAAGGGTACGGCCTTTAGGCCGTACGTTTAACAGTCGATATGAATCGGCTTTAGCCGCTGAGGGCTGCTTGCGCGAGTACAAGAGGTGCCCTCAGGGGCTAAAGCCCGTCCTAACTTGCGTGATTAATGTACGGGCTGAAGCCCGTACCCTT
>Ga0302324_100010274_pt1 | contig 19412 bp, 17 predicted proteins | sample Palsa_T0_1_FD_201949 | JGI IMG/M metagenome (GOLD analysis project Ga0302324, IMG submission 201949) | Peat permafrost microbial communities from Stordalen Mire near Abisko, Sweden - Palsa_T0_1 | ecosystem: Environmental > Terrestrial > Soil > Palsa > Peat permafrost | place: Sweden: Abisko...
GCCGCCGACCGCCCGAAAAGGCGTCAATGAGCACGTCCGGCCGGGCGGGATTCCTCACCAAGAAGTGTCCGGGCATCCCGACACCCTCGAGGGCGACACCGCAACGACGCCCGATCTCAATGAGCAGAACAGACAGGGAGATGGGAATGCCGAGCCGGCGATCGAGAACCCTGTGAAGGTAGGAGTTCTGTGGGTCGTCGTAGGTCTGGTCGTCACCTTTGAGACCGAGCGTCTCGAACACGAAGCGAAACACATGTTCGGCATCGGCTCTGCCAACCTGGGCAGCCATGTTGTCGAGACGGGACAGCTGTGCCGTCTCATCGAGGGTCGGGTCACCCTGGGCGGCGATGATCAGAGCTGCCTCGTCGAGGGGAATCTCCTCATCGGCGCGTGCCAGAAGGTCCCGCCACCGCGGCAAGCGATCCATGCGGGCGACTGTACCGGTTGGGCTCATGAGAGAGCCATGCGGAGAGCTCGTACAGTGGTGCAAAATGAAACCTTGGACGATTTCAGGTTCGTACCTCTCCGATTGAGTGACTTGCCGAGCCTGGCAGCCTGGTTCGCCCAGCCCCACGTCGAACGTTGGTGGAGAGAGCCATCCGACCTGTTCACTGTCGAACAGGGCTACGGCCCACTTGCCCAAGGGATTGATCCCACCGAAGGATTCATCGTCCATTTCAGCGATCGTCCGATCGGCTACGTCCAGAGGTACCTCATCGATGATCACCCGGACTGGCGTGAAACGATCCGGGGTGCGCTGGGTCATTCCGGCGGCATCGGAATCGATTACCTCATCGGAGAACCCGAATTTGTGGGAAGGGGCGTCGGACGCCGATTGATCTCCCAGTTCGTCGACGCCTCCTGGAACCGGTACCCCTCCGCTGCGTGCATGGTCGTCGCTCTGCAGCAGGACAACGTCGCCTCCTGGAAGACACTCGAGGCCGCAGGGTTCCGACGCGTGTGGGGAGGTGACCTCGTTTCATCTGATCCCAGCGATATGGGGCTGAGCTTCATCTACATCGCCGACCGAAGTGCCACGTAGGACCTGGAGCACTTCGATGATGCGTCGGTTCTTGCCCTGGGCGATTCTTGCCGCTCTGGCAATGGCAATGGCAATGGCGACGGCGCTCGGCCTCGGTCTTGGACTCGCGGAAGCGTCGGTGACGAACGCTACGGCCTGCCGGAGCAACGAACTTGGGGCTCATGTCACCTCTGGTCGAAGCGAAGCCAGCCAGCCAAGGGCAGCACCATCCCTATTGCAAGGGGTGAGAAATCCCTCTAGCGTTTCCGAAGGGACAGCCAATGGAGGCGAAGAATGAGCAGCAACGTGCAAACAGTTCGAGATGCGTACGATGCGTTCGGCCGGGGTGACGTACCCGCCGTGCTTGGCCTGATGGACCCGAACATTGAGTGGAGCGAGGCAGAGGGAAATCCGTACCAGCCCAGCGGAAAGGCGTGGAAGGGACCAGATGCCATCGTGCAGAACCTGTTCGTGAAGATCGGAGCAGACTTCGACGGCACCTTCGTCATTCATCCCAAAGAGTTCTACGATGCTGGCGATACGGTCGTCGTCGAAGGGCGCTATACGGGAACGGTCAAGGCCACTGGCAAGAGTTTGGACGCGCAGGTTTGCCATGTATTCAAGCTTCGTGACGGCAAAGTGACGAGCTTCCAGCAGTTCGTGGACACGGCGCAGTTGCAAGATGTGATGGGCACCCGATAGGAGCGGAGCATCCCGATCGCCCACCACATTGACCAGGGCGGACTGTCGGCGATCCCGGTTTGAGGGCCATCCCCCGTCGCGGTGGGGCCATGTCCGATCCGACCAAGGGTTCCAGCCGCCCAAATGGCTCAACACCCGGACTGCCCGCCCTACGGTGGGCCAGCCGTTAGCCTCCGCACCGTGAAGCCGTCCGCCCCTCCCGCGGGTGTGCTGTCCCGCAGCGACATCGTCTTTTTCGTCTGTGCGTTGGTGATGACCGTTGCCAGCGGGGTGACGGCCCACGTGGACGTTGGAGCGGTGGCGCCCTTCGTCGTCTCGGCGGTGGCCCTGGCCGTCCTGGCTGCGGTGGTCGGCCGCAGCGTGGACCACCTCTCGGATCGTTTCGGACCGGGTGCCACGGGTCTGCTGCAGTCGGCGCTGGGCAACCTTCCCGAGCTGTTCTTCGGCATCTTCGCCCTCCGTGCCGGATTGGTGGTGGTGGTCCAGAGTGCCCTGGTGGGATCCATCCTGGCCAACGTGCTCCTGATCCTCGGCCTGGCCTTCCTCACGGGCGGTCTTCGACACGGCACCCAGCGATTCGCCGCGGAGAGCGCGCGCAGCGTCGCCCTCCTGCTGCTGCTGGCAGTGACCATCCTCTGCGTTCCCGGCATAACTGCCCACCTGCAGGTGGCCGCCGCCCACCACGAGGCGACCCTGTCCACGGTGGCCTCCGTGGTGCTGTTGGTCGTGTTCGTGCTCTCGATACCCTCGGCGATGAGCCACAACGCTCCGGCGGTGACCGAGGAGATCGGCGGTACGGCGTGGCCCCTCTCGCTCGTGCTCGGTGCCCTGATCGGGTCGAGTGTGGCGGCGGCACTCGTCTCCGACTGGTTCGTGACGGCGCTAACCCCGGCACTCTCGGCGCTCCACATGTCCGAAGCCTTCGCCGGACTCGTGGTAGTGGCCATTGCCGGTAATGCCGTGGAGAACGTGGTCGGAGTGCAACTGGCCGCCAAGAACAAGCCGGACTACGCATTGGCCGTGATCCTGCGTAGTCCGATTGTCATCGCCTTCGCTCTGCTCCCGCTGCTGGTGCTCGTTTCTCCCGTGCTCGGAGGTGCCCGGCTGACCCTGGTCCTTCCACCGGAGTTGCTGGTCGTGTTGATCATCTCGGCCGTGATCACCGCGGTGGTGGTCTTCGACGGGGAGTCGACGTGGCTCGAGGGCAGTTGCCTGATCGGTCTCTACGCCGTCATCGCCGCGGCGTTTTGGTGGGGTTGACGTCGCCCTGGGCCGGACGGGCCTATGGGGGCCGACCGGTCAGCCTGTTCGTGGCCGGCACTGACGTACGGGTGGTGAGCGGAGAGGTGCGCTGATCGGTCAGCTCACCATCCATCCGACCAGGAACTACCAGCCCATGAAGCGGGTGTGATGTCTACGATGTCTTGACACATGTGTCTCCGATGTCTCGCGACATCACAAGTGTGGGCGAGGGGGGACTTGAACCCCCACATCCTTTCGGACACAGGAACCTGAATCCTGCGCGTCTGCCTATTCCGCCACTCGCCCGAGCAACCGGACAAGAGTAGTACCCCGGTGGGAGAGCGCCCGATCGTCCTTGGTAGGCAGGTCAGGACGGCCATGGGCCCCAATTGGGGGCCGCGAGCCAGTAGTCTGGGGAGAACCATGGGACTCCAGCAGTTCGAGGAGCGCCTCGAGCGTCTGGTGGAGGGTACGTTGGCCAAGCCATTCCGAAGCAACCTCCAACCAGTAGAGATCGGGCGGAGATTGACGCGCGAGATGGACCTGCACCGCCGGGTCGGCGTGCGGGGCATCATCGCGCCCAATGTGTTCGCCGTGACCCTGGCCGCGACCGACGTCGATCGATTCTCGAATTTCATCGACGCCCTCTCTCGGGAGCTCTCCGACGCCGCTCGAGAGCACGCCAAGGCCGAGGGGTACTCGTTCGTCGGCCCCGTGGAGGTCGAGATCTTCGAGGAGCCCAAACTGAAGGCCGGCCGATTCACCGTCGAGGCGGAGGTGCGGGAAGACGCCGATGGCGGTCTGTTGGCCGAAGTCATCCTGGCCGACGGCAGCCGGGTGCGGATAGGGGACGAGCCCCTGGTGATCGGTCGCCTCCCCGAGTGCGGCGTCGTCGTGGCGGACTCCAACGTGAGCCGCCGCCACGCAGAACTGCGGAGGGCCGGCGACAACGTGGTCCTGACCGATCTCGGCTCGACCAACGGGACGCGGGTGAACGGTGCTCCAATCCGCGAGCGGGTGCTTGCCAGTGGGGATGAGATCAGCGTTGGATCGACGAGGCTCATCTTCGAGATAACGTGAACGTACCGACAGCGATGGCGTATCTCCTCGCCACGCAGAATCTCAATGCCGTGCTCCGCGTGCTCCAGTGGGGCGTCATCGCACTGATCTTCGTGTTCTTCCTGCGCGTCATACGCGCCGTCTGGGTGGAGGTGAGCCCGGCCACCATCCGCAAGACGCGTGGTGAGCGACGGCGGGAGAAGGTGGCCGCCCGCCCGCCCCGGCCCGAACCGAAGCGGAAGCAGTTGTACTTGCGCATCGTCGAGCCGAGCGCGAACCATGGCCAGACGTTCGATCTCGACGACGAGCTCACCATAGGGCGCTCTCCGGGTTGCGGTGTCCCGACCCCGGACGACATCTACGCCTCCACGCTGCACGCCCGCCTGTTTCGTCGCAAGGACCAACTGTGGGTTGAGGACCTCGGATCGACGAACGGGACCTACGTCAATTCGGAGCGCATCACCCAGGCGCAGCGCCTGGGGAAGGGCGATGTCCTCCAGGCGGGCTCCACGGTCTTCGAGGTGACCCGGTGACGGTGCTGCGCTCGGGTTCGGCGACCGACGTCGGGAAGGTGCGCAAGGTCAACCAGGACCTACCGCTCGAGGCGACGAATCTCTACGCAGTGGCCGACGGCATGGGGGGGCATGTGGGTGGGGAGGTTGCCGCGCAGGTCGCGGTCGATGCCCTGCAGCAGGGGTTCACCCGCGAGCCCACGAGAGCCGGACTGGAACGGGCCTTCACCGCGGCCAACCAGGCCGTGTGGCAGGAAAGTCAGGAGCACAGCGAGCTGCGGGGCATGGGGACCACGCTGACGGCGGTCGCACTGGTCGGCGGCGACGATGGGCGGGACATCTTGGCCCTGGCCAATGTCGGGGACTCGCGGGCCTACCTGTTCTCCGAGGGCCAGCTCGTACAGGTGACGGCCGATCACAGCCTGGCCGAAGAGCGGGTGCGCCACGGCGAGATGACCGAGCAAGAAGCGGCGGTGCACCCCCAGCGGCACATCCTCACCAGGGCGCTCGGCATCTCCCTCGATGTGGAAGCCGATATGTGGGAGTTGCGCCTGCGTTCGGGAGACCGGCTCGTGCTCTGCAGCGACGGACTCTCGAATGAGCTCAGTACCGAAGAGATCGCCAGCGTGCTGGCAACGGTCCCCGATCCGGGGGACACGGCGCGCCGCCTGGTCGAGTTGGCCAATGAGCACGGTGGATCGGACAACATCACGGTGATCGTGGTCGACGTCCTGGTGGGCGAGGACGCCCACCCCGATGGATCGGTCATCGCCCCCGTGGGGGCCCGGGCGGGCAGCCCGCTCATCGTCACCCACGGGTCCCCGCCGGGGCCGGACGGCGCTGCGCCCGCCACCGACGTGTTGGCGAAAGGCGCCCAGCTGGGCTTTGCCGGATCGATGGGCACCTTGAGCGGCGACGAGCCCACGAGTGGAGAGTTCTTCCTCGACAACACCCGCGCCGTGCCGGTAGCCCGTGCGACCGTGCGTTCGGTGGTGACGCCCGCGACGGAGCCTGCCCCGGCTCCGCCCGACGAGAGCCGCCGCGAGCGCCGCCGGCGCCTGGGGGTGCAGCGCCGGATCACCGTGCGCGTGATCCTGTTCATCCTCCTGGTCGCAGCCATCCCGGTGGGTGCCTTCTTCGCCATCCGCTGGTACGCCTACGACAACTGGTTCCTGTCCGTTCAGCACAACGAGATCGTGATCCAGCAGGGTCATCCGGGCGGCGTGCTCTGGTTCCATCCCAGGGTGGTCGACCGCACCGGTGTCCACACCTCGAAGCTGCCGTCCAGCGGGGTGTCCGAAATTCGCTCCGGCGTCCAGGAGCCCTCGCTGGCGGCCGCCAAGAGCTACGTCTCCAACCTCCAGAGCGAGTACGCGGATTCTCTGAAGGCGGGGAAGTCCACCAGCACCAGCACCAGCACCAGTGGCGTGGGCGGAACTCCGGGCGCGGCATCTACTGTGCCGCCGGCGAACGCCTCGACCACCACGACGGTCGGAACGACGGTGCCGTCGACCACCGCCCCATGAGCGGCGAGGCGTAGTGGGACGGCGGATCCGTTGGCTCGGCATGGTGATGCTCCTGTGCTTCGCGCTGGTCGTCATCCAGTTGGCGAACATCCAGTTCCGCCAGGCGAGCGCCTTGGCCAACTCCCCCGATAACCCGCGCGTCGCAGTGCTTCGGTTCGACAATCAGCGTGGCACGATCACCGCGGCCGATGGGACCGTGCTGGCCAAGTCGGTCAAGATCAATTCGAGCTCGAGCACCTACAACTATCAGCGGGAGTACCCCGACGGCCCCCTCTTCGCCGGGATCACCGGGTACGACTCGCCCTACTACGGGACCTCGGGCATCGAGTTCGAGTACAACCAGGACCTGAAGCTGCACGCGCAGAGCCCCCAGAACCTGAGCCAGGTGCTCTTCGACAAGCCCCCGTCGGAGCCGGACAACGTCGCGCTGACGGTCGACCCGGTGTTACAGCAGGCCGCCACCAACGCGTTGGACGCCGTCCCGAGCGCCAACAAGGACGGCGCGGTCGTCGTGCTCAATCCGAGCACCGGCGCCGTGCTGGCCATGGCGTCCAACCCGACCTTCGACCCCAACGCACTGTCCGATCCCAACGTCCCCGATGAGCAGAAGTACGATGCCGTCTCATCGGTCAAGGACACAGAGGGGTTCAGCGGCCTGACGCCCATCGCCACCGAGGAGCGTTTCTTCCCCGGGTCCACCTTCAAGGTGGTGACGACCACCGCCGTCTACAACCTGGCGCCAAGCCTGATCAACTACGACTTCCCCAGTGCCGTCTCGATCTCGTTCCCGGACTCCAACAAGACGCTGAGCAACGACGGGTTCACCCCCTGCGGGGGAACAATGGCCACCATGTTGCCGCAGTCCTGCGATCCGGGCTACGGCGAGCTTGGTATCAAGGTCGGATCGGCCAACCTGACCAAGGAGGCCGAGCTCTTCGGGTTCTCGGTCTTCGGGTCGAAGAACCAGACCGTGCCCGGCATCGACCTACCAGACGTCGTTCCCTCCACCATCACCGCCCTGGCGCCGACGGCCCAGGCTGACCTGGCCTACAGCGCGATCGGCCAGCTCGACGACCAGGCCACACCGTTGCAGAACGCGCTCGTGGCGGCCGGGATCGCGGACGGCGGGGTCGTCATGACCCCCCACCTCATGTCGCAGGTCACCAACGCCCAGGGGGCCGTCGTGCAGACCTACACGCCGAAGCCGATGTCCACGGTGGCCACCCCTTCCGAGGCGGCGGCGATCACCAAATTGATGCAGAGCGTGGCGGTCGACGGGACGGCGGCCGGGGTATTCCCACCCTCGTGGCACATGGCCGTAAAGACAGGAACGGCGCAGGTCCAGGCGCCGACCGGGCCCGAGGAGACCGACGACTGGATGATCGGCTTCCTGCCGGCCACCGCCGGGTCGCCACAGCTGGCGATCGCCGTGGTGGTCCCCTACCAGGCCTACTCGCTCACCGGCGCCCAGATCGCCGGCCCCGTCGTCAGACAGGTGGTACAGGCGTACCTCAACCAGACCGGAGCGCAAAGATGATGCCGCGCGGGTGTCGGCACTCGGAGCGGGCAGCGTAGGCTCGGGGCGCCATGGAACCGGTTGACACGCCGCGGGTATTCTCGAACCGCTACGAACTGACGCATCTCATCGCCCGCGGCGGTATGGCGCAGGTCTACCGGGCGCGCGACCTCCAACTGGACCGTCCCGTCGCCCTGAAGGTGTTGTTCCCCGAGCTCTCGGTCGACCGGGCCTTCGTGGAGAGATTCCGAAGGGAAGCGCAGGCCGCCGCCAATCTCTCCCATCCCAACATCGTGCCGGTCTTCGACTGGGGTGAGGACGCCGGCCACTACTTCATCGTCATGGAGTACGTCGATGGCCGAGCACTTTCGGCCGTCCTCCGGGAGTCCGGACGCCTGTCGCCGCAGCAGACGGCCACCATCGGCGCCAATGTGGCCGCCGCACTGGCCTTTGCCCATCGAAATGGGGTGGTCCACCGGGACGTGAAGCCGGGGAACGTGCTCATCACCGCTGACGGAGGCGTGAAGGTGACCGATTTCGGCATCGCGCGGGCGATGAACACCGAGGAGAGCCTGACGCAGACCGGGGCGGTCATGGGCACTGCCGCCTACTTCTCTCCCGAGCAGGCCGAGGGCCACGGTGTCGACGCCCGCAGCGACATCTACTCCCTGGGTGTCGTCCTCTACGAGATGTCGACGGGCAAGCCACCGTTCACCGGCGACTCCCCGGTGGCCGTGGCCTCCAAGCACGTGCGCGATCAACCGGCACTGCCCCGCAGCGTGAACCCGGCCATACCGCCGGCGCTCGAGTCGATCGTGATGAAGGCGATGGCCAAGTCCCCGGAGGACCGCTACGCCACCGCCGAGGAGTTCAGGGCCGACCTTCTCCGGTTCGCCGAGGGCCGGCCCGTCGAGGCGGGCGCTCCGGCGGCCACCACCACGATGGCGGCCGTCGGCGCGACGCAACCCGTGATGGTCACCGGGCAGACCCAGGCCATTCCCGCAGCCGGCGGGGTAGCAGGTGGAGTCGTGGCCGGGCCGGGCCGGGACCGGGGTCGGGGTCAGCGCGGCTGGTGGTGGGCGCTGGCGGCACTCATCGTCGCCCTGGCGGTGATCGCCTTCTTCTTGGTGCGCTCCCTGGGCACCACGCAGGTCAGCGTCCCCAACGTCGTCGGCCAGACCCTGCAGTCCGCCACCCAGAGCCTGCAGAACGACAACCTTGTGGTCGGCGACATGTCGACGCGCGCCAGCAGCACGGCCAAGGGGGAGGTCATCTCCAGCGATCCCCGGGCAGGGAGCAAGGTGTCCAAGAACAGCAAGGTCAACCTGGTGGTGAGTGCCGGTGTCACCGTAGCCAACGTGACCGTGCCCACTGTGGTGGGAGAGCAGCTCACCCTGGCCACCCAGACGCTCCAAGCGGCCGGCCTCAACTACAAGATCTCGAGCTACGTGACCAGCAACAAGCCGGCGGGGACCGTGCTCGACCAGTCACCCGCGGGCAAGGCCCTGGTACCTTCGACCACGATTGTCCACTTGACGGTCTCGGGCCAGCAGACGTCGGCCACCGTCCCCAACGTCGTCGGGATCACGCCGGCGGCAGCGGGGAGCGCGCTGACCACCGCCAACCTCAACGTGGGCACTCAGACCAGCGTGTGCTCCTCGAGCGTCGCCAACGGACTGGTGGCGTCGCAGTCGCCTCAGGCCGGGGCGTCAGAGCCGCCGTCGACGCCCGTCAACCTCGTGGTCTCCACCGGCGCCTGTGCCTCGGTGCCCTCCGTCGTCGGGATGACCCAGAGCCAGGCCAACTCGCTGGTGACGGCGGCCAACCTGAATCCCGTGTTCACCCTGGACAGCGGGTGCAGCAACGGCAATGCCGTGCCCGGCAACGTGGACAGTCAGACCCCGGCCGCCGGCACATCGGTCTCCAGCGGCTCCACGGTGACCATGGGAGTGTGCACGCCGACGACCACAACGACCACGACGACCCCCACGACGACCTCCACGACCGCCACGACCACCAGCCTGACCACGACGACGAAGTAGCGCCTCGCCGGCCGATGGGCTCAGGGAGCCGAGGTCACCCCTAGTTGGGCCAGGAAGTTGCCCAGCAGGGCGGGTCCGGAGACGGTCAGCACCGATTCGGGATGGAACTGGACGCCCTCTACGGGCAGTTCCCGGTGGCGGAGTCCCATGATCACCCCGTCGGTCGAGGTGGCGGTCACGATCAGCTCCTTGGGCACCGAATCGGGGCTGACGACGAGGGAGTGGTACCGGGTGGCCACGAAGGGATCGGGCAGTCCGGCGAAGATCCCCTGCCCGTCGTGGTGGATCTGCGAGGTCTTGCCATGCATCAGGCGGGGGGCGGCGACGACGGATCCGCCGAAGACCTGGCCGATGCACTGGTGGCCGAGACAGACCCCGAGGAGGGGGATCTCCCCGGCGAGCTGGCGGATGGCCGCCAGCGACGCGCCGCCGTCTTCGGGTCGTCCCGGGCCAGGCGAGATCAGCACCGCGTCGGGGCTCTGGGCCCGGATGCCGTCCACGTCGATGGCGTCGTTTCGGAAGACGATGGGCGATGCCCCGAGCTCACCCAGCTCCTGGACCAGGTTGTAGACGAACGAGTCGTAGTTGTCGAGGACGAGGATCCGCGCTCCCATGCACAGGATGGTAACCGGGCCGCACGGGCGTGCCTCCACCGGCTGAGTATCCTCGGGTCTCATGGCGGCCAAGACGAGACCTGGACCGGGCGGGGCATCACGCAAGGGCAAGTCGGCGGGAGGGCGGAGCACGTCCAAGGTGGGCCGTCCCTCGACCGCAGAGGAGAGCGGCCGCTACACCCCCCCGATCCCCAAGAGCGTCCGGCGGAGTCCACCGTGGTACGGCGGGGTCGTCCTGGCGCTCCTGATCGTCGGCGTGGTGATCATCGTGGTGAACTACCTCGCCCACCTGCCGGGGTTGGCCCACGGCTCGCCGTGGGGGCTCGTGATCGGTCTGGTCCTCATCTTCGTCGGTTTCCTCATGGCCACTCGTTACCGCTGACGAGCTGCGGGCCGGGTGCGCTCAGCCCAGGCGCTCGATGATGGTGGCGTTGGCCAGGCCACCGCCCTCGCACATGGTGAGCAGCCCGTAGCGACCGCTGGTCCGTTCCAGCTCGTTGACCAGCGTGGCCAGGAGCTTGCCCCCCGAGGCGCCAAGAGGATGCCCGAGTGCGATGGCGCCGCCGTTGGGGTTTACGACCTCCATGTCGGCGTGGTGTTCGATCTCCCAGGCCAGCACCACCGAGGCGAAGGCTTCGTTGATCTCCACTGCGTCCATGTCGTCCAGCGTCAACTTGGCTCGCTCGAGCACCTTGGTCGTGGCCGGTATGGGGCCCGTGAGCATGGTGATGGGGTCCACGCCGGCCAGGGCGAACGCGTGAAAACGGGCCCGGGGGCGCAGCCCCAGCGCGCTGGCCTTCTCCTCACTCATGATGAGCACGGCGGAGGCCCCGTCGGTGATCTGCGAGGAGTTTCCCGCCGTGATCTTGCCGTCGGGCCTGAAGGCCGGTTTGAGCGTCGCCAAGGTCTTCACCGTGCTCTTGGGGCGGATGCCCTCGTCGGACGCGAACTGCTCTTCGGTCTCCTGGCCCTCGTCGTCGCGGACGGCCAACGGGATGATCTCGTTGTCGAACCGGCCCTCGGCGGTGGCCCGGGCGGCCCGTTGATGGCTCCGGGCCGAGTAGGCATCGAGCTCCCGCCGGGAGATGCCCCATTGATCGGCGATCATCTCGGCGCCGATGCCCTGATTGACCAGCCCGCCCTTGTCGGCGTAGCGGGCCCTCACCCGTGGCCCGAAGGGATAGCCGAGCTCACGGACGACGGAGGAGCCCATGGGGGTGCGGGTCATGCTCTCCACGCCGGCGGCGACGACGACGTCGTAGGCGCCGGCCATGACGCCCTGGGCGGCGAAGTGCACCGCCTGCTGGGACGAACCGCACTGGCGGTCGACGGTGGTGCCGGGCACCGATTCGGGCCAGCCGGCGGCCAGGACGGCGTTTCGCCCGATGTTGTTCGACTGCTCGGAGACCTGCATGACGCAGCCGCAGATCACGTCGTCCACAAGGGAGGGATCGAGGTCGTTGCGGTGCTGCAGGGCCATGAGCGCCTCGGACGCCAGGTCGACGGCGTGCCAGTTGCGCAGCTGCCCGTTGCGTTTGCCGCCCGCGGTCCGGACGGCGTCAATGATGACGGCGGTGGTCACGAGGGTCTCCTCCCAACGTCGGCCGGCGCTCCCCGCGGGCCGCTGCACCGCCACATGTTATCTGCCTCCCCTCGACAAGAGGCCGGGCGCCGACCGCCCGGCCGACACGGCAGCCCGGGCCTCTCGAGGTGGCCGGATAGGGTCTGGCGATGGGTAGGAAGGACATGGACCGCTGGTTGGGGGACGGAGGCATGCCGATCATCGCGCTGGTGGGTGGCACCTTGACCGACTACGGCGTGGACGGCGAAGACCTCGGTTGGGTGGTCGGGACCTTCACGCCCGAGGAGCTGGCCTGCAATCCCCATGGGACGACACAGGCCGGGATCCACTCGCTCCTCCTCGATGCGTGTATGAACTTCGCCATCAACTCGGCTCTCCCCGGACGGGATCGCACCCGGGGAACGCTCGAGATGAAGACCGAGACCATGCGGCCGGCGTTGCGGGGCAGTTCGTACGCCCTCCGTGGCGAGGTGGTGCGCATGGCCAGGCAAGTCGCCTACGGCGAAGCCGCGATGCGTGACCACGAAGGTGCACTGGTGAGCCGGGCAACCGGGACCTTTCTTCTGCATCGAGACGAGGCCACCCCCCGCAGCTGAGTCGAAGCCGGCCGACCCTCCCGCGACCTGCCTCGTCTGTTGCGGGCCCACCGGCCGTCGCTTCGCCCACTGCTTCGCCTGCCGCACGCTGACGCGCCTGCTCCAACTGCCGTTGGCCCCGGTGATGCCGGTGCACCTGTGCCCGGTTCCGGGGCCGCTCTACACGGTCTTGATGGGCTACAAGGAGTCGCCGGTGGCCGAGGCGCGCCGGCGGTTCACCGCTCGCGTCGGTGAGCTCTTCTCCACCTTCTTCGCCGAGCACCGGACATGCCTGGTGGCGGCGATGGGTGGAGGGGCGGACCTGGTCGTGCCGGTCCCTTCGTCCTCCCGCCCCGGTCGTGCCTCTCTGGAGCGAGCGGAGGGGCTGGGCGACCTGGCCGTCGCCACCTTGGGGGGTGGGGCGCGCTGGGTCCCGCCCCTTCTCCGTCGATCCTCGGGCGAGATCGGGCACATGCACCCGAATGCGCAGGCCTTTGCCGTTCCTGATTCGTGGCTCCCGACGGTGAAGCGATCCCGCGTGCTCCTGCTCGACGACACCTACGTGAGCGGGGCGCGGGCACAGAGCGCCGCAGCGGCACTCCGTCTCTCCGGCGCGCGGGCTGTCCTCATCGTGCCGTTGGGCCGTGTCCTTCGGCCGGAGAGGTCGGCGCTGCACGCCGCCTTCGTCGAGCAGTCGACCGGCGGTGGCCACCGACCGAGGTGTGTCGCCGTGCAGGCGGGCATGGGCGTTCAGGCGGGCACGGGAATGGGGTAGTGCACACCGGTCAACGCCTCGGATCTCTCCCAGAGGCGGACGGCGTCGGCTTCGGTTCGGGCTCTTCGGCTCGGACGGACGACCGACGGTGGTCCGAAGAGCTGTCCACCGTGGCGTGGTCCGATGAACTGCCCGGAGGCCACCTCAGGCGCCGTGGCGGCATACAAGGTGGGCCAGGCACCCTTGGCGGTGGCCTGTCCGAAATGGTTCCCGAAGGAGCGCCTGGCGGTGGCCCGAAAACCTCCGCCGCCCCCCAGAGCAGCTCCCGCGCCGATGAGGTTGCTCCGGGTCCACCCCGGATGGGCGGCCACCGCGATGGTCGACTCGCCACCCTCGTGCAGGCGTCGGCTCAGCTCAGAGGTGAAGAGGAGATTGGCCAGTTTCGACGCGCTGTAGTGCGACCACGGCGTGCCGACCCGCAGACCCGCGACATCGTCGAAGTCGATATGACCGACGCGGTGCACGACGGAGCTCACCGTCACCACCCGCGAGCGGCCGGCGACCAGGAGTCGCTCGAGGACCCGGCCGGTGAAGGCGAAGTGCCCCAGGTGATTGGTGGCCATCTGGAGCTCGAACCCGTCTGGGGTCTGCCGGTACGGCGTCCACATCACCCCGGCGTTGTTGATGAGGAGATCGAGCCGCGCGTGGCGGGCCAAGAACCTCTCCGCCGCCAGTTCGACGGCGACCAGATCGGAGAGGTCGAGCGTCAAGAGCTCGAGCGAGGAGTGCTCGAGATCGCTCTCCAGTTCGTCCACCGCCCGACGCGCCTTCTCCGGGTCGCGACACGCCAGCACGACATGGGCACCGCGATCGGCGAGCACGCGCGCCGTCTCGAACCCAATTCCACTGTTGGCGCCCGTGACGAGCACCACTTTTCCCGTCTGGTCACCGATCTCGTCGGGGCTCCACTCTGATGACGGCATGCGCCTCCCGACCCTAGGCGTTGCCGATGTGGTCGGCCGGAACGGTACCCAGACGGCCGGCCTGGTAGTCCTCGAACGCCTGCATCAGCTCCTCCCTGGTGTTCATGACGAACGGCCCGTGGGCGGCGACCGGCTCCCGCAGCGGCTGGCCACCGAGTACCAACACCTCCAGCGCCCCGTGTCGCGACTCCTGCAGCTGAGCTGCCCGCATGACGATGGCGTCTCCGGGCCCGTGCACGACCAGCTGAGCGGAGTGGACGGGTCGCGAGTCGGGGCCCACGGTACCGTCCCCGGCCAACACGTAGACAAGCGCGTTGAACCCGGTCGGCCACGGCAGCGCGAGCTCCGCGCCGGGCTGCACCGTGGCGTGCACCAAGGAGATGGGCGTGTGGGTGGAGCCCGGTCCGCGCCCGCCCGCCACATCGCCGGCAATGACCCGCACGAGCGCACCACCGTCGGCGGAGGTGAGAAGCAGGGTGTCCTCGGCCTCGAGGTCCTGGTAGCGCGGATCCACCCACTTCTGTGCCGCCGGCAGATTGACCCACAGTTGGATACCGTGGAACAACCCACCACTGGCGATCAGCTGCTCGGGCGGCCGCTCAATGTGAAGGATCCCCGATCCCGCCGTCATCCACTGTGTGGCGCCGTTGGTGATGACGCCGCCCCCGCCGATCGAGTCCTGGTGCTGAAAGATCCCATCCATCATGTAGGTCACGGTCTCGAAGCCGCGATGAGGGTGCCAGGGCGTCCCTTTGGGCTCGCCCGGAGCGTACTCAACCTCGCCCATCTGGTCCATGTGGATGAAGGGGTCGAGGTCGGCCAGCGTGACCCCGGCGAAGGCGCGCCGGACGGGGAAGCCCTCCCCCTCCAGACCCGACGGCGCGTCGGTGATGCTCTTGACCTTCCGGATCTGCGCAGCGGCCTCGAGAGGCGCAGCCCGTGGCAGGGTCAGGTTGTCGGGAACGGTCACTGCAGGCATTGGCACTCCACTCTCGTCACTCAGGGGAGTCAACACCGGACCCGGTCATTGTGTTCCGGCATCATCCGGCTGCGTCAGCGTCGGCGCTGCGCGTCCCAGGTGTTCTCGTTGAGCGGGTCGACCCGCAGCGGCGGCTTCTTGATCCGCTTCATGGCTTCGGTCCGCTCCGGCGCATCGATGAACTCAATGTAACGGGGGAGCATGAAGCCGGGCACCCGTTCTGCCAGGAACTCGTGCAGATCGGCGTGGGTGATCTCCTGGTCCTCGAGGAGCACGACGCAGATCTTGACCTCGTCTTCCCCGTGCTCGGAGGGCACCCCTATCGCCGCCGTCTCCGACACGGCCGGATGCTCGTTCACGTACGCCTCGAGCTCCACCGAGGAGATGTTCTCGCCGCGCCGGCGCATCGAGTCTTTCAGCCGATCGACGAAGTGGTATCGACCGCGCTCGTCGCGCACAACGCCGTCTCCGGTGTGGAACCAGCCGTTGCGCCAGGCTTCCGCCGTCTTCTCGGGCATTCCGAAGTAGCCGACCATCATCCGCCACGGCTCATCGGTCCGCACCAGCAGCTCACCGATCTGGCCGGTCGGGACCTCGTAGTCGTTCTCGTCGGCGATGCGCACCTGGTAGCCCGGCGTGACCCACTTCCCCGTCGACTCCCGGTCCGCCGTGACGTCTGGGCCGGCATAGAGCGGGGTCCCCACCTCGGTGTTGCCGAAGTTCGTCCGCATCATCACACCGAACCGCTTCTTGAAGTCCTCGACGCGGGACACGACCGGTGCGCCGGCGACGTAACGCAAGGGGTTCTCCGGATCGTCGGGGTGCGGCGGCTGGTCGAGCAGCCAGTTCATCATCGCCGGGATCAGCGCCGTGACGGTGCAGCCGTAGGTGCGGATATCGTCCCAGAAGCACTGGGTCTTGAATGAGTCCCGGAGCACCACCTGCCCCCCGGGGAAGCCCAACCAGGCGAGAGGGAGCATGCCGGACAGGTGGAACACGGGGAAGGGGCAGTAGTAGACGTCGTCGCCGGACATGTCGATCCAGCACTCGTTCGGCCACAGGCGCCCCCATGGCACGAGCACCCCCTTCGATGGTCCGGTCGTGCCCGATGTGTAGCTGATACAGGCGATCTCGTGCCGCTGCGGTACGGAGAGATCGGTTGCCGGCGCGGCGGCGTGCCAAAGCTCGGCGGCGGCGACGAGCCGCACAGGGAAGTCGGATGGAAGTTCCTCGGGGCGGGCGTCGGGGACGATGATCAGCTCCAACCGGCCGACGCCGGCGGCGACCTCGGCGACCCGTTCGAGAAACTCCAACGCGCAGATCATGCGCGTCGCCCGGCAGTCGGTGAGGACGTACTCGAGCATCCGGCCCCGGTAGTCGGTGTTGATGCCGGTCTGGACGGCCCGCAACCAGCCCAGGCCCAGCCAGTGCTCCTCGGCCGCGATCGTCGTCTTCACCATGGTCGGCACGTTGTCGCCGGCCTGAATACCGGTGCGGCGGAACGCGTCGGCCCAGCGCACGACCGCCTCGTGGAACTGGCCGTACGAGCGCGCGTTGCCGTGGACGTCCCGCAGGAACGGCCGTCCCGGCTCGCGCTCGGCCCATCCCTGAATGGCCCCGGGCAGCGTCTCGGTCGGTTCAAACATCGGCCAGAGGGCTTGCCGCGAGCACGTCCCAACCGTAGTCGCTCGCCGTGTGCAGTGAGCGGGCGCTCACTATAGTGGTGGGCACGCTGTCACTTTGGCGTGTACCGGAACGAGGGAGGGCCATGGCAGTCGCAGATACCGCGCTACGCGTGATTGACGCCGACACGCATCTCACCGAGCCGGTCGACCTGTGGACGGCGCGTATGCCGGATCGTTTTCGCGACGACGCGCCACGCGTCCTGCTCCACGAGCCCACCGGCACGTGGCGTTGGATGGTCGGGGACCGCTGGTGCAGCCTGGTCGGCAACTACAGCATGGCGGGATGGCGCGAGTTCCCGCCCTCGTGCCCGCCGACCCTGGAGGAGGCCGATCCGGCCTGCTACGACGCCAAGGCCCGGCTGGCCCATATGGACGCCAACGGCATTTACGCCCAGGTGCTGTACCCGAATGTGATCGCCTTCGAGGGTCATGCGTTCATGGCGCTGAAGGACGAGGGCCTCAAACTCGCCTGCGTTCAGACCTACAACGACTACCAGATTGAGTTCGCGTCGATCGCACCCGATCGCTTCGTCGCCCTCGCCGTGCTTCCGTTCTGGGATCTCGACGCCTCCCTGGCAGAAGTGCGCCGCTGTCGTGGTCTGGGGCACAGGGGGATCCTGTGGGCGGCGACGCTCGAGAAGCATGGGCTCCCCGACTTCAGCGACCCGCACTGGGACCCGCTCTACGCCGAGGCGCAGGACCTCGGGATGTCGATCAACTTCCATGTCGGCGTGGGGAACACCGCCGAGGAGATCGAGCAGGCCATGAACCGGGAGTCCTACGACCCTGCGGCCAACACGGCCCGGTCCTCCATGTCGTTCATCTCCAATGTGAGGACGATCGGGCTCCTGTTGACCAGCGGAGTGTGCGACCGGTTCCCGCGGCTCGACTTCGTGTCGGTCGAGAGCGGATTCGGGTACGTCCCGTTCCTGCTCGACAGTCTGGACTGGCAGTGGGTGAACGCCAACGCGCGGCGACGCTATCCCGACCGCCTCCTGCCCAGCGAGTACTTCCGGCGGCAGGTGTACTCCATGTTCTGGTTCGAGTCCAACTCGTTGGAGCTCCTGCCCAAGTACGAGGACAACGTGATGTTCGAGACGGACTTCCCCCACCCCACGAGTCTGCACCCCGGCCCGGCGAGCTTTGCGCCCTCGCCGGCGGAGGTGATCCGGCGGGACACCGAGATCGTGGGAGAGGCGGTCATGCGCAAGGTGCTGCAGGACAACGCCTGCCGGGTGTATCACATCGAGTAACTGACCCGGGCCGTCGCCGGTGCACCCTACGGCCGGTCACTGCCGACGACCCACATGGCGACACAATTCGAGTAGCCCCCGGCGGCGTGCCCCAGGGCGAGACGGGCGCCGTCGATCTGGTGCGCCCCCGCGTCCCCACGAACCTGCAGTGCCGACTCGGCGAACCTCACCAGTCCGGCCGCCCCGATGGGGTTGGCCCCCAAGAGGCCCCCTGACGGGTTGACCGGCAGCGCCCCGGTGCGGGTCGTCGTACCATCGTCGATGAGGTGCCATCCCCTCCCCGACGCCACGATGCCGAGATTCTCCAGCAGGAGCGGTTCCATCCAGCTGTAGGGGACGAAGAGTTCCGCCACGTCGAGGTCCCGGAGGGGGTCCGCAATCCCGGCCTGCCGGTAGACCGCCCGCGCGCAGTCCCGTCCACATCGAGGATCGACGCTGTCGTGCTGCGGCGCGACCGGAGGCTCGGTCCGCACCGCCGACGCGTGGACCCATGCCGGGCTCGAGTGGCGGAGAGCCGAGGCCTCGTCGCAGAGGACCATGGCGCAGGCCCCGTCGGAGGACGGACACGAGTGCAGCAACCTGATGGGGTCCCACAGCATGCGCGAGGCGGCGATCTTCTCCAGGGTGATGTCCTCCCGGCGAACCTGGGCGTACGGATTCAGCAGCGCGTTCTGCCGGTCTTTGAGCGCGGCCAGGTCACCGATGTGCGACGGTGCGCCCGATCGATGGATGTACTCCCGGCAGAGGGCACCGAAGAGACTTCCCGTCCCGCCCTGCCAGCGGGCCTCAAAGGGAAGGTGCTGGAGCGTCGCACCGGCCGACTTCGCCTCCGACTGCTTCTCGAAGCAGACCACGAGGACCCGGGAGTGCAGCCCGGCGGCGATGAGGTTCACGCCCATGCTGGCGGCCATGCCGCCGGCGTTGCCCGACGTGTACGCCCGGAAGACGGGTTTGCCGGCCGCGCCGAGCGCATCAGCGAGATACAGCTCCGGCGACATCAGCCCCTCCAGTATGTCCGGGGCCTTGCCCAGCACGACGGCGTCTATCTCGTTCCAGTCGAGTCCCGCGTCGATCAGAGCCCGCTGCGCCGCCTCGCGTACCAGCCCGCCCAACGACACGTCGAGCCGCACCGCCGCGTGGTGGGTCTGGCCGATCCCGACGATCGCACAGCGGGACTTCATCGGTCCGTGACCACTAGTCCGACTCCATCAGGCAGAGCAGGTTGTGCTGCAGGCAGGGTCCGTTGGTGGCGTGTCCCACCGCTCGACGGGCCACACCGCGCATGATCGCTTCCGCGGCCGAGGCGATGCGGAGGAGACCGGTGACCATGATGGGATCAGCCGGAAGGGCTCCCCCCGAGGGATTGACGCTCGCCACCTCGCCCGCGTGCAGGGACTCCACGATGA
>Ga0302324_100010280_pt1 | contig 19395 bp, 17 predicted proteins | sample Palsa_T0_1_FD_201949 | JGI IMG/M metagenome (GOLD analysis project Ga0302324, IMG submission 201949) | Peat permafrost microbial communities from Stordalen Mire near Abisko, Sweden - Palsa_T0_1 | ecosystem: Environmental > Terrestrial > Soil > Palsa > Peat permafrost | place: Sweden: Abisko...
CCCCCGTATTGCCTCACGTAATTTTGTTACCGAGTGCCTCATGAAGCATGTTACCGGCGGCGGTCAAGCTTGGCGTGTTGGTTAGTATTTTATCGATCTTGAAGAAAGCGCGGTCTGACGCCGAAGGCGCCAGAAGCTCCGTTTCTGAGCTGACATCCTGGGTATGCTCCTGTAGCTGGAAGATCAGCCGCTGAATCGCTTCCCGACGCCAGACCTGTACGCGTTTCCGCAAAGTACGCAGATGACTGTTGCGATAAATTCCGGGATAGCGCGCCTGGAATTCGATAAGAAGTTCTTTGGCGGTCTGATCTGGATGCTCTTCCAGCCACTGATGCATCTCAGTCAAGTGAGCGACGCAGCTGTACGGAACCATTGCGCGTCCACGCGGCTTGTTGCTGAAACGGCGATTTTTGCGTGGTGGAATGACCACGCCGCGAGCCCGCGCATCCTGACGCCACTGTTTCACGCGCTTTTCGAGTTGGCGAGATAAATGCCTAGGGTGAAAGCGTCCTGGGAATTGAATACAAAGTTCATCGAACAGTTGTGCGGAGCCGATGTTCGGACATCCCTCGAGGCGGCGGCACACTATGGGCCAGATCATCGTGAACGCGTGATACACCGGCTTGCCGGGCGTGGCATAGATGAGCTTCGGTCGTTCAGAAACCGGTTTGGGTGATTTAGCGGCCGGTCCAAGGGACGATGTCGCAGTTGCCGGCGGCGTGTCTTTCTTGGGCGTACGTTGGACATCGGGTTGAACCATGGTTTGCAGACTACGCAGATAGCGTGGCTTGGCCCCGACGGAGAACGTCGGACGAACCTCGCCCGCGCGCCACGCGCTGGAAAGACTGGCGACGAAGCCAGAGAGGTCTGGGGGTTCGGTCGTTGCGATGGGAACGTCGCCGCCGTCGGCGAGGGCTATAAGATGCGCCTGCATTGCGCGTATCTCCTCAAGGAGCTTCAGCGGATCCAAGGCGCCGGCTACCTCGCGCAGTTTGATTTTAGCGGCATCAGGAATGCTCCCAGCCTGCAGCAGCCGGTCACAGGGGGTCTGCGGCGGATGGTAGCGTTTGGACACCTGAGCGCCCTGGCGATGCTTCTCCGCCAGCTTGAAGGAGGGCTGGAAGAAGTTCACGAACAGACGCGAAGCTCCGTACAACCGCATGATCGCCTGCGCGGCGGCAATGCCTTGGAATCGGCGGTAGCCCAGGAGCTTGCGCACGACAGCGCCGTTCTTCTGCTCGATCCAGGCTTGATCGTTCTTCCGCCAAGGCCGAGAGCGAGTGAGTTCGATCCCATGGGTAAGACAGTAATTGATCAAAGACTCGTTCACAAACTCGCTGCCATTATCGACATCCAACGCACGCAGCGCGAAGGGCAATCCCAGGCGAACACGTTCGAGCGTCTCAACGAGCAGACCGCTCTCTCGAACCACCAGCGGCGCCGCCTCCGTCCAACCGCTCGCGATGTCGGTCAGGACCAAACTGTTGACGTAACTGCCTCGGTTGGCGTCCCCGCAATGCGCGACACAGTCCATCTCCATGCTTCCCGGCGGCGGCTCATTCCAGTCCGCGAAGGTGCGCACCGGCACACGCCGTCGCGCCGCAGGCATGGCCCGGCGGGCCTTCCTCAGACGCGTGGCGCTGCGTGGCTCTCGCAGCAATCGGTCGATGGTCGAGGCGCTCATGGCGAGGATCTTTGGGCGCATAGGGTCAGCAAGATGCAAATGTCCGTTGCGCTCCAGGGCCGGTAGCAGGATCGGCAACAGGGCCCGTAGTCGCTTGCCGCATACCCGGTCGGAGGCCTCCCAGAGCACGATTAGCGCGGCCCTAACCGCCGCGTCATACAGCGAGGGACGCACACGGGTCTGCCGCTTCTTGACGGTCGGCTCGGCGTTCAGTGCTCGAATCGCGGACTTCTCGTGATAGCCGGTCGCCGCGATGAACTCATCGAGGATCTTGCGCTTCTCAGCGCCGGTTGCAACGCCGTAGCGTCGCCGGACTGCGTTCGTCAGTTCGGCCCGCGCCGGAAGTGTCATCTTGGTGCCCATAGCCCCTCCGAGGTGGTGGAGACGCCATGGTGGCAGGCGCGATCGCCGGTAACATCTCAGCTGAGGCAACTACCCCAACCAGTAACACTTTTGTTGAAGCAACGCGGGGGATGCTATTGAAGATTCCGATCCGTTCTATCCAACTCGATAAAAGTTCATCGGCATTGGGGGGCGGTGCGTAAGGCAATGAGGAAGACAAACCTCATACCCTCGCTTCAACCGACGATGGAGTTGTTGAGCTTTTGGTAGCCGGCTGACCCGCGGATCTGTCGTTCAGTAGTCTGCGTGCCGATAAAACACGGCCCGGTTCAGACCGTTCAACTCTCATCAGTTCTGGCGTTATCCGCCAGATGCCTTCGTGTATTGCGACCATGGCGGCAGAATTCAAACATTGCATAATCCTATGCGTAATGCCGCCGCTTTCGGCTAACAGCGCGCGGATCATGTCCGTCTGCGACAAATGAGACGGCAATCTAAGCGGCCTCGCCCTCTCATAAGTGCCTACAAATCGTTGAAGCGCCGGCCCGGCGGTCCAAGGGGTGAACCGTGTGACAGAGAATCTTCGCTCGATTTGTGGATCAGAGCGGAACTCCCGTTCAACGGCCGGCGTTCCGGCGCAGATGACATTAATTTGACTCGTCGTTGAAATGCTTTGATTGCGTCAAGGACTACGGCTCGATCTCTGCTGCGCGTGTGGCATAAGTGCTGCACTTCATCCAGTATCAACACTCGTGTCTCATGTGCGGCGAGTAATCTGCGAATGACTCCGGCTCGGTCTATCCCTCTTCCGCTGAGAACCGTCGGCGCGTTTAGAGCCTCGAGCACTGACCATTCCAGGGTCTGACGTGTTGGTTCGGCAGGGACGTTTGATATGACTATTGGCCTAGCGAGAGTGGCGTTGTCTTCACTTGGATGATCCGCATATCGGCGAGCGAACCGGTGCAGGTGCGCAGTTTTGCCCATTCCGGCATCGCCGGTGATTAGCCAACAGGGCATTCGACCATGCCGAGGTTCACACAAAAGGGCGTCAAGCATGTCATTGAGATGCGTGCTGTACTCATGCTCAATGAATAGATCCTTCGAAATCATCCGTATTCGATCACGCGCATCTGACGACGCCAGTGGGTGAACGGCAGAATCAAGATGTGATAGATCTAGGCTCACTCCAGCACTTCCCAAGGAAGCGATTCCACGTCATTCGACGTTAGGGGTTGCCTGCAAGGAGGTATTCGGCACGGAGGCATCCGTAATTAGCTCTATGGACCGCCATGCTTCGCGTCTTGCGGCCCGACGGCGGCGCCTTAGTCGGGACGAGTCGCTGCCCTCCTCGCCAACCTGCGAAAACACTCGACGAAGTATCTCGGGCTCTTCGAGCAAGCGTGCGGGCACATGCGATCGCTTGATTGCTTTGAGTTCCCACAGCGAAAAGGCTGGCATGGCCGGATCGCGGAGCGGAACCGAAAGCGGTGGTGAATCCGGCTGCTCCAGGTAGACCCGGGACAGGTCCCGTGGGTCGTATCGGACTACTCGCTTCCTACCTGAATCGATCTCATGGGACAGCGCTTCACATGAGTACTTCATGCCAAATAGCTCGATACCTTCACGGCCGATCACTCGCCTCTGGAGTGGGAGGAAATCTAGGCGAAAGCGTGCAGCGTCCTTTGGCAGTCGTGGCCCTTCAAAGTGCCCACCCCAATAGTGTTCCCAAGCCGTAAGCGGTGCCTTACCCAACGATCTATGGGTACGTCGATGATAATTGTCTATATCCTCGACAAGAAAGCTTCCCAGTTCCGAAAGCGTGAGTGTTGCTTTTTCTTCCGCATGATTCGGACGCGCCTTTAGAAAATCAGAGTATGTGTTCCCAGGCAACAAGCGCACACGCCGCATTAGTGTGCCTGTAAGACGTTCCACGTGTCCCCCGAATCTCGGAGTCGCCGGAGGCCTGTAGATGGTGTCGATTCCATTGAGATCGCATCCACCGCGAAATGCGGCGCTGTGAAACTCGCGACCGTTATCGGTATGTAGAGCGTTCGGAAGTCCATGCACGGGCCACTCAACATCGAGACCGATCGATTGAAGCCAGACTCGTTTGGGACTTATTGCGTTCTCGAGCCACAGCGCGACCTGCAGCGACGAGGGCGCCTCGAGAGACAGGCAGATGCCGCATATACATCTTGTGGCGACATCCACAGCGATGGTGAGAGTCGGGCGACCAATACAGCGACGAGAGGCCGGATCGACAATGAACACATCCGCGATTGTGTGATCCACTTGGACAACTGCCAACGCGGATTCCACCGTGTAGGGGGCCTTTACCAAGCGGGATCGATCGCGGAGTTTGGTGGCTACCTTGGGCGAGAAGTTGGCAGGATCTTTCCGCAGGACAGAGAGGCGGCGTGCGACCGTTGCACGGGAAGGGTGAGGTAAACCCCGCGCGGCACATTCGCGAATAATCGAAGGGTGAATCTCTGCAATTGTTGCGTTTTCTGTGGCCTTCCACCAGGTTCGGGCCGAGTCGGTGATGATTGCTTCGACCACGTCATCCAGGAGACCGGTGCCAGGCACCGGCCCCCGGCGGCGCTGAAGTACCGCGCGTATACTTCCGTGATGTCTGAAGGCTTTTACCATCCTCCAGACCGTGCGAACAGAAGTGCCCCACCGGCGTGCGAGGGCTTCTGCTTGGACGCCAGTCATGTCGTTGTTGTTGACCCCGAGCACCGACTTGAGGTCTGCGACGCGGGACAGCGCGCTTTGCCAGGCCTCCGAATCGACGTCGTCCGCCAAAGAGGCCGTTGTGGTCGCAGAGCTCTTGATCGCTCGGGTTTGTGGGGGCTTTGACACGAAGACAGAGTGCCCGCTCCGCGTCTCAAGGTAACTGTCAATTTCTGGCGGGAATGTGCAATTTTGTCTCAGGGATGTTGGCAGTACCGCAGCGCCGAGGGCGAGCGTCCAAGCAAATTCAATGGGTTATGGTAGTGACGAGCGCCGAGGCGGCCACTGACAAAAACAATGAGATTCGACAACCACGACTGCGCCGGCACGCTCTTCATGCCCATTTGAGTCGGTGCCAGCAATCCTCCGTAGTTCGTCGCTCATGAGCTTCGCGCCAAATCGCCACGCGATGAAGTGGGCGCTCAGCCGGGCGCTACAATTGGTTCACCGCTGCCGCGGCGTGAGAGCCAAGTTCCCACGCAGATCAGGAGGATCGATGCGACGACCACGAGCGTTGATACCGCATTGACCTCGGGTGTGGCCTGGCGGCGCAGGATGGACCACAGCATCATTGGCAGCGTGTTCTGGCGCCCCGTCAGTAGGTAAGTCACGGCGATTTCGTCGAAGGAGATGGAAAATGCAATCAGCATGGCGCCCAGAAGCGCCGGCATCACGCCGGGCAGTGTCACCCGAACCAGCACCTCCCACTCGTTAGCCCCGAGCGTGCGTGCCGCCTCCTCGGAACTCCTCCCCATGCGTCGCAGACGCGCCGCAACCTCGGTGATGGTCACGCACATTAACGCGGTCCCCTGACCGAGCATGATCGTATACAGTGAAAGCTTGAAGTGCAGTGCCATGTAAAAGAGCAGGAGCGCCACGCCCGTGATGACACCGGGCAGCACGATCGGCAGCATCACGACCCGCGCAAACCACGCCTTGCCGGGGAACTCGTAGCGGTCGAGTGCGATCGCCGCCGGCAGACCGAAAAGGCTGCTCAGGGCCACCACACCGAGCGCCACGTACACGCTGTTCCAGACCGACTGGAGCAGCCGGTCGTCGTCGAGCAGCATCGAGTACCAGCGCCACGTGAAACCCTTAAAAGGTAAACTCGTGAACTCGCTGTCGTTGAACGAGAACACCGCCATCACGATGAGCGGCGCGTAGAGAAACGCGAGCACCGCCCATCCGAGTGCCCATGCTTTGCGACGGCTGCCAAGTTCGCGCATCGGTGCGCCTAGAACCGGGCCTGGGAACGGTGTTCGAGGTAGTGCGCGACGGAGATCAACGCCGTCCCAACGCCGATCACGACAATGCCAATCGAAGCCGCCATTGGCCAGTCGAATGCGACGCCGAGCAGGTTGATGACGACGTTGCTGATCATGATCGCGTTCGGGCCGCCGAGAAGCGCCGGCGCGATGAAGTCACCGGTCGCGAGGGCGAACGTGATGATCCCCCCGGCCAGCACGCCGGGGAGACTGAGCGGGATGATGATCCGGGTCAGCGTCTCGAACGTCGTCGCTCCGAGGTTGCTGGCGGCCTCGACAATCGAGGTCGGGATCCGCTCGAGCTGCGCGTAGATCGACAGGATCGCGAACGGGGTGAAGATGTAGATGAGGGTCAGCACGACGCTGAACTGGTTGTACAGGAAAAGGGTCAGCGGCTCATGGATCAGGTGCAGCTTGAGGAGCAACGCGTTCAAGAGCCCGTTCGTGCCGAGGATTGTCTTCCAGGCATAGGCCTTGACAAGATAGGCGGCCCACCACGGCACGATCACAAGCAGATAGATGAGGAACTTGGCGCGCGGCGTACGCGTATGAAAGGCCAGGCAGAAGGCGACCGGATACCCGAGCACCGTCGCACCGAGTGCGGTCAGTGCACCGATGCGCGCGGACTTGAGAAGGACCGACAGGTATGGCTCGGTGCGAAAGACGCGGATCAGGTTCGCAGGCGAGAAGCCGGGCTTGAAGGTCATATACTCGGTCGAGCCGAGGCTGTAGTAAAAGAGCAGGCAGTACGGAATCACCATGAACACGGTGAACCACAGCAGCGGCGGTACCAGCCAGATCAGCAGCTGGCGCCGTTCCTGCCGCGGGGTTTGCGCGGCGGCGCTCACCGCGCGGCCCCCGACCGGCGCCCGATGACGCATACGTGGGAAGACTCGATGAGAACTTGCACGGGGTCGCCGACCGCGATCAGGCCGGCGCTGTTGGGATTGAGCGCTGTCAGGCGCAGTCCGCTCCCGGCGAGCTCGAGCTCGTAGCGCACCTTGTCCCCCAGGAAGAGGCGCTCGGCAACGCGCGCCGCGAGACCGCCTCCAGCCTGTGGGGAGGCGGAGTTCACACGCAGCTGTTCGGCGCGGATCATCACGGTCACGGCCTGGCTGGGTGAAAGTCCCGAAGGGCCATTGCCAAGCGAAAGCAGCGCTCCGCCGGGCAATTGCAGGACGAAGCCGCCATCGGCTGCCTGCACCGTACCTGTGAGTATATTCGCTGTCCCTATGAACCGCGCCACCGCCTCGCTCTCTGGTCGCGCGTAGATTTCCTCGGGCGTCGCCAGCTGCAAAAGCTCCCCGTCCTGAAGCACGGCGACGCGGTCAGAGAGGCCCATTGCCTCTTCCTGGTCGTGGGTCACGTAGATGAACGTCTTGCGGAGCTCGCGGTGCAGGCGCTTGAGCTCGATCTGCATGATCTTGCGCATGCTCGCATCGAGCGAACCGAGCGGCTCATCGAACAACACGACCGGCGGGTCCGTCACAAGCGCGCGGGCGAGCGCGACCCGTTGCCGCTGGCCGCCCGACAGCTGGTGTGGCAGCTTATCGGCGTGCCCTGACAGCTGCACGGTGTCCAGGTAGCGACCGACGCGTACCTTGATTTCTTCAGAGCTCACGCGAGGACGGTTGATGCGCAGGCGCAGCCCAAACGCGACGTTGTCCCAAACGGTGAGGTTGGGAAACAGGGCAAAGTCCTGGAACACCATGCGCATCTTGCGCCTCGCGGCGGGGACGTGGGTGATGTCCTCGCCCTGGAAGAGCACTTGACCGCCGGTCGGGTACTCGAGGCCGGCGATCATCCGCAGCGTCGTCGTCTTACCGCTGCCGCTTGCACCAAGCAAGGAGAGGAATTCGCCCTCGGTCACGCCGAGGGACAGGTTTTTCACGGCCACCGAGCCCGCGTAGTGCTTCTGCAGCCCTCTGGCTTCGATGATTGTGTTCATCCTACGTTCTCAGTTCGAGTATCCAGCCGAGGCTATTGGGCCTTGACCTGGTCCCAGATCTGCAGGTACTTCGCTCGGTTGCGCACGAGTTGCCACCAGTCCAGCGTCTTGATGACGTTGGGGTCGGTCATGCCGAGCGCCTCGTACTGCAGTCGATCCACCGGCGCCAACTCCGCCGGCATCTTGGCGTTCGAGTAGCCGAACCCAGTCACAGCGTGGGCCAGAGCCTGCGCTTTCGGCGTCGAGACCCAGCTGAGCCACGGGTAGACGCAAGGATTGCTTGCCGCGCCGCGTACGATCATCCAGCTGTCCGAATAAGCGCTGCGGCCTTCCTTGGGTGCGACATCGATAATGTGCCGGCCGGCCTTGCGCAGAGTGACCAGTGTCGGCTCCCAGGCGTTGCCGGCGAGCACCTCGCCCGTCTGCATCAATGTCCCCATCTCGCCGGTCGTCGCCCAGTACTTGCGAATGTTGGGTTTTAGCGCAATCAGCGTCGCCTTGACCTTTTGCAGCTGCTCGTCGCTCAGTTCGTAGGTGTTCTTGTAGCCGAGATAACGGGCAGCCATGTAGATCGCCTCGATGTCGTCCCAGATCGCCACCTTGCCCTTGAGCTTCGGCTGCCACAGGTACGCGAGGCTGTCGGGCTTGCCGAGGCCTGCGTCCGCATCGAGCAACAGCCGCACGATGCCCCAACCATAGGGAACACCGTAGATCGCGCCGCCCTTCACGAGCCAAGGCGGGGAGCTGAAGATCGGGAAGAAATCATTGGTTGCGGGCACGCGGCTGCGGTCGACCGATTCTACGGCGCCCGCATCGATCAATCGCATCGTCGTGTCGTTCGATGGAGTAATCAGGTCATAGACGCCGCCGCCGGCAATGATCTTGGCGACGAACTCGTCGTTCGAGCCAACATAGGTGGCCGTCACGCGGCACCCCGTGGCTTTCTCGAATGGTTTGACGAAGCTCGCGTCTGCGTAGCCTTCCCAGCTCAGGATGTTGAGTTCATTGCCGGCGATCGCGGACAGTGCGAACAGCATCGCAACCGCTGCCGCGGCGCGCACTACCAAATGTCTGATGTGCATGTGTCGTTCACCGATGGGGCGCTGTTAGAAGGACAATCCCGCTGCCTTCACATCCACCGCGACGCGATCGAGCGCGCGGCCGAGGCGTGCGACGATCTCGTCAGCGTCAGCCTTCGTGGCAAGCAGCGGCGGTGCGAGCGCGGCCAGAGTCCGGCCATGGCCGCCGCGCACCAGAAGTCGCTCCTCCAAGCAGGCCCGGCTGAGAAGACCACTGACCCGCTGTGTATCCGCGAATGGCCGGCGGGTGGCGGGCTCTGCGTCGAGCTCGAGTCCGATGAGCAACCCGCGGCCTCGGATTTCGCCCGCGAGCGGATGGCCGCCGAGCTGCGCCCGCATTCGCTCGATCAGGTAGGCGCCCACGGTTGCCGCGTTGCCGGGCAGGTTCTCTCGCTCCATGATATCGAGGTTTGCGTGTGCGACGGCGGCCCCGACCGGGTGCCCGGACCAGGTGAACCCGTGTGCGAACAGTGCGCTGCTGCTCTTGTCCGCGTACAACACGTCCGCGACCTTCGCGGAAAGCAGGCAGCCGGACATTGGAAAATACCCGCTGGTGAGGCCCTTTGCGATCGACATCAGATCCGGCTCAATCCCCAGTTCGGGGCTCGCGAACCAGCTGCCGGTCCTCCCAAAGCCGGTGATGACTTCGTCGGCGATCATCAGAATGTCGTAGTGTTTGAGGACCTTCTGCACCTCGCGGAAGTAGCCGGGCGGCGGCACCAGTACGCCGCCCGTACCGGTCACCGGCTCGGCGATGAAGGCCGCGACCGTATCCGGCCCCTCGCGCTCGATCAATTGCGTGAGAGCGTCAACCAGATATTGCGTGAACTGCTCGGGCCTCTCGATCCCGGCCGGCCTGCGGTGATAGTCGGTCGCGAGCGTGTGCAGAATTCCGGGAATCGGCAGATCGAAGGTCCGGTGCATCATCGGCAGGCCGCTGAGGCTGCCCGCAGCGACCGTCGACCCATGGTAGCTGCTCAGGCGGGCGATGATCTTCTTTTTTTCTGGCCGCCCCAGCAGGTTGTTGTAGCGACGGACGATCTTGATCTGCGTGTCGTTGGCCTCCGAGCCGCTCGAGGCGAAGACGACACGCGCGGTGCCCGGGGGGGCGAGCTTCACGAGGCGCTCGGAGAGCCGAATCATCGGCTCGTTGCTGAAATTGCCGAAGCTGTGAAAGTACGGCAGCTTTGTCATCTGCGCTGCCGCCGCGTTTGCGATCGCGGTTCGCCCGTAGCCGACATTCATGCACCACAGGCCACCGCCGGCGTCGAGGAACTCGCGTCCGCGCTGATCCGTGATGCGCATGCCACTGGCCTCAACCACGACGACCACCTCGTTGGTCGCCTGGGCGTTCAGCGTCGAGAAGCCGTGTAGCACGTCGGCGCGATCGAGCGCCTCCAGATCCAGAGCGGGCAGGTCAGATTGTCCGCTATTCATGTTGCGCGTCTCCTGGTATGCGCCCCGGCGCGGGCGGCGGGGTGGGCTGCGATCTTGGCGACATCGTCGAAGCGCCGGCGTCAGTGGCCGGAGGCGAGACCGCCATCGGTCGAGAGGATGGCGCCCGTCGTGTACGAGCTCGAGGGGGCCGCGAGGCAGAGCATCGCGCCCACGGTTTCCATCGGCGTGCCAATTCGCCCCAAAGGCACAACACCCGCGATGTACTTATAGAGCGCATCGTCGCCGGCCGCCGCATTGTCCCGCTGAATCATCGGCGTGTCGATCCAGCCCGGGCAGAGCGCGTTGACGCGGATGCCGTCTGCCGCGAGCGCGAGCGCCATCATGCGCGTCATCTGAACGACGGCGCCCTTGGTCGTCGCATAGACGACCGAGCCGGGCGGCCCGCCGATGAGTCCCAGGACGGAGCTCACATTGATGATGTTGCCGCGAGTCTCGCGCAGAGAAGGAACGCAGCGCTGCGCCGTGAAGAAGGTTGCCTTCAAGTTCAGGTCGATCATCCGCTGCCAATAGTCGGCCGTGACTTGATCGACCGCGCAGTCATCGCCACGCCCGGCGTTGTTGACAAGCACATCCAGCCCATGGAGGTCGACGAGTGCCTTGGATACGGTGCGCTCACGTGCGGACGTCACTGACAGGTCGCCGGGAGCTGCGACCAATCGCGGACCGCCGCCCATCTCGCGGATCGTGCATTCGACGGACTCCGTCGTGCGTCCGTTAATGGCAACGGTCGCTCCGGCCGCAAGAAAGGCCTCCGCCGCGACCCGACCGATTCCGAGAGTGCTGCCGGTGACGAACACGCGCCGGCCGGTGAAATCGAACAGGTTGCTCACGCGTTTACCGGTAATGCTCAGCGGGCTTGGGTGTTGCAACATAGGGTGCCTCCTTCTTCGCAGGCTGCGCGGCGGCGTTAACGCCTCCCCAGCTGCCGGCCGCGATGCAGCCGCCGTCATTGACGAGCAGCGCCCCGGTGCAATATCCGGCGAGGCTGGATGCGAGATAAAGGATGGACGAGGCACACTCGCGCACGGTCCCAAGTCGGCCGAGCGGTGTCGCGTTGCTGATGAACTCGTGGACCTGGCCGCCGGTGGCCTCATTCTCGGCCTGGATCATCGGCGTGTCGATGTAGCCCGGACAGACGGCGTTGACGCGCACGCCGTCGCGGGCGAGCTCGACCGCAAGACCTCGCGTCATGTTGACGAGTCCGCCCTTGGAGATCGCATACACGAAACTGTCCGTCGGGCCAGCGGTGAGTCCCGCGACCGAGGCCACCATCACGATGTTGCCTTTCGAGCGCCGCAGTTCCGGGAGCGCGAGCTGCGAGCAGAAGAACGCTGAGCGCAGATTGACGGCGATGACCTCATCCCAATGCTCCTCGGTGACGTCCATCAGATAGCTGAGTGGACAGATGCCGACGTTGTTGACGAGCACGTCGAGGCCGCCGAGCTGCGCGATCGCGCGACCGATCATGCTGCGACAGCCATCCACCGTACCGACATCGCCCGGTACCGCACGCGCCTGCGGCGTGGAAAGCTCGGCGACGACCTGTGCTACGGCCTCCGGCTTGCGGCCGTTGATCGCGACCGTGGCGCCCGCCTCGAGGAACATTTCGGCCGCGCCGCGGCCGATTCCCATGGTGCTCCCGGTGACGAGTACGCGCTTGCCCGAGAAATCCATCTCTGTCTCCGCCTGATCGGGATCGGATTTGACCCCGCCCCTAGTCTTGCACAGCTATTTCAACCCGGAAGGTCTGGCGCCGATGGCGTGCTCAAAATGGATAGAGCCAGAGGGTGTGCGGGGAGAACGCAACGCAAGGGGGGCCCAACGCCGCGACGTTATGCGTATCGCGGCTCCCGCGCGGTCAGGCGTCGAGCGAACGACCGGTCCGGGCCGGCGCCGTGGCGGCTGAGAGGCTGGTGCGTGCGGATAGAGCGCCGCCGTCGCGCCTGCGGTGGGTGTCGGACGGGCGCTCGCCGAATGCCGCACGGTAATATTGTGCAAAGCGCCCCATGTGGGAGAAGCCCCACCGGGCTGCGACGCTCTCGATCGAGGCGTTCACGCGGGTATCCGCGAGGTCCCGGAATGTCCGGTTGAGGCGGCTGGCCATCAGGTAGGACTTCGGCGAGGCCCCGAGGACGCTCGAGAACGCGTAGGAGAGTGTCCGCGGACAGACCCGGATGGCGGTGCAAATATCTACGATCGAGATCGGGTCTGCGAGGTGGGCCTTCATGAAGTCGATCGCCCGCCCGACAATGTAGGCCCGGGTCGAGGGTGCCGGCAGCCGGTCGCTGCTCCCTGAGGCGTTGGCGATCACCGTGACGATCGCATCGAGCATACGCTGCTCGAAGGCGGCTCGCAGTCGTTCGCTCTCGAGCAGCGCGGGCGACTGGGTGAGTTCCTGCAGGATCCCGCAGAGCGTGCGCTGGAAAGCGGTAATCGATGTCGGGTCGGACGTGTAACACACCGGGTTCGGCGTGCGAATCGCGTCCGCCAGTCCGGGGAGCGGCGCCAGGTACTCGCGCAGGAAATCCTCGTCGATCGCCGCGATGACCAAATTGATCCGGTCGCTGCCGTTGACTCGCTCGACGGCATCCCAGCGGTGCGTGACGAGCGCGCTGGTCCCAACCGGCCGGTTATCGTAAAACACCTCGCCGCAGCCCGGCAGGTAGGAGAAGAACACGCGCGAGCCCCGCCAGGGTGTTCCGCGATAGCTGAACGCATGATCGATGCATTCGTGGATCAGCTGGATTGGGCCGAGCCAGGCCGTGAACACACGACCGCTGAACCGGCCCGGGCGAACCCTCTCGTAGTAGTGCTCCCAGCGGCTGAGCGCGGCTGCGTGGCTCCACGCGTCATTGGCGATACACGCATCGATTCCGAATTGATATTTCGCCAGCCGAGCGTTCGCGATGTGCATCAGGGATTCTGTCCATCTTGTCCGACAATCTCACGTGCCACGTTGGTACTACCGCGATCCGATTATAGTATTCGCGGATCGGGCGGCGCCAGCCTTGATACGGCGAGTCCCGCGTCGGCCTGCCACAGGTGCTTGCCCGTTCCGGATACCGATGCCCTTGCCCGTTGCTAGCATGCCCGCGGGCCTGGAACGATGCCAGGGGGATCGGTGACTTGTCGGACGCGCATTGAGCGCTGCGGATCCACGGTCCCGGCGTGCTCTGACGGAGTGACGTATGAAGGATGACTTCCAGCTTATCAACGAAGTCTCGAGGCTTCGCCGCGATTGGGATACCCATCGGACACAACAATACATCCGCGAGCTACCGATCTGGACGGGGCGGATGGAGCTCACGCAGAAATTCGGGGGCCTCCAGAACCGCACTTACTTCGTCACCGACGGCGACGGCGAGCGTTATGTCGTCCGCTGCGGATTCGACCAGTATCGGACCCGCCAAACGAGCGTCGTGCACTGCACGCTGGGCGCGGCACGCCTCGGCATCGGCCCTCAGCTGCGCTATGCGGAACCTAACCTCACGATCACGGACTTCGTCACCGGTCCCCAGATGCAGCCGAGCCAACTGCGCGATCCCACGTTCATCACCGAAATCGTGAAGACCATCAAGATCATGCACGAGGGCTCGGAAGCCATCAGCGAGTCCATGAGCTACTGGTGGGCGTTCCATACCGTGCGTCGCTACCTCAAGACGATGGAGACCGGCGCCGCACCGACGCAGTGGAAGCCGTCAGAGTGGCTCGCCGAAGTGCCGTTCTTCCGCGAACTGACATACCGCCTGGAGCGGGCCATCCAACCGTTTTTGCCGTGCTTCACGCACAACGACCTCACCTACGTCAACATCATGTACAGCTCCCCTACCAAGGAGAAGGTCTGGCTCATCGACTGGGACGGCGGCGGCTTTGGCCATCCGATGTGGGACATCGCCGAGATGAGCCTGCTCACGGGGGTCGACGACGAATTCGACCGCTATGCACTCACGTGCTATTGGGGCAAGGTGAGCGAGGCGCGGATGAAAACGCTGATTCACGAACACCGCGCCTTCAAGATGATGGCTGGGCTGCGGTTGATCACCGAAGTCATGGTCACCGCGCACGACCCGTACTTCTACCTCACCCCCGAGGAGATGGGCGAGAGCATGGCCATCAGTTTCCCTGGCCAGCAACAGCATCTGAACGGTCTTGCGGACCTACTGCGCCCGGGGTTCACGGCGATGTGGAATGCCTACGGCCGTAACTACACCTGAGTGCGACAAGGCGGGATCGCGCGTGCGTGAGCGAGGGCCGGCCGATTCCGCGACGACCGCATGACAGATTATCGATCCGAGAGAGGTAATTAGGATGAGCCACAACTCGATCACGCCCCCGGGGCTCGAAATCGCCTCGCGCGTCGAGCGATTCGTCCGCGACATCATCATCCCGTTCGAACGTGATCCTCGCTGGACGAACCACGGGCCGAGTCTTGACCTTGTCGCTGAGATGCGGGCGCTCGCGCGCGAGGCAGGGGTTATGACCCCGCACATTCCTGGCGGAAAGCACCTGTCGCACTGCGACACCGCGGTCGTGCTGCGCGCGGCCGGCCTGTCGCCGCTCGGTCCCGTCGCCGTCAACGTCGCGGCACCAGACGAGGGCAACATGTTCTTACTCGGCAAGATCGGCTCGCCGCAGCAGCAGGCGCGCTTCCTGCAGCCACTGCTCGAGGGCCGGATGCGCTCGACGTTCATGATGACCGAGCCCGCCGCGGACAATGGCGCCGGTTCCGACCCATCGATGCTGATAACCCTGGCAGAGCCTGACGGGGACCACTGGATCGTCAACGGCCGCAAGTGCTTCAGCACCGGCCTCGAGGGCGCGAGCGTCGCGATCGTCATGGCCAAGACTGGCGAAGGCGCGACGATGTTCCTTGTCGACCTGCCTCACGCGTCGATCCGCATCGAGCGCGTGCCGCACACAATTGATTCGTCGATGCCCGGAGGCCATCCCACTTCGCGGATCGAGAATCTGCGCGTTCACTGCAGCTGTGTGCTCGGCGGCGTGGGAGAAGGCTTCAAGTATGCGCAGGTGCGGCTGTCGCCGGCGCGGCTGACGCACTGCATGCGCTGGCTCGGTGCCTGCACTCGCGCTCAGGAGATCGCATCGGAGTATGCGGTGAAGCGCCAAGCCTTTGGCCGGATGCTGATCGACCATGAGGGCGTGGGCTACATGCTCGCCGACAACCGGATCGAGCTGAAGCAATGCGAGCTGGTCATCGACTGGTGCGCGGGTGTTCTTGACTCGGGTTCGCAAGCCACGATGGAGTCCTCGATCGCAAAGGTCGCCGTGTCGGAGGCGCTGTTCCGGATCGCCGACCGCTGTGTTCAGGTCATGGGCGGAACGGGAGTGACGCGCGATACCGTCGTCGAGCAGGTCTTTCGCGAGGTGCGCGCGTTTAGAATCTACGATGGGCCGACTGAGGTGCACAAGTGGTCGCTCGCCAAGCACATCAAGCGCGAGACTCTGGCGCGGCTGCGCACATGACCCGGCCGCTCGAAGGAACCCGCGTGCTGGATCTTAGTCGTGTGCTGGCGGGTCCGCTCGTCACCCAGATGCTTGGTGACCTGGGCGCGGAGGTCATCAAGATCGAGAAACCCGGCGAGGGCGACGACTCGCGCACCTATGGACCGCCCTTCCTGGCCACTGCGGACGGCCGACGCACGCGCGAGTCCGGCTTTTACCTGTCCGCCAATCGCAACAAGCGCTCCGTGACGATCGACCTTGCGACCGAGGCAGGACAGGACCTCGCGCGGCGCATCGCGCGGCAATCCGACGTTGTCGTCGAGAACTTTCGCGTGGGCAGCCTCGCCAAGTTCGGTCTCGACTATGCCTCGCTGTCGGCGCTGAATCCCCGGCTGGTCTACCTGTCGATCACAGGATACGGTCAGACCGGCCCCATGGCCCAGCACCCCGGGTATGATGCCATCTTCCAAGCCTCCGGCGGCCACATGGCCGTAACCGGCGCCCCCGACAATCTCACCGGCGGCGGTCCCATGCGAAGCGGCCTGAGCATCGTCGATATCCTGACGAGCCTCTATGCGACGATCGCGGTTCTCGCCGCGCTCAACCATCGCGACCGAAGCCCAGACGGCAGAGGACAGTACATCGATGTCGCGCTGCTCGATTCGATGGTGGCGACCTTGAGCCACCGGGGAGTGCAGTACCTGATGTCCCGTAAGCCCTCCCCGCGCCGGGGCAACGTCGGCGCCGGCGGTTCGCCGTCGGGAGCATTCAAGTGCGCGGATGGACTGATCGTACTGACCGTCGGAAACGACCTGCAGTGGCAGCGGTTCTGCATCGCAATCGACAGAGCGGAGATGGCAAGCGATCCGCGCTTCATCACGGCCACCGGGCGCATCGAGAATCGCGAGGCACTGTCGCCGGTGCTCGAGGCGATGTTCGCAGCCAAGAGCAAGGCGCACTGGCTCGAGGTACTGCAAACCGCCGACATACCAAGCGGCCCGGTGAACGAGCTTCCCGAGGTATTCGCCGACCCGCAGGTCCGTGAGCGCGGCATGGTCGTCTCCGTCCCCCACCCGATCTCGGGCGTCCTTGACCTCATTGCCAGTCCGATCCGCTTTTCCGAGACGCCCATCGATCGTTACGAGGCCCCGCCGACGCTCGGCCAGCACACCGAGTCGGTTCTCCGGGACCTGCTGGGAGTCGGCGAGTCCGAGCTACGCGCTCTCAAGGAAGCCAACATCATTTGACGCACGCTGCCAAAGCGTTCCAGTACATCGGTGGCGGAACGCCACCCCTCATCGATCGTGGCAGCGACACGCAGCAGGTCATCCCACCCGTGGCGGATCGGTTCGAGGGACACGTCCTGCTGTAGCATGCCGCCAATGGCGGCAGGCACTTCGAACCGACGCGGTACGTGCAGATGCTGGTCCACGTGCCGCCGACGCTTGGGGTCCACGCGTGAGAGCCAGAGGTTGCGGTTAACGTCCAGGTTCATCAGGCCGCTGGAGGCTTCGAACCCTTCGCCCCAGGCTTTGGCCAGCGCCACCACCGCGATATCAACGGCCGTGACAAAAGCCGGACTCGAGGTCCGGCTTTTGGTTTCGCATGCCGCGATCGTGGTTACTTCAAGTCGAGTACCTGTCCCGTGAATGAACCCAGCACGCGCCGGATCTTGCCACGCTCGACGGCGCCCTGATTGGCGGCGGCAAGGGAGCCCACCACCTCCTTGGCTATCGCATCTCCCTTGGCGGTCGCACCGTCCAGCGCCGCCCAGTTCTTGTAATAGACCACGAGATAAATGTCCGGATCATTTTCGCCGCGGGGTTCGACCGTGATGACCTTGTAGCTGGTGATATAACCGGCCTTCTTCGCCGCTTCCTGCGTTGCCTTCCACGTCGTATCCAGAAACTTCAAGTACTCGTCGTATTTCCCGTAATCGGTCCGAATCGCCGATACGTTGACTACCGGTCCTTCGGTGAACGGATGATCGTCCGCGACTGCGGCGACGCTCGTCAACGCCAGGCCGAGGACGGCCGCGAAGGCGGCGATATAATTCTTGATCGTCATATTAATGGTCATAAATTTCCCTTGAGTGACTTCGAGTTGTTATGGAAGGCCGCGCGGAGCGACCACCGTCCAGACGCCCAAACACATCGATTGTAGCGGATGCTCCGTCCACTGCAACGAATGGACGATTTCCGCCGAGGGGCTGCTAGCTCAGCATCAATATCCATGGGCATCCGCAGGCTCGAACACAGGACGACGGGTATTGAGGCTGGGTCGTGCTCTCCGATCCTCGCGCGCTGCGGTGCCCGACGAGCAGACTAGCTCGCGTTCGGTGCTTAACAACTATTCGTTCTATTGCAATATAACCGCAACATGACGGCTCCGGGAACGAAGGATTGTTTGTCGCCAAAGACCTTGTTGTTCTCGTCCGACGGGACGTGACTGTAGTGCAAAGCGGCGATGATCGCGCCGTCGGGAAAGGGAAGCTTCCCTTCGCGGTACGCCTTGATGGCTACATCGTTGCCCAAAACGATGGCGAAACTGTGGAGGTTGTGTCGCAACATCGGGGGAAGGCACGCAGTTGCACCGATTGGCGCTTAGGTGCGAGGAAGTGTTAGAAAGTCCCGCATTGTTGCTTGTTTTCGAAGGGGAAGACCATGAGGGGAACAATTGTTTTCATCACTGCCTTCGCGTTGGTATTTTATTCAACTGGCGCGGCGTTCATCGAGGGTTTCGTTAACTACAGCAGTTGGCACCTCATAGGACCGGCAGAGTTTCCGGCGTTCCACAAGTTCATCACGCCACGCGTTCTTGCGCTGCTGGTCGTACCCGCAGCTCTCGGCACAGTGTTTTCGATTCTCATGCTTTGGCTTCGGCCGGCGCCGATACCAATATGGTCGGTATGGTTAGTGATTGCGCTTCAAATGGTGCTTTGGGTCTCTTCAGTAACGATTCAAATTCCGATTCAACTCAAGCTCCAGACTCGAGGTCTATCCATACCTTTAGTCGATCAGCTGATCGTGACGAACTGGTGGCTGCGACGTCTTCCTTACGGCATTACGGCAGCACTCTTCGTTTGGATGATGGTCACCGTGCTAGGCAAAGGGAAAGCCGCTTAGGCCGCTTAAGGGCGATCTCGGCGGCGAGTACCTTTCGTGGTAATCAACCGACCCAGAAGCGGACGCTCACGACGAGCAGCCCTCGGGTCGTGACGCGCCAATGGCCGACAACACCGGCCGCAAACGGAGCTGATCGGGGCCAATTCTGGCCATTCGGGTGATCCGCTCGCCTCGAACCAGACGAACAGGCCGAAAAGTAGACCATTGGCGCCCCCGCTGCGCCGTGCGCAAGCGCGCCGCCGTTCAGCCACGCTTGCCCGGTCATCAGTTCGCTTGAGCATCCGCACGATGTCATATA
>Ga0302324_100010285_pt1 | contig 19391 bp, 12 predicted proteins | sample Palsa_T0_1_FD_201949 | JGI IMG/M metagenome (GOLD analysis project Ga0302324, IMG submission 201949) | Peat permafrost microbial communities from Stordalen Mire near Abisko, Sweden - Palsa_T0_1 | ecosystem: Environmental > Terrestrial > Soil > Palsa > Peat permafrost | place: Sweden: Abisko...
CCGAGGGCTATCTTGTCTCCCTCCTGTAACGACTCGACGAGCTCGGGCACCGATACGCCGATGTGGGTCGCGCTGCTGTGAGGCGTGAGGTCGTGGGGGCTCAGGACCACCTCGCTCCCTGTCGCCAACAACACACCGCCTTCGGGGAAAGGAGTGGTACGGATCTTGGGCCCAGGTAGGTCCACCAGTATGCCGACATCGGGCGCAGCCTCACGGACTCGGCGCAGCCTTGCTACGGCCTCATCGATCGTCCCGTGCGCGAGGGGGAGGCGGGCGACATCCATCCCGGCGTCCTGCATGGCCGCCAGGGTTGCCAGTTCGTCGGACGCAGGTCCGATCGTGGCAACGACTCGAGTGCGACGTTTCTCGTCGCCGAGGCAATGACGGGTCGGGCCGGCTGTGCGTCCCGATTGGCCAGACGTGCCCTGAGCAGGGCCTGCGTCATCACTGGGCCGGGTGGTTGCAGCTTGTTCGGCGTTGGTCACCCCACCAGCATTGCCGATCCGGAGACCCAAGCACACGCATGGCCCGGTTGCCGCCCGTGATCAGCCGACTGGCAGCTCCGCGGCCAGGAAGCTGCCCAGCGCGGCGCGGGCCTCAGAGCCGAGTGATCCTCCTGACACGAGCCACTCCGGAAGCTGGTTGACAGCTCCCAACCACAGGCCGTCGAGCGTCATGCCCTCCAGCAGCAACGGTGGTTTCTGGGTCGTTGCCATGAGCGGTGCCGAACATGCTGCCGCGAACACGGGGACGTGGCCCCAAGGGGTCTCCTCCAACCATGAATGCAGAGCGTTACCACGGCGCAGGATCTCTCGGATAAGACCAGTGCGCCGCTCCCCGAGCCCAAAGATCGTCGAACGGGCGGGCCCGTCGACACCTTCCCTGCCGTCCCTGCCGTCCCTGCCGTCCCTGCCTTGCAAGGCCCTGCTCGGCTGGCTGGAGCCTCCACGTAAGGCCTGGCCAAGGTCGGAGGCAACGATCACCAGGCCCCTCGGCACTATCGCGACATGGTCCAGCGGTAACGCCTTGTCGGGCACCCTACGGCCGTGCATCACGACCGAGCCCGCCGGGCAGATCTCGTCAAGCAGGCGGCCGAAGCCGGGGCCGCGGTCAAATGCCGCCGTCGGGTGTTGCGAAGGGATCTCGCCGAGGGACGCGATCAGGTGACTGAGCCGTGCCCGTACGACGCCCTCCCGTCCAGGTATCGCGTCGGCGAGTGGCTCCAGGGCCCCGGGACCAATCTCCCCTAAAACCGAGGACAACGAGCGAACGTCGGTACCCCGAGTTATTTTTGTCACTCGCTTATTGCTGTCCACCGGCATTCCAGGGGGATCGGCACCCGGCGACTTGAGCCTGAGCAGGCGCCCCTAAAAGCCACCGATTTCGTCGCAGTTAAGCACAGGGTACCGAGGTTTCTTTAATTTCCACCACGTTGGGCGCGGTAGGCCTCGGCAACTGCAGGGTGGACGACCTCGTGGTCTCGCACATTGACCCCCTTGGCAAAACCGGGATCTTTCTCGCAGAACCCGTCCAGCCCAAGGTCGGCCAGCCGGTGCAAATAGGGAAGCGTCGCATTTGTGAGCGCCCGCGTCGAGGTGACGGGGACGGCACCCGGCATGTTGGTGACGCAGTAGTGCAAGACGTCGTCCACCATGTAGGTCGGGGCTTCGTGGGTGGTCGGGCGAGAGGTCTCGGTGCAGCCACCCTGGTCTATCGCGACGTCCACTATTACTGCGCGCCTCGGCATCTTCGACAGCATCGCCCTGGAAACGAGCCTGGGCGCGGCTGCCCCGTGCACCAGCACCGCACCTATCACGGCGTCGTTGACCGCAAGCTGCTCGAGGACGCTGTGAGCGTCCGACATCAAACAGCGCACCGACCCCTCGAAGCGTTCGTCCAGGTAACGGAGCCGATCATCGGAACGCTCGAGGATAGTGACGTCAGCCCCGAGCCCCTTGGCAACACGTGCGGCGTAGACACCCACAACCCCACCGCCCAGGACCAACGCCCTCGCCGGCGCCACTCCGGGAGCCCCGCCTGCCAGGATGCCCCTGCCGCCCATGGGCGACTGGAGGTAATGCGCCACGACCTGGCCGGCAAGCCGACCGGCGATCTCGCTCATGGGCGCCAGCAGTGGCAAGCGGCCTGAAGCATCCTCGACCGTCTCGTACGCCACTCCCGTCGCACCAGAAGCCACGAGAGCAGCGGTGAGCTCCGGGGCGGCCGCCAAGTGCAGGTAGGTAAAAATGACGAGCCCTTCGCGGAAGTAGCCGAGCTCGGGCCCGACGGGCTCCTTGACCTTGACCAGCAGGTCGACGTCTGCCCAGATCTTCTCGGCCCCGGCGACCAGGACGGCGCCCGCGCTGATGTAGGCGTCGTCAGCGAAGCCCGACCCCTCCCCCGCCCCTTCCTGCACCAGGACCTTGTGGCCCGCCACCACCAGCTCCTCGGTACCGGCTGGCGTTAGGGCCACCCGTCGCTCGTCCGACTTGGTCTCCGTCACTACTCCGATACGCACCTCAGACCACTCCCGGCGCTATCACCATCAACAGGTCACCTCCATCGACCGAAGCCACCTTAGGCACGGCAAGACGTTCGACCGTACCGGCGAGCGATGTCGTGATCGGCGCCTCCATCTTCATCGCCTCGATCGTCGCCACTGTCCGGCCGGCTTCGACCCGGTCACCAACAGCGACTGTGAGTGAAACGGCACCAGCAAAAGGCGCAGCAACATGAGCGGGATTATCGCTTTGCGCCCGTTCACCTCTCGGGCGCGTGTCCTTTACGGAACGGTCGCGCACCGTCACCACGCGTGGCTGACCATTTAGCCGGCAAAATACGGAACGAAAGCCGCTTTCGTCCGCTTCGCCGATCGCGTCAAGCGCCAGGTACAAAGACACACCCGTCTCGAGTGCCACCTCGACTTCGTCGCCGGGCGCGAGCCCGTTGAAAAACGCAGACGTCGGCAACACCGAAAGGTCGCCGTACTGGCGGACCGCCTCCTCGAAGTCGCGAGCCGGCCCGGGGAACAGCAGCGAGTCCAGGACTTGGCGCAACCTCTGTGGGCTGACCTCCGAGCTCACGAGCACCGCTTCTGTCTCGACGGGCAGGTCGACGGTGCGAGACGGCAGTTTTTTGCCCGCAAGTGCCTTCGTGCGGAAAGGCTCAGGCCATCCGGCAGGTGGCACCCCGAGCTCGCCGGACAAGAAACCTATTACGCTGTCAGGGAGATCGAAGCTCGCCGGGTCGCGCTCGAACTCATTTATGTCAGCGTTGGCGCCGCAAAGGTAGAGCGCCAAATCGCCGACAACCTTAGAGCTCGGCGTCACCTTTACGATATTGCCGAGAATGCGGTTCGACTCGGCATACAGATCCTCGACCATCTCGTAGCGCTCGCCAAGGCCGAGCGCGATCGCCTGCTGGCGCAGGTTGGATATCTGGCCGCCTGGCATCTCGTGGCGGTATACCCGCGTTGTCGGCGCCCCGTGGCCGATGTCAAAGGCACTGTAGAGGCCCCGTACTGCCTCCCAGTAGGGCTCGAAGGCTTCAATCGCGTCCAGGGAAAGGCCAGTTTCCCGCTCGGTGTTGTCGGTCGCGGCAACGATCGCCCCGATGGAGGGCTGGCTCGTCGTACCGGCCAAAGGTCCCATGGCACCGTCGATCGCGTCAACCCCTGCTTCAATTGCAGCCAGATAGGTCGCAAGTTGGCCGCCGGCGGTGTCGTGGGTATGCAAGTGGACAGGCAAGGCAAAATTCTCCCTGAGGCCGGCGACCAAAGCCCTCGCAGCGGGCGCCCTGAGCAGGCCCGCCATATCTTTTATACAAAGTACGTGCACACCCGCCGCGACGAGCTGTTCGGCTTTGCGCAGGTAATAGTCAAGGGTGTAGAGCTGCTCGGCAGGGCTGGCGAGGTTCCCGGTGTAACAGACCGCCCCTTCGGCAACCTTGCCAGTTCCCAGGACGGCTTTGATGGCCGGGACCATCTGGTCGACGTCATTGAGAGCGTCGAAGATCCGGAATATATCGACCCCCGTACGGGCCGCTTCCTTGACGAAGGCTACCGCGACCTCGTCGGGGTAGGGCGTGTAGCCGACCGTGTTCCGACCTCTTATCAGCATTTGCAAGCAGATGTTGGGGACGGCTTCGCTTAGCGCCGCCAGGCGCTCCCAGGGGTCCTCTTTCAAAAAGCGCAGGGAAACATCGAACGTTGCCCCGCCCCAGGCCTCCAGGGACAACAAACCCGGCAGCATGCGAGAAAAATACGGAGCACCGTGGAGCATGTCGGTCGTACGGAGCCTCGTAGCCAGCAAGGACTGGTGCGCATCACGCAATGTCGTATCTGTCACCGCAACGGGGACTTGGTCCCGCAGCCATTTGGCAAAACCTTCCGCGCCGAGCCGGCTGAGCACCTGGCGGCTGCCCGAGGACGCCCCGCCGTTGCTGCTCGCGCCGTGCGGCCCTTTGCGCGCCGCTACCGGGACAGGAGGGAGCTTTTCTCTCGGGTCCGGGGCGCCCGGGGTGGCACCCGGTGGGCGGTTGACAGTGACGTCCGCCAAATAATTGAGCAGGCGAGTACCCCGGTCCGCACCGCTGCGCCGGCTCAGAAGGCCTGGCCGGTCGTCGATGAACGAAGTGGTCAGGTTGCCCGCCATAAAGTCCGGCTCGTCCAGGAGGCCCTGCAAGAACGGGATATTGGTAGCTACCCCGCGGATCCTGAACTCCGCAACCGCCCGTCGCGCCCTGGCGACTGCCTCTCCGAACGTCCTGCCCCGGCAAGTGAGCTTTACAAGCAGCGAATCGAAGTGGGGGGATACGTCTGCCCCTACGTACGCGCAGCCGTCCAAGCGGACCCCGTGGCCGCCCGGGGAACGGTAGGCGGTGATCTGCCCGGTGTCGGGCCGGAACCCGTGTGCGGGGTCCTCCGTAGTGATCCGGCACTGAAGAGCCGTGCCGTTCACGAAGATCGAGCTCTGGGATATCCCGAGGTCGGCGAGCGTGGCACCATCCGCGACCCGCAACTGCGATTGCACGAGGTCGATCGAGGTGACCTCCTCAGTCACCGTGTGCTCGACCTGTACCCGGGGGTTCATTTCGATGAACACATAACGGCCATCGGGGCCCACCAGGAACTCGACGGTGCCGGCATTGAGGTAACCGACAGCTCGCGCAAAGCTGACGGCGTCGGCCAACAACTTGGCCCGGATCTCTCCGTCCAGGTTGGGTGCGGGCGCTATCTCTACGACCTTCTGGTGGCGGCGCTGGACCGAGCAGTCCCGTTCGTACAGATGGACGACATTGCCCGCACCGTCGGCCAACACCTGGACCTCGACGTGGCGGGCGCGCTCAACCGCCTCCTCCAAGAACACGGTCGGGTCGCCGAACGCCGTCTCGGCCTCACGGACGGCCGCTTCGGCCGCGGCCCTGAGGTCCTCCGCCCGCTCCACCCGCCGGAGCCCCCGGCCACCCCCGCCGGCAGCCGCCTTTACGAACAGCGGGAACCCGATCTGATCGGCGGCTCCTACAAGTTCTTCGACACCGGACCACGGCCCGGCGCTGCGGAGCACGGGGATGCCGGCGGCCGCTGCCTCCTCCTTGGCTCTCACCTTGTTGCCCGCTAGCGCGAGGACATCGGCCGGGGGGCCGACAAAGGTGATACCCGCCTCGTGGCAGGCTCTGGCCAGTTCGGGGTTCTCAGAGAGGAAGCCGTAACCGGGGTAAATGGCGTCCGCGCCTGAGCTCTGCGCGACATCGATCAGCCCTGGGATGTCCAGGTACGCCCGTAACGGGTGCCCGCGCTCGCCTATCTCGTAGCTCTCGTCGGCTTTCTGGCGATGCAGCGAGTAACGGTCCTCGTAGGGGAAGACGGCGACCGAGATATACCCGAGCTCGTTGATGGCCCGGAAAGCCCTGATGGCGATCTCGCCTCGGTTCGCAACCAGCACCTTGCGCACAGCCGTTGAGCGTAGCGTGCGGGATGGATTGGCCCGTCCGACGTGCCTGGCCGGCGCCCCTCGGGCCCCCATCGCCCTCGTGACCCTCGTGGCCTCGTGGCCTCGTGACCCTCGTGGCCTCGTGACCCTCGTGGCCTCGTGACCCTCGTGGCCTCGTGGCCCTCGTGGCCCTCGTGGCCCTCGTGGCCCGAACCTCGGTCGGCCACACCTCGGTCTGGGCACACTTCAGCCTCCGTGCCCGCCCTGGCCGCACATCCTCGTGGTCTGCCTTTCTCGGCATTGCACGAGCCCAAACCCGGCCCGATCTCGGCGTGGCTTCCCCATCTCGGCCGTGTTGCCGTTCCTCGGAGCGCTACGAGCCCAAACTTCCATTCGGCTACACCAGGCAAGCCGGACCACACCCAGAAATGCCCGGGACTCCGAGATGTAAAGATATGAAACAGGACGAAACACTATGAGATATGATCCGAGAGTGCAGGCGTTCGTGACCCGTGAACTCGGTCGCCGCTTTCGTGACCAATTCGGAGTGATCAATCGGTCACAGCTGTACGCCATCGGAGTGAGCAACCACGTCCTGAGAAATCGACTCACCACAGGAGAGTGGGAGCAGCTCAGTCCCAATACGTTTCGGCTGGCGAGCTCGAGCCCATGTCCCGAGCAGCACCTCATCGCTGCACTGTTAGCGGTAGGTCCCGCGGCGGTGGCGTCCCACCAGTCGGCAGCGTGGTTGTGGCGGATGACCGATCCTCCCGGCCGGCACGCCATCATCGTCCCTCGAGTGGTCTCGAAGCGTCCAACGGGCTGTGACGTCCACCGGCCAACCGAATTCCCCGCCCAAATCGTTACCGTCCGAAACATCCCGTGTACCGCTCCACTGCGGACAGTCATTGATGTCGCCGCCGTCATGCCACCACCGGTCGTCGAAGAGGCTGTGGACAGGGCGCTTGCAAGCAAACTTGTGACATTGGAGGCGATCGACGCTGAGCTAGCGAGGTCGGCGCGGAAAGGGCGACCTGGTCTGACGGCGCTCAGGAGAACTTTGCGTTGGCGTACGTTGCCCGGCTCTAGTCAGCCAAGCGTCCTCGAAAGCCGGGTGATGAGACTGCTCAGGCAGGCGGCGATAAAGCCGCTCGCCGCGGAGGTCAAGGCAGGCCCCGACCTGCGCTACCGGGTCGACATCCTGATCGCTCCCGGGCTCGCTCTCGAGGTAGACGGCTACATGTACCACAACAGTCCGGGACAGATGGCTGAGGACGCAAGACGTCGCAACCGCTTGCAACTAAGCGGGGTGCAAACACTCGTTTACACCTGGAGAGACGTCGTTTATGACGGTCATCGCGTGGTCGCAGAGGTCCGCAACGCATTGGACCGCTTGCCACGTGGTAGCTAGCAATTCCTCAGGCGGCGACTACTTGGCGGAGGCCCTCGACAACCCACTCGACGCTCTGCTTTGTGGCTAGCCCGGGGTCGCTTCGACAGTCGGGTTGAGCGACGCGCCGGCCTTCCTTGGCAACGGCCTCCCAACTGCCGTAGAGCTCCGACTCCAGCCTGACCAGCCCCCCACCCAAATCCACCGCGCGGCGCCACGAACTCAGCAACGGCCATCCAACTTCGGACAGGACGGCTTTCTCAACCGCCTGCTGAGCTGGCGAACCGAGGGAGGCGCAGCCCCTGTACCGGGAGAGCACCGAGCCCAACAACCCTTCGGCATCGACAACCTGAGACAGCAGCGCCCCGTCGGCCCACGCCCACAGGCTCGCTGAGGGCAGGGCAATAGCAGTCGGGGCGAAACGGTGACCTCCGGTATGGCTCGTCCGCCACACCCGCACACCAGGTCGACGAAGCGTGGGGGCGCCCCCCAAGGTGCCCAGGAGTTCCATCCCGCGAGCCCCGCAGCACGTATCCCGCCGCCCGTGAGTGCAAACGAGCACATCAGCAGCGGCGGCGGCACTGCCGACCTCGCCTTCAGGCGCAACGGTCGCCTGTTCCACCACAGCTCGAGCAACGTCGACGAGCAAACCCGGCTCCGCCAGTCGCTCGGAGCGGACCATTGGGCCCGCCCACCCCGGCCGCGTCGACCGGTAGCAGATCACCCTGCGCAGCGCCCCGCCCCCAGAGCGCGCCCCGTCCGCATCGCTCACCTCGCCCGAATCGCGCACCCCGCCCGCATCCGCGGCCCCCGCCTGAGCCACTGCCTGAAGGCGAAGGCGCGCCCCGTTGGCCACCTTCGATACCTCGGCCAACTCGGGTATCTCAGACACGTCAGCCGGCCACGGCAAAGGTTGCTCGACTAGGAGAAAGCCGTCGTAGTAGCCCGCGCTGCCGATGGGGTCGAGGCTTTGGCTTTTGGCCCAATCGGTGCAGGGAGGGGGCCAGGAAATCTGCGACGAGCCGCCCAATGTCTCGTTGTTAGGCCCACCGCCTTTGTCAGGCGAGCGGCTGTTATCAGTGGTACGGCTGTCGTCCGGCATAAGAGACGAGACTAGGACCAGCCAGGTCTGAGGCGAGATGAGCCACAAAGCGTGGCCCCCGGTCTTACCGCACAGCGCCCGGTCTTACCGCACAGCGCGTCCGGCTCCGACAGCACGGGCTTGGCCTCAGGGCACAGCGAACCCGTAGATGGGCATCCCATTTGCGAAATAGGACTGCGCAGGTAAGTAGGGGCCGTTCACGAGCACCGATGTCCAGCCATCAGGGCCAGGACCGGCGTCACCTTCGACGGTATCGATCTCACCGTCGGGCCATACCTGTGCAACAACGCCCATGTGGGGGGAGGTGTTGCCATTCTGCGGCCCGGTCCCGTAGAGGACCAGGTCACCAGGGGCAGGCTTGGCGGTAGCAGGGAGCACCCTCGTGTGGCGCTTGGCCCAGTCATAAATACTCCCGACGAACGGGTAGCGCGGGATGGCTATGCCCGCACTCTCCCAAACCCAGGTAGCGAAGAGCGCACACCATTCCTCACACGGACCGTAAGGGTTGCAGTAGTTCTCGCCGCCCCGGCTCGGGCCCAGCTGGCCCACAGCGATCTTGACGATGTCCCCATGCGCCCCACCACTTGGGTGATCGAGGCTGACTGGGAACGCCTCCGAATCGAGCAGCCAGTAACCAGGGCCCGCCGGATCGTCAACTATCGCTGAAATGGGTGGCCGTGGCACGGCCAAATTGTTCCCGCCGAAACTGTGTGCGTCACCGAAGGCGTCTACTTCCCCGTTGCCGCAGACGAGCCAGTAGCCCAGGCCGTCGGCGGTGACTGCGATCCCCGCCACCGGAGGATGACCGCGCATCCCTCCCAGGCGTGGGGCGTCCCCGTATGGGATCACCTCTCCCCCACCCTGGACTACCCAGTACCCGCCGCCGTCGTGAGAAGACGCGATCGCGACGACCGGTAGGTTGTGCAGATTTGTCGCACCGAGCGAGCCGTAGTACTTCGCGTCGCCGAACGCGTAAACCTCTCCGTGGCTCCCCACGAGCCAGTAACCCTCCCCGTTGGGGGTTGCTGCAAAGCCGACGATGGGTTCGGGGACGTGAGCGGGACCGCCGTAATAGCGGGCGTCCCCAAAGGTAAAAACGCCGCCATCCGCCCCCACGAGCCAGTAACCACCCCCGTCCGCAGTTGCGGCCATTGCCACAATCGGAGCGTAGAGATCGAGGGCGCCGGCACTCCCGAAGTACCTCGCGTCGCCGTAGCTCAACACCCCGCCGTCCGCCCCGACGAGCCAGTAGCCATCTCCGTCGGGGGTGGCGGCCATGGCGACTATCGGGGCGGCAAGGTGCTTCTGTGTAGGGCTACCGAAGAACTGAGCCGCTCCATAACCCAGTACGCCGCCATCTTTGAATATCCCCGTCGCCGCCCCGTCATGCTCGCCTGGTCGCACCGCCGCTCCGGGCTGTCCCGTCGGGCCCTGTGCCTGTGCCGTTACGGGTTGCGCAAACATCAGAAGCATCGAGGCCGTCGCAACGAGGCTCAAGGAAGTAAATCTCGCCACGCGGCCCGCCCCACTGGCCCGCATGCCACCCTGTTTACCACGGGTGGTCGGCCGCCTGAGGGACCCGGCGACCGGCAACCGCACGGCGAAGCAGGGCGAAGACCCGGCAAGGATCAGCCCAAAGCACGGCCGAGGCACCGCCAACGCAGGGCGCCGCCCCGCAAAGGACCAGCAGGGCGCCGCGGAGCTCCGCCGATCTGGGTAGCGTTGCCTGCCGTGCCCCAGGACAGCTCGTCGAAAGCCAGCCGATGATCGAGCACGAGGTCAGAACCCACAAGAGCGCCGAAGCGCTACCGCGCGAGGAGCAATTGGCCTGGAAGCTTGCCACGGTGGCAACCGACCACGTGCCGGTGGAGGCCGAGGTTGCCGAAATGGTGGTCAACCGGCTCATCGACGATGCCGGCGTCGCTGCCGCCGCCCTCAGACGTCGCCCGGTCGCCAACGCCCGCGCCCAGGCCCTCCGCCACGCTCTCCCCGGCGGCGGGGACGCTGCAGTCAGGGCGATCGGGGCGGTCCGGCCGGGGGGAGCGACGGTCTTCGGCTGCCCGTCGGGGATGCATGTCCAGCCAGAATGGGCTGCCTGGGCCAACTGCGTCGCCGTTCGGGAGCTCGATTTCCACGACACGTTCCTGGCCGCTGAGTACTCCCACCCGGGCGACAACATCCCACCTTTGCTCGCCGTCGCCCAGCACACCGGGTGCAACGGCCACGACCTTGTGAGGGCAATAGCGACCGCCTACGAGGTCCAGGTAGACCTCTGCAGAGGGATCTCCTTGCACGCTCATCGGATCGATCACGTCGCCCACCTTGGGCCATCGGTAGCAGCGGGGACAGGGACGCTCCTTGGGCTACCGACCGAAGTCGTCTACCAGGCAACTGGCCAGGCCCTCCACACGACCACGGCGACCCGCCAGTCCCGCAAGGGTGCGATCTCTACATGGAAGGCATACGCGCCCGCCTTTGCCGGAAAGGTCGCTATTGAGGCTGTCGACCGAGCAATGCGCGGGGAGACCTCGCCGGCGCCTATTTACGAAGGTGAAGATGGCGTCATAGCCTGGCTCCTGGAAGGCCCTGACGCCACCTACGTGGTGCCTCTTCCTGCGCCGGGCGAACCCAAGCGGGCGATCCTGCGCACCTACACAAAGGAGTACTCGGCGGAGTACCAGGCCCAAGCCTTCATAGACCTTGCGAAGCGAATGCGCGAGGACGGGCGCCTGACCGACCTGGCCGACGTGAGCTCGGTCCGCATCTATACGAGCCACCACACCCATAACGTCATCGGGTCCGGCTCCGGCGACCCGGAGAAATTCGACCCTGACGCTTCCCGTGAGACGCTCGACCACTCTCTGCCTTACATTTTCGCGGTGGCGCTACAGGACGGGACCTGGCACCACGAGATGTCGTACTCCCCCGAACGGGCACACAGGCCCAGCACGGTCGCCCTCTGGCACAAGATCAGCACCGAGGAGGACCCTGTTTGGACCAAGCGCTACCTGTCCGGAGAGGCCTTCGGGGGGCGAGCGGTTGTCCAACTGGCCGACGGCAGCACCGTCGAAGCAGAGATCGTGGTCGCTGACGCTCACCCCCTCGGGGCAAGGCCGTTCGGACGTGCTCAGTACGTGGAGAAGTTCCGCCGCCTGGCCCACGGGACCATACCCGAGGCCGAGCAGGACCGGTTCCTGGCGCTGGCTGAGCGACTGCTTGAGTTAGGCCCAGGGCAGGTCCGCCTGCTGAGCCTGATCGCGCCCGGACTGGAAACTGACACCCCCAAGGGGGGCCTGTTCTGATGTTCCACACCAAAACCCCAGCGAGCGAGCGCCGCCAAGCGCTCCACGAAGGGCTCTCCTCCGGGCGGTTGATGAGGTTCCCGGGCGCCTTCAACCCGCTCTCGGCGCTGCTCATCGAACGGCTCGGGTTCGAAGGGGTGTACGTGTCGGGCGCCGCGCTCTCAGCATCGCTGGCTCTCCCTGACATCGGCCTCACAACGCTTTCCGAAGTGGCCGCCCGGAGCCACGAGATCGCCCGCACTACCGCTTTGCCGACGCTGGTGGACGCCGATACCGGCTTCGGCGAGCCTCTCAACACGGCCCGTACGGTGAACGTGCTGGAGGACCTCGGGCTGTCCGGTTGCCACATCGAGGACCAGGTCAACCCAAAGCGCTGCGGCCACCTTGACGGCAAGGAAATAGTGACCGCCGCGGAGATGCGCCGGCGCATCAAGGCAGCCGTAGGGGCGCGCCGCGACCCGGGCTTCGCCATCTGTGCACGGACTGACGCACGGGCGGTAGAAGGGCTATCTGGGGCGATCGAGCGGGCCAAGTCGTACCTGGACGAAGGCGCTGACATCGTTTTCCCCGATGCGCTGGAAGGCGCCAGCGAGCTGGAGAAGTTCAAAAAGGCCGTCGACGCCCCTGTCCTTGCCAACATGACCGAGTTCGGGAAGACTGAGCTGCTCGACGCCGGCACGCTCGCCTCCATCGGCGTGAACATCGTCATCTACCCGGTTACGCTGTTACGTCTGGCCATGGGTGCAGCAGAGCGCGGGTTACGGGCGCTCGCGTCCGAGGGTACCCAAAAGGGGTTATTGGAACAGATGCAAACTCGGGCTCAATTGTACGAACTTTTAGGGTACGACGACTACACCGCGTTCGATACGTCGCTAGGAGAGATATGAGCACAGGAGCGAACGAGGTCAAGCGTGGCCTCGCTGGCGTAATAGCCGACACGACCGCAGTCTCGGTCATAGATGAGGGGACCGGGACACTCCTGTACCGCGGCTACCCCGTGCCAGACCTGGCCACCTCTTGCAGCTTCGAAGAAGTCGCTTATCTCATCTGGCACGGAGAACTACCAAACACGACGCAGCTCCAGGCTTTCACAGCCGCAGAGCGCTCGCACCGCGGAATAGATAGTGATCTCCTGGAGCTTCTGGCAGGGCTCCCCACGACATGTCACCCGATGGACGTGCTACGGACCGCCGTGAGCTACCTCGGCGCCTGCGACCCCACCGAGAACGATTCGTCTCCAGATGCCGAGCTCGAAAAATCGTTGGACCTATGGGCAAAGTTGCCCACAGTGGTCGCGGTCGACCAGCGGCGCCGTCACAACCTACCCCCCATCCCACCCGACCCGGGCCTGTCGTTTTCCGAGAACTTCTTCCACATGTGCTCGGGGACGGTCCCCGACGAGGAAGTGGTCCGCGGCTTCGAGATCTCTCTTATCCTGTACGCCGAGCACGGTTTCAATGCGTCGACGTTCACAGCCCGTGTGATCACCTCGACCCTGGCCGACCTGTATTCAGCCATCACGGGTGCGGTCGGCGCGCTCAAAGGGCCCTTGCACGGAGGGGCCAACGAGGCGGTGATGGGCCTCTTCGGTGAGGTCAAGAACCCGGCCGAGGTGGACAATTGGCTTTCGAGCACGCTCGGTTCGGGGCAAAAGGTCATGGGATTCGGGCACCGCGTCTACAAGCAAGGTGACAGCCGTGTCCCAACAATGCGAGTTGCCCTGGAGCGTTTGGCGGACCGGACCGACGAGGGCCGCCAGCTGATGGCTGTGTACGCTCATCTCGAGCGGTCCATGAAGGACACTAAGGGCCTCTACCCGAACCTTGATTACGCGACGGGACCGGCCTATTATCTCATGGGCTTCGACATACCTACCTTCACTCCCGTTTTCGTAATGAGCCGGGTGACGGGCTGGACGGCGCACGTGATTGAGCAGCGAGCCCAAAACGCACTGATAAGGCCGCTGTCGTCCTATGTTGGCCAGGCTCTGCGTGCCTTACCGGAGACTCGGTAAAGGCCTTGAACACTGAGTCGCAGGCTCCGATAACGGGAGAGCTGCCCCCAGCTCCAGTAGCAGGCGAAGTCTCCTCAGTCTCCATAACGGGAGATGTCGGCGACGAGGCGAGCCCTTCGGCAGCGCTGAGCACGCGAAGTTCACACCGCCCTGCGCACTTCGCCGCGCTACCTCCTCAACGCGGCCGGGCTAGCCGTCGTGAGCTGCTGGTCGTCGTCGCCCTCTCGTTCGCCCTGGCAGTCGCCTTGTGGCACAACGCATGGGCCAACCCGCTCGGATCGCAACTGGGGGGGGTCGGGGACGCCGATGAGTACGCGTGGTTCCTCGCCTGGATGCCGTACGCGCTCGGCCACGGTTTGGACCCGCTCATCAGCCATTACGTCAACTTCCCGAACGGCGTCAATTTGATGTGGAACACCTCGGTTGTCCTCCCAAGCTTTGTCATGTCACCGGTCACGGTCATTTTCGGAGCGGCGTTCTCCTACAACATCTTGATGACCGCCGCACCCGCGCTGAGCGCGACGTTTGCGTACATGGCATTCCGGCGCTGGGCGGCGCCCCTGCCTTCGCTCGCAGGCGCGCTCATTTTTGGTTTTTCGCCCTACGTGGTCTCGCAATCCTTCGGCCACCTCGCCCAGACCCTTATTTTGAGCGCCCCCCTAATGCTGATCGTGCTCGACCGTCTGCTTGTGCTCCAGGCGAAAACACCATGGAAGGACGGCCTTCTTCTCGGGGTGCTGGCCTGGGCTCAGCTGCTCACAGGTGAGGAGGTCCTGGCCATGGAGGCGGTCACAGCCGCCATCGCGGTCGTCGTGCTTTGCGCTCTGAACTGGTCGGCTGTCCTTAGACACGTGCGCTACGCAGGGAGAGGCCTCGTCACGGCGGCCGGCTCGTTCGTCGTGCTCTCGGCACCATTCCTCGCTGCCCAGTACCTCGGCCCGGATAGGGTCCAAAATGCCCACCCGTACGACGTCTATGTGAGCGACCTTTTCAATTTCTTCGTCCCGACCGACGTCACCAGGCTGGCCCCCGCATCGGCACTGGCGGTCAGTTCCCATTTCACAGGCAACGGGTCTGAGCAGAGTGCCTACATAGGCGTCCCACTGCTCGTTTTCATCGCCATGACCATCTTTTTCGCCCGACGTCGCGGGGTTACGTGGACCGCACTTGCCATCGGCGTCGGGGCGGGGGTGCTGTCGATGGGCCCGACCCTGCACGTGGTAGGCGACATCACATCGTTCCGGCTCCCGGGAGACATCGTTCATCATCTGCCGGTGTTGCAAAACCTGCTGCCCGACCGCTTCGCCGGGCCGATGTTCCTCGGAGTTGGGCTCCTGGTGGCCGTCGGGTTGGATGAGCTGGCACGGTTGGCAGTGCCATACAGAGTTGTCGGCTGGGCCCTCGCCGGGCTCGGTTTGGCATCATTGTTCCCCGCCACCGGTTTCCCCGCCGCCGGGAGCCCGCTCTACACCGCCTTCGACACCGGCCTTGCTTGCCCAAGCTCCACGCCCGGCTCGGGGCACCCGCCGGTGGCACTGCTCCTTCCAGCAGTGAACGAGTTGAACCTGCGCTGGCAGCCGGAGGCAAAATTCTGCTTCGTGATGCCGAGCGACACGGGCATGACCGGGACCAACCAGGGCGACGTCGGAGCGCTCGGCCTGATGCTCGGCCTGGCTCAACCTGGTGCGCTCCTGCCGCCACTCACGCCTCAAACCCGGGCCGAGGCGGCCAACGAGATCACGGCGCTCGACATCAAAGAGATCGTCGTCGGCCCGGAGTCCCCCCAGGTGCCGACCTGGTCGCCGGACGGCCAAGCCCAGCTGGTTGTCTGGCTCGAATGGCTCCTCGGGCAAGCTCCGCTCCAGAGCCACGACAACTACATCACTTACATCTGGAAGGACCTGCCCCCTGCCAGTGACATCGCCTCGGGCAAGGTGGGCACAGTGCCGGGGGAGGCATAGTGCCCGAAAGTTTTCTGTCCTCCCGATGAGATAGTGCTCGCGCCTCCCGCTGAGATAGCGCCCGCCCCCGGCGCCGTGGCGCCGCCCCTACGAGGCCATGCCAGTCGGCTTGAACTCGTGGCGGTGCTCGTCCTGTCGCTCGCGCTCGCAATGCTGATGTGGCACGTTGCTTGGGAGCACCCGTTAACCACCCAGGTGGGCAGCCCGGGGGATTCGGACGAGTATTCGTGGTTCCTCGCCTGGATCCCGTACTCGATAGGTCACGGGCTGGACCCACTCATCAGCCATTACGTCAACTTCCCCAACGGGGTCAACCTGATGTGGAACACATCTGTGATCCTGCCGAGCGTCGTGATGTCGCCGGTAACGCTGATCTTCGACGCGGCGTTCTCCTACAACATCTTGATCACCGCCGCCCCTGCGCTCGGCGCGACATTTGCCTACGTAGCGCTCCGGCGCTGGGCTTCCCCGCTGCCCTCGCTCGCAGGGGGGCTCATTTTTGGCTTTAACCCTTACATGGTCTCGCAATCGGTCGGCCATCTTGCCCAGACGCTCATGATGAGCGCCCCACTCATGCTCATTCTGCTTGACCGGCTGCTCGTGGTGCAGGCAAAGACACCGTGGCGTGACGGCTTGCTCCTTGGGCTGCTCGCCTGGGCGCAGCTGCTGACTGCGGAGGAAACCCTCGCCCTGGAAGTGGTCACGGCCGCGTTCGCCGTGCTGGTCCTTTGCCTCCTCAACAGAGCCGCCGTTGCCGCGCACCTGCGGTACGCCGCGAGGGGCATCGGCGGTGCGGCCGCATTGTTCGTCCCACTCTCGGCACCGTTCCTTGCCGTCCAGTACCTCGGCCCCTACAGGGTCCAGGACGTTCACCCGGCCAATGAATATGTGAGCGATCTTTTCAACTTTTTCGTCCCGACCAACATCACCAAGTTCGCCCCACATTCCGCTCTAGTAGTGGCCTCCCGTTTCACAGGCAACGGCTCGGAACAGGGTGCCTATATCGGGCTGCCATTACTCCTGTTCATCGCGTTGACGCTTTGGTTCGCCCGCCGGCGCTGCGTGACCTGGGTAACGCTCGCGATAGGGGTTGGCGCAGGTCTCCTTTCTCTAGGCCCGACCCTGCATGTCCTCGGCCACGTCAGCCCGCTCCCTATGCCCGATGACATCCTCAAGCATTTCCCGACCCTTCATAACCTTTTGCCTGACCGATTCGCCAGCACGATGTGGCTCGGGGTTGCGCTCCTGGTCGCCATCGGCCTCGACGAGCTGAAACGCCTTGCAGTGCCTTACAAGATGGTCGGGTGGGCTCTGGGCGCCCTCGGCTTGGTGGCTCTGTTCCCGATCACGAATTACCCCGCAGGCGCGAGCCCACTTTATAGCGCCTACTACAGCGGACTTGCCTGCCCGAAGACGTCCGGCACGGGCGCGGGTCACCCGCCGGTGGCACTACTGCTGCCCCCGGTGAACGAGTTGAACCTGCGCTGGCAGCCGGAGTCCAAATTTTGTTTCGTAATGCCGACTGATACCGGCATGACGGGGACCAACCAGGGCGACAGAGGCGCGCTACGCCTGATGCTGAGCCTCGACAACCCGGGGACGACATTGCCGCCGTTGACAGCGCAGACCAGGGCGGAAGCGGCCGGCGACATCGCCACACTTCAAATCAAAGAGATCGTCATCGACCCCGAGTTCCCCGAGAGCCCGGACTGGAGCCCGCAACGCCAAGCCAAGCTAGTGGCCTGGGTCGAATGGCTGGTCGGCCAGGCACCGCTGCAGAGCGACGACCCCTTCATCAGTTACATCTGGAAGGATCTCCCACCGACGATCGACATCGCATCGGGCCATGTGGGCACGGTGGCAGGGGCCTACTAAAGCCTCACGCGGTGCGCTTCGCGGTTCGGGGAGAGATCTCCACGCGGTTCCTGCCCCGCTTCTTGGCGAGGTAGAGCGCGCGGTCGGCGGCGGCGAGGACGGACTGCCAGCTATCGGGCGGCCCGCATGCCACGCCGATACTGATCGTCACCTCGAGGAGGGTCTCCAACCCCTCCCAGGGGTAGGAGCTCACCTTGAGACGGATCCGCTCTGCGAAGTCTCTTGCCGCGTCCAGCTCGACGGAAGGTAGGGCGAAGACGAACTCCTCACCGCCGTAGCGCACCACGACCTGGCCGGTACGAGCGTCGGTCGCCAGGATGTGGCCGAGGGCACGCAGGACGTGATCGCCCACCTCGTGGCCGAAGGTGTCGTTGATCTCCTTGAAGTGGTCAATGTCGGCCATGAGCAGGGCAATTTGGTCCTGTTCGTCGGTCACATTGCCCAGGACCCTCTCGAGAAGCCGCCTGTTGCCTATCCGCGTGAGCGCATCCTCCTCGGCGGAGGCGATCGCGGCTGCAGTCTGGGCCTCGAGCGCCCTGCGCTGCTGCTCCAGCTCGGCACGTGCCCAAACCTGCTCGACCAACTGCGCGGTTTGCCGCCGGTGGAGGTTCCACATCTGGCGCTTCAGCTCCACGGCGTGAGCAATGGCCGCATCGAGGTCCCCGGCGTCGCGTTCTGCAACAACGAGCTCGTCGAGGATCAACATCAGCTCGTGATGGTCATCGCTCGGCTCGGCGAGCTCCGCTGCTCTGTTTGCAGCGGCCACTGCCTCCGCCGACCGGCCGAGGGCCCGGAGACATCTCGCCTCCACCAGAGCCAGACTGGACCGGCCAGCAGCCCAGACGATCGCCCCCGCATCGCCTGCGGTCCGCCTGATGATCTCGAGCGCCTCAGCCGGGCGTCCCTGCTCGATCAGCAGCGCGGCCTGCAGCCGTTGTGTCCCCAGCCTGGCCTTCACCTCTGCAGGGCACTCTTCGAGCAAGCGGTTCAGCGCGTGCTCGGCCTCCTCCAGCCTGTCCGCTCCGAAACGGTCGTAACGACTGTCCTCTTCGGCTGATGCCCGGTCTTGGTGGACCGCCAGCAACAGCGCATCGGCGATATTATGCAGCTGGCGGTAAGTCTTCCAGGCATCGCCGGCGCGCTCCGCGGCAGCGAGCGCAACCTCGAACTGTTCGATGGCCCGGTCGTAGTCGAGGAACGAGTAGCAAAAGATCCCGAGCCGGTTGGCCACCTCGGCGACAAGGCTGTCGTCCAGCGAGCCCATACCGGGGATGCACATTGCCGCAAGCTCGGCTGCAAGCGATATCTCCCCGAGCCGAGAAGCGAAACCGGCACCGAGGCTCGCCGCCTCGAGGGCACGGCCAGGCTCCCCGGCCTCCTCGAACAACGACATCGCAGCCAAGGCGTCCTGAAGGACCTCCCTGGTATGCCACTGGTTAGAACGGACCCGCGTCCGGCACATCAAAAGACGCGCCCGCTCGCCGGGCTCGTCAACCAGCTCGAGGGCGGCCTCGATGCCTCTCAGGCAGCTTGCGCGCTCCTCGGCGGAGGCCGCGGTTTCGGCGCGCCGATAGAGCGCGTCTAAGTCGGCCCGCGTCCTTGTGGCACCCACAGGACTCTTATCGGCGCTTTGCCGGAGAGAGGTTGAGCATGTGTTCTTGCCTTTCCATTTCGTTCTCAGGCGATTTTCAGGCTCACGCCTTGTCTCACGCCTTGGCGTCCGCCCAACTCGCGCCCCAAGACAGGTTCACTTCCAAGCCGACGCTCAGCTCCGCCGCCCCTTGCATTGCCTCGAGGGTTACCTTCGCCGCTACTTC
>Ga0302324_100010287_pt1 | contig 19391 bp, 20 predicted proteins | sample Palsa_T0_1_FD_201949 | JGI IMG/M metagenome (GOLD analysis project Ga0302324, IMG submission 201949) | Peat permafrost microbial communities from Stordalen Mire near Abisko, Sweden - Palsa_T0_1 | ecosystem: Environmental > Terrestrial > Soil > Palsa > Peat permafrost | place: Sweden: Abisko...
CAACCTTACAGGGAATTATTTCAAATGCGTCCGGAGGTTCCGCCGAATTCGCTCGCGCGCCTCGTCCGAAAGCTGCTGCGGAGCAGCCGAGGTCACTTCGTCAGGATGTGAATGCACGAGATTGTGGACAGAAGCGATCTGTTTCCCGTAACGACTACACCATTTGCAAAGCACGAGATGGATGCGCAGACCCAACTGCTGCCGCCACGTCAGTTTGTGGTCGAGCGCCTCGGACTGGAGGCGCGCCGCCGTCCTACAACTTGGCGATAGTTCCGCCAAGACGCTGACAAGCCCTCTCGGTATGTTAACAAGCGAATCCATTGTTATTTTCCATGCAAAATATGCACTAAATCGCAAACCTGCGGTCGCATCCTGACGCCGTTGTAGTTTTTCATACCAGTTCGTCGAGCGAACGGGGAAATCCTTACAGATTTTTACTATCGGCGGTTTTTAAGTTCTGAACGATGCGCGCGCGGGCTTCTGCCGACAACCCGTGACCGGGCAATGTTTCGTCTTCTTGATGGTCGAGGTGCGAGCCGGCTTGGTGAAGAAATCTCAACTGTTTAACATAGCGCTCGCACCAGACGCAGATCAGAAAATGCAGCCGAATTTTCAGCCGTGTGCGAAATGACAGCGGATGTTCCAACGACTGCGACGCAAACCGCAAAATCTCCGTGCAGTGGGGCGTGTGTTGCCAAACCCAGACCTCCCAGCGTTCTTTAATGGTGGCGATGATTTTCATTCCGCCTCCTTGTCTTTGCCGAACCAGTTGGTCTCCAGGCAGCGACGCAGCGCCATGCGTGCACGATGCAGCATCACCCAGAGATTGCTCTCCGAGATGTTCAGCAAGCCGCAAATTTCCTTGCTCTCCACTCCATCTACTTCACGCAAATTGAAAACTGCGGCGACGTTTTTCGGCAGCTTATTCGAGCAATCATGGAACGTTTTCCAAAAAACTTCGCTGTCGAGGCTGGCACCGGGACCCGACCATTCCAGCGGGCCAAGCTCATGAATCCAACCATCTTTGAACAAGCCGTCGGGAACAAAGCGGTCGCTTTCCTCGTCCGAGTAAAACTCCATGTCGGTGAAGGAAGTTTCGCGGCTGGCCTTGCGATAATAATCGTAAATCTTGTTTTTCAAAACGCCGACCAGCCAGCTTTTCTCGGCGGAACGTCCGGCAAAACTTTTTCCGCCCTTGAGCGCAGCGAGAAAAGTTTCCTGCACCGCATCTTCTGCCTTGGCCGGGTCGCGCAGGCGGATCAGCGCATATTTGAAGAGATAATCGCCATGCAGTTCCACCCAGCGTTCCGGGTCGGAAAGGCCGGGCAACTTTGGCACGCCTTCCGGCGGGAGCGCTTGGCTCGGGGTTAAATCACCGTCAAGTTGCACAGAAAAAGTATGGTCGCTCATACCTGAAAAGCAATCCTTCAAAGTCAGTGTGCAGCGCGGTGACAGCATTCGTCCTCACAGAAATATTTTGTAAGGAGCGCCCTCTGGCTCCGACCAAATGGAGAATGAAATCCTTTCGGTTCATCCGCGCGCTGAAAAATACCGAAGCCCCTTGGGGGCTGCTTTTCAAATGCGTTCTGACTTTTTTCATTGTATATTTTGTATTTGCGGTTGCAAAACCGGCGTTTGCGCGGGGAGGAGGTGATTCTATGTTTGGCCTGTCGCTGACTTTAGTTCTGTCGCTGGGAATTTACATCTTGTGGCGCAATGCCATCATTGATTTTATCAGCAGCCCGCTTACGGGCCTTTTTACCGGCGGCAAAGAATCACCGGAAAAAAAGCCATATTATTTCGTCGCTGCCGCTAAACGGAAACGTGGCCAGTATGATGAAGCCATTGCGGAAGTCCGCAAACAGCTCGGTAAATTTCCGAACGACTTTGAGGGGGTGCTGCTGCTGGCCGGCATCCAGGCCGAAAATATGCGGGATTTGCAGGCGGCGGAAAACACGCTGAACCGGCTTTGTGACCGGCCGGAGACGCCGTTGAATCAGGCCGTCTTCGCGCTCACTCAACTCGCAGACTGGCATATCAAAATGGCTGCGGACGCGGATTCGGCCCGCACAGCCTTGCGGAAAATCGTCGCGCGTTTTCCCGGCACCGGGGCGGCCTTGCAGGCGGAGCAGCGGATGGCTCATCTGGGCGAGACTGAAAAAATCATCCTGGCGCAACACGACCGGCAGAACATTTCCATGCCGGAAGGCGTGCGGAACATCGGCCTGCTGGACTCAACGGATTTTTTGAAGCCGAAGGAGATTGATCCGGGCCTGCTTGCAGCGGCGCACGTCAAGCACCTCGAAGCGCATCCGCACGATTCGGAAGTGCGGGAGAAGCTGGCGACAATTTATGCGCGGGATTTCAAGCGGCTCGACTTGGCGGCGATGGAACTGGATCAGTTGGTCAATGAGCCGAATCACAAGCCGAAACAGGTGGCACACTGGCTGAATCTGCTGGCGAATTTTCAGGTGGAGCTGGGAGCGGACGTGGCGACGGTGCGAGAGACTCTGGAAAAGATTGTGGAACGGTTTACAGACCTGCCCGTGGCGGAAATGGCGCAACGGCGGCTGGCACTGTTGAATAACGAATTCAAGGGGCGGCAAGAAACGACGGTTGTGAAGCTCGGTGTTTACGAACAAAATATCGGTTTAAAATACGGCTCACCGCACAGGCAGTAATTCACTTCCTCTGTTGTAGGAATTACGGCGGCAGTTTTGTTGGCGGCAATCACCGGCGAAGTTGAAGGTTCGGGCGGCTTGTTCATTCTTCGCGCTGATCCAGCCGGGCATCAACCCGTGAGGTAATTTTATGAAATGTATCAACCATAACACAGCCGACGCTGTGGCCGTCTGCATATATTGCGGACGGGCGCTTTGTCCTGCCTGCATTCAAACTCCGACCGCACGTCGTCTTGTTTGTTCGAGCCTGTGCGATATTGCACTTGAGCGCGCGGAACGGGCGGTGCAATTGTTGCTCGAAAAAAGTGTGCAAAGCGCCAAGGCCAGTGCCTTCTATTGTTATCTTTGCGGAGGCTTGTCGGCGGGAGCGGCGGTTGCCGCATGGTTCATGTTGCCTTCGCCTTTCCTGATTTACTTCACCGCAGGGTGCGCGCTTGTTCTCTTTGCGGCCGGATTCTGGTATGGGCGCGTCGCGAAGAAGCCTTTATAGCCTCAAATCAGGCCGCCAACATTGGCGCAGCCAGTGGCAGATTCATTCTGATCAGATAAAAAGTATTGTAAGGTTCCTGAGTCTGCGCCGACCAACTCACATATGAAAAAACTATCATTGCTATTCCTCATGTTGGCGCTGGCTTTGCCGGCCTTTGCCCAAACCAACAAAACCATTGTGAACCTCGACAAGCGAGGCATGGCAGTGCAAGGCTACGACCCAGTGGCTTTCTTCACGGACCAAAAACCGGTCAAGGGAACGGCGGACTTACAAAGCACTTATCACGGCGCGATATACCTCTTCGCCACAGCGGAACATAAGGCGTTATTTGACGCCAGTCCTGAAAAATACGAACCGGCCTTCGGCGGCTATTGTGCCTACGGGGTCTCGAAAGGCCATCTTGCACCCGTAAAAGTGGATGCGTTTCAGATTGTTGACGGTCGTCTGCTGATGCAAAACAGCACGCATGTGCGCGACGGTTTCAACGAAGACCAGACACGCAACCTGGCCAAAGCCGACGCCACTTGGCCGGAACTCGTTGACAAAAGTGGAAAATAATAAGCGCTCCTGCGTCCCGACCCAAACAGAGAACATGAAAACTGCAACCCCCGAACCTGTCCTTGACGTTTCTGCCTGGCTTCGACCCGGAAGGCGAAGTCTGCACCATGTTAGTTTCTTCTGCCAAGCGCCAGACGCGCAGCATGTCACGCTGGTCGGAGACTTCAACGGCTGGCAGCCCTCGGCAAATCCTATGCAGCAAATGCCCGACGGTTTTTGGATCACCAGCTTGGAGCTTCCTCACGGCCATCATCAATATCTGTTCCTCGTGGATAGCAACCCTGTGTTGGATCCGAGGGCTTCAGGCAGGGCGCGCAACGAGCACAATGAGCCGGTGTCGCTCATCGCCGTCAGTTAGATTTTTCACTTGCGGATTCATTTGTCGCGCACAATCCGGATGCTGTCACCGCTGCCGGCGCGTGGGCGACATGAACCTCGCCGCACAGGTGTAGCTTAAAGAGATCATGATCGCCGCTTCGTTTTTAATTTTGTTCGGATTCTATCTGGCGTGCGGACTTTTGTTCGCAGGGCCGTTCGTTTGGTTTGGAGTAAATCGAATTGATCCGCCCGCCGCACACGGCTCTTGGGGATTTCGGCTGCTCATTCTGCCCGGCGCTATGGCATTTTGGCCGCTTTTGCTGTATCGCTGGAAGAAAGGCGTCCACAAACCGCCAGAAGAAGAAGATAACGCGCACCGCCGCCGCACCCCGGCTGCCGCAAAAAGAAAATGATCCGCCCGCTACGCCAACGTCATCGCCATATCTTCATGGTGCTGGGAGTTTTTTTGCCGGTCGCGTTCGCCGTCGGCATCGCCGCGCGCAAGCCGGTGCCGCTGGCAAATGGATTGGCCGCCGCACTGACCGCCACAACGCAAGAATTTAATAATATCGAATGGCAGCGCGCCGATCTGTTCGCGAAGTCGTCCGTCCAAGTTCGCCTGTTGCGTGAGCAAAACGGCGCGGGAAAATTTGCCGTCGCGTTTTCCGCCGCGAACATTTTTCTGAAACCCGACTTGCTCGTCTATTGGGTTGCCGGAAATTCAAGCATCACGGACACGTTGCCTGGAAATGCACAATTGCTCGGTGCTTTTAATTCATCTTCCGCTTTGGTTTTGCCAGCCGAAGCCGCAACGCAAACAGGCGTGTTGATACTTTACAGCCTCGCCGACAACGAAATCGTGGATGTGTCAAAGCCCATCCGATTCAACGAGTCAACGAGGTGACAATTTAACGAAGCAATGAGTGTCGAATACAAATCCGTGCAATGGAACCGGCAGAAGCGGCTCTATGATTTTACGCTCGTTGGTGGCGTCGCCGCGTATCTCGTGATCTTCGGCGCGGTGACGGAATTTTTATTTCCGTTCGTCACTGAGGAAATCCTGCTGATGCGCGCCTTTGGCACGGCGGCGTTTTTGCTGCTCCACATCATTTTGTGCATCGGACCGCTGTGCCGGTTGAATCCAAAATGTCTGCCGCTGCTTTACAACCGCCGTCACGCAGGCGTCACTTGTTTTCTGCTCGCGCTTGTCCATGCCGTGCTGGTCGTGGCGACGTATCATGCGGGCGGCGACATCAATCCCATCTTGAGCATCTTCGTTTCCAGTCCGCTGACCGGCTCGGTCGCGGGCGTGCCGTTCCAGCCGTTCGGATTTTTCGCGCTGGTGATTTTATTTTTGCTCGCGGCGACGAGCCACGATTTCTGGCTCGCCAACTTGACCGCACCGGTTTGGAAGGCGTTGCATATGGGAATCTATTTTGCCTACGCATTGCTGGTGCTGCACGTTACGTTCGGCACACTGCAAGGCGAAACAAGCTGGTTTTATGTCGTGGCGACGGCAGCGGGTTTGGTCACGGTGCTGGGCCTGCATTTCCTGGCGGCGCGAAAAGAAATTGCTCTGGATGGCGAAATCAAAAATAACGTCGCTGATGAATTTCTGGACGCCTGCGCCGTGGCAGACATTCCTGAAAACCGTGCGCGCATCATCTGCCTGTCCGGCGAGCGCGTGGCGATATTCAAATACGACGGTAGAATTTCTGCTGTCTCGAACGTCTGCCAGCATCAGAACGGCCCGCTGGGCGAAGGTAAAATTGTTTCCGGTTGCATCACCTGTCCGTGGCATGGTTATCAGTATGTGCCGGAAACGGGCGCGTCACCGCCGCCGTTCGCTGAAAAAATTCCGACCTTCAATGTGCGGGTAAAAAATGGCCGCGTGTGGATTCATCCACAGCCAAATCCGGCGGGAACGAAAACCGAACCGGGGCTGATCGAAATATGAACGACGACTTCTACATCGGCTGGGAAGCCAAGGCCGCGCCGGGCATCGGCAAATTCGTGCATGTAGTTGTGGTGCTGTTGGTCATCGCCGCGATTGGATTTGCGCTCGCACTCGCGACGGTGCAGCGCTCAATTGGTGTGAGTGTTTTTGAGTGGGGCACGGTGAAAAAGTTTTCCGGCGTTTTGAAAATCGAGCCGTATCCGCATCTGCTCGTGCCGCGACCGGGCTCGACGGACGCACAAAATAATTTTTCAACTTACTATCTCGTCGCGCCATTCAAGTTCGGCCTGGATCGCGAAAAGTTTTCCGCGCTCGACGGCAAAACAGTTTCGTTGCAAGGCACGCTGATTTATCGCGGCAACCAGACGATGGTGGAAGCGCTGCCGGATTCCATCAAAGCGACGGACAAACAATTTCCTTCGTTGCCCGGCGCGGAAACAATTGAGCTTGGACAGCAAACGCTCATTGGGGAAATCGTGGACAGCAAATGTTTTCTCGGCGTAATGAATCCCGGCCAGCTTCTGCCGCATCGCGCGTGCGCCATCCGTTGCATCAGCGGCGGCATTCCGCCGGTGCTGCTCGTGCAACAAAAGGACGCGCCGCCGGTTTATCTGCTGCTCGTTTCCGTCGATGGCAAACCAGTGAACCAGCAAGTGCTCAATCTCGTGGCCGAGCCGGTGCAGATCACCGGCGAAGTCGAACGTCAGGGCGATGTTTTAATTTTACGCGCCGATCCATCAACCTACCGTCGGGTCAACTGACAAAATGTTTACACCAAAGAATAAACGATTGAATCCTGCCCGCCCACATCGCTTGCCCCGCAAACGAAGCCTGAAAATTTTTCTCGGCGTTTGCGGCATCATTTTTTTGTTTGCGTTCACGGCCTTGCAGGCGTTCCCCGGATTGTTCGCCAAGTTTGACGACCCCGCGCGGCTCGGCGCGACGATCCATGTCACCGTGACCAACGGGTTCACGATTCGTTGGGCGGAAAAATTGGATGCGGCCAACCCCGCCCGGCTCAATCTGGTTTTCATTCACGGCACACCCGGCGGCGCGGGGGTGTGGGCGGCGCAGTTTGAAACACCACTTACCAATGCGAATTTGTTTGCTTACGATCGTCCGGGTTTTGGCGGTTCAAAACCGGTTCGCGCGCAGCCGCACTTGCAGCAACAAGTGGACGCATTGAAGACGTTGCTGGACTGCATCACGACCAATCAGGTATTACTCGTCGGCCACAGCTACGGTTCGCCCATCGCGTTGCTCGCGGCACTGGAACATCCCGATAAAATTGGCGGTGTGCTGCTGATCGGCGGCGACGTGGATCCGGCGCAGGAAAAACCGTGGATCGTGCAATATATTTTCGGCTGGCGCATCACGTCCTGGCTCGTGCCGCACGCGTTGCGCCAGTGCAACCGTGAATTGCTAACGGTGCGCGCCGACCTCACGGAAATGCAAAGGCAATTCCCGGAACTTTCCGTGCCCGTGGTGATGTTGCACGGCGACCTCGACCCGCAAGTGTCGGTGGAAAACGTGGCGTGGCTGGAGCAGCAGCTCGGCGCGGTGGGAAAAACCAATTTATTTGCAAAAATCGTTCTTCCTGGCGTGAATCATTTTATTCCGTGGGAACATCCCGCCGAGGTGGAACGTGCCCTGCGTCTGCTTGATAAAATGGCTGCCGGCCAAAAGGCGCCAATCGTCGCACCACGTTAATTTGACCACTCATTTGAATTTTGAATGTAAGGATTGAGGCGCGCCGGCGACAGACTTGTATCATCTCAATTACAAATTAAAATTAACTATGAAAAAGTCCGCACAAAAACATCTGCCGCCCGAAACTCGTCTGCCATCGCAGGATCAACTTGCCTATGAGCAGGAAGTAAACCGTCGCGCCTACGAGCTTTGGGAAGCGGCGGGTAGTCCGCATGGCGATGACTTGAGGCACTGGCTTGAAGCCGAGCGCGAAACGCGGGCACTTCGGCAGTCGAAGATGCCTGGTTGAGATGAGATCGTGAATTGAATTGGAGCGCCGCGCATTCTTCGGCGCTCTTTTTTTATCTGACTGTCTTCAACGCGTGAAAAACGATCAGCACCGCCGCGACCGGCACGAAGATTGGCGTCAGCACAGCGGTCAGCGCGGCAAATCCCACCTTCGCCGAACGACTGGAGTAAGTCGGCAAATTGCGAAACTTCTCCCGGCCCGAAAACGGCTCGAACCACAATTTCAAATATAGTCGCAGCGATTCGCGATAGGCTGTGCCGAACGTTAATCCGCCATTCGTCGGGACTGGCGCAGCGTCAAAATTAAAATCGTGAAACTCGGTTTTTATGCGGCCAAAGTCCTCGTAAGTTTCGGAACTGGATTTGAAAATCATCGTTTCGGGAAATTGCAGTTCCCGCCGGGCAGCCTCGGTCAGCAGCAAATACTGCTCGGCCTGGACGGAATTTTTCAGCAGCCGGTGGACGATGATGACATCTGTGCCGGCCAGTTCGTTGAAATGCAGAACCCGGTGAAACAACACCTCGCCGCTGTGGACGATGATTTTGAGCCGAAGTTTTTCGAGGTGCGTGCAGGCGTGGCAGGTGCAGGTGTTGGAGCGGCCAAGTTCAGAAATCTTTTCACGGAAGTGTTGAAAAAAGTCCAGCAACTTGCGGCTGATGTCCGTGCGGATTTCCAGCCAGCGCGCGGTGTCCTTCGGTTTGCGACAGAAAAGAAAAATGGCGTCGCCCTCCAGCTTGGCGACTTCGAGCGGCACTTGCACTTGTTCGATGATGGACTCGACAAGTTCGGTTATGAGGGTCTGGCTGTGCGCCAGGGTTTTGGCGTTGGCGGTCATGTAGCGCGAATAGCCGCTGATGTCAGCGATAATAAGCAGCACCGGTTCGGGTGAGTCGGTATGTGGATTCATGCGGTTCAATTCCGCAAGTAGTGGCAGTTGTAGCCGCCGGGATTTTTCTGCAAATAATCCTGATGATATTCTTCCGCCGGATAAAACACTGTGGCCATGGTGATTTCCGTGACAACGGGCCGTTTCCATTTGCCGGATTTGTCCACCTGCATCTTGACCCGTCCGGCAATTTGCTTTTGTTCATCGCTGATATAGAAAATGGCCGAGCGATATTGCGCGCCAATGTCGTTTTCCTGCTGGTCACGCGTGGTCGGGTCGTGCATTCGGAAAAAGAAACCGAGCAACTGTTCGTAACTCAATTTGTCCGGATCGAAAACAATCTGGACCGATTCTGCGTGACCAGTGGTGTGGGAGCAAACCAGCTCATACGTTGGATTCGGCACGGTGCCGCCCGTGTAACCGACGGTGGTTTTAATGACGCCGGGAATTTGGCGGAGAATTTCCTGCATCCCCCAAAAACAGCCGCCCGACAAAATCGCGGTCTCAGTCTTGGGCAGCGGTTTGATCAAGCCGGCTTTCACGAACGGCACAAGCTGGTCGGTGTAACCTGCCGCCGCCATCTGCGCCAGCGGAATAAATTTCAGTGACGCCGAGTTGATGCAGTAGCGCAGATGAGTCGGGCCGGGGCCGTCGTCAAAGACGTGACCCAAATGCGAATCGGCATCCGCCGAACGCACCTCGGTTCGCGCCATACCGAAAGAATTGTCGGTTTTTTCAACGACTTCTTTTTCGTCAACCGGCTTGGAAAAACTCGGCCACCCGCAGCCGGAATCAAACTTGTCCAGCGAGCTGAACAGCGGTTTGCCCGACACGACATCCACATAAATCCCCGGCGCGTGATTGTCCCAGTAGGCGTTGTCGAAGGCCGGCTCGGTGGCGGCTTCCTGGGTGACGCGATATTGCATGGGGTCGAGCTTTTGTCTGCGTTCGGCTGGCGGGATGGGTTTGAAATGATTCATGGTAAAATCCGTCGGTGCTAAATCTGTGTGCGCGCTTTCGCTGGGGCGGCAACCGGCCAGAGCAATCGTTAAAACCACCGCGCCGCAGAATCGCCAAAGATAATGTTTCATGCTCATGCGTCGTGGCGCGGCGACGTTTCCTTACAATAATTCAAATAGTGTAAGGATTCATCTTGGTTGCCGACCAACCCGTATGAAAAAAATAACAATCATCGGTTCGGTTTTCTCGCTCGCGGTAATCTCGCTCGCCATTTTGTTGTTTAGGGGAAGCAGTTCAGTTGCGGGCGAGACAAATCAGATTAAAGACCCCAAGCCAGCGCCCGGCTGGGAGCTTCTGGATTTGGACGGCAAAACTGTTAGCTCCAGCGATTTCAAGGGCAAGGTTGTCATCCTGGATTTTTGGGCGACTTGGTGTCCGCCCTGCCGCGCAGAAATTCCGGGCTTCATCGAGTTGCAAAAAAAATACTCGGCGCAGGGGCTCGTGGTCATTGGCGTCTCCGTGGATCAAGCCAGTTCAGACACCGTAAAGTCATTCGCTCAAAAGATGGGCATCAATTATCCCGTCGTTTTGACGGATACAAAAATAGTTGATGCCTACGGCGGTATTGAGGGCCTGCCAACGACGTTCATCATTGACCGCACCGGACGCATCGTGAAGCAACATTTGGGTTTTACGGAAAAATCCGAAGTTGAAGCGGAAATCAAGCCGTTGCTGAACCCGTAATGCCCGGTCGCGTCATTTCAACAGGAACAAGTTGTAGGGAATTACCCCAAAGAAAAGACAGACCATCATGCAAATTCAAATCAATCCGCTGCCCCGCCCAACCCAGTTGGAAAAAAAGTTCGGTGTTAAACTACCGGCTCAACCCGAACACCGACCGCAGCCTAAAGCCTTTGAGTTGGTGTTGGCATTGGCACCGCGCGCGCCGCTTTCATTTTATCACAACGTCATCCCGCCCAAATCCGGCGTGCCATTTTCACCGCTGAATGACTGATCAAATGAGAAACGCCCTGAATTTATTTTTGTGCCTGCCTTTGATTTGGACAATGCCTGTGAACGCCAAGGCTGACTTCATCAAGTTTCAAAGCGCGCCGGAACGCACCGAACTGCTGGAGCTTTACACGTCGGAAGGTTGCAGCAGTTGTCCGCCGGCGGAGGCGTGGATATCGGGGCTGAAAGATTCGCCACGTTTGTGGAAGGATTTCGCGCCGGTTGCCTTTCATGTGGACTACTGGAATTCACTCGGCTGGAAGGATGCGTGGTCGGACGCGGAATTTTCGGAACGGCAGCGCAGTTACGCGCAACTCTGGCGCAGCGAAAACATCTACACGCCGGAATTTGTTCTGAACGGCAAGGAATGGCACGACTGGTTCTCTGGCAAAAACGGGCCGAAATCCGGCGGCGAGCGCGCAGGAATTCTTGTAGTCACTTCCACGGACACGAACCGGTGGCAGGTGATTTTTGCGCCGGAGCAGGCGGCGGACGAACACTATGAAATTCACGCCGCGCTGCTGGCGGGCGGAATTATTTCGGACGTGAAGGCCGGGGAGAATCGCGGACGCCAACTAAATCATGATTTTGCCGTCGTGAACTTGGTGCAAATCGGAATGACTACCAGCAATGGCCTGGCGAACGGACGTTTTATTGTCAACCCACCAAAATCCAATGTTGGAAAAACCTTGGCGTTGGTTGCCTGGGTCACGCACGTGGGTGAGCTTGAACCTTTGCAAACCACCGGCGGTTGGCTCGTCGCGCCGGTGAAAAATTGATTGTAAGGAATCCTCCCTGCCGGCGACGAACATCCATGAATAGAATAATTCTTTCACTTATCTTGGCAACTCTGGCTCTGCCGCTGTTTGCCCAAACCACCACCAAAACCCTTGTCAACGTCGACGGCACCGGCGTGGCGATTCAAGGCTACGATCCGGTCGCATTTTTCAAGGATAACAAGCCCGTGAAGGGCGACCAGAAATTTTTGATCAAGCATGACGGCGCGATTTATTTTTTTGCCACAAAAGAGCACAAGGATCTCTTCAAGGAAAACGCGGCCAAATACGAACCCGAATACGGCGGCTACTGCGCCTACGGCGTTTCCAAGAACAAGCTCGTGGAGATTGACGTGGATGCGTTTCAAATTGTGGACGGGAAGTTGTTGCTGCAATACAGCAAGGGCATCCGCGATGATTTTAATGAGGACACCAAAGGCAATCTCGCCAAGGCCGACGCCAACTGGACCGGCCTCGTGGCTAAAAAGGGGAAATAATTTGTAAGGCCAAGCCTGCCGCCACGACCAAACTTGACGCTTATGAACTCGCTGACCAAACCGCAGAAAATTGCCAGTTGGGTGGTCCGCCTCACGGCGGCGGTCATTCTGCTGCAAACCTTGTTCTTCAAATTCACCGGTGCGCCGGAATCCATTTATATTTTCACCAAGGTCGGCATGGAACCGTGGGGACGCTACGGCTCCGGCGTGGTGGAACTCATCGCGTCCATCTTGCTTCTGTCCTCCTGTTATTGTTGGCTGGGTGCGGTGCTGGCGCTCGGCGTCATGGGCGGCGCAATCATGTCGCACTTGACGGTGCTGGGCATCGTAGTGCAGAACGATGGCGGCTTGCTCTTTGCCCTGGCCATTACGGTGGCACTTTGCAGCGTCGTCACGTTGGTGTTGCACCGCCGCCAAATTCCTTTCGTTGCTAAATTTTTCACTCCCAAAAACTCATGAACGCAGAACGTGAACTGATCGAATCTGTCATAGAAACCTTGCGGCAGGGCGAAATGCTGCTCGCGGAAATCTCCGATGCAGCCTATGTGCGCAATGTAGCCGTCGCTTTCAACGCCTCCATCGGCGGGCATTACCGCCATTGCCTTGATCATTTCAACACTTTGCTTGAAGCGGCGGCCGCAGGAGATTTGAACTACGACCATCGCGAACGCGGGACGCTCGTCGAGAACGACCGTTTCGCTGCGCTAAACGCGACCCGCGAAGTGCGCGCGGGCTTTGAAAAGTTGAATCCTGATTTTCTCGCGCGGCATCTGAACGTGACGTGCAGGACGAGCTACTCTACAAGTGGCTCGCAAGTTTCACCCTCCACTGTCCGACGCGAAGTCATGTATACCGTGGCGCACGCTGTGCATCATTACGCACTCATCGGCGTGATGGCAGGCATCATGGAAGTGAAAATGCCGGCGGGTTTTGGCGTCGCACCGTCCACGCTCAAGCATCAGGCACAAACCACCCACGCTGCCTAGTTGCGATGATTGAAACCCTGCCCATGTCGCCCGGCGTCGCTGCGGAATGGCTGCCGCTGTGGAAAGCCGCCGGATTTTTCTTCGCAACTTTTATTCTGGAAGACGCCGCCGCCATTGGCGCGGGACTGTTGCTCGCGGCGGGGCAAATTTCCTGGCCCGCTGCGTTCACCGCGTGCTTCCTCGGCATCTGGCTCGGTGATGTGGGGCTTTACGCCCTTGCGCGCTTTGCCGGACGCGAATGGTTTGAACGCTCCTCCTTCCGCAAACATTCCGCCAAAGTCGTTCGCAGCGAAAAATGGTTTACCGAGCGCGGCGCGCTGATTTTGATTTTCAGCCGCTTCGTTCCCGGCGCACGACTACCAACATATCTCGCCGCCGGATTTCTGCGCGTGCCGCTGCCACGTTTTTTATCAATCACCGGGGTCGCGGCGTTTGTGTGGACATTTATCATTCTTCTCCTCGCGCAAGCTTTCGGCGCGCCGGTCGCCAAGTTGTTGAGCCATTACAAGTCTGGCGGCCTAATTTTGCTCGGCGCGGGAATTATCTTGCTCGCCATGTTTCAACTCGCCCGCCGCGCATTCACGAATGTTGATTCCAGAAAATTTTCCGCCCGCATCGGACGCTGGCAACATTGGGAATTCTGGCCGATGTGGCTCTTCTATCCACCGGTCGCGATTTATTACCTCTGGCTCGCTATCAAATATCGCGGCGTGATGCTGCCCACCGCCGCCAATCCGGGAATATTTTCCGGCGGTGTAGTCGGTGAATCCAAGATGGAAACGTTGCACGACCTGATGCAAACCAGCTCGGAATTCACAGCGGAAGCGGAACTGATTATCGGCTCAACACCTGATGAACGTCTCATTTCGCTCCGCGAAATCTGCGCGCGGCGAAATATTGTTCGTCCGTTCATTTTGAAGCCTGACCTCGGCCAGCGCGGCGCGGGCATCAAATTGATCCGCGAAGAATCACAGGCGCTGGCGTATTTGCAGCAGACCAGCGCGGCGTTGATGGTTCAGCGCTTTGCCGAAGGCCCGCACGAAGCCGGAATTTTTTATTATCGCTTTCCCGGCGAGCCGAGCGGACACATCTTCGCCATCACGGAAAAGATTTTTCCCGTCGTCACCGGCGACGGCAAATCCACCGTGTCTGAACTAATTTGGCGTGATCCGCGCGCCCGTTTCATGGCCGATAAATATTTGCAACGGCTCGGCGCACGGCAAAACGAAATCCTGTCCGCCGGCGAAACGCTCAAGCTAGTCGTGGCCGGCAATCACGCGCAGGGCTGCATTTTCCGCGACGGAGTGCGTTTGAATGCGCCAGCGCTGGAAAAGTGCATTGATAACATTTCCAAAAAGGTCGGCGGGTTTTTTATAGGCCGCTACGACATACGCTTTGCGAGTGAGGACGATTTGCGTGCCGGTAAAAACTTCCAGATCATCGAGTTGAACGGCGCGGCGGCGGAGGCCACGAACATTTACGACGCACGAAATTCATTGTGGTCAGCGTATTGCACGCTGTTCCGGCAATGGGATTTGGTCTTCGCCATCGGCGCGGAAAACCGGCGGCGCGGTTTTGCGCCGATGAAAATTTCCGATGGCTGGCGCGCTTGGCGGAATTATTCTGCGCTCGCGGCGACGTATCCCGCCGCCGATTAAAACCATGTGCACAGTCAGCTTCCTTGAGCGCAAAAACGGCTACGCCCTCGCGATGAACCGCGATGAAAAATTAACGCGCGCCATCGGCCTCCCACCGTCAAAAAAACACATCAATGGGCGCACCGTGCTTTCTCCGTCCGAACCCGGCGGCGGAACGTGGATCGCGCTCAACGATTCCGGCGTCACGTTTGCACTCATCAACTGGTATTCCGTTCGCGCACAAGTGAAAAGCAGGCCGGTCAGTCGTGGACAGGTCATCAACACTGTCAGCACCTTCTCCACGCCGGAATTGGCCGCCGCTGCGCTGGTGCAACTGCCGCTCAAACAAATCAACCCTTTCCGCCTGATCGGATTTTTTCCGGCCACTCATGAGATTGCCGAGTGGCGCTGGGATTTGAGAAGATTAGTCCGCCAAAACAATCCGTGGAAAATGCAGCAATGGATTTCATCAGGCTTTGACGAGCCGACCGCACAACGCGTGCGGGACAGAGTTTTCCGGCAGGTATTGAAACAAAAGACTGCCGGGAGTCTGGACTGGCTGCGGCGTCTGCATCGTTCCCACCAGCCACAAACCGGGCCATTCTCAACGTGCATGCACCGCGCCGATGCCACGACGGTAAGTTATACGGAAGTCCAGGTTTCTGCGTGCAAGAACGCGATGCGATATCAACCTGGCGTTCCCTGCCATAGGCAACAGGAACACGAATTCAACGCCGGATGGAAACGAAATGTATTTCGACCCCGTCTTAAGTCCTGATTCTGATTCCGCATGTGATACCATATGGAGGAAAGGCAGAAAACAACCGCTCATACAAAAACATCGAAAATAATATGAAAAACAAAGTGCAGGTCGGAATTTTAGCTACATTGAAAGCGAAGCCAGGCAAAGAGGCCGAAGTTGAGCAATTCTTGAAAAGCGCTTTGCCACTCGCCAATCAAGAAGAGGGCACACTGGTTTGGTTTGCTCTCCGATTGGGGGCTTCTACTTTTGGTATCTTCGATGCTTTTGCAGAGGAAACCGGACGCGAAGCGCATCTTTCCGGACCCATTGCGGCGGCGTTGATGTCGAAGTGGAAAGATTTGTTGGCCGAACCGCCTAAGATCGAAAAAATAGACGTTTTGGCCGCAAAACTCAGTAGCTAGCGGAGGCCAAACGCCTCTGCAAAGTGTCCGGTGTCATGGAAACTGCCATGTGCACTGTACAAAGGCGCTACTACTCTGAAAATCCTAGCTTTCATGGCTCACCTGAAGCCTATAAAATAATACGGTCGTGATGATTTCTGGTCAAACCATCGAAATATCCAGCACCATAATTTCGGTGCGCGCGCAAATTCCGTAATTAACTGGTCCTCCCCAACAGCGTAGCCGCACCTTCCGACTTACGCTCGTAATCTTCCAATGACGGAATTTTCATCAGGGCGCGTTTCGCATAAGCACGATGCACGGACTTGCTATTGTGCCCCAAGGCCTCCTGCGCGAAGCGTTCCGGCATCCCGGCAACTTTGGCGCGTTCAGCCCATGCGTAGCGGTAGCTGTGAAGCGAGACACCCTCAATTGCAAGTCCCCGGCAACGCTGTTTGAATTCTGTTGCCCGATCACCGGCGCGCACCCGCGCCAAATATGGGAACAACAAACCTTCGCCCGGCAAATCTTTAAGCGTGTTCAACGCTTCGTCGCCCAAATGCAGAATCACTGGCACGCCGGTCTTTTTCCGGGTGAAGCCGATGGTTCGGTTTTCCCAATCCACATCCTCTGCCTTCAAACTGGCGATGTCTCCCTGACTGCCGCCAAGATGCCAGCACAACTCGTAAAATGTTTTCCGTTCCAGATTTTTCTCCCGGTCGATAATGGCCAGATGTTCGGCAAGGGTGATGGCGCGGTTGTCTTTGAAGTGAATTGCCGGCCACTGCCGTTTGGGGATGATCGAACGGGGAAGCCAGTTCATGTCGAGGGCGAAATTTTGAATGCGCCGCAAAAAAACATTCGTTGAAACGGTGCCTTTGTGGAGCGCGTCAAAAAAATGTTCCGCTTGGGTCTTGATGAGCGGCAGCTTTTGGATTGAGGCGAAAGCCTTATCCTTGATGGCAACATCCCACCGTTTTTTGGTGTTGCCGGATTTTGTCCGTCCCATCTCGTCCATGACGTGCTGCCAGGTGCGTTTGACAAAATCAGGATCGCTGTGCTGCAAATAAACCTGGGCGATTTGCAGATTCACCGCCGGTTGTTTGCAGGCTTCGTTCAGCGCATTTAAGAATCGCCGAGCTTCTTGGGGATCAGCGGTATTGAGGCTGTTTCGCTTTTTGGTGAGGGTGTCGAGGGAGTAGTAAATTCCATTTTCACGACGGAAGGAGTGATAGCGTTGTTTCATGGCTCGATTTAGTTATCGAGCCTCTCACAATCCCGTTCCGACTTGATAGCGCCTTCTGGTTGCCTAGTGACTGCCTTGTGCATGACTAGCTGATTTCATACACAATTTCATACACACTTGACCGGCCAGACTTCGCAACTTCTACTCTATCAACCATTTCGATATGGAGGCGGAGGTCGGAATCGAACACGGAAGCTTTACCGCTCCGAACCTAACACACTCTGTTTCATGGCTTACTCTAACCTGATTTTACAGGGGTTCAAGCTCGTTTTTCGACCGCCCGTTCATTGCCCGGCTATTGCCCCGTTACCGCCCTTTCGCCGCTCGTCAGGTGAAGATTCAGGTGAAACTTTGTATGAGCCATTTTTCAGTTGTATTTCCCTGTGGTGAAGCGTAGAAAGGTAGAGGATCATCAAAAACAGACTAAACCCGAATACATTTATGAGGACCAAACCCTGTTCTTTTTCTAATATTGTGCTGGCTTTGCTGGCGCTCTCAACCCTCAACTGGGAAGTCTCAAGCGTCTTCGCGCAAGGCGCGCTGACGCCGCCAGGGCCACCCGCGCCGACCATGCTAACGCTCAATCAAATCGAGCCGCGAACGCCGATTTCTTCCGCGCCCTTCACCATCACCAACCCGGGTTCGTATTATCTGACGACCAATCTTACCGTCGTTGGGTTCAACGGGAACGGCATCACGATCAGCGCAGATGATGTGACGCTCGACCTCAATGGATTTGCCATCTCGGGCGATGGGTCGAATAACAATAGTGGAGTGCAGGTCGCCACCTCCCAAAACAATATCTGTATTCGCAATGGCATCATTCGCAACATCCCGGGTGACGGAGTGTTCGCTCCGAATGCGGGCAACAGTCGCTTCGAGGAACTTGCCCTCTATACGATCGGCAATTACGGCATCTCCGTAGGTTCAGCCGCCCGCGTGACGGGCTGCTTGGCCAGGGCCAATGGGTTCGGGATCTTCGTCGGTGACGGTTCTGACGTCAGGGATTGTGTCTTCCAGATGAACGGAATTGGCATCCAGACCGGTAATGCCTGTGTGGTGACCGATTGTAGCGCGGTGAGCAACAACTTCGGAGCCATCACGTGCAGCTACGGGTGCCGGGTGGAGGGTTGCACGGTCGCATACAGCACCCAATTTCAAGGCATCGTCGTCCGTGACGGCAGCACCATTGCCAACTGTAGCGTCTATGGCTGTGACGGAGGCGGGATTGTTGCTGGCATGGCTTGCATTATCAGCGATTGTAGTGTGGACAACGATAACGGCAACGGCGCTGGAATCTCCTGCGGTCCGGGTTCGATTGTGCAGGGATGTGCCGCCGCATTTGATCTCGGCGGGATTAGCGCCACCAACAGTCTCGTGCGGGACTGTAATGTCTGGAATAATTACGGAAATGGCGTCGTTTCCGCCGGCAGCACAGTTTCCGGCTGTACCATCCAAAATAACACTGAAGATGGCATTTCCGTTTACAACGGCAATGGCAACTCGCCCTTCGGCGGGCCGGCCACCACCAGTTGCTTGATCACCGGCAACACCATCCAGGACAATGGTTATTTCTATGGGCCTAATGGACTTGGCACTTATGCGAACATCGATATCTATGATGCCTCCAACCGGATAGAGGGCAACCACATTGTCACCTACAATCCCATTTCAGGAATCGCAATTTCATTCTTCGGAACTGCCACCAACAACGTCATCGCCAGAAACAGCGTTTACGGCGGAAGTTCGACCGTAAATTATTACCTCCCCGGCCAGGACGTTGGCCCTATTGGGGTCGCCGCATCGGCCATCAGTCCGTGGTCAAACATTTCACATTAAACTTCAGCCGCCATTGTTTGTGCGAAAATTGCTCATTTCACTTCTGACCATCGGCTTATGTGTTTCCTCCTGGGCCATGACCACCATTGATGCCGTCAACCGTTATGCCTATGGTGCGGACATCGGCTGGCTGGATTGGTATGCCGACGGTACCAACGGTGCCGTCATCGGCGCATATGTGTGTTCCGGCTACATTTATTCCGCCAACATCGGCTGGATCAATCTCGGCACCGGCTCGCCCACCAACGGCATTTATTATCAAAATGTTTCCGCCAACGACTTCGGCGTCAATCTGGATGCCATGGGCAATTTGAGTGGTTATGCTTATGGCGCGAACATCGGCTGGATCAATTTTGCGAACATTGGCACACCGAGGATAAACATGATCACCGGCCAGATGAGCGGCT
>Ga0302324_100010291_pt1 | contig 19384 bp, 16 predicted proteins | sample Palsa_T0_1_FD_201949 | JGI IMG/M metagenome (GOLD analysis project Ga0302324, IMG submission 201949) | Peat permafrost microbial communities from Stordalen Mire near Abisko, Sweden - Palsa_T0_1 | ecosystem: Environmental > Terrestrial > Soil > Palsa > Peat permafrost | place: Sweden: Abisko...
AGGTGGTGCGTGATCTGAGCGAGATCACGCGCGCCGCGGTTGATGAGAGTGATGACGCCGAGAGCAACGAGAGCGCTTTCACCGAGCTTGTGGAATTCGTGCGTGTGGGGGTACAACTGGTATTTGCTGAGCTTGAGCCGGTGCGCGGACATTCCAGTCTTGCGGACGGTTCGGTGCACTAGAGGAACGGCACGCACGACCCATGGCAGCGAAGCGGCGTAAAACCGTACCTCGGGACGAATTCGCACGCCGCCGGCGGCAGCTCGCGCGCATCATGGGGCGCGATGCGATCGCCATCGTACCGGCAGCGCCGGTGCAAATGCGCAACAGCGACGTCGAGTACGCCTACCGCCAGGACAGTGACTTCTTCTACCTCACCGGCTTTGGCGAGCCCGAGGCGGTCGCGGTCCTGATGCCTGGCCGAGAACCGGCCGAATACATTCTTTTTGTGCGTGATCGCGATCCTGCGCGCGAAACCTGGGATGGTCGGCGCGCCGGACCCGAAGGGGCGACGCGACGCTACGGTGCTGATGATGCCTTTCCGGTGGCCGACATGGACGACATCCTGCCGGGCCTCATTGAGAGCCGCGCCCAGGTTTATTACACGATGGGGGTCAACCCGGAGTTCGATCAGCGCCTGATCGGCTGGGTCAATGGCCTGCGCGCCCAGGTGCGCCAGGGGGGGCACTCGCCGCACGAGATCGTCGCTCTTGAGCACGTCCTGCACGACATGCGGCTCTTCAAATCGAGCGCTGAGCTCGACCTCATGCGCGAATCGGCGCGCATTGCCGCGCGTGCCCATGTGCGCGCCATGCGTCGCTGCCGGCCCGGGCTCAACGAGTTTGAAATCATGGCCGAGCTCATCCACGAGTTCCGGCGCGCCAATGCCGACACGTCCTATCAGCCCATCGTCGGCGGGGGCGCCAATTCGTGCATCCTGCACTACCGCGAAAACGATCAGCCGCTTAACGACGGCGATCTGCTGCTGATTGACGCGGGGTGCGAATATCAGTGTTACGCCTCGGATATCACGCGCACGTTTCCGATCAGCGGACGTTTCAGCCCCGAGCAGCGCGCCGTGTACGAAGTGGTGCTCGAGGCAAACCTTGCCGCCATCGCCAAGGTGCGGCCCGGCAATCATTGGAACGACCCGCACGACGCCGCCGTGCGGGTCGTGACCCAGGGCCTGGTGAAGCTCGGGCTGCTGAAGGGTCGGCCTTCCGCCCTGCAGCGATCGGGCGCCTATCGCCGCTTTTTCATGCACCGCACCGGGCACTGGCTCGGCATGGACGTCCACGACGTCGGGGACTACAAAGTTGGCGGCGAGTGGCGCGTGTTCGAGCCCGGAATGGCGCTCACCATTGAGCCAGGCATCTATATCCCCGCGGGCCTGCGCGGCGTGCCGCGCCGCTTTGCCAACATCGGCATACGCATCGAGGATGATGTCGTAGTTACCAAGCGCGGCGTGGAGGTGCTGACCGCGCAGGCGCCCAAGCGAGTCGAAGAAATCGAAGCCGTGATGGCCGGGGCGTAGATGGCCGCTGTGCGCGAATTTGACGTCGCAATCGTCGGCGGCGGCATGGTGGGCGCCAGTTGCGCGCTGGCGCTCGTCGGCACCGATCGTCGCGTCGCGCTGATAGAGGCGATCGCGCATGACTCGGCCGCGCAGCCGAGCTTCGATGAGCGCACGACCGCGCTCGGTAATGCCAGCCGGCGCATCTTTGAGGGCCTGGGCGTATGGAATCGCCTGCAGCCGCACGCTGCGGCGATCCGCTCCATTCACGTATCGCAGGCCGGACGGTTCGGATTCGCCCGCCTCGAAGCCGATGCTCAGGGCATCGAGGCGTTTGGCTATGTTATCGCCAACCGCGTGATCGGCGCCGCGCTGTGGGACGGTTTGAAGGGCGCGTCCAACATCACATTGCACGTGCCGGCGCGGCCGCACGCCGTGGACATTGCCAAGGATGTCGTGACGCTGACGCTCATCGATGCAAGAGGAGCAGAAGAGCGCATCAGAGCGCGCTTGGTGGTGGGAGCCGATGGCGCGCAGTCGCTGGTGCGCACCGCGGCGGGCATCGACGCGCGCGTCGAGGATTACGGCCAACGCGCGCTCGTGGTCAACGTCGCGGCGGATCGGCCGCACGAGGGTCGCGCCTATGAACGCTTCACGGCGGGCGGCCCGCTCGCGGTGTTGCCGCTGCACGATGGCGGCTTCACCGTCGTGTGGTCGGCAAACCCGGAGCGCGCGCAGGAGCTTCTCGCGTTGCCCGACGACGCCTTTCTCGCCGCGCTGCAGCGCCTGTTCGGCTGGCGCGCGGGACGCTTTGTGCGCTCTGGTCGCCGCGCGTCCTACGATCTTGCGCTTACCCGGGCGGTGGCAAGCATTGGCGAGCGCAGTGTGCTCATTGGCAACGCGGCACAGGCGCTGCATCCGGTTGCCGGGCAGGGCTTCAACCTCGGTCTGCGCGACGGCGCGATGCTGGCGGAGCTGCTCGCCGCCGACGCCGAGGATGCCGGCGGTGCAGCGCTCCTGCGGCAGTTTTCCGACTGGCGCGCGCGCGATCGGCGCGGTGTCATTCGCTTTACCGACGGCCTCGTTAAGCTCTTTGGGGATGAACGGCGGGGCGTTGGCGTGCTGTGCAGCCTTGGGCTCCTGCTGTTTGATCTGATGCCGCCGGCAAAGAGCGCGCTGGCGCGCGTGAGCGCGGGCTTTGGAGGACCAACGCCGCGACTCGCGCGTGGGCTCGGCCTGCGCGGATTGCGCACGGGTGGCTGAGGACTTTGACGTTGTCGTGGTCGGCGGCGGACCGGTCGGGGCCTGCGTGGCGGCGCTCCTCGCACGTGCTCCGCAGCGTCAGGCCCAGAGCCTCACCGTGGCGGTGCTCGAGCGTGAGCCGCCCGCGTTGCCTGCGCGTGATGCACCGATCGATCTGCGCGTGGCGGCATTCTCGCGCGCGAGCGAGCGCATTCTGGAGGTTGCCGGCGCCTGGCCTGCCATCGCAGCTGCGCGCATCAGTCCCTATGAGCGCATGCGTATCTGGCATGAGAGCGTGCCGGCGGGCGCACACGGCGAGCTTGCCTTTGATGCCGCCGAGGCGGGCGAGCCCAATCTCGGCTACATCATCGAGGCGCGCCTGGTGCAGGCGGCGCTGCTCGATGCGGCGGGCGCTGCCGGCGCGCAGATTTTCCAAAGCGAATTCGCATCTCTCAGCATGTCGGGCGCGCGCGCGCACGTCGCTACTTCGCGCGGCACGATCAGCGCGCGGCTTGTAGTCGGGGCGGATGGGTCGCGCTCACCGCTGCGTGAAGCGGCAGGCCTCCACGCGACGCTGTCGGATTACGCTCAGATCGCAATCGTCGCGGTGGTGGCCAGCGAGCGGCCACACGCACGCACCGCCTGGCAGCGCTTTTTGCGTGACGGCACGTTGGCATTGCTGCCGCTCGCGGACGGGACGAGTTCCATTGTCTGGTCAGCCGATACGCAGCGCGCGCTTGCTCTGCTGGCCGCACCCGCGGAGGAGTTTGCGCGCGAGCTTGAGTGTGCCTGCGATCGGGCGCTTGGGACGATGCGCTTGGCGAGCGAGCGGCTCTCGTTCGCTCTGCAGGCACTTTCTGCCGAACGCTACGTGAGCGAGCGCTGTGCGCTCGTTGGCGATGCCGCGCATGTGATCCACCCGCTTGCCGGGCAGGGCATGAATCTTGGCATCCTCGATGCCGCGGCACTTGCCGAACTTGTACAGGGCGCGCGCGAGGCGGGCGAGGATCCGGGAGCACTGCGCGTGCTGCGTCGCTACGAGCGCTGGAGAAAGAGCGAGACCGCGCTCATGCGCATCGCCGTGGATGCCTTCGACCGGTTGCTTGCGCATGGCACCGGAGCGGTTGCGCAGCTCGCACAGCGCGGCCTCTCCTGGGTTAACGACAGCGCCGCGGTCAAGCGCTTTTTTATGGCGCGCGCGCTCGGCCTTAGCGGTGAGCTGCCGCGGGCGGCGCGGGCAAGGGGATCCGATCGACCTTCGCTGCACAGATGAAGTCGTTCTCGGAAAGGCCGCCGATGGCGTGCGTCGTAAAGAGCACTCGGCAGTAGTTGTAGCCCAGTTCAATATCCGGATGATGATCCTCAAGGTTCGCAAGGTGCGCGAGCGCATTGACGAAGCTCATCGTGCGATAGAAATCCCGGAACTTGAATTCGCGGCGCAGCGCGCGCGCATCAGCGGCGAGCTGCCACTCGCCGGCAAGCTCAGGCATCCACTGCAGTGCCTGCGCGCTCGTCAGGGGTGCGACGCCGCCCTCGCAGGGTTGGCAGCGTTTCTCGGCGAGCGCGCTCATCGCGTGGCCTCTTTGCGCGCAAAGCTGCGCGCGACGTAGGCTTCGACGAGCTCCTGGAATTCCTCGGCAATGCGTTCGCCCTTCAAGGTCACCGTCTTCTCGCCATCCTCATAAACGGGCGCCACGGGGCGCTCGCCGGTGCCGGGCAGACTGACACCGATGTTGGCGTGCTTGCTCTCGCCGGGGCCGTTGACGACGCAGCCCATGACCGCCACCGTCATCTCCTCAACGCCCACATACTCGCGGCGCCATTCGGGCATGCGGTGCCGCAGGTGCGACTGGATGCGCTGTGCGAGTTCCTGGAAGTAGCTGCTCGTGGTGCGCCCGCATCCCGGGCACGCGACCACCATGGGCGTAAAGGAGCGCAGCCCCATCGTCTGCAGGATCTCCTGCGCCACGATGACCTCCCGAGTGCGATCGCCGCCGGGCTCGGGCGTGAGAGACACGCGCAGCGTATCGCCAATGCCCTCCTGCAGCAGCACGGACATTCCGGCGGTCGAGGCGACGATGCCCTTCGACCCCATGCCCGCCTCGGTGAGTCCCAGGTGTAAAGGGTAGTCGCAGCGTGAGGCGAGATCTTGGTAGATGGCGATGAGGTCTTGCACGCCGCTCACTTTGGCGCTCAGGATGATCCGGTTGTGCGGCAGTCCGAGCTCCTCGGCGCGCTGCGCGCTCTGCAATGCCGAAAGCACCACCGCGCGCCGCGTAACCTCCTGCGCCGTCAGCGGCTGCGGCTGCGCACTGTTTTCGTCCATGAGACGCGTGAGCAGGTCCTGGTCGAGACTGCCCCAATTGACGCCGATGCGCACCGGTTTGCCGTAGCGGCAGGCGATCTCAATCATTTCCGAGTACTGAGAATCGCGCTTGCTGCCGCGGCCGACATTGCCCGGATTGATGCGGTACTTGGCCAGTGCTTCGGCGCACTCGGGACGTTCGCGCAGGAGCTTGTGGCCGTTGAAGTGAAAATCGCCGATCAGCGGCACCGCGATGCCAAGCTGATCCAGACGCGCGCGGATCGTGGCGACGGCAGCGGCGGCGGCGCTGGTATTCACGGTGATGCGCACGAGCTCGGAGCCGGCAAGCGCGAGCGACTTCACCTGCTGCGCGGTTGCCTCGGCGTCCTCCGTGTCCGTGTTCGTCATGGACTGCACGACGATCGGGTTCGCGCCGCCCACGCGCACCTTGCCGATCTGCACCATGACGCTGTGGCGGCGCGCGCGTGCCATGGCTAATGCACCACCGGCAAACGTGCCGCTTGCCAGGCGGCAAGGCGCCACTCATCGTTGCGTCGTACGTACACTGCCATATAAACCATCTGCATCTTGACGGGCTCGCCGTCCATGTCGCCATCCACGGCGATGGAGCCGTTCACGATCACGGCGCCGGCGGCTGGTCGCGGCCGCAGCGACAGAATATCCACCGAGCGGTAGCGGATTCGCCCGCTACGGATGGACTCCAATAGTTGCGCTTTAGTTTCACAGCGGCCATTTGAGTGACAATAAATCAGATCGTCTGCCAGCATGGGTTGCAGGGCTTTGAGGTCCTGGTGCGCCATCGCGGCAAAGCGCGCGCGCTCCACCGCCTCGATATCTGCCAGCGGCGCTGACAAGCCTGAGCAGCCGAAACCGCCAAGCGCAAGGCTGCCGAAGATGAGCGTACTACGGAATTTGCCAATCATGTAGGTACCGTGCAGATGCTACGCGAACGCGGCCCATTCTGCTCCGGCCTTGGGCACTCGAGCCAGTGCTGCTATGATCCGCGCCGCTCGCTCGCAACGGGTCCGTTCAGAGAGAGTCCGGCCGCAGGTGCCGGATCGCCGAAGGCGCAAGTCCCGCCCGGAAACGCTCAGGCAACAGCAACGGCAGACCCTCAGCGCGGCATATTGATGCGCGCTACGGCGAGTTCTGGAGAGTGGTGGCTCCTAATCTTAAGGACGCCATCCACCGAAGGGGTGCGGCGCTTACGGCGCCTGATCTCTCAGGTAACAGGACAGAGGGGCGGCAGGTGCTCATCGTAGCGAGCACTTGCCGCTGCTGTTTGCTTGCGGGTGCGCGCTGCAACCGGAGAACCTGTGGGTCGACACACACCACTTTATGAACTGCATCGCAGCCAAGGCGCACGCCTCGTCGATTTTGGCGGCTGGGACATGCCGGTGCAGTACGCCTCGCAGATCGAGGAGCACCACGCGGTGCGCGGCGCAGCGGGCGTATTTGACGTCTCGCACATGTGCGTGGCGGATGTCACTGGTGCGCGCACGCGCGATTTCCTGCGCCACTTGCTCGCCAACGACGTTGCCAAGCTCACCCGCTCGGGCCAGGCGCTCTACAGTTGCATGCTCAATCCGGCCGGCGGCGTGCTCGACGATCTCATCGTCTATTACTTGAACGAATCGTGGTTTCGTCTCGTGGTCAACGCCGGCACGCGCGACAAGGATCTTGAGTGGATCCGCCGCCATGCGCAGGAGTTTGCCGTTGAGGTGCGCGAGCGCGCGGATCTGGCGATGCTCGCCGTGCAGGGGCCCGAGGCGCGCGCCACGACCGCAACGCTGCTGCCCGCCGCGGCGCGCGAGCGCTCGCTCGCGTTGCCCGTGTTTGTCGGTTGCGAAGTGGGCGAGTGGTTCATCGCGCGCACCGGCTACACCGGCGAGGATGGATTTGAGCTCATGCTGCCGGCGGCGCAGGCGGTGGAGATCTGGGAGGCGCTGAATGCGCGCGGCGTCATCTCCTGCGGCCTGGGCGCTCGCGACACGCTGCGCCTCGAGGCGGGCATGAATCTCTACGGCAACGACATGGATGAAACGACGCATCCATACGAATCGAACCTGGGTTGGACGGTGGCGCTTGAGCCGTGCGCGCGCGCCTTCATCGGCCGCGAGGCGCTGGAGCGCGTCAAGGCGGCGGCCAGCGCACGCCAGCTCGTCGGCCTCGTGCTTGAAGATCGCGGCGTGCTGCGCAGCCATCAGAAAGTGAGCGTGCCCGGCGGCGGCAGCGGTGAGATCACGAGCGGCACCTTCTCACCCACGCTCGAGCGCTCAATCGCGTTCGCTCGCATTCCAAGCGGAACCGTCGCCCGCGTGAGCGTCGACATCCGCGGCAAACTTCTCGCGGCACGCACCGTCAAAGTGCCATTCGTGCGCTTCGGCAAGCCGCTCGTGAGCGTGCTGTAGATGACCTCCTACCCTGCCACAGCGATGGAAGAACCTTCATGAGCCAAGTTCCTGCAGATCTGCGCTACACCAAAAGTCACGAGTGGGTCAGAAAGCTCCCCGATGGTACCTGCGAGATCGGTATTACGGATCACGCCCAAGAGGCGCTCGGCGACCTTGTCTTTGTGGAGGTGCCGGAGAAGGGGCGCACGCTCGGCGCGGGTGAGCCCTGCGCGGTGGTGGAGTCGGTGAAGGCGGCCTCGGATGTCTACTCGCCGCTTGCGGGCGATGTCACGCTCGGCAATCCCGATCTTGCTGCGGCGCCGGAGCTTATCAACCAGGAACCCTATGGTCGCGGCTGGCTGCTGCGGCTGCGCCCGAAGAACGGCGCTTCCGACACGCTGCTATCGGCGAGCGAGTACGAGGAACATCTGCGTGCGGAGGGTTTCTGATGGCTTTCATCCCGCACACCGAAGCGGATGTCGCCGAGATGCTCGCGCTCATCGGCGTCAAACGCATCGAGGATCTCTTTGACGAGATCCCCGCCTCGCTGCGCGTGCGTTCGCTTGCGGGGATCCCCGCGGCGATGAATGAGCAGCAAATTGGCCGCCTCATGAGCGAGCGCGCCCGCTCTGACGGGCGGCCACTGTGCTTCATCGGCGCCGGGGCTTACGAGCATCACATTCCCGCAGCGGTTTGGGCGATCACGACGCGCGGCGAGTTCTACAGCGCCTATACGCCCTATCAGGCGGAGGCAAGCCAGGGGACGCTGCAGCTCATCTACGAGTATCAGACGATGATCGCAAGCCTGACGGGCATGGAGGTTGCGAACGCCTCGCTTTACGACGGCGCCTCCGCGCTCGCGGAAGCCTGTCTCATGGCCGTGCGCGCCAATCGCAAATCCAAAGCGCAGCGCGTGCTCGTGCCGAAAGCCGTGCATCCGCACTATCGCAAAGTGGCAAGCGCCACGGCCGGCAATCAGGCATTGCGCTTCGAGGAGTTGCCCTACAGCCCGAGCGAAGGACGCACTCTGCCGGCGGCGCTCGCGCGCTACGACGGCGAGGACGTCAGTGCACTCGTCATTCAGCAGCCTAATTTCTTTGGTGTGCTGGAGGACGTCGATGCCCTCACCGCCTGGGCGCGCGAGCGCGGCATCTTCGTCATCGCCCTCGTCAATCCCACCTCACTCGCGCTGCTGAAGCCGCCGGGCGAGTGGGACGCTGGCGGGGCGGACATCGTCGTCGGCGAGGGCCAGCCGCTTGGCGTACCGCTCTCCTCGGGGGGGCCGTATTTTGGATTTATGACCACGCGCATGGCGCATGTGCGTCAAATGCCGGGCCGCATCGTCGGACGCACGCTGGATGTCAGCGGTCGCGAGGGCTTCACGCTCACGCTGCAGGCGCGCGAGCAGCACATCCGCCGCGCCCGCGCGACCTCGAACATCTGCACCAATCAGGGCCTGCTGGTGACCGCCGCCACGATCTATATGTCTCTCCTGGGGCCGCAGGGCCTGGCGCGTGTGGCTGCCGCCTCGCACGCGCGCACGGCCGAACTCGTCGGTGTGCTGACACGGGTACCGGGCGTACGGAGCCTCTTCTGCGCCCCCTATTTTCACGAGGCGGTGCTCGCGCTCGACCGCCCGGTTGCGCCTGTACTGCAGAGGCTCGCGGATCGTGGCATTCTCGCCGGCTTCGATCTGACTGAGCACTATCCGGAGCTCGGCCACGCGCTGCTCGTTTGCGCCACCGAGACCAAGACGAGCGCGGATATCGAGCGCTATGCGGCGGCGCTCGCTGAGGTCATGAAGGCGGCGCGCGCAGCCTGAAGCTGCACTACCTGGGACATTGCGACTATGTCAGCTCTGCGGGAAAAGGTGATCTTCGAATATTCGCGTCCCGGCCGCGGCAGCCGCGATCAATGGCCGGAGAAGGTCGAGCACGCCGCCAAGATTCCTGAACATCTCAAGCGCCGCTCGGCGCCGCGGCTTCCCGAGGTGAGCGAGCTTGATGCGGTCAGGCACTTCACCCGCCTATCGCAGCTCAACTTCTCGATCGATACGCACTTCTATCCGCTCGGTTCATGCACGATGAAGTACAACCCCAAGGGGTGCAACGAGTACGCGATGCTTCCGGAATTTCGTGCGCGCCATCCGCTTGCGCCCTCATCGCACGGCCAGGGCTTTCTCGAGTGCATGTTTGAGCTGCAGGAGATGCTGAAGGAAGTCACCGGCATGCAGGGTGTTTCTCTCACCCCCATGGCCGGAGCACAGGGGGAGTTTGCAGGCGTTGCCATGATCCGTGCCTACCATCGTGCGCGCGCCGATATGGCGCGCACCGAGATCATCGTGCCCGAGGCGGCGCACGGCACCAATCCCGCAACCGCCATGATGTGCGGCTGCACGGTGCGCGAGATCCGCGTCGGTGCCGACGGCGATATTGATGTCGCCGCGCTGCAAAGCGCGGTGGGCCCGCAGACCGCGGGTATCATGCTCACGAATCCTTCCACGCTCGGCATCTTTGAGCGCCGCATCGAGGAGGTTGCGCGCATCGTGCATGCTGCCGGCGGACTTCTCTACTACGACGGCGCGAATTTGAATGCGATTCTCGGCAAGGTGCGTCCCGGCGATATGGGCTTCGACGCCATCCACATGAATCTGCACAAGACCTTCTCGACGCCGCACGGCGGCGGCGGACCCGGAGCGGGTGCGGTCGGCGTGAGCGCGCGCCTCTTGCCGTTTCTACCGATTCCGATCGTGGGGCGCGAGGGCGAGCGCTATCGCTGGTTGGGCGAGGCGGATTTGCCGCAGTCGATCGGCCGCCTTTCCGCGTTCATGGGCAATGCGGGCGTGCTGCTGCGTGCCTACATCTACATGCGCATGCTCGGACGCACCGGCATGAGCGAAGTCGGTGATTACGCGACCTTGAACGCCAACTATCTTTTGGCCCGGTTGAAGCAGGCCGGGTTCGACGCGGCCTACCCGCAACGGCGCGCGAGCCACGAGTTCATCATTACCTTGAAGCGCGAGGCGCGCGAGCTTGACGTGAGCGCCATGGATTTTGCCAAGCGCCTGCTGGATCATGGTTTTCACGCGCCGACCACGTATTTTCCGCTGATCGTGCCCGAATGCCTGCTGATCGAGCCCACCGAAACCGAGAGCCGCGAAGTTATCGATGCGTTCGCCGACGCCATGATTCGCATCGAGCGCGAGGCGCGCGAAGAGCCCGAATATGTGAAAGGCGCTCCGCACACGCTGCCGGTGCGCCGTCTCGATGATGTGCGCGCGGCCAAACAACTCGATCTCATATGGACACCGAAGGAGGCCGCATAGACCGCTCCAAGCCGCGCGGCTTCGTACGGCTCGGGCGCGCTTTTGGCGCAAGCGCGCGGGGGTTTGTCGGGGCGTACCGCGACGAGGCGGCGTTTCGTCAGGAACTCGCCTTCGGCGCGATCGTCATACCCTTGGGCTTGTGGCTCGGACACAATGGTGTGGAGCGCGCGCTCCTCGTCGCGCCCGTGTTTGTCATCCTTATTGTTGAGCTTCTCAACAGTGCGGTCGAAGCCACCGTCGATCGCATCGGCTACGAGCGCCACACGCTCGCGGGTCTGGCGAAGGATTTGGGTTCTGCGGCGGTATTCACCTCGTTTTTGCTGCTCGGCGGAGTGTGGCTGCTGGTGCTGCTTGGCCGCTAGCGCTTAGGAGAGCTATGCGACGCGCAACGATTTTGCTCGTGGGAGTACTGGTCGCATCCGTGGCCGGGGCGCAGCCGCCCGAGCCCCCGCCGCCGCCGGCGACCGCTGTTGGGGTGCCGCAGGTGCCGCCGGCCAGCGGCGCTGGCCAAAGTCAGCAGGCCGCGCAGCTTGCGCAGCAGGCTGCGTCCGTGGAGGAAAGTCCTGACTGGGCCGTTACGCTTGAGCGCATCGCCAGCTCCGTCGTCTCCATCGAAGTTGATGCCACGCGCGCCTTCGACACCGAGTGGAATACCTCCGCGCAGGCCACGGGCTTCGTCGTGGATGCCGAGCGCGGCCTTATTCTCACCAATCGTCACGTCGTCACTCCTGGACCCGTCACGTCTACCGCGACTTTTCTCAACCGCGAGGAAGTGCAGCTCTACCCGGTGTATCGCGATCCGGTGCACGACTTTGGCCTCTATCGCTACGATCCGAGCAAGCTGCACTTCATCAAGCCGAAGGCCTTGCCGCTGTATCCCGAAGGGGCGCAGATCGGGCGCGAGATCCGCGTGGTCGGCAACAATGCGGGCGAGCAGCTGTCGATTCTCGCCGGCACGCTCGCGCGTCTTGATCGCGATGCGCCCGAGTACGGCATTGGCAAGTACAACGACTTCAATACTTTTTACCTGCAGGCAGCCTCCGGCACCTCGGGCGGCTCCTCCGGCTCGCCGGTCGTGGATATCCGCGGGCGCGTCGTGGGCTTGAATGCTGGCGGCGCCAACGGCGCCGCATCGAGTTTCTACCTGCCACTCGGACGCGTGCGCCGCGCGCTCGAGCTGATCCAGCAGGGCAAAGCCGTGAGCCGCGGCACGCTCACCACCATCTTCGTGTACGTGCCGTACGATGAGCTCAAGCGCCTGGGCCTGGATCCCACGACCGAAGCAGCAGTACGCAAGACATTTGCACTCAACACGGGAATGCTCGTCGTGAGTGAAGTGCTTCCCGGGTCGCCCACCTTCGGCGTGCTGCAGGCGGGCGACATCCTGGTGCGCCTGAACGGCCGCTACGTGAGCCAGTTTGCAGCGTTGGAGGAGGTGCTCGACTCATCCGTCGGCGGTACGGTCAGCCTCGAGTTCGAGCGCGGCGGCAAGGCCATGTCGGCCAAGCTGCCGGTGGTGGATCTCAACAGCATCACGCCCAGTGCCTACGTCGAATTCGGCGATGCGGTTGTCAACACGCTCTCCTATCAGCAGGCGCGGCATTTCAACGTGCCGATCCGCGGCGTGTACGTGGCCAATGCTGGGTACGTGTTCTCCGCGGCTGCTATTCCGCGCGGCGCCGTAATCACAACACTCGATTCGAACAAGACCGACAACATCGACGAATTCGAAGCGGCGCTGGCAAACCTGGGTGACGGTGATCGGGGCGTCGTGCGCTTCTTCACCATCGATGATCCCAACGGCACGCAGTTGCGCTCCTTCCGTATGGATCGCAAGTGGTTCCCGGCGCATCACTGCACGCGCGATGATGCGAGTGGGCTGTGGCGCTGCCGCGATCTTGCGTCAGGCCCCGAGCCCAAGGCCGCAAAAGCCGTGAGCACCGGCTACCCGACCTTCAAGGATTCCGAGCTTTCAAAGATCGTACCGTCGCTCGTGCAGGTGACATTTGACATGCCGTATTCAGTCTCCGGCATCACCGAGCGCAATTATCATGGTACCGGGCTCGTGCTCGACACCGAGCGTGGCCTCGTGGTTGTGGACCGCAACACCGTGCCGGCCTCGGTGGGCGATGTCAGCATCACCTTTGCCGGCACGGTGCAGGTGCCGGGCCGCGTGGTGTACGTTCATCCGCTGCATAATCTGGCGATAGTCGCCTACGATCCGAAGCTCATCGGCACGACCCCGGTCAAGGCGGCGAAGCTTGCGGAGCGCGAACTTCTCGCCGGCGAGACCGTGCGCATCGTTGGGCTCGCGGCCGACAGCGAGCTGCGCGCGCGCAGCACGCAGATCGCTGACATCGAGCCTCTGGAGCTACCGCTCTCGCGCACCATGCGTTTTCGCGACAGCAATATTGAAGTCGCACAGCTTGTCAATCCACCGACCGACTACGACGGCGTGCTGCTCGACAAGGACGACCGTGTGCTGGGGCTGTGGTCAAGCTTTGCCTACGAGAATGGCCGCGAGATCGCGCAAGACAATCGCGGCGTCTCGATCGATCTCGTGAACGAAATGCTCGAGCGCGTGCGCAACGAGCGGCCGCTGCATTCGCTCGAGGCGGAGTTCGTCGCGCAGCCGATCTCCAGCGCGCGCGACTTCGGCTTAACGGACGAGTGGGCGATGAAGCTTGCAGCCCACGGTGTCTCGCGGCGCCAGGTGCTCGCCGTGGAACGAGTGGTAGGCGGCTCGCCGGCGAGCAAGGTGCTACAGCAGGGCGATCTGCTGCTCGCCATCGATGGCGCTGTGGTGACTCGCTTTCGCGAGGTGGAGCGCGCGGTGGGCGACAAGAAGCAGGTGGCGGTGAGCGTGTGGCGCGGCCATGCCGCGCAGACCCTCACCGTCGATACGGTCGAACTTCCCGGGGCTGATATCGACCGCATCGTGCAGTGGGCAGGCGCTACCTTGCAGGCGCCGCACCGCGCGATGAGCGAGCAGCGCGGCATTCCGCCGGTGGGCGTATACGTGGCGTATTTCGCGTACGGATCGCCGGCGACGCGCTACGGCCTGTTTCCCGGGCGGCGCATCATCGAAGTCGATGGTATACCGACGCCGGATCTTGATGCATTTCTCGGCGTCGTCACCGGACGGCCCGATCGATCCTCGCTGCGCCTGCGCACGATCACCTGGAACAATGCTCCGGAGGTGATCACGCTGAAGCTCGACAAACATTACTGGCCGGCGTACGAGCTGCGGCGCAGCGCGAGCGGTTGGGAGCGGCACGCGCTGGAATAGTCAAGTGCAGCGTGAACCTTGCACGCGGTGTATTGTCAACTCCTGTCGCGATAAGAAAAAAAGCGCGGCGGCTCAGGCCTTGCCAGCTTCGCCGTGGCAGGTCGCAAAGCGCGGCCATCCTGCCTTGGTAGAATTGTCTTTCTATGGTTCGAGTAGTCAGAGCGACTCAGATGGAGATCGAGACTGCCGTGCAGGCACTGCGCGACGGCGATCTCGTCGCTTTCCCTACGGAAACCGTCTACGGGCTCGGCGCCAATGCGCAGAGCCCGACCGCGGTGCGCAAGATATTTGAGGCCAAGGGTCGGCCGATGACCCACCCGGTGATCGTGCACCTGGACAGTGCGCGTTTCCTGCATCGCTGGGTGCGCGAAGTTCCAGAGGCTGCGGCGCGGCTTGCCGAGCGCTTCTGGCCAGGCCCGCTCACGATGGTGCTGCCGCGCGCACACAACGTGCACGACATCCTGACCGGCGGCCAGGACACGATTGGCGTGCGCGTGCCCTCGCACACCATGGCACAGCAGCTGCTCACCGCTTTTGGCGGCGGCATTGCCGCGCCCTCCGCCAATCGCTATGGCCGTCTTTCGCCCACGCGCGCCGAGCACGTGCGCGAAGAGCTCGGCGATGCGGTGCGCGTCATTCTCGATGGCGGGGAGTGCCAAATCGGACTTGAGTCAACCATCGTCGCCTTCAACGGCGCGCACGTGCGCCTGCTGCGCCCCGGCGCCATCACGAGCGGTCAGATCCGCGAGGTCGTGGGCGAACTCCTCGTCGGCGCGGATCGCGATTCGCCACGCGTTCCCGGCAGCGCACCCCAGCATTATTCGCCGCAGACGCCGCTCTCGATCGTCCCTCCGGGCCAGATCGACACCCAGGCAGCTGCGCTCTCCGCCGGCGGGCGGCGCATCGCGGTGCTTGCGCAGCGCCTGCCGCTCAAAGCTCACACGTATGTCACCTGGGTCAATGCCGGGCGCCGTCCGGATCAGTATGCCCATGCGCTCTACGCCAACCTGCGTGCCCTGGATAAGGCCGGCTGTCGTCGCATCCTCGTGCAGGAAGTCCCCAATGACGAGCGCTGGGATGCGATCCGAGATCGCCTGATGCGCGCTGCCAGCGGCAGCGGCAGCGTCGAGATCGCCAGCACCGGCGCCGTGGCAGTGCTGCCCTAGGCGCACCTGCGCATGGTGCGCCGTAAGAGATTCATCGACCCCTTTGAGCCCGTCCACATCCGGCGGCTCGTGCGCGAGTTTGGTTCACCGCTTCTCATCGTCGACTGCGAGCGCATTCGCGCGCAGTACCGCAAGCTCTGCCGCGCACTGCCCGGCGTCGCGCTGCACTACGCGCTGAAGCCGCTGCCGCACGCTGCGGCGGTGCGCACGGTGATTGCGGCGGGGGGATTCCTTGACCTGGCGACGACCGGGGAAGTGCAGCTTGCCGCGCGCCTGGGTATCGCGCCGCAGCGCTGCATCCACACGCATCCAATCAAGACCGTGCGCGACATCAGAAACGCGCTGCACTTTGGCGTGCGCACGTTCGTCGCCGACAACCCCGACGAGGTGAAGAAGTTTGCAGCCTTCACCAACCACGCCGAGCTGCTGCTGCGCACCGCCTTTCGCAGCCCGAGCGCGGTGTGCGACCTGTCGCGCAAGTTCGGCTGTGCTCCCGAGGAGGTGCTCGCGCTGGCGCGGCTCGCGGCGCGGCTCGGCATCGGTGTGCGCGGCCTCTCCTTTCATGTGGGCTCGCAGGCGGCAGATCCCAGCAAGCATGTCGAGGCGATCCAGGCATGCGGGCGGCTGCTCGCGCAGGGTCGGCGCGAACGGCTCGGCGCGCTCGACACGCTGGATATCGGCGGCGGCTTTCCCATCCCCTACGGGCAACGGGCTCCGGAAATTGACCGTTTCTGCAAGCCGATTCGCGTGGCGCTTGCGCAGCTGCCACGGCGGCTGCGCATCATCGCCGAGCCCGGACGCTTCATCGTCGGGCCGGCGGCGATCGGCGTTTCCGAAGTCATCGGTCGCGCGCGCCGCGACGGGCTGTGGTGGTATTACTTGAACGATGGGCTCTACAGCTCCTTCAGCGGGCAGCTCTATGATCACGCGCGCTATCCAGTTGAGGCGCTGCGCGAGAGCGCAACGCGCGAGCCGTGCGTGCTCGCGGGCCCCACCTGCGACAGCATCGACGTCATCGCGGAGCGCGCGCTGCTGCCGCTGCTGCGCACCGGGGATCTGGTCATCGGGCGCGCCATGGGCGCCTACACTTGGGCGAGTGCATCGGAGTTCAACTTCGTGCCCAAGGCAACCGTGGTAACCGTCAATGCGCATGCCGGCGATGCGGGCAGCGTATGAGCTATCGAGCAGCGCGCGCGCCGACGGCCATTGACGCGCTCGTGGCTGCGGCACGCCGCGGCGACCCGCAGCTCATCACGAAGCTCGCTTCCGGCTGGGCCATGTTCGGTGGGCGGCAGTTCGTGAAGGGTTACACGCTGCTCCTGCCCGATCCGCTCGTGAGCGACCTCAACAGTCTCACCGCGCACGCACGTGCACAATTTCTGCACGACATGGCGCTGATGGGCGATGCGCTCCTCAAGGTGACCGCCGCAGTGCGCATCAACTATGCGATCTTCGGCAATCTGGAGCCCGCGCTGCACGCACACATCGTGCCGCGCTACGCGGATGAGCCGCCCGCCATGCGCACTCAACATCCCTGGGCGTACGACTGGAGCGCGGCGCCGCCCTTTGATCCTGCCGACTGTGGCGAGCTTGCCGCGGCACTGCGCGGCGAACTTGCGCGCCGCGGCGCACGCTAGCGCCGTGCTCAAGATCTGTGACCTGTCGCGCAGCTTTCACGAGGGCGCGCGCGTGCGCCGCGTGCTCGATCGAGTGAACGCGCACGTCGCCGCCGGTGAGGTGCTGGCGATCGTGGGCCGCAGCGGCTCGGGCAAATCGACGCTCCTCAATCTCATCAGCGGCATCGATCGCGCCGACAGCGGCCAGGTCGAATTCGACGGTCGCGTGGTGAGCACGCTTGCCGAACCGGCACGCACGCTGTTTCGCCGCCGGCACGTGGGCTTTGTCTATCAGCTCTTTAATTTGCTGCCCACGCTCGACGTCGAGGAGAACGTGCGCCTGGTGCTCGAGTTGAACGGCGTGCACGGCAGGCAAGCGCGCACGAAGAGTGCGGCGCTGCTCGCGGAAGTCGGCCTCGGCGAGCGTCTGCACAGCGCTGTTGATGTGCTCTCGGGCGGCGAGCAGCAGCGCGTCGCGATCGCTCGCGCTTTAGTGCATGAGCCTGCCTTGCTGCTCGCCGATGAGCCCACCGGCAACCTCGATCAGCACACAGCGCGCGAGATCTTGCCGCTGCTGCGCGAGCTCTCGCGGCGGCGCCGCGCGACGCTGCTCATCGCGACGCACGATGCCGCGCTCGCGCGCTCTGCCGACCGCACGCTCGAGCTCATCGACGGGCGCCTTGAACCGCTCGTGCACGGGGCGCGCCCCTAAGATGCGCCTGCCCTGGCAGGCGCTGCTGCGACACTGGGGGCGTCATCCGCTGCAGCTCCTGCTGGCGCTTGCGGGGCTTGCGATCGGCGTTGCGACCATCGCCGCGGTCGACATGGCAACGGCCAGTGCGCTCACGGCATTTCAGCTTTCGATTGACGCCGTGAACGGGGCCGCGACGCACGAGATCATCGCGGGCCCCGCCGGTATCGACGAGACTCTGTACGTCGCGCTGCGGCGCGCGCCCGGGCCCATCGGCCTTGCGCCGATCGTCGAGGGTTATGCGCAGATCGGCGATCGCACGGTCGACCTCGTCGGTATCGATCCCTTTGCAAATCCCCAATTTGATGACACTGCGGCGGGGGGCGCGGCGGTGCAGTTTGAGGGCGGCCTCGCCGAGCTTGCGCACTGGTTCGCCCCCGGCGGTGCAGTGCTGATGGCAGCGAGCGCAGCGCAGGCGCTGACTCTTGCGCCGGGGCAAGCGTTTTCGCTCGAGGTTGCCGGGCGCACCAGAAGCGCACGTTATCTTGCGCCGCTTGCGAGCTTGCGCGCCGGCGATGCATCGCTGCTCCTGACCGACATCGCCCAGGCTCAGGAATGGCTGCACCTGGTGGGACGGCTGTCGCGCATCGAGCTGCGTGTGCCTGCCGGCGGTGCCGGTGAGGCAGCGCTCGTTCGGTTGCGGCAGCGCCTGCCCGCAGGCGTCGAGGTGCGCGCGATCGGCAGCCGCACGCGTGAGAATCTGGATCTGACCGGCGCGTTCACCACCAACTTGCAGGTGATGAGTCTGCTGGCACTGCTCGTGGGATTCTTCCTCATCTACAGCGCAGTGAGCTTCGCGGTCGTGCAGCGCCGACCCCTCATCGGCGTGCTGCGCGCGCTCGGCGAAACCCCGCGCGGTGTGCTCGCAATGCTGCTCGGGGAGGCAGCCGTCATTGGCACCTGCGGCGCGCTCCTGGGAGTGCTGCTCGGAGTGGGTATCGGCCAGGCGTTGGTACGGCTCGTTGCCGGCACGATCAATGATCTTTATTTCGTAGTGGCCGTCGAGCGCGTGACGCTGCCGCCGGGCGCGCTATTGAAGGCGCTCGCCGCTGGGATCAGCGTTGCCCTCATCGCGGCCGCCGTACCCGCGATGGAGGCCGCACGCTCGCTGCCGCAGCTGGGGTTGAAGCGTTCCGTTCTCGAGGCTCGCGCGACGGCAGCGGCGCACTGGCTGCTCGTCACAGGCGTGCTCTTGGCTGCCGGCGCGGTGGCGATCGTGCTCGGCTCATCTCGCAGCCTCGCCGCCGGCTTTGTCGCACTGCTCTGCCTGCTGCTAGCGGTCGCGGCGCTCGCGCCAAGCGCGCTGCGAGTTCTGGCGCGTGTCGCGGCACGCCTCGTGGGCGAGAATCCGGTGGCGCGTCTTGCCTTAAGCGACGTCGCCGCCTCTCTCAGCCGCACCGGCGTTGCGGTCGCGGCCTTAAGTCTTGCGGTGTGCGCGATGATCGGAGTTGCGCTCATGGTCGACAGCTTTCGCGAGTCGCTGCGCGACTGGCTGGCGCACACGCTGCGCGCGGATCTGTTCGTGACTGCTCCGGGGCCGGGATTTGCGCGCCCCGAGCGGCAGATCGACAAGGATGTCGTGGCGGCGCTGCTGGCGGTGCGCGGCGTCAGCGCGCACAGCGAGAGCCGCCGCGTGCGGGTGGGATCCAATTTTGGCGACGTGTCGCTCGATGCGCTCGCGCTTGCACCGCAGAGCGCCGCCGGATTTGAGCTCGTGGCGGGCAATGCGGCGAGCGTCTGGAGTGCCTATGCGCGCGGCGCAC
>Ga0302324_100010294_pt1 | contig 19383 bp, 14 predicted proteins | sample Palsa_T0_1_FD_201949 | JGI IMG/M metagenome (GOLD analysis project Ga0302324, IMG submission 201949) | Peat permafrost microbial communities from Stordalen Mire near Abisko, Sweden - Palsa_T0_1 | ecosystem: Environmental > Terrestrial > Soil > Palsa > Peat permafrost | place: Sweden: Abisko...
TCACTGGTGAAATGCCTTGCTGGACTGCAGGCACAAAACTGCAATCCTTCGAAAGTAATCGTGGTGAAGAGAGACGGCGATGAACTGACGGAGAGCTGTTTAGCGGGCGCTTTACCGCTCAATCCATTCGTCGTCTCAGTCAAACAAAGCGGCCAAATGGCGGCGATGGCCGGTGGGCTCGCGGCCAGTCGCACTCCACTGGTCGCGTTCACGGACGACGATGCCGTGCCGAGACCCGACTGGATCGAGCGCCTGATAGAGCCATTCTCCAACACTGAAATTGGCGCCGTTGGCGGGCGCGATGTTGTCGTGACCGACGACATTGATACGAAATACGTGGCATCCGAGGAGCTTGTAGGGGTCGTCACACCTTGGGGACGCCTTATTGGCAACCATCACATAGGAGTAGGTCCAGCTCGGTACGTTGATGTCCTAAAGGGGGTCAATTGCATGTACCGACGCATCGCGATTGCGATACCAAGCAATCTGCGCGGCTCTGGCGCCCAGGTGCACAATGAAGTGGCCATAGGACTACGAGCGAGATGCAACGGGTGGCAGTTGCTCTATGACCCACAGATCATCGTTGACCATTATCCTGCGGAGAGATTCGATGTCGACGCCCGGTCAGGACCTGCCAAAGCTGCTATTTACGATGCCGCCTATAACTTAACCCTGTCCATCGGAGCTCAGGGGTTCGCACCAGCGCTACGAAGACTGCTTTACAGTCTTCTCATCGGAGACCGCGCTCTCCCGGGTTTCGGAAGAACAATGATTGGACTCCTTAACGGGGAGGAGAGGCACGTTTTCATGGAGCGCCTTGGACCGGCTGTTCGGGGAAATGCGGTTGCTGGCTTGGATCTGGCGCGGGGTCTAGGTGTCAATTTCTATTAGCGCCGACAGTTCGTGCGAGCGCTGAACAGGTGGAGCCGCTGTTGTGTGAAGTACTCCACCATACTGGAAGACTTTCACGGCAGGGCTATTGCTTGCGGCCCTTTTCGCCCGCATCGCGCTCACCCGAGGGCTCATCTGGTCGACGCGCCATTCGTCGGCAGTGGCATCATAACGTCGGAGGTCTGATGAGATCAGAACGACCTGTCTGACGCATTTCACCCACTATTGGAACGCAATGCGTAAACGACGTGCGCTTTCCCTATTTGGGTGTGAAAAGGGCATGAGATCGCAACGTCGCCAGATGTTCGGCGTTACCTGGCTGCGATTGCCGCACGGAGTAACCGTGATCGACCAAGGTCTCGTATGCCGCCGCGCCGCCTTCGCCGTGAAGCTCGAGCAGCCAGGTTGGTCGGACTTCATCGAGAAGCCTGGTCGCTGCCGCAATGACCATTCCCTCAGCTCCTTCGATGTCCATGATCACGAGTTGCGGTGGCGCATGCTCATTGAGGAGGGCATCGAGCGGCACCGCCGGTACTACCCGATCGCCGCTATCTCGGATTCGGCCGAGAGCACTGTTCGAGTCGAACCGTACACTGTGCGCCCGATCGGAGACGGCCGCCTCAATGACCTCGACGGTCAGGCCGTTGAGTGCGAGGTTGTGGCGGAGGCGCTTCACGTTGGCTGGGTCTGGCTCGACAGCGAGATGATGGCCAGTAGGGGACAGCGCACATGCGGTGATCACGTAGTAACCGATGTGGGCGCCGACATCCCACATCGACATTCCGTCTCGAAGGATGTGCGGAAGCAAATTGTGAATCCACGGCTCATAGGTGCCCGCGATCAACCGTCGCTCGTCGCTCGCCATGTCGACTTGGATCGGTTGCCCGCGGGCAGGTCCTCGCCCGATCTTTCCCTCAGCCAAGCCCGTTCCGGGCGCTTCGGTGAGCGCATCGCGCAAGACGTTCCGGATGCGTGGGTAGCGGTTGGCGATGAGAAGGGCGCGCTCAGGCACCAACGGCATTGCTGTGTTGAGGACTCGCCGAATCACCCGCTCACAGTAGCTCCGGATCAGCTTCCTCTAAATCGGCCCTTCGCGTCTGAACACCATGTTCTTGAGAGTTCATGATGGGGGCCGTCATCGGTCTCGGGCACCCTGCTCGTCGGCGACCCCAGCGGAGTGAGCACCGTCCGGCATGACGAGAAGTATTTGTCTTTTGGCCTCGACGGAGCTCACTCCGTCGACCACCGGCCTGGTCGACCTCGACGAGGCCAAGTTCATCGCACGGTGGAGGACAACAGTGCTACTGAGCTGCGCCGAAGGTGCACGGCCTAGATCTGGCCCGAAGTCGTCGAAGTGCTGGCGATAGCTCTCGCCGTGAGATTCCAGCGCAGTTTCGCCGGCACGTTGAGTACGCCGTGCCCATCGCCGATCCGCTCTGCGAGGGACGCGTGCGATATCAGACGCACCGCGCTCGGAAGCGGGAGAGAGACCCACCGCTCCGGGCTGGGCCCTTATCCCGTAGACAGGAATTTGGTGAACATGGGTCCTCCTCGCCACTTCGCCAGCAAGGTGACGGGCAGGCTCACCGCCGACTGAAAGCCTCGGAAGGAACGCGCATGAAACTGGCACGCCAGCAGGTTGTCGTGAACTCCGACCCCTCCATGGCCGACGGTTGAACAAGCCCAGGCCAGAGCATCCAGACCAAGCCGCTCCGATGGGCAACTGATGGCACAATCCTTAATCCGCCGATTTGTACGGCTCATGTGCGACCCGCCCTCCTCAGCGCCGGTTGGTCCCGCGTCGGGGTGAATATGCCGCACGGCAGGGTTGGAGCCTTGTCAGGATCCGAGATTAGGACCCAAGAACAACTAACCTTCCCCTTTTCCAGTTCGGCTAGGTCCGACGTCAAACGGCGACTCCTGCGTGGCACTCATCAGGTCCCAACGATTTACCCAACTATTCGACCGGACGCATCAACTCCAACGACTCCGAGCCCTCGTCTGGCACTCACTAAACTCCCTCCTTACACAGTTACCTGCGGAGTTGCCCGAAGCTGAAGGTTGAACAAGGCCTTTGCAATGATACGCAAGATATTGATCGCTCGACTTAAGGGGCATCTTTAAATTAATGGCACATCTGCGACTGGCTCGCCGCGGAAAACACAGTCCGAAGGCAAAGGAAAATACCAAGCAGGGGAGCGTACTTGCGATACTGGCGTCCTTGCGATCCCTGGGGGTCAAATCGTTAGACCGTCGCCTCATATCGATTGCAATCTGCTCTCTGATCGGAGGATTGTCGCAAGCCGCTCTCCTCGTCATTCTCAGCGAATTGGCGGTCAGCCGCGCACAGGGTGGCGGAGATCTAAAGCTTCACGGATTCTCGATATCACTGAACGAATCACTTTTGGTTTGTGCCGGACTTCTAATCCTCTTCTTTGTATTTAGTATCACTGCCGCTTTTGCCAGCAGCTCAATGTCAAGCTCGGCGGTTGAGGCAGGTCGAGGCAAGGTCATGAGTTCGTTCTTCAAGGCCAGCTGGGAAGTGCAGTCAGCGGAACGTCTCGGTCACGTTCAACAGCTGCTTACGGTCAATTGCGACAATATCGGAATATTGACGCAATCCATTTCGACTGGAATAATCGGCATTTTTTCGGCGCTCGCACTGCTATTTGCTGCTTTTGCGGTAAATCCTCTTACGGCTAGTGTTGTAATTGTCGTTGGCGTTATTTTGTCGAGAGTCATGCGCCCCTTCCTTACTTTGAGCCGCAAGGCCTCACATCGACTCTCAAATGACAGCCAGCGAATGGCGACCCTAGCTACTGAGTACACCCGGTTAGCTCGGGAGTTTCGTCTGTTCGGCGTGGAACAAGAGGCGACAGATCGTCTGAGCCAACGGAATCACGAAGCTGCTATCAGCTACCGTAAAAACCGTCTGCTTGGACAATCTAATTCGGTGGTGTATCAAACGCTGGCGCTGGGTTTCATCGTTGCGGGCCTCGCGCTACTTCTCGATCACTCAGGAAAAAATCTAGGGGAGACCGGGGCAATTCTCGTGCTCACCTTGCGATCGCTGGTCTATGGATCAGCGATCCAGTCAAGTAGTCAGCAGATACGCTCGAGCCAAGGATTTTTGGATGGAGTCCTTACAGAGGTTCAGCACTATGAGGCAAATGCACCCGAGTTAAATGGAAGCCGAGTACCGGAGAAATTCGATGTGAAGTTCGAGGGGGTTTCTTTTGCATATGACTCGGGGAACGAGGCTCTGAAGAACGTCTCGTTCTACATTCCTAGCGGTAAGATTCTCGGAGTTGTAGGGAGGTCCGGGAGCGGAAAATCGACATTGAGTCAATTGGTACTAGGGATGCGAACGCCTTTATATGGACAGGCGTTCGTGGGGGATGTACCGGCCTCGTCTATCAAAAAAGGAAATGGTACAAGCCCGATTGCTCTGGTAGCCCAAGAGTCGATTTTGTTGCAAGGTTCGATCGCATCGAACATCTCATTTTTCCGGGATGTTTCCCAAGAGAAGATAGAGATGGCATCGCGCGCAGCACATCTTCATGAGGACGTTGTGGGAATGCCACGATCCTATGAGACGCCCGTGGGAGAAGGCGGTGGCTCACTTTCGGGAGGGCAACGCCAACGGTTGGCCATTGCTCGAGCGCTTGTTGGGTCGCCTCGGGTACTCGTCTTGGATGAGCCCACGAGTGCACTCGATGGGCGGTCGGAGAGTTTGGTGCGACGCACGTTATCGGAGCTGCGTGATCACGTAACGGTCATTGTTATCTCTCATCGGCTGGCGACAGTAGAGGACTGTGACTTTCTGCTCGTGCTCGATAGCGGGCGCCTATCGGATTTTGGGCCACGCGACGAAGTGACCAGCAGAGTCGCATTTCGACATGTGGCTGAAGCAATTGTCGTGCAGTCGGGGACTTCGTGAACGACTGTGTCTATTGAGCCGTGATGAGTGAGCCGGGGATGGAATCGAGCACTCGTCGCGCGCTCGGGAAAGTCCAAGAGCTTGGGTTGATGGCATCATCATGAGGGTTCGACGCAGGCACACGTCGGTGCAGATCACTCCCAATGTCTGCAGAGTGGACTCGCTTCGGCTCGCTGTTTGGTCGTCGCTCCCAAGCCCTTGTCGATCTCGGCCTGTTGCAAACCAGAGACGCACATTGATCTCGGTCAGATCGAAGTCCTCGGCCACCTGGTCGATGCGATCGCTACGCCGGCACAGCTCGACGATTACAGCTTTGAACGTCTTCCTCCTCATGGTCTCCATTTTGGACGTCCCAATTGGACGTCCCAATTAGTGGAAGCTCAAGGTCGACGAAGCGCCATCAACCACAGAATCGTCAGAGACGGGTCGCACTGCTCGCGCGGGCAGGCGTAAACTCTTCGTTCGATGGCTCAATAGTACGGATTCACATTGCTTGGTTCGAACAGTCGAGCCGATGGAGGAGGACTCCTGCAGAAGTGCCGCTGTCTCGCTGTTGGAGACTTTCGTCGACCGTCAACCAAAGGGACAACAGTCCGACCGACCGTCCGAACTCGACGCATGTGCTCGTGCTGAAGATGCGGGGGGTCGAAAGAACCTGTGGTGGGCCAACCTCCCGGACACACGTCAGCACTTTGCGATGATGGCAACTAAACCGAGCGTTGGAGGAGACGGGTCTCGGGGGCATTGGCGATGACCTGTTGTCCAATACGCGATCGGAATGGCGGTCAGTGACGGGTCCCGACTCCGAGCCGTTGCGGATTGTCTTGACCATCCACCACGATCTCGACCTAAACACCGGTGCGCCGGGGTCGACCCTCCAGCTGGGGAATGCTCTGCGCAGACAAGGCCACCAGGTATCCGTGGTGGGTTTCGATAATCTTCCCATTCACCTGGATCCTCGTCTCAACCAGCTCACCTTTCCCATCTATGCGTCTGCTCAGGCTGGACGCTTGTTGAGCCGAGGTCAGGTTGACGTTGTGGACGCCTCGACTGGTGATCTCTGGTTGCTGCCCCGGATCGCGATCACCAAGGCGCGGGGAATCGTGGTAACTCGGAGCCATGGGCTCGAACACCTCGTCCACCTTCAGCAGATCGATGCAGCCAAGCGCGGTGAGCTGAAATTGCGACGCCGGTACTTCGTCTACCACGGCGGCATTCGCCTGAACCAGGTGGCGCGGTCGCTGCGAATTGCTGACATCTCCGTCTATCTCAACGCCCCTGAGCGGCAATGGGCTATTGACAACCTTCGAGTTCGACCTGATCGCTCGGCGGTGGCAGCGAATGGCGTGGCTCCCGAGCTTGTTGGTCTTCCACTTAGCGACGCGAACGCGGATCCTCGAATAGCGATCCTTGGCGGGTTTGCGTGGAGAAAAGGTGCTGAGACCGCTGCCGCAGTCCTTTCCGAGGTGTTGAAGCGGATGCCCCGCCTTGAGGCAAGCTGGCTGGGGGCGGAACCAGCGGAGGTTGCCCGCGCTCTCGATCCGGCTGTCCGCGATCGAGTCAGGGTTCTCCCTCAATATCAGCTCGTTGACCTACCTTCCCTGCTTCGCAAGCACGAAATTCTTCTCTTTCTGTCCCGCGCAGAAGGATTTGGAAAAGTTGTGATCGAGAGCATGGCTTGCGGGGTAGTCCCCGTCGCAAGCGACATTCCAGGACCGGGGGATATCCTCAAGGGCAAGGACGCGGGCATCCTGGTTCCTGTTGGTGATGTTGGGGCCGCAGTCGATGCAGTGAACTATCTCGTGGAGCATCCAGTAGAACGCCAGCAGATGCGCCAACGTGGCCACAGGTTGGCGCAGAGTTATACCTGGGAGGCGGTCGCAGAGGGGCGGGTGGCGTTATATCGAAGGCTGCTCAGTGACAAGCGGCCGAAAAAGCTCCGCGCGTGATCTGAGCCAGAGAGATTTGCCGAAGTTCAGCCTACTGCCTGCGGTTGTACGCATGTCGACGACGATGCCGGGCAGCAGTGGCGTGACCGGAAGACTGGCATGAGCCTCAAGCCGAGCGAAAGCAGTGGCTCTCTGGGCAGCTTCCAAGAGATCGCGGTTGTTTGCTTTGTATCGTGGGCCTACGTCCGCGGTTCCGTCAGCGGTTAGAAGAGTTGATCGGGAGACCTAGAGAGTGACGTGGTCTGGCCCCTCGTTCAGCATCCGTTGGACTGGCAAGGTTGGAAGGGATTTTCATCCGCGCGCGACTGCATCGAACCGTCGTGGTTCTCTGGCCGGTAAACCGATCACAGAGTGGCGTGGCCTTACGTCTCGCAAAGTCGCTCGTAGAATTTGTAGTGGTGCGCGGCGGATTCGCTCCAGGTAAAGCGCCGGAGTGCATCACTGCGCGCAGCGTCTCCCATACTTTCAACGAGAGCATCGTCAAAAGCCAGGTCACCTAGCACCTTGCGAAGCGACGCAATATCACTGGGCTCTACTACGAATCCAGACTTGCCATCATCTACGGCCTCGAGAACTCCCCCTACGTTCGAGGCCACTACCGGCGTACCGCAGTACATCGCTTCAAGAACAACTAACGGCAGCAGTTCGGGAGCTCTATGGTGCCGCCCGCGCCAATCGAGTTCGACGCTCGGCAGGATCAGAGCTCGTGCGTTGGCGTACAGTCCGCAGAGCTCGTCATCATCGAGATTGACCTGAAACTCGACATCTTTTCCCACGGCCAAACTACGTAGATGTTCGAAATAGTCTTCTTCTTGAATCGGACCGACAACTGTCAGCCCTGCGGCGGGTGGCAAGGCTTGGATGAGGACGTCCACGCCCTTGTGGGGCGTCAATCGGCCTACAAAGAGAAACCGGCTTCTATACCCGCTTGTTCGTTCGATGTGACTGGGACATAGTGCATCGCCCCCTCCGTAGATGACGGCCGAAGGGAGTCTGGCCAATTCTGATTCACACATCCGACTGAACTGGGAAACAAAAAGGGAACCATCGAAGACCTTCCACAGTCCACGCCTGATACCGGCTCGCGTTCCACCGCCGTGCGGTGTGAGAACAACTTTTGTTTTGTGTATGGAAGCTCCTAACGCCAGCATTACGGCCGCTTTATTGATCACATGTGCGTGCATAACATCGTATTGGGACGCTAACCGGAGGATCGTTGGGTTTACCGGATCGCGTGGGTCCCCCCGCCATGACCATCGAGGGAGCACGCGAATCCCTAGGCCAGAATGATGGCGTAGCTCCATGTGCTCTTGCCCAAAGGTGACAAGATCAACGTTTACTCCGGATTTCGCCAATGCGACGGCGAGCGCACTCGCAAAGCGCTCAGCCCCGCCACGGACTTCAGGCAGGCCTGGTACTCCGAGGTCCGTGACAGCTGGCGCTACAACCGCGACTCGCATCTCCGTGCAACCTCAGATCAGTTCATGGACTTGCAAAGCATATTCTTGATACCTGCTCGTTGGGCGCTGATAGGTCGTCACGCCATACCTTGCAAAGGAGTTCACGCTTCTGCCTCTAAGACGAAATAGAAATCCGTGTCGGCCGGCGGCCGATCAATGCCTCGCAATTCGACGCGGTCGCTCTCGCCGAGGTTCAGTCTCTTGACGGATGAGAATCCCGCCCGAACGAGCTCGGTGGTTAGGGCCTGCTCGTCGTAAACGTACCCCGAGTGGTGGCCCCACAAGCTGAACGTTGTGCGGATGAGATCAACGGGGTGCTCTGCCTGCCACCCTTTGGCACGCATGGCGTCGAGATGCTTGTCGGGGTAATCCAGATAGGCGCGGACAAACTCCAGAGCATCCGGCGTCGACGTCCGGATGACCCCTCCGGGAGCCATCGCTTGTCGTGCATTCCTCAAGAAGGCACGACCGTCACTCAGTGAGAGGTGCTCTATCACGTTGTCGGAGAAGACCAATCCCACCGAACCCCTCGGGAATGGCCACGGTTTCCTCACGTCCAACCAATAACGACAGCGCGGACTTACATCGGTATTCAGCCAACCGGACAATTCATTGAGGCCAGCGCCGATATGGACATTCCACGGTGGTGATGACTCGGCCAAATGTCTCCGGAGTCGTCTCTCTGCGGGTATCCGGTTCAGATGGCGGGTAGCCCACCATGCATGGTACTTGGACCAAGCCAGGTACTCCCGCACGGGACCACGGTCCGACGCCATCCGTTGATGATAATCAATGGATTCGCGGTCACTTTCATCGAACGGCCGCGAGTCCCTGGTCCTTCGAGCTGGTTTACCTGACCGATCAGGCTCTCGACCCGGTCACTGATCGCTTCGGTGTGGTAATCCGCGCGTCGTAATTACACCACTCGCTTCTCAGCCACGGTCCGCGTACGCCGTTCGACCAGCACGCGCTGCACCTCCGGTAGTGCGGCTGCTCGGGCGATCCGACCTGTCCGCCGGCCACCGTCAGTGGTCCGTTGCACCTCTGTGCCAACGTTCCTGATCGACAGAGCGCGGCCAGCGCGATACACCGTTCACCAGGCCTATAATCGTCGTGTAACTCACCATCGGGTCATTCATTTTGGCAACGGCGACTATCTTGAGCCCTCGTCTTGCATGGAGATCACGCCATAGTTTTTCGGATCTACCGTCATTCACATTCGAGAAGGGCCACGTAGTGTGAAGCGAAATGTACTTGTCACAGGAGGACTGGGATTTGTAGGCGCGCGCCTCTCCGCTGAACTCGCAGCGCGCACAGATACGAAAGTCGTTGTCGTCGACTGTGAACTCACCGGTTCACCGGACAACTTGGCCGAGGAAACCAGAGCGAGAATCGACTTGGTGAAGTCTGACCTGAGCGACGAGGCCGCTGCCCGTGAGGTCATTCTGGATTTTCGACCCGATGTGATCCTTCATCTTGCCGCAATACATTTCATTCCGCTCTGCAATTCTCGTCCAACACTTGCCGTAAGAATGAACGTGCAAAGCACCGCAAACGTGTTAGATGCGGCCGCTTCGCTTGCAAATCCACCATGTTTTGTCTTCGCTTCCACCGCGGCCGTGTACGCCCCTTCCGATTCCGCGCTCGGCGAGGGCAGCTCACTCGGCCCAACTGACATCTACGGATTGACCAAGCTCTGGGGAGAGCAACTCGTCGCCCGCTATCGGGACGAGTCCGGGGCTCCCACAGCTATCCTCCGATTGTTCAACGTAGTCGGCGAAGGTGAGACAAACCCTCATCTGATCCCGAGCATTCTGGTCGGCGTAGGCGAAGGCTCAGCGAGTCGGGTGCTGCGGCTGGGCAACCTCATGACCAGAAGGGACTACGTGTATGTGGGGGATGTGGCCAAGGCCTTTGCGGCTGCGCCGGACGTCGCGGCTGAACACGGTGCTATCTGCGCGAACGTCTGCACTGGCGTGGCTTCAAGCGGGTACGAGGTCCTCGACGTCATCGGCCTGGAGACCGCCAAGTCTTGCACAGTGGAGACAGATCCGGCCCGTGTCCGATCATCCGATCGACCAGTTCTACTAGGCAACGCGGACTCTTTCTCCGAACTCTTCGGTTGGCGCCCCACCACCGATCTGCGGAATAGCCTCAGATCGGCCCTCGAGCGACCCGTCGCCCCTTCGTATGCGGCCGCCAGTTGAACGCTATTGACGCGTGGGCGGCGGGAAGTTTGGGCGGGTACCCAGTGTCACGGTACGGAACGACGAAGCCGCTGATCTCATGGTGACCTGCCGTTCGGGAGCATGGTACTGAAGACCCGCGATCTCGTACGTCTGTCGTATGCCCAACGAGGAAACCATTTTGTTACCACTTGATCAGCGAATAGGCTACCGAGCCTGGGTCCACGATTGAAGCCGACCGCCGGCATGGCTGTTCGCACCGCGGACACACCCTCACGAAACGAGCATGGCGTCGCGGGTCCATGGATGCAGTTGAGTTTGGCTCGCCTTGGCAGCATCTTGGGACGGAAACCCGTAGCTACGACGAGCACCGAAGTGGCTTCTTCTGAGCGTCCCGCCGTTCTCATGATCGGCGAAGCGCTCGCCCATGAGAACCCAGGAGGCTTGAACAGGTACCTGGAGGACTTGGCGTCGGCGTTAGAAGTCGAGGGAACGCCAGTCTTCACAATCCGGTTGGGCAAGGGCCCAACCGGATCTCCCAGCCACGCTTTGGCCGGCAAGACGTCTTCGCCGTTGCTTTTGAGGATTCTGTCGTACTGGAGGACGGCCGCCCGGTTGGCGGACCGGATCGATGTGGTCGATTCACACTTTGCGCTCTACGGACTGCTTCCTGCTCTCGCAACACGCCTTCGTTCGAAGCCCTTGGTCGTCCACTTCCATGGGTCGTGGGCAGATGAGTCACAGGTCGCTGGCCAGCGAAGCGGTGTGATTCTGTCGGTCAAGTGCTTGATGGAAGCCGCTCTCTACAGACGCGCGAACAGACTCGTCACCCTTTCCGAGGCTTTCAAGGCCACCTTGGTTGAGCGTTACAGCGTGGATCCTTTTCGCGTGGAAGTGATCCCCCCCGGCGTCGACCTGGACCGTTTCTGCCCGGGCGACAGACTACGGACCCGACGACATCTGGGGCTCTCGGACGACGCCTTCGTAGCCGTAGTGGCGCGCCGCCTTGAACGGCGAATGGGGCTCGACACGCTCATCGTCGCGTGGAAGCGGGTGGTCGAGGCAGTTCCAGGCGCCACCCTGCTCGTTATAGGTGACGGTTCGGCTCGGGATGACCTCCAGGACCTAGCTCGTGAAGTGAACTTGTCCGGTTCGGTGCGGTTTCGGGGCACGGTGGACGACGTTGACCTGGTGGCCGCATATCAGACGGCGGACGTCAGCGTCGTCCCGAGCATCGCTCTCGAGGGATTCGGCCTGGTGGCCCTCGAGTCCTTGGCGTGTGGGACACCAGTCGTAGTGACCGACTGCGGGGGGCTGCCCGAAGCGGTGGCCGGATTGGATTCCTCGTTGATTGTGCAATCAAGAAGCGCTGGGGCGTTGGCTGACCGCCTGACAGCGGGTGCCAGAGGCGCTTTGCCCGATCGCGGCGCCTGCAGAAGCTATGCCCAGGGGTTCAGCTGGTCAGCATGTGCTCGGGCCAACCAAGCGGTCTACGAGCGAGTTCTGAGCCCGCGGCCACGGATCGTGTTCCTGGACCATGTAGGCCGCCTCTCGGGCGGAGAGCTCGCCCTGGCCCGGCTTGTGGAGAACCTGGACGTCGACGTCCACGTGATCCTGGGGGAGGACGGCCCACTGGCGGAACGGCTCCAGAAGGCCGGAGCAGCTGTGGAGGTGCTACCCCTCCCACCGATCGCCCGTGATCTCCGGCGCGACCAGGTTGGTGCGCGGCCAAAGGCGGCTCTGGCCTCGGCACGCTATGTGGCCACCCTGACCCGACGGTTGAGGCAGCTGCGGCCCGATCTCGTGGACGCCAACTCACTCAAGGCTTCACTGTACGGAGGCCTGGCAGCCCGGGCCGCGGGCGTGCCTCTCGTAGTACATCTCCATGACCGCCTGGCCTCCGACTACCTTCCGCCTGCTGCCCTTCGGGTGTCAAGGGGAACCATCCGTCACTTTGCCTCCGGGCTGATTACCAACTCCACCTCGACCCTGGAGACCGTCTCACGCCGGCCAGAGCACTTTGCGATCATTCCCCCGGGGATCCCCGCGTCCTGGTGTACTCGCCCTACTCCGGACCGGCTGGCGCGGACTGGACCTCTTCGGGTTGGCATGGTCGGACGGATCGCTCCTTGGAAGGGCCAGCATGTCCTCCTCGCAGCCTTCGCCGAGGCCTTCCCAGGCGGGGGAGCGGAGGCGGTGATAGTCGGATCAGCGCTCTTCGGGGAGGAGGCCTATGGAGAGGAGCTCGGCCGGCTCGTAAATGATCTCGGAATTGCCAACAGCGTTCGGTTTTCCGGTTTCAGCGACGATGTCTGGGAGGAGCTCTCCGAGCTGGACGTCTTGGTACACGCCTCGACCGTTCCGGAGCCCTTTGGACAGGTCGTGCTGGAGGGAATGGCTGCCGGCCTACCTGTGGTTGCCGCCCGGGCGGGGGGGCCCGCCGAGTTCATAACCGACGGGATCGATGGACTGCTCTTCACTCCGGGACGATCCGACGAGCTGGCGACAACGCTGCGGTTGTTGGCCGAGGACCCGCTCCGCCGCCGGGAGTTGGGCCAGAACGCGCGGAAACGAGCGACGTCTATGACCGTGGAAGCTTCGGCTGCCGCGGTCATAGAACTCTACGGACGCGTCCTCGGCCGGAGGCTGTCCTAAATTTACGGCGTCTCCGGGATGACGGCGGTCCGCAAGAGGAACGCGCGTCGTTCGTCCCGCCCGGACAAGCTGATGCCGTGCCGGATCGATGGAGGTCGTCCTGGGATTCGAGATGTGCGGCTGCGGACGATCGATGCTGGGAGCCGGAGCCAAGCGGCCGCCACGTGAGGCGCTTACCGCCTTGCAGCGGCATCAACGACTTCCCTCATGTTCCGTGCCACGACCTCTACGCTGAAGAGACGACGGACAGCTTCCCCGCCCCGATTCGCGAGTTGGGTCCTCCGGTCGCCATCATCCGCCAGGTCGTCCAGAAGCGAGGCGAGAGCGGTGACGTCCCCTTCCGGGAACACTTCACCGCCGCCAGTGGTGCGGATCACCCAGGGGATCTCTCCGCTGTCCGAGCCCAAGACGGGGACACCACAGGACAGCGCTTCGACGAGAACGCGGCCGAATTGTTCTTCCCAGGTCGGCGTGCTGCGCGATGGCAATACGAGGAGATCGATCGCCGCGTACGCCTCGGCCATCCTCTCGTGAGTCAGATCAGCTACCACCTTAATTCTCGACGAACCTCGTTCGATTCCCGGTCGCAGGGGCCCGTCTCCAAAGAGCACGAGCTCCGCCGACACGGTCATGCGCAAGAACGCGTCGACGAGATCCGTGATCCCCTTCTCCGGCACGAGCCTGCCCGCGTAGCCGATGGTGAACACACCGGAAGGAATCCTCGACACGTTCCAGATTGGGACAGCGTGGGGTACGAGGACGATGTCTCCTCGTGCGCCCCATTCACGAGCGCGCTCTCCTGCGGCAACCGATCGCGCCGCAACAAAGCTGGCGTGAGTGAGCAACCACTTTCGATACGCAACAACGGGAGCCGGCAGCGGGCGATCGAGATTTTCTGCGGCCTGGACGCCGAACGGGATCCGGAGGGATCGGGCGGCGGCTCCCCATTGCAGCGCAGAGAAGGAGAATGCCTCCGCCTCGATGAAGAGCGTCGACGGCCGGTATGTCTTGAGGATAGAGCGGGGATTGACGAGGTACAGGTGTCGCTGAGGCCTACCTGGAAACAGGATCGGAAGCGTGAAGAGTGCCGGGTCCGGCCCAGGGAGGGGCACGGGGGTAAACGAACCTCCATGAAATTCGTTTCTCCAGCGGGCGGGAACCCCGATGGCAAGCGAACAGCCATCTTGTGCCATCCGTTGGTATATCGCCCGATTTACCGGGACGACGCACGGATGGCTGATCACGAGGAGGTCCAATGCTTTTGCCCGCCCGCTGCGCACAGCGCAGTATGACACCCTGGTCCATGCGACCAGCCTCGAACCGGGCGCACGTACCGCGGCAGCGTCTGAACGCCTGGGAGGCGTGACGTTGGAATATTGGACTTGAGCGCGACAGGCTGCGCGTTCGATATCAAACTGATCGGCCTTGTGCAGCTCTTGGCTGAGGCAGGTCATGGTGTCGGCGAGCTCCGAAATGAAGTTCGTGCCTTCGTTGACCCCGGACGAGTGATGGTCATGTGCACGCACCCGAGGGACAGATGCCGATGATACGCGTGTACCAGTCATCTTCGAGCCAGAACCAACCGTTCTTGGCCACGACCGCGTCCTGGTCGTCGAAGTAGCCCTCGTACACGCCCGAACCGGGCAACGGAGGATTGAGGGTCTGCACCAGATGGCCGTTCGACGTGTCGTATTCCTGAAGTGATCCATTGTTGGTGCTGGTGCTGAAGAGCATCGTCACGCCAATCAGGCCAGCGGAGCTGTTCACGGCAAAGCCGTAGGGTTCTGGAAACTCGTTCGTGTCGTTGCTCGGCAGTGTGTAAATCGGATCCGTGGTCCAGGCTGCGCTCGGCCAACTCGAGGTTGTCGGCAACGAGTTGAACTTGATCAGCGTCATGCCCATCGATGCCCAGTTGCCCCAGACGGCGCTGTCGTCAGTGTCGCTGGACGAGAAGCCCGACACGTAGATGGCATTGCCCTCGACGTCGACCCTGCGCACGTCCACGAGTCCGGGGGGCATGCCGTAACTGACGACGCTGCCATATTCAGGCGTGCCACTGGGGGAGTAGCCCGTCAGCGGGTATTCGACGACGCTGTTGCCACCGTCGCCGCCTCTTCCGACGCCCCACATATTTCCGCTCGAATCCATGAACAGGGTTTCGTCGCCTGGTGAGGTGAACGTGTAGACGGGAGTCATGATGTCCGAATTCGGCTGCTGTTCGAAGATGTTGTACGTCATCGGATCGGGCTCGAATGTGCCCTCATAGCGATGCCCGTCCGCATCCCACTCGTAGGTGGTCGCACCGTTGCGATCGTTGGTACTGGTCCCACCAGTTTCTTGCTCGCTCGAGACACGCGGATCTGAGGGGTTCTCCCACGGATCGACCGTGAAGGCGTAGGGCTGGTAGTTCCCGTTGGCGTCGCGCGTGAACTCGAAGTCCCGGTCAAAGAACTTTGAGCCGTCGGCAGTCGGTTCGCCGGTTCCCCCGAAGCTGTTGGCGTTGACGTCGCGCCACACGACCGTCGTCCCGTTGGGTTCGTATTTGGTGATAATCGCGCACGGTCCGGTTGACACCTGGGTTAGTGACTGCGCAATTCCCGGCATGCAGTTCTCGGCCGTGTAGATGTTCCCCGAACCGTCGATGGCCACCGAGCGGGGTCCCACGAAGCGGTCTGGACCGACAAGACCGGGGTCCGAACCCTGCAAATACCCACCGCTGACACCGACCTGCCCGGTTTGGGTCCCGGCGTAGTTGAACCATTTGAAGTCCTGGTCCTGGCCATTGTCGGCCACCAAGAGTTCGTCGCTGCTCGGACTCGCGGCGACACCCTGGGCGATCACCGAGGTGGGGAGGGTGAACGACGTCACCGGTGTGCCGGTGTCCGTGAAGCGCTCGAGCTCGTCGGCCGTGCCCGCCGCGTTCTCCACGAGCGCCCAGATGTCTCCCTCGTGGTCGCAGGTCAAGACGCTGGCGCCCGGTGCGCTCCAGCTGGCCGTCACGCCCGAGAGGGAAGTGGGGACTTCCTTGATCTCGGTGGTCGTTGGAGACAGGCCAGTGCTGGTGAGCGCCCCATTGGAGTCTGTGACGAACAAATTGCCGTCACAGAGCGTCTCGCCCAGCAACGGATGGCCACCCGAATCGACCGTGAGCGGAGCAACTCCCGTATTGCTTCCACTGTCATAGACGTGCTCGTTCCCCGGCACGAGCCAATTGGCGCGGTCCAGACGCGTCATCTGCCCGTCGCCGGCGGCCGCGTAGATGTAGGTCGAGTCCATCGCCAAGCCGTACGTGCCGTTGCCGGCACCACCATTCGGAGGCCCCGAGTTCGCCGTCGCCTCGCCTTCTGGATACCCCGTGTTCTGGGCATAGACGTTGATGTTGTGGGAGTTCTCCTCCCACTGCGCCGAAGACAACGCATAGCCATCCGACGAGACGGCAAGCTCCGACACCGTCTCTGGCACACCCCCATAGGTGTTGCCCCAGGTGTTGCCCTGAGCGGAACACGAGCCGACGGCGCCGCAGGTGTTGCCGACGACGGATATGGCTCCCGATGACTCCGTCGTCGTGTTCGGTGTGGTTGTGGTTGTCGTTGGTGCGGTCGAGGTCACCGTTGGTGGCGAGGCGGGCGAAGCGGACGGACTCACTGTTGGTGCAGCACCGACGATCGGAAATGTGGGCACAATCCCCATGGAGGGCAAAGAACCGTAACTAACAGCGTTGCCCTGGCCGAAGATCGCGCCGTTGGATCCAACGATCCAGTAGCCCGCATTGCCCCCGGCGGGCACGATGGACACGAGGCTGCTCGGATTGTACGACGAGTTACCGAGCCAGTGGGCATCGCCGACGGCGAACACTTGACCGAAGTTGGTCACGGCCCAGTAGCCCTGCCCATCTGATGTCGAGGCGATGGCCACGTAGCGGGTCGTTCCGCTGGACGGTGGAAGAGGCGACAGCTGTGCCAGATTCGGGGCGTCTCCGAATCCCGTCACCTGACCATTGCCTTGGAGCACCCAGTAGCCGGCGTTGCTTGGGGTGGCGGCTATCCCGGTCACGTCGTCGACGTGGACCCCGAGACCGGGCAGTGAGCCCTCGTACGCTGTGTCTCCGAAGGAAAAGACGCCGCCGTCGGCACCTACGAGGAAATACCCCTTGTCATCGGAGGACGGCACGATTCCCACGACATCTTTGACGTGGACCCCGAGACCCGGCAGGGAGCCTTCGTACACAGTATCTCCGAAGGAAAAGACGCCGCCATCGGCACCTACGAGGAAATACCCTCTGTCGTCGGACGACGGCACGATTCCCTCGACGTTGTCGACATGAATGCCGAGACCCGGCAACGAACCATAGAAACCACCGTGAAAGACGAAGACGCCCCCATCGGAGCCCACAAGGTCATAGCCCATCGCCTGAGTGCTGTGAGGGGCAACCGCTCCTTCGGCAGGCGGTGTCGGAGCACCACTCTTCACGCTGAGCGCGAGAAGGAACGTTACGAGGCACAGTGCTGCCAGGCATTCGGCGATGTGCCGCATTCGCGGCAGAGGACGTGTATCGAAACGTGCAGACCGGGGAACTATGGGTTTCAACTCAAGTCGTCACTAAGAGTGGCAAATCGCAAATGGCAACCGACACCATCACCACCGACACCATTGAGCGGACCCTTGGGCACCGTTGGCACCAGTCGCCCCCGATTTAGCCGGAAAGATCGCATGGCTGACGACACGGACTCCTCCGATGAGTCAAAAGAGGATCGCCACGACTGCGGTGGCAGCAAAAATCGTCCGTGAGGTACTTTGGCAATCACGTCGGAGAGGCGCTGAGAGCGAAGCCGAAGTGACTGTTTTCGGGCGTCGCCTCAATGTTTGCTGTCGTAATGTCAGACATGCTGGTCTCCTCGATCGCCGGGCGACCCAATACGAGTTGCACGGGGTCCGTTCCACGGACTGGATCGAAGCCGTCGTGGCCGCTATCAGAAACATCGGTCTCCGACACCCGAAAAGTAAGTCTTTTTGCCTTTGACGAGGGTCAGAGCATGAGGAGATGCTTCTCGAAAGGACGCCCAACGGAACATACGCCTGCCTTCTCCGGTGACGCCGCTGTGCTCGACACCCTGCGCGCGGACTTCCGCGGCCCTAGCGCCTGGTCTCAGGCCGACGCGGGGGGCTGCCAGCTCGGGACGGCGCGGGGCGGCAGCCCGGCCACCCGGCGCGCCCTGGCCCGGATCTCGTGACCGCGGGCGAAGTGGGCCAGGTAGATCTTGACGCGTCGGGTCCGGGCGTCGGTCAGCGCGTACCTGAACTGCCAGGCGGGCAGTTCGAGACTTGTCAGCGGCCAGGTGACCGAGAGCAGCCGGCTCACTGCGGCGCCCCGTCGACCCCGGGTGGGCAGGGGGAACAAGCCGGCCGGCGCGTCCAGGCCTGCCCGGCGGGCCATCTCCAGGGCGGCGCCCACCACCGTCACGCACCGTGCGGCCCCGGCCACGGCGCGAACTCGCTCCCAGTCGATGGGCGCGCCGTACGTCGCGGCGGCGCCGACGATCATCGCCAGGTCGGCCATCCATACGAGCCGCACGAACCGGTGGTGCGGCCCCCCGGCATGGGTGGCCAGCACGACCAGTTCCTCGGCGGGAGGCAACCCGAATGCCGACGTGCCCGCGCACTCCAGCGGCTGGCGCATGGCCCACAACGTGCCCGGATCGAGCGCCGTCATCCGTTGCGACGCGCCCTCCAGCGCGTAGTGCACCTCCAGGAAAAACGAGGGCACCTCGAGGTGGGTCAGCACGGTGGCGTTGGTGTCGCGTCCTTCGGGGCGGGCCACCTGCCATCCTGCGTGGCCCAGGGCGTCGAGCGCGCGCCGGTGATCGGCCTGGGGCAGGAGTAGGTCGATGTCGTCCATAGGCCGCAAGCCGGGCTCTGGGTAGCGGGCAGCCACCGCCGGCCCCTTGAAGACGACCGGCTCCAGCCCGGCGTCGGTCAGCGGCCGCACCGCGAGAGCGACGGCCCTCGGGAGCAGGAGCAGCGCCTCCATCCTGGAGGCGTCGGCCACGCCGCCGAGTGCGGCCCCGTCGGGCCCGAGGCCGTCGAGCGAGCCCGCCGCGCCCAGCGCCCGCCACAACAGCGGGCCGATGCGTTGCTCCGAGGCGGCGGACACCGCCCAGCCGATGTCGGCCCCTCCGGCGAGGGCACGCCGGAGAGAGGCCGGATCGGGATGCCGGCGGCAGGCTTCCCACAAGAGGGTCGCCGTCTGCTCGGTGACGGTGGTCGCCGGCACTGCCTCGTCGCGCATGCGCTTATCATGGCGC
>Ga0302324_100010297_pt1 | contig 19378 bp, 8 predicted proteins | sample Palsa_T0_1_FD_201949 | JGI IMG/M metagenome (GOLD analysis project Ga0302324, IMG submission 201949) | Peat permafrost microbial communities from Stordalen Mire near Abisko, Sweden - Palsa_T0_1 | ecosystem: Environmental > Terrestrial > Soil > Palsa > Peat permafrost | place: Sweden: Abisko...
GGCCAGGAAATGGTCCGGCGCATCGACGACCTGCGCGCCGCTCTCGAAAGAGAGCCGTACGTCTTCGACCGGCGCTTCCTCTTTCACGTTTTATCCATGGGCCATTCGCAATTCGCCGAGTTCATCGGCGCGCGCGGCCCCAACACGCAAATCAACTCCGCCTGCGCCAGCACCACCCAAGCCGTTTCGCTGGCTAACGATTGGATCCGCGCCGGACGATGCCGCCGGGTCGTGGTGGTCTCGGCGGACGACATCACCACCGACCACCTGATCGACTGGTTCGGCGCGGGCTTCCTGGCCAGCGGAGCGGCGGCCACCGACGATGTGGTCGAAGAGGCCGCCACTCCGTTCGACCGCCGCCGGCACGGCATGATCATGGGGATGGGCGCGGCCGCAATCGTCGTCGAAAGCGCGGAAGCGGCGCGCGAACGCGGTATCCGGCCCATCTGCGAAGTGCTGAGCGCGGTCACCGCCAACAGCGCCTTCCACGGCACCCGGCTGGATGTGGAGCACATCTGCCAGGTGATGGAAAACCTGGTGGCCCAGGCCGAAGCGCGCAACGGCTTCCGGCGGCGCGAGGCCGCCCCGCACATGGTTTTCGTCTCCCACGAAACTTATACGCCCGCGCGCGGCGGCAGCGCCGCGGCCGAGATCCACGCCCTGCGCCGTGTGTTCGGCGACACCGCCGATCGCATCGTGATCGCCAATACCAAGGGCTTCACCGGCCACGCCATGGGCACCGGCATCGAAGATGTGGTCGCGGTCAAAGCGCTCGAAACCGGATGCGTGCCGCCAGTGGCCAACTTCAAGGAAGTCGATCCCGAACTGGGCGCGTTGAACCTGTCGAAGGGCGGCGGCTATCCCGTCGAGTACGCCCTGCGCCTGGGCGCTGGGTTTGGCTCGCAGATCAGCATGACGCTATTGCATTGGGTGGCGCCGAAAGGCGGCGTGCGGACCAGCCCCCATGCGCTGGGCTATGCCTCCCGGATTGCGGACCCGGCCGCCTGGAGCGCGTGGCTCACCCGGATTGCCGCCAGCGGAGCGGAAGGCCTGGAAGTGGTGCAGCGCACGCTGCGCATTAAGGACGGCGCCTCGCGGGCGGCCCAGGTTCGGCCAGCCATCGAGACGAAGGTGGCGAAGGCCGCGCCCGAAGTAGAAGTAAAGGATGTGAAGTTTGAGCCCGCGGCCTCTACCCCCCCGCCCCCCGCATCGCCCGCGGGCGATCCCGTCAAAGAACGGCTGCTAGCGCTGGTCGCCGAGAAGACCGGCTACCCGTCCGACATGCTGGATGTCGATCTGGATCTCGAGGCGGACCTCGGCGTCGATACAGTCAAACAGGCGGATCTATTGGCATCGGTCCGCGAAGCTTACGGCATTGTCCGCGACGACAAGATCAAGCTGCGCGACTTCCCCACACTGGCGCATGTTATCCGGTTCGTATACGAAAAGCGGCCGGATCTGAAAGGCCAGCACCCCGCGCCCGCCGCTCAGCAACCAGTGCCGGCTGCGCCTCCGGCCCTGAGTCCAGCCCCCAGCCCCCAGGCCCCCGCATCTCAGGCGGCCGATCCCGTCAGAGAGCGCCTGCTCGCGCTGGTCGCCGAAAAGACCGGTTACCCATCCGACATGCTGGATCCCGACTTGGATCTGGAAGCGGACCTGGGAGTCGATACCGTCAAGCAGGCTGACCTATTTGCATCGGTCCGCGAGATCTATAACATCCCGCGCGACAATCGCAAGCTGCGCGATTTCCCCACGCTGGCGCACGTCATCCGCTTCGTCTACGAGAATCGGCCGGATCTGAACGGCCAGCACTCCGCGCCCGTCACCCAACTCGCTGCCCCAGCCGCGCCGCCAGCCCCCAGCCCCCAGGCCCCCGCATCTCAGGCGGACGATCCCGTCAGAGAGCGCCTGCTCGCGCTGGTCGCCGAAAAGACCGGCTACCCATCCGACATGCTGGATCCCGACTTGGATCTGGAAGCGGACCTGGGAGTCGACACCGTCAAGCAGGCCGATCTATTCGCATCGGTCCGCGAGATTTACAACATTCCGCGCGACCAGAATCGCAAGCTGCGCGATTTCCCCACGCTGGCGCACGTCATCCAGTTCGTGTACGACAATCGGCCGGATCTGAACGTCCAGCAACCCGCGCCCGTCACCGAGCAACCAGCCCCGACCGCGGCGCCGGCATCCATCCCCCAGCCCCCCGCATCTCAGGCGGCCGATCCAGTCAAAGAGCGCCTGCTCGCGCTGGTCGCCGAAAAGACCGGCTACCCAATCGATATGCTCGATCCCGGCTTGGATCTTGAAGCGGACCTGGGAGTCGACACCGTCAAGCAGGCCGATCTATTTGCATCGGTCCGCGAGATCTACAACATTCCGCGCGACCAGAATCGCAAGCTGCGCGATTTCCCCACGCTGGCGCATGTGATCCAGTTCGTGTACGAGAACCGCCCCGACTTGGTCGGGCAGGCTGTTTCGCCTGCCGCCCCACCGGCAATCGCCCCTGACGCACCACGTGCCGATTTCGCCGCCGTCGATGCGATTCCGCGCCGCGTGCCGGCGCCCACCCTGCGTCCGCCGCTGGCCATCTGTAAGCCGACGGCCGTCACTCTGGAACCCGGCCGCCGTATCGCCATCATGCCGGACAAAGGCGACGTAGCTGAAGCGCTGGCCGAGCGCCTCCGCGCAACCGGCGTGGAAGTCGTCCTGCTGGACGGCACCCCCGTGGCCGCTCCGGTTCACGGCGTCTACTGGCTGCCCGCGCTGGATCATGAGGGAAGCCTGCGTGAGATGGACTTGGCTGCTTGGCGCGAAGCGCTGCGCGTGAGAGTCAAATCGCTCTTCTCCACCATGCGCGGCTTCTACGAGCAGATTTCGACGCCGGACACCTTCCTGGTTTCGGCCACGCGCCTCGGCGGCCAGCACGGTTACGACGACGCCGGCGCTGTGGCGCCGATGGGCGGCGCGGTCACCGGCTTCACCAAGACGTACAAACGCGAGCGCCCCGAAGCCCTCGTCAAGGCAGTCGATTTCGAGACGGAGTGTGGCGCCGCGGAAGTGGCCGAGGCCCTGGTGGCCGAGACCCTGCGCGATCCCGGCGCTGTCGAAATCGGCTACAGTGGCGGGCTGCGCTGGACCGTCAGCCTCCTGGAACAGCCCGCCGCCGATGGACAGCCCGGTCTCGACTTGAATAAGGACACGGTTTTCCTGGTCACCGGCGCGGCGGGCAGCATCGTATCCGCGATTACCGCGCGCCTGGCGGCCGCATCCGGCGGTACGTTCCATTTGCTCGATCTGGTCCCCGAGCCCGATCCGGATAATCCGGACCTGCGCCGCCTGACCACCGACAAAGAAGCTCTCATGCGCGATCTGCACGCGCGCATCAAGGCCCGCGGCGAACGAGCCACGCCGGCTCTGGTCGAAAAGGAACTGGCGGCGCTCGAGCGCGCGCAGGCGGTCTGCACCGCCATCGATGCAGTGCGCGCCGCCGGCGGCGCAGCCCACTATTACAGCGTCAACCTGACCGACGCGGACGCGGTGTCGCGAGTCGTCGGCGAGATTCGCGAGCGCAGCGGCCGTATCGACGTGCTTCTGCACGCCGCCGGCATGGAGCGCAGCCGCTTCCTGCCCGACAAGGACCCCCGCGAATTCGATCTGGTCTTCGACGTCAAAGCCGACGGCTGGTTCAATCTGATGCACGCCATCGGCGACATGCCGCTCCGTGCCACAGTGGCCTTCAGTTCGATCGCCGGTCGCTTCGGCAACGCCGGCCAGTCGGATTACAGTTCCGCCAACGACCTGTTGTGCAAAATCGCTTCCAGCTTCCGGACCACACGGCCCGCCACGCGCGGTATCGCCATCGACTGGACGGCCTGGGGCGGCATCGGCATGGCCACGCGCGGCTCCATCCCCGAGATGATGGCGCGCGCGGGCATCGATATGCTGCCGCCCGAAGCCGGTATTCCTTGGATCCACCGCGAATTGACCGCCGGAGGTACGCGCGGCGAAGTGGTGGTCGCGCGCGGTCTCGGCGTTTTGATGGCCGAGTGGGATTCGACCGGCGGCATCGGCGCCATCGCGGACACCGCCGCCCAACCCGCGCCTGGACCCATGCTCGGCAGGATCGCCGGCATCAGTCTGCAAGGCGAACTGACCGTCGAGACGGCCCTTGACCCCGCCGTCCAGCCCTTCCTGAACGATCACCGGATCGAAGGCAAGCCCGTGCTGCCCGGCGTCATGGGCATCGAGGCGTTCGCCGAAACCGCTTTGTGCATGTTACCCGGCTGGCATGTGGAGGCAATTGAGGAAGTGAACTTCCTGGCGCCGTTTAAGTTCTATCGCAGCGAGCCGCGCACCGTCACCATCGCGGCGGTCTTCCGGCCGCACGGCCAGGCCATCGTGGCGGACTGCCGCTTGACCGGTAGCCGGTCCCTTCCGAATCAGGCTGAGCCGCAAGTGACCACGCACTTCACCGCACGCGTGCGGCTCACGAAACAGCCGCCCGAAACGGTGACGGCGCCGGCCCTCGGCGAGTTGGCTGGATCGCTGGTCGAAGCCGCCGGCATCTACCAGGTCTTCTTCCATGGGCCGGCCTATCGGGTCTTGGAGCGCGCATGGCTGGACGAACAGCGCACGGTGGGGCAGTTCTCCAGTACGCTGCCCAACCATCACGATCCACCCGGCCTGCCCCTGACGATGGCGCCCCGCTTGGTCGAGTTGTGCTTCCAGACCGCCGCGCTGCAGGAGGCTGCCGGGCAGGGCCGCATCGGGTTGCCGCTGCATGTCGACCAGGTCTGCCTGTATCGTGCGCCGGATTTGGCCGAAGGGCCGCTGTACGCGGTCGTGACACCCGATCCGCGCCAGGACAGCTTCAATGCGGCAGTTATGGATACGGCCGGAAACTGCTACCTGCAACTGCGCGGATACCAGATGGTGGTGCACCCGGACGCGGTGGATGTCGAGCCGTTGCGAGGGCTGCAAGCCGTTCTCGCGTAGCTGGAGCGCCGTGCCCGGAATGGATGTCTATTGGCTGGAACAGACTTCCGCGGACTTGCCCGCCGGCGACGATTGGCTGAGCGTTAACGAAGCCATCCGCCAGCACGGCATGCGATTCCCCAAGCGCCGGGCCGACTGGCGGCTGGGCCGTTGGACGGCGAAACGCCTGGTGGCCGTCCACCTCAGCCTGCCTGCCGATCCGCGTTCTCTCGCGCGTATTGAAATCCGCGCAGCCCCCGGTGGCGCTCCGGAGGTCGTCCTCGGCAGCGAGCCCGCGCCCGTCGTTATTTCGATCAGCCATCGCGGGGGCCGCGCGGTTTGCGCTATTGCCGGGCCCCAAGCCGCGCTAGGCTGCGACCTCGAAATCGCCGAGCCGCGCAGCCAGGCCTTCGCCACGGATTACTTCACCGCCGCCGAGCAGGAACTCCTGGCGCAGGCCTCGTTGGCCGACCGCTGGCAGCTTCTCGCCCTGCTTTGGAGCGGCAAAGAGAGCGTGCTCAAAGCGCTGCGCGTGGGGCTTCGTCTCGACACGCGGTGTGTGGCTATCGACCCCTTCCTGGGACAGGTTTCGGACGGCAGCGATTGGCGTCCCTTGTGCGCGCATCATGATGGCCAGGTCCTGAGCGGGTGGTGGCGCCAGACTGGCGGCCCCGTCCGCACAATGGTCCGCACCATGGTGGCTGTTCCCGCGCCCGCTGCGCCTCGCGCGTTTGGTCGTGATCGTCTCTAGCCCGCACAACCCTACCTTCAGCCATGCCGATGATGACAAAGCGCTCCTCGCCGTGGTCTTCACGGTCATCGAAGCATTTGACGGCAAACGGATCTTTGAAAACCGTCTTCGCCAAATCGAAGCTCACGACCATGACCTTGCAAGTTGGCCCCGGAACGCCAGAGGCGGCACGCGGCCAGCCGTTCAACGACCTCAACCTTTGAAACACACACATGAAACACGTCAATCCCGCTGTTTACCGGGTTCCGGGGCGATGTTTCAAAACCTACCCTTTATGAGACGTGCTGCACACGCGCTCGCCAGTCCAGACTCAACAGCTCAGTGTGGTGGAACCCTCGACCCACGATGGCGTACGGACCCGTCCGCACTCCTTCAACGCAGCGGCGGCCGGAAATGTTCTTGGACGATTTGTCGAATTCCGGTCCGGCCGTTCGACGATATAGTGAAGGAGAAGTCATGACCCAGTATTTGGTGGCTATTTACCGCCCCGAGAACTACGACGGCGCCGTCTCAGAGGACGAAGCGATGGGCCGCGAAATAGACGCGCTCAACCACGAGATGATGGCTGCTGGTGTCAGGGTTTTTGCTGGCGGCCTGCAACCGGAAAGCAGCGCGAGGTCCCTGCGGTTGCAGCCCGCAGGTAAGGTGCTCATCACCGACGGGCCGTACGCGGAGACCAAGGAACACATTGGCGGTTTTTGGGTGCTGGAAGCCGCTGACCTGGACGAGGCGATAGCGTGGGGGCGCAAGGCCGCCGTCGCCTGTCGGGCGTCGGTCGAGGTGCGTCCGTTTCACTGACGGACCGACGGAAGCAACTGAGCGGCATGGACGCGGCGCAGATCGAGGGCCATCATCTCTGGCGTGAGTTTCTGGGTGCGGTCTCCGATCAATTCTAGATGGGCCGTTTCGTTCTCCCAACGCATGATTTTATTTCAGAACTTGCTTCAGACTGTTGCCCAGCAACTCGATGCGGTTGCACAAAGGACCATTTATGAGACACAGCCCACGGTTCCGCGGGAATCGAGCATGTTGTCTCCCCTTGGCTCAGGGCGATGCGCGACAATTGGTATGCAATGCAAGCACCGAAGCATTTTTGGGGCCGCCTACTTTATCTCGTCGTACTGCCGATGCTAGTTGTGGTTGCCTTGATTTGTTTGATCATGAGGAGGCGACTATTTCCCTAGTCCTCTCACATGAAAGAGCAACTGAAGAACATCTATCCCGCAAAGGACCCTTTGTGAAACAGGCTGATCCGGGCGATTCCGATGTCGCCATATGGTCGGGCTAGGCTGCGGCGGGGCCAACTGGCAATCGGCCCGCAAGGATGTCATCCTGCCCCACAATGCGCTTTCTAGTTCACGGTGAAGGGCTGTGTGGTCGTGTAGCTTCCGTTTGGAGTAGTGACTGTGATCGGACCGGTGGCCGCACCGGTGGGCACCTCGGCGCAAATGCCCTGCGAGGAAGCCACCGAAAAAAAGGTGGCCGGAGTGCCGTTGAAACCCACACCTGTGACCCCCAACAGATTTCGTCCCCAGAGGAGAACCTGGTGTCCAACAACTCCAGCCTGCGGCGCGAAGAAGCGCACGAAGGGCTGCGGCTTCGGCAACGCGAGATCCAGGACGAAGAAGGTGCCGGAACCGTTCTGATAGTAAGATATGCCGTAGATTCTGCCGTCGGTGCCCTGAACCAGTTTGCATGGGCAATCCGGTGAGCCGCCTGCATTGAATACACTGAGAATTTCAAATTTGCCGCTAGACGGATCCACCCGGAAGATGTTGCTGTAAGCGTTGTACTGGTCGTGCGTGTACCCTCCAACCGCGGTGCCGTATAGCATGCCGTCGCTGGCTTCGATCAGGTTTTCCGGATCGCCGAAGTTCTCGTTCGTAAACGAGTAAACGGTCCGCAGGTTGCCATCGAACGTAGCCTCGAAAATACTGCCGACACCCGCAGTGCCGCCGTTCGGCAAGGTGCCATAGAAATGGCCGCCGGCCTGCACTAAGTCGATTCCATAACTGGCGCCGTTGGGTGGCGATATCGAAGGGACGATCCAGGAAAACTCGCCTGCCGTGGATAAACGAAAGATGCCCACATCGACGAACTCGCCGATCATCGAAAGACCGTAGAAGAAGTCGCCTTTGGCGCCGAGGAATGTCAGATACGGCACGCCCTCGCTGGCCGAAAAAGTGTGAAGGAACGTGGGATTGCCCTGATAGTCGAGCTGGGCGAATCGAGCGGAGCCAATTTTCCCCATGACAGCGTAGAGGTGGTTGTCGGGATGTTGAACTGGCACCTCCGCTCCGCCCACCGTGGAGGGGTTGTACGGGTAGGCCGTGAACGCACCGTTCAAAGCCACGGAGAAGAGTTCCGAGAATGCGGGTGTGTCGCCCGACTCTTCCGCGCTGCCGTACACCTGGCCGTTCAACGCGGGTGCGAAGCCGAGGGCTCTCAGGCCACTTCCAAGATAGGGAAAGGTGTAAATGCCTTGGTAAGCGCCGGTGCTCGTGATTGAGAAAATCTGCGCGCCATTGGCAGCGATACCCATAAAATTCCCTGGGCTGACTTCGACGAAAAAGGTCGGAGTCCCATCGATGTCAGGGCCGTTGAACGTGAACAGCACTTGAGGCGTTGTTTCCGGAGTTTGGCCGAATGCGCCCGCTCCGAGAATCACGGTGAGAATCCCGGTTGCCCAGATTGCCCATTTAGTCTTCATGAGCGGGGCAGACCTCCTTTGCTTCTACGGCCGACTTCCTCAAAAGGGCGCCGACTAATTAAATGCTCCCCTATTGCGTGTTGGAGTTCGGCGAAGTCCATAGCCCCCTATGCTACTCCGGCGGAGCCCCGCCGTGGAAAACGTTCTCTAGTGCCGCGTGTACCTGTCGAACGTAGTCATCACCGGCAGCGCGTTGCCGCCTTCGTCGAAAAATCCGCGCGAACCCAGCGGGCCGCTCACAGCCGGCTCCCACCAGAACACGCCTTTTCCGAGGCCATCCGGCGTTTCCTGTACCACGCGATTCACTTCTTCGAGAAACTGCCTCTGTCCCTCCGGCGTTTCCGGAAACGGTCCGGGCCGCGTCTTGTACTCGGCCGGCATCCAGTTGTAAGCGGCCTCCACCACGATAATGTCCTTCTTGTACTCCCGCGCCATGAAAACCATGTTCTCGCGCAGATCGTTCAGGCTGCCATGCCACCACGGATAGTAAGACTGGCCGATGACATCGTAATCGACCTGATAGGAATTGAGCTTATCGAAGAAGTATTTGGTCCGGTTCTTGTCGGCGCCGCGATCGATGTGGATCATGATGCGCGGCCGTGGCCCATCCCCGGTCCCCGCGCCCACCCCCGCAATTCCCGCTTTCACCAGGTCCGCGAAGTTGTCCCAATTTTCGGGAATGCGGCCATCCGGCCACAGCATGCCATTGACCACTTCATTGCCGATCTGCACCATGTCGGGCGGCGCGCCCGCCTCGTGGAACGCCGCTATCGTCTGCTTTGTATACTCGAAAACCGCCTTCGCCAGTTGAGCATGCGACATGCCTTCCCAGGCCTTCGGAAGAAATTGCTTGCCCGGATCGGCCCACGTGTCGGAATAGTGATAGTCGAGCAAAAACCGGTAGCCCAGCTTCTTGGCGTCTTTCGCCAGCGCGATGGTGTACTCCAGATTGTTGGGCAGATCCGTGGGCGTATGAAACAGCCGTAGGCGAATCCAGTTGTAACCGTGATCCTTGAATATTTCCAGTCCGGGCTTCGCCGCGCCCATATCTTTAAAGCTCTTGCCGTGCTCCTCCGCCTGCTTTAGAAAAGAGAGATCGGCGCCAATCGCATACTCGGCTGCGCGAAAAGGCATTACCAGCGCCAAGAACAGCAACGCAAACGGAACGGCTCTTTGAACCTTTCTCATGATTTTGGGCCGCCTCCTCACGCGGCAAATTAGTGCGCCGGAACGATCTGCCATTGTTGTGTCGCGCTGTTGCTATTCTGCGGTTCCTGCACGGCGAACCCGGACTGCGCGCCAACTCCGCCGGCCATGTCCAACACCAGGCCGCTCGCCCGGTTGACCAGATAAAAGTAACCATTGCCGGCGGAAACGACATCCCACTCCAGCTCTTGCCCGCTGCCGGATGCAGCTTGCACGATGGCGTTTCCGCTCACAGTCGATCCCCCGGAGTCGTCCAGCGCATTGGTCGTGTTGCCCCCTCCCGGGTTGAGACTGGCGATCTGAAAATACCCGTCATTGTTGCTCGTAATGCGCCACTGCTGGCTTAAGGTCGGGGTCCCGGTGTCTGCCTCGGCGTCCAGCATAGCGCCGGCGGCCGTGGACGCTTGATAAACGGACAGAATCCGTCCGCTGCCGAAATTAGCGAACTTGTAGCTTAATGTGGGGTCGAGCTTACCTCCGAGCGCATCCATGCCGGGCAGCAGCATGGAGTAATTCGCGGCAGCCGCGTCTGTGGATCCGGAAGCATCCGCATTGTCGAAAAGCGTCAAGCCATTCCAGATGTAGATTGCGTCCGGCAGATTGTCGCCGTTGACAAATCCGCCGCTCGCATTAGGGATGTTCACGCCGGCGGCATCCCAGTATGCCATTCCCATCCCCAGATCATTCGGCAAACCCTTTTCCACCCCCTGTAGATCCAGCAGAAACTGACGCTGCTGCGCCGGCGTTGGCGGCGCATACCACGGGTCGTCCGTATCAAACCCGTTTTCGTAGTGTTCCCCGGTTTCGATGATAAAGATAGGTTTGCCCATGTTATTTGCGGCGTTAACCAGCGTCTCTTGCTCCACCGGTTTGCCGCCCGGATTGGATGCGGCGGCCTGCGCATCGGTCAGGGGACCATGGTACATCGGGTAGTAACTCTGGCAGATGGCGTCATAGGGAATGTTATTCTGATTGGCGAGCGTGAAGAATTGCGTAAGATCCCAGGCCGGTGTGATGTGAATGCAGGTCAGTGGAGCCGGAATCGCCGGCCCGGCCGAAGTGTCCGCCGCCGCGTCCTTCACCGCCTGTATGCCTTCGATCTGCAGCGCGGCAAAACCGCCAAAGTCCGCTCCCGTCGGACTGCCGATCGCGCCCAGAAAACCGGTATCCACTTCATTGCCGATCGCCACCAGGTCCGGCATTGTACCCGCCTGCCTGTATAACAGGATTTCCGCTTTCACGTAGTTGTACAAGTCCTGCTGCAACTGGGTGAGCTCAGTGTCGTCGGCCCACGCCGGCGGGACGCTGGCCGAGCCGCCGCCATCGAACAGCAGGGTCAGTTCCACGCTCATGCCCAGATTCTTCGCGCGCTTCGCCAGATTCAGGTCCTGCGCATCCGTCTCCGCGTAGCACGCATTGCCGCTACACCCCGCCTGCGATGGATTCACATAGGGTGGCGCCGAGCTGGGCCTCAGGCGCACCATATTGACGCCGTGGTTCTTGAATATCTCAAGGACGTCCTGCGGCTGGCCGGCATCCTGCCACCAGGACAAACCAGTTGCGGAGCGGGCCGCCTCCTGCTTCTCCAGTAATGCATTGTCCACTCCGCGGAAAAAGGCGGGACGCAGCAGCCACTGCTGGCTCTCGGTTGCGGCGTCCGATAGCCGGGTTAAGTCCAGCGGCGTCCCTTCCGGCGTCGCACCCGGCGGCAAATCCACCAGCAGGCCCGTGCTCCTGTTCACGATCGTGTAGTAGCCATTGCCGGTCGCGGTCAGCATCCATTGCTGCGATGCCGCCGCCGTACACGGTTGCTGCACCACAAAACAGGCCTCTGAAAAACGCTGTCCAACCGCGTCTTCTTCCCGGCCGCGTTTCTCGACGCCCCTGCACACAGCCGATCGCCCGTCCCTGCCGGCCGCGCTCACCGGATGTAAGCCTTCTTCGGCAACCCGGGCGCCCTCGAAACAAAGCCCGTTGCGAATATTGCCGATCTCCCAAAACCCGCCTGGAAGCTTGCTAAACGCCCACCTCTGGCTGAGGTTTGTGAAACTCGCCTGTTGTTGAACGATGGGGTCGCCGGCGGCCGTCGAATTGTTATTCAGGTCGGCCTGCAGTCCGCTGAGCTGATTGATTACGTAGTAAGTCTCTCCGTCAATCGGCGTGATATCGATGGGCTCCGGTGGTTGCCGGCTCTGCGGTACGGCCGCTGCATGCACTGCCAGACTGCAGAAGAGAACACTTGCGGCCAGTCTCGCTGGGTCTTCATGGCTCCGCATCGGGAAGTTGTTCCTCTTGCCCCGGGGGAATCTTGTTCATTTGCCGGTACAGTTCCTTCAGATCTTTCTTCGTCTGCTTGATCTCCCGAAAGAGCCGAAATTCTTTGGCGGCTTCGTCCTTCAGTTCGAGCCTCCTGCAAACCGAAGCCAGCCGGTAGTGCGCTTCGCCGTTCAGCGGGTCCGACTGCACGGCCATGCGTAAATATTTCGCCGCCTCCTGCGGCTTGTCCATGGTCGCCAGTAGGCGGCCAAGACCAATTTGGGCTTCCGCCTCGCCCGGATTCAGGGCCAGGGCGCGGCTGTAGTGCGCGTATGCGCCATCCGCATCCGAGCGCCGCGAAGCAATCCTCGCCAACGCGCATTCTGTTCCAGAGCTGTCGCCGTCCGACTTCACGGCGGCTTGCAGTTCCTTTTCCGCCTCCGCCTGCGCTTGCGGGTCGTTGGGCGCGGATTCAAGCATCGCCTCGCCCAGTTCGTAGTGCACGCCCGGCAGGCGCGGATCGATCTCCAGCGCCTTCCTGTAGTGCTCCATCGCGCCCTTCAGATCTCCCGCATTGATCAGGCGCTCCGCGATTACTTGCTGCATCCGTGCTGAACTGGGAGCCAGTATCGCCAGCTTGTTCAGCGTTTCATCGGACAATTCGGAGTAGACCCGCTGCGCCATGTATAAGATCTCCACGTTATCCGGATCGAGATCTACCAGCGATCGCATTACAGAAGCGGTGCGGTCCAGGTTACCCTGTTGGTCGTAGATGCCAGCCAGTTCCATGCCCACCTGAATCTGCAAGTTCTTGTCTTTCAGTCTGGGAAATGACTTCTCCAGCAGCGGCTCTGCCGAACGTTGTCCCAGTCTTCTTTCGCAGATGCCCAGCAGAGCTTGTGTCTTCGCCAGCGACGGATCGCTCGCTAAAGCGTTGCCCAGATATTGCGCGGCGGTCTTATAATCGCGCTGCGAAAACGCCATCACGCCTAAGTTAGCGTTCGCCTCGGCGTTCTTGGGGTCCAGTGCCAGAACCGCATTCAGCTCCTTAGCCGCGGCCTCCCGATCGTTCGCCTTAAGATACTCCCCCGCTTTTCGAAGGTGATCGTGGATCCCCACGGCGGCCGTTGTTCCGGTTTGTGCGGCCGCAGCTATGAGTGCGCTCACAAAAAGGACGGGAATCCATGGCGGAAGCTTTTTCATGACCGATTGCCTCTCCATATCCCATCATGCCATCCGGAGGGGCCTGAACGCCTGGTATCGCCGTTGCGGGGTGCGGAAGATATGCTGCCTCCGCACTCCGCTTGTGGTAGCTCCGCCGAGCTCAAGCGCACTCAGAATATGAAGTGAGCGCCCACTTGTATGATGCGCCTGTTGCTGTTGTAAGCGGCCGGGCTGGTGATTGTACCGGCGGTAGTGTCCGCCAGCGCCCCGCTGCTGGTATAGCCCACGTTCGCATCCGGATTGTTGAAGTTGATGTGATTGAACACATCGTACATGTCAGCCCGGATTTCGAGTCTCATCCCTTCGCGTGGCAGGCGAAAACTCTTTCCCGCGCTAAGGTCCGCATTAAAGAAACTCGGCCCGATCAGCGTATTGCGTCCGGAGTTGCCGAAGGTCCCCGGCGCCGGGTTTGTGTAAGCCGCCGGGTTGAACCACTCGGTCAGTGTGGGATTTGACAATTTGGGGTTGCCAACCACATTAGGATACAGCGTCGATCCGGCGGCGATGGATGAGTCGAGCCCCGGGTCGATGCCTTCCGCCACGGAACTCTGAATCACCGGCGTGAACGGAGTCCCCGAGTGCCACTGGAAAATGCTGGAGACCCGCCATCCGCCCGCAATCTCGTCGGCCAGCCCGTGCAGTGCAAACTGGCGCCCGGCGCCGAACGGAATTTCATATACCACCTGGCCGGCGATCGTGTTCGCCGCATTGAAGTTGGATAGACCGTAATTGGCGGCCGCGCTGTAAGCGTTCTGGTAGATATCGATGCCCGATCCGTGGCCGTTGCCCGTGCCGGTGTCGAGCGATTTCGACCAGGCGTAATTCACCTGGAAGTTCAAGCCGTACGACATCCTTTTTTGAAGACGGACTTGCAGGGCATTGTAGTTCGACCAGCCATCGTATAACTGAGCGGAAATCGAATTAAATACGGGGTTCGGGTTCCCGCAGTTATAGCCCGTACACCCTAACTCGCTCACCGGAGCCTGGTTGATATTCGTTGCAAAGTCCAGGTTTTTGCCGCGAGTGTTGACATAGCTGGTGTCGACCAGGATGCCGCCCGCGAACTGATGCTGAACACTCAGTAAAAACTGCTGCACATAGTCGGTCGGCATATTTCGCGGGTAATACTCCACCGAGCTATAGTTATCGATTTCGGGCGATAGAGTTGCGAGCGTCGGAAAGACAACTGTTCCGGCAGGCGGTCCCGCCGCCAGCTTGAATGCATAGCTCCCGTTCACGTATCCCCCGTTGCCGTTATTGTGGGGATTGAAGCCCAGGCCCAGCGCGCCATCGGTGTAATTCTCCGCGTCGCGGGGCGCGTCGAATATGCCGTAGCTTGCCCGTATGGACCAGTTCTCGCGGGGCGACCAGGCGATGCCCACGCGTGGCGCGAATTCCTTGTAATCTGCGTTTTGGATGGTGGTCATGTTGCTGATCGACCCTCCATCGGAGGTGTCGCTCTGCCCGCCGAAGAGGACGGCCCCTTTGTAGGCCCCGCCATTCGCGGAGTTGGGCAGATTGGGGTCGTAATTGCCGAACAGGTTGTGATTCACGCCCCAGCCGGACTGAATCTGCCAGCGCAGTCCCAGGTTCAATGTCAGGTGCGGTGTAACTTTGAAGTCGTCGCTGGCGAACAGCGCCGAATTCCAATTGTGGGCGCTGGTGGCGTCCGACTCGTATACATACCATCCATAAACGTTGCCGGCCAGGAAGTCGGCGTATGGGATTCCCGTAACGCCCCCGTTGAATTCGAAATTGCCCGAGGTGATATCGCCCCAGCTTGTATAGTTCTGGTAATTCTTATCGTACTCGCCGCCAACCTTGATGGTGTGTCTGCCGCGAACCAGCGTAATGATATCGGAGGCGTTGTATGTTCCCGTCCCCAGTACGGCGTCTATGTTACCGTTTTCTCCGCAGCCGGCGCCTAGCGCGAAGCATCCCGCGCCCGCCCCGCTGTCGATCGTCACTTTAGGAAAGACATTGGACGGAGCATTGGTGCCGTATTCCGGCTCCAGGCCCAGCGCTGTCGGATCGTTCTTGCCGAGCGAGGGCGGCTTGTAGGAATCCAGCTCGCGCACGCCGCCCACACGAAACTCGTTCACCACCGTCGGGCTTATGGTATACACGTCCGAGATCTGGCCGGTCAGATTGTAGTTATTCGCCTGGGAAATCTCCGTGGCATCGTTAGGGAACAAAGGATCCGCCGGCACGTAAGTAACAAACGCGGGCAGATAGTTAAAGCTGACCGAGAGTTTCTGTTTGTCCGAAATATTGTAATCGATCTTGCTCGTATACCAGATGTTCTTGTTGGGGCTGCTGCCGTTGAACACATAGTTGTTAATGCTCGGGCAAGTCTGCGGCGTGCCTGCCGATACATTCGTCGGACCGGGGCATCCCGCCACCCATCCGGAAGCGCTGGAGCTGGGGAAGTAGCTTTGAAGCTTCAATGCCACCGGATCGTAGGTTCCCATCAGCGTGCCGGTGGGACTGAAGTCCTTGCCTGTGGCGCCTGGAATGCCATAAAAATCCCCCGCTTCCATGGCCGCCGTCGGGTAGCTATAGAGTCCCGAAGTCGGAGTGGACGAAGGGTTCCGCTGGTAGGCGAAAAAGAAAAACAGCTTATTCTTTACGATCGGCCCGCCTACCGTGCCGCCGTATTCGTTCCAGTGCTCCACTGACTTCTGGCCCGTCGTATTGTAGAAGCCCCTGGCGTTCAGCGCCGTGTTTTGAGTGTATTCGAACGCGCTGCCGTGCCATTGGTTGGTCCCGCTCTTGGTGATCGCGTTCACCGAAGTCAGACCGTTGCCGTACTGCGCCGGCGCGTTGGCTGAATTGACGCTTACCTCCGCAATCGAGTCGATCGGCGGATAGTTGTTGCTGCCGTTGTAATCCCTCGAAGCGGTGGCCACCGACCCGTCCAGCAGAAAGTCGATGTTGTATCCCTGCGTGCCGTTGACTCCCGACCCCTGGCCGCCTCCGGCTTGGCCCGCCCCCCCGCCGGTGTTCACGCCCGGAATCAACTGAATCATTTCGCTGCGCCAGTCGGTGCCCACGATTGGCGCCGCGTCAATCGCCCGCGTACTGAAGTCCACGTCCTGCCCGGTGGTTTCCGTTTGCACCAGCGGCGCCGCGGCGTTCACCACCACTTCCTGCGCGGAGGCGCCGATTTGCAGCGTGGCGCTGATTTCCATGGTTTCGATCTGGAGCACAATGCCCTCCCGGACAAAACCGCGAAAGCCTTCCTTCGTGAAGGTCACTGTGTAGCTGCCCGGTGCCAAAAACGGCACATCGTACAGGCCGGACTGGTTCGTAGTCGTGGCGGTCACCACGCCGGTCTGCACGTTCTTGATCGAAACCGCCGCTCCCGGCATCAGGGCGCCCGAAGGATCCATCACTGATCCTTTGAGCTCCCCCGTGTTCGCGTTCTGGGCTCTGGCGAGAGGCACGCATAAGATCGCGCCTAGCGCCAGGAACAACGCCGTTCGTTTCAACATGGTCTTACCCCTTTCATGGACGGTCTTCGCGGACGCCGGGTGTGCCGTACGGTACATAAAACCCGCACGGGCAGTTGGCTTCCTGCGTCGCCGTCTTTTGCGAGACAGACTCATGTTAGGTCGTGTGCGGCGCGAATTGTATCCAACCAAAGTCGGAGTGGGAGATTAAAAAATATTAATTTTCGTAAAATGAATCTCCGGCCGCCCATCCGACTTTGGTTGGATACAATCGCCGGCGGCTCGCGCTACTTTTGTAAGCGATGAGAACACGTTTCGGCGTGATCGCCCTGGCCCTGGCGGTCCCCACAATCGGGCTGCCCGGCCCAAGACCCACCGTACCGGATGCACCCGTCAAGATCGTGATCGACGCCCGGGAACCCGTCGAACCCGTCCACGATCTGCCGTTTGCGGCGGGAGGCCGGTCGCCGGCGGGTCATGTTCTGTCCATCAACAACCGCTATCTTTCTCTGGACGGCGCACCGTGGCTGCCCGTCATGGGAGAGTTCCACTACGCCCGCTACCCCGAAGCGGAATGGGAGCGCGAAATCCTGAAAATGAAGGCCGGCGGCGTCCAAATCGTGGCCACCTACATCTTTTGGATTCATCACGAAGAAGTCGAAGGCGAATTCGATTGGTCGGGCCGGCGTAACCTGCGCCGCTTCGTCGAATTGTGCGCGCGGCACGGCTTGTATGCCTGGGTGCGGGTAGGGCCTTGGGCGCACGGCGAGTCGCGCAATGGAGGGCTGCCGGACTGGGTGCTGCGTAGCGGCCCGACGCGCGAAAACGACCCCGCATACCTGGCGCGCGTCGACCGGTACTTTCGGGAGATCGCCAGGCAGCTTACCGGTCTGCTCTGGAAGGACGGCGGCCCCGTGATCGGCCTGCAAGTGGAAAACGAATACAGCGCGCGCGGGCCAGGCAAAGGGGAAGAGCACATCCTGACCCTCCACGGCATGCTCCGGGAAGCGGGCCTGGATGCGCCGTTCTATTCGGTTACCGCCTGGGACAACGCCGCCGTGCCCGCGAAAGACGCGATCCCGGTGTTCGGCGGCTACGCCGACGGATTCTGGTGGCGCACTCTGGGCGAACTGCCGCCCAATCCAAACTACTTCTTCACGCCGATTCGCTGTGAGGAAAACGTGGGCGACGACCTGCGCTCCCGGCGTCCCGATCTGGATGCGCAGTACAAAGATTACCCCTTCATCACCGCCGAAATGGGCGGCGGAATGATTCAGTCCTATCATCGCAGGCCCGTGTTGAGCCCCGACGATACCGCCGCGATGGCGTTGACCAAACTGGGTGCAGGCGCCGTCGGATATGGCTATTACATGTTCCACGGAGGCACGAATCCGGAAGGCAAGCTCACCACCCTGCAGGAATCGCGGTCGAGCGGCGGGTACAACGATTTGCCGGTCAAGGGATACGATTACGAGGCGCCGCTCGGTGAGTTCGGGCAGATGCATCCCGTGTTTGCCGACCTGAAGATCCTGCACTTGTTTCTGCGCGATTTCGGCGCCAAGCTCGCACCCATGACGGTGCGTTTTCCGGCGCGCCTGCCTGCCGCGAAATCGGACATCGCGACCCCGCGCGTCACGGCGCGCGTCGACGGTGAACGCGGATTCCTGTTTATCAATAACTATCAGCGCAACTATCCGCTTCCCGACCGCAAGAATTTCCAGGTCGAGTTGCAGTTGCCGTCCGGGCCGGTAGACGCGCCTCGCCGTCCCTCCACGGTGCCCTCCGGCGCATATACGATCTGGCCCGTGAACCTGGATTTGGGCGGGCCGGCGTTGCGTTACGCCACGGCTCAGTTGGTGGCCAGGCTAGACGATCCCGCCACCCTGGTTTTCTTCGCCTGGCCGGGGATCGCTCCGGAATTCGCTTTCGATGGAATCGACGCGGCGTCCATCGAGGCGCCGCACGCGCGCGTGTCGGACGAAAAGGGCCGCGTGTTTGTCGACGGGCTCCGCACCGGCACCGGCGTCGCCATCAAAATCCGCAGGCCGGACGGAACCGCGATAGCCATCGTGCTGCTCTCCCGCGAGCAGGCCCGTCAGTTGTGGAAGGCGGAACTGGACGGAAGAGAACGGCTGCTGTTATCGCCGGCGCAATTGTGGTTCGAGCGGAACCAGATCCATGCGGTCTCGCGGGACGCCGCCGGGCTGCGCGTGGGCATCTTCCCGGCGCCCGCCGCACAGGCCGCCCCACAGGCCAACGGATTCACGCCCGATGGTTGGGACGGTGCCTTCCGCGACTACTGTGCGCGGGTCGAGCCCGTTTCCGTGTCGGCCGAATTGCGTCAGGTACGCGCAGGCAGGGCGGATCCCGTGAAGATGGGCGACCAGACCGCGGTCATGCCGCCCGACGCAGCCTTCGCCCACGCGGCAGCCTGGACGATTCATGTTCCAGCCGTCCACGCCGGCCAGGTTGGCGGCCTGCTTCTGGGGATCGGCTATATCGGCGATATCGCACGGATTTACGCGGGCGGCCGGTTTGTCACTGACGATTTCTATCACGGCGCTCCCTTGGAAATTGGCCTCTGGCGTACCGGGCAGGATCTCGAATTGCAGGTGCTGCCTCTGCGCGCCGGCGCTCCCATCTACCTGCCGCCTGGAGCCCGGCTTCCGGCGGGCGCGGAACGGGCCGAACTAAAAAGTGTTACGGTGATTCCCGAATATGAAGCCACACTGCGCTTACCGTGATACCGCGCTCCTGCCAATCTTGTGGGGCGGGCGTCCACGCCTGCAGCGGGTCTCCAGACCC
>Ga0302324_100010300_pt1 | contig 19377 bp, 17 predicted proteins | sample Palsa_T0_1_FD_201949 | JGI IMG/M metagenome (GOLD analysis project Ga0302324, IMG submission 201949) | Peat permafrost microbial communities from Stordalen Mire near Abisko, Sweden - Palsa_T0_1 | ecosystem: Environmental > Terrestrial > Soil > Palsa > Peat permafrost | place: Sweden: Abisko...
CTCCGGCCGGGACGGCGTTCACGGCGCGCTTGACGCGGTTTCGCCCATCCGCTTTGGCCGCGTAAAGCGCGGCGTCGGCTTGTTCGAGCAGAACGTCGAACATTTCGTCGGCCGCCTCGCTTGCCGAGACACCTCCGCTGACACACACGTTGACCCGACGACCGCGGATAAACTTGGAGGCTTCGACGAAGGCGGCGCGAATGCGTTCGGCGCGGGCGCAAGCTGCCTCGAGGCCGCATCCCGGCATGACCGCGGCGAACTCCTCGCCGCCAAGGCGTCCGAACAAATCCTGCGGCCGCAGCGCCGCGGTCGCAATCTCGCAAAATTTCTGCAACACCTCGTCGCCGACGGCGTGGCCGTGCAGATCGTTGATGCGTTTGAAACGATCGAGATCGAACATCGCCACTGCGATCGGCGCGCCGTCCTGGCGGCAGCGCTGCATGGCCCGTTCGGCGCTGCCGAGCAAAGCGGCGCGATTGGCGACACCGGTCAGCGCGTCGGTGCTAGCAGCAAAAAGACTTGCCGCCTCATTGCGCTCCTTGATCAGGGCGAGCGCAAACACCGCAGTGCCGAGCGCAAACACGACGCTTTCGAAATAAATAAAGCCGAAAAGGCTGGCGAGCTGTGGAACCGAATCTTGCCCGGTTGTGCCAATGAATGTCGACAGCGTTCCCACTGACAAGGCCAACGCATGCGTGGTCGCGAAGCTGAAAAGCGCCCAGCGGGCAATCAATCCGTCGCCGCGAGCGCGCCACAGGCTTATCGCGGTAATGGCGGTGTAGACGGCGCCGCCGGCCAACGCCACGGAGCCTGCATACTCGCGAACGAGCGGGATCGCCCCGGCGGTGACAATGAGCGCACCGCCGAGAAATACGAGTACGAGCGGCGCCGGCTTGCCGTCGAAATTTCGCACCGCTTTCCAGATCAAACCCGACTGTGTGCACAGTAGCGCGCCGCCAACCGCGGACAACGCCGGTTGTTCGAGTTCGACCGCGAACATCAACAACAAGATTCCCGCGGCGGCAGAAAAATCGGCAACGCCCCAAAGCGCCAGCGACGACACCACTCGGTTCTGCGCCCAGGCAAACAGCAGCACCGCGCCGGCGCTGGCCATCGCGAAACTTTGCATCACCATCAGGGTCGGAAGATCCAGCGTCATTCTTTGCACCCAACCGGCGCCGTGCCGAACATTTGCTAACGCCCCAATGCCGCTCCTGCCGCGCGTAACCACGACTTTCCGGCAAATAATCGGCGCGGGTTATAAACGACCCGTCTACGGATACTGACAATTGCGCGGATGCAGGTGAGCAAATCGCAACGCCCGTCGCCGGGTGGCAACATAATGCAAGGCCGCGCCTGTGGTCGGCCACAGCCGCGCCAGAGCGGAACTCACGGCCGAGCGGCGCGACTAAGCGTTAAATTCGTTTCGGGCGATACCGCCAATTGCGGTCCGACCACGTAACCGGCCTGCTGATTTTGCCGCTAGAACCCCCATATTTGCGTTTTGCCACCAGGAAAGAGCGGCCAGATGTCGGACTGTCTTCACTGCGATATCAATGAAATCGTGCAAAAATACATTGATAAAGCCGACACGGCGGACGCCGCGGATATCGCCGCCCGTATGGCCGAGAGCCTCGCGGACATGATCCTGACCTTCGTGCCTGAGGACGACCAGGCGAACGTGCTCGCCCATACAATCGCGCATCTCGGCGAGATGTACTTGCAGAAAGGCGGCGCGGCTGAGGGCGACACCACGCATTGAACACCATTTGCAAGGCCTGCCGAGGCCGGAACAGTTGTTGCGCCGCAATAGAATTCGCGTCACATTGCGTGCGCCGGAATGCGGGTTACACCGATGAATGACGCGTCGCACCGCGACCAGCAATCCAGCGAACTACCGACCGGCCAAGCGCCGCGCCGCGACAAGCCTTGGATTTTCCGCACCTATGCCGGGCATTCGACGGCGGCAGATTCGAATGAGCTTTACCGAAAAAATCTGAGCAAGGGCCAGACCGGCCTTTCCGTCGCGTTCGATCTGCCGACACAGACCGGTTACGACAGCGATCACGTGTTAGCGCGCGGCGAGGTCGGCAAGGTCGGCGTGCCGATCAATCATCTCGGCGACATGCGCGCGCTGTTCGACGGCATTCCGCTCGCCAAAATGAACACCTCGATGACCATCAATGCCACCGCGGCGTGGTTGATGGCGCTCTACATCGCGGTAGCCGACGAGCAGAGCGTGCCGCGCGAGGCGCTCCAAGGCACAATCCAGAACGACATCATCAAGGAATATCTGTCACGCGGCACTTACGTGTTCCCGCCGGCGCCGTCGATGCGCCTAATCAAGGACATCGCGATCTTCACGACGAGCGAACTGCCGAAGTGGAATCCGATGAACATCTGCTCGTATCACCTTCAGGAGGCGGGCGCGACGCCGGTACAGGAGCTCGCCTACGCGCTCGCCACCGCAATCGCCGTGCTCGACACGGTGAAGCAATCCGGCGAGGTGACGCAAGCAAAATTCGGTGAAGTCGTCGGGCGCATTTCGTTCTTTGTCAACGCGGGCATGCGGTTCGTCACGGAAATCTGCAAGATGCGCGCCTTCGTCGACCTCTGGGAAGAGATCACGCGCGAGCGCTATGGCGTCACCGATCCGAAGCAGCGGCTGTTTCGCTATGGCGTGCAGGTCAATTCGCTGGGATTGACCGAGCCGCAACCGGAGAACAACGTCGCCCGCATCCTGATCGAGATGCTCGCCGTGACGCTGTCAAAGAAAGCGCGCGCCAGGGCCGTCCAGCTGCCGGCCTGGAACGAGGCGCTTGGGCTACCGCGGCCGTGGGACCAGCAATGGTCGCTGCGCATGCAGCAAATTCTTGCCTACGAGACCGACCTCCTCGAATACGGCGACTTGTTTGATGGATCCAAGGCGATTGACGCCAAGGTCGAGGAGCTTAAGAGCGAGGCGAAGAAGGAGCTCAAGCGCCTTGAGGAGATGGGCGGCGCGATCGAGGCGGTGGAAACCGGTTACATGAAACAGCAACTGGTGGCCTCGGCCAGCGCTCGTTTCGAGGCGATCGAGCGGGCCGAGCAAATCGTCGTCGGCGTCAACAAATATGTCGAGACCGAACCCTCGCCGCTGACCGGCGGTATCGACGCCATCATGACGGTATCGCCGGAGGCCGAGCGAGACCAAATCGCGCGGCTCGAAGCCTGGCGCGCGCAACGCGATGACGCGAAAGTCAAGGCAGCGCTGACCGAACTCAAACGTGCGGCCGCCGGCCGGGACAACATCATGCCGGCGTCGATCGAATGCGCGAAGGCCGGCGTTACCACCGGCGAGTGGGGCTGGATGCTTCGCGAAGCGTTCGGCGAATACCGCGCGCCGACTGGCGTCGGCCGAGCTATGCGTAACGACGTCGAAGGCCTCGACGACATCCGCGGCGAGGTCGACCGCGTGTCGCGCAAGCTCGGACGCCGGCTGACTTTCCTGGTGGGTAAGCCTGGACTCGACGGCCACTCCAACGGCGCCGAGCAGATCGCAGTGCGCGCCCGCGACGCCGGCATGCAGGTAGTTTACGACGGGATCAGGCTCACCCCGGAGGAGATTGTCGAAGCGGCCGTTGAGAAGAAAGCGCATGTCGTCGGACTGTCGATCCTGTCAGGCAGCCACCTCCCGCTGGTAAAGGACGTGGTGAGCCGGCTGCGCGAGGCAACCAACGTCGACATTCCGGTGGTGGTCGGCGGCATCATTCCGCCGGAAGACGCGAGCGCCCTGAAAGAGGCGGGCGTAGCGGCTGTCTACACCCCGAAGGATTTTGAATTAAACCGCATCATGAGCGATCTGGTCCGCATCGTCGAAGACGCGGCGCCGGCTTCATCAAGCGGTTGATGGTACGGAGTCCTTCAGTTCTGCGACAATGTCGCGATTCATTGTCGCTTCCAGATCGCGCACGATGCGGTAGACCTGGACACCGTCCATGACGCGATGGTCGTAGAAAATCTCGATGTCGGCGTCGCCATTTGGTTCGATCAGGCCGAAATAAAGCATGAAGGAAACCGGCATAGCCGATTGGCTCATGTGGCCGCCAACCGGAAACGGATTGAGCGCGGCCGAGCCGAAATAACGCGTACGGAACGGCCCAGACCACGAGAGCGCGAGACTCCAGATCAGCCGGCGCAAGAGGACCGGCAGGCGCGCGAAACGGATGAGGCGGCGGAAACTGCCGATATCTTCGACGCGCTGCTGTTTTAATTGCCGCAGCATTTCATCGAGCTCATGCAACGAGCGCTGATCGGCCGCCGCGAATTGCTCGAAAAACACCGCCGCCGCATCTTGCCACGTACGTTCGATGGCGATCGTGCAAACAATGTCGGGATGGACATAGAGGCGCGCCCACGGCAGCGGCAGGTAAAGCGTCCGCAATTCCGGCCGCCGTCGCCCGACCAGCGCCAGCGCCTTCGTCCAGAGCGCGGTCCAAGCGGGTGGCGGCAGGAGCGATGCGCGCGCGCCGAGAAGCGGCGCGACATTGATCCGCCACGAGCAACCCATAATATGCGCTTTCTTGCCGTTATGGATGATGTCGTGCATCCATCGCCGGTGAAGCGGCACTGATCGATAACGGCGTTCGGTGGTCATGCGCGGCCCGCAGTCAATAGGCGTATTTCCGTGTTCGGTTGCCCCGTTGCTGCCGTCAAGCAATTTAGTTCAGCGCTGCGCGAATAGCACGATTGCATCGAAATACACCAACGTTTCACCCGGTACCCGCGGCCGTGCGAGGACTTGTTCAGCGCCGGGCCAGCGCCTAAAACGAGCGCGGAAAAGGAAGACTCATGCCTGTGAGCAGAGAGGCGTTGGTGCGCAAACTGGAGCCGATTTTTCGCAGTGTCATCGATCCAAATCTGGTGTTGCGAGATGAACTCGATGCGTCGCAGGTTCCACTGTGGGATTCTCTGAAACACATCATTCTCGTGGTCGAGATCGAGACGCAGCTCGGCGTCGCACTGACGACGGACGAACTCGCCCATCTGCGCAATGTCGGCGAGCTGGTGACGCTGCTGCAAGAACGGGGCGCGCAAGCATAAACGGCAAGACCGGGTGATGAGCGCGGAAACCAAGACACTGGACGACGTTCTGACGCGCTATCGCGCGGCGCGCACGCTGCAACAGCTGTCCGCCGCCGCCAGTGAGTACGCAGCCGCAGGCTTGTCCTTACCGCCGGCCGCACCAAAACTCCGCTTGGCGCTGACTGGAAACTATTCCACCCAGTTTCTCGCCGCCGGGTTTCCGGTCGCTCTGGCCGCGCAAGGTTTCGCGGCGGATATATACGAAAGCCCCTACAACCAATGGCGCGCCGAACTGCTCGACACCGGTTCGCCGCTCCATGCGTTTGCACCCACTCATATCGTGCTTGCGCTGTCCTCGATCGAACTCGCCTATGGCTCACTGCGGAGGCCCGAGGCCGTCGTCGAAGCCGTCGACGCCGCAGTCAAAGCGGCGTTGCGGGCGAACGATGCCCAGTTCCTCATCACATTACCGGAACCGCTGATCGACGAGATGTCGGACGCCGGCTCGGCGTACGCTTGGCGGCGCGAGGTCACCGACGGCTTACGGAAAGCCTTCACCGTGCCGCGCGTCACACTCCTCGATATCGCGCCGCTGATCCGTACCATCGGCGCGGCTGGCTGGTTCGACGACCGCTTTTACGACGCCGCGAAGCTGCCCTTTCATCCCGACCGCACACCGGCGTTGCTCGGACTGTTGGCCAACGCCGTGGTTGGAGCCACCGCCCCGCGCTGCAAACTCGTGGTCGTCGATCTCGACGACACCCTTTGGGGCGGCCGCGTCGGCGACGACGGCTGTGACGGCTTGCAGCTCGACGCCGCCGGTAAGGGGCGGCATTTTTTGCGGCTCCAGGCCTTCCTAGCCGGACTGCACGCCAAGGGAATCCTGCTCGCCATCGCCAGCAAGAACGATCCGGCCGCCGCGCAAGAAGTTTTCGACAAACGCCCGGAGATGATTTTGCGCAGGCAAGATTTCGCCGCCGCGGAAATTCATTGGGAACCGAAATCGTCTAGCCTCGGCCGTATCCTCGAACGGCTGCAGCTTTCGACCGCCGGCGTCGTGTTCCTTGACGATAATCCGGTCGAGCGTGCCGAGGTGTTGCGGCGCTTTCCGGATATTGCCGCCCCCGACCTGCCCGACGATCCCGCGCAGCGCGTGCCGGTTCTCGAACGAAGCGGCTTGTTCGACCATCGGCTCGCGACCGACGAATCCCGTGGACGGACCCGCATGTACGCGGAGAACGTCGCGCGCGAGGCGGCACGCTACGACGCCGGCGATTACCAGGAATTTCTGCGCGACCTGAAAATGATTTTGCAGAGCGCAGAGCTGAAAGAGGCGCGCGAGCGCGTCATCGAGCTTATTCACAAGACCAATCAATTCAACCTGACCACGCGCCGCTATAATTGGGGTGAACTCGCCAGCGCGGTGCGCAGCGGCTTCGGCCGCTGCTACCGGCTCACCGATCGGTTCGGCGACAACGGCATCATCAGCGTCGCGGCGGTTGCGCGCGACTCGGACCAAGACGCTCGCATCGATCTCTGGCTGATGTCGTGCCGCGTGCTCGGCCGCAAGGTGGAAGAGACCATCGTTGCCGACCTCGCGGCGCGCGCACGCGCTCTCGGTGCACGCCGGCTCATCGGCGAATACATCGCCTCGCCGAAAAATGCGTTGGTGCGTAACCTTTATCCTCGCCTGGGGTTCAGCGAAATTGACAACGACGGCGTGACCATACGCTACGCGCTCTCGCTTACGGACACGCCCGCAACATCCGCCACGGAGCTGATCGCGATGGCCGAAGGACCTGCGCCGATCGCGGCCATCGCCGGGTAGCAGAGGATTCTATTTCGCGACGACCGCAGCGAGCGCCGCCGCCAGCCCGCTCGGACTGACCGGTTTGCGCACGTAGAAATCCATGCCGGCGGCGCGCGCTATTTGTTCGTCATCCGCGTCCGGATGGCCGGACAGCGCTATGATTGGCGTGCGTGCCGCTACGCCGGGGAGCGCGCGAATGCGGCGCACGGTGTTCGCACCATTGGTGCCGGCAAGACCTACATCCATCAACACCGCATCGTAGCCGCGCGCCACTGCGGCAACAGCTTCCTCGCCGGAACCGACAAAATCGGCACGGTGACCAAGCTCGCCGAGAATCGTGTTCAGAATGACGCGACCATAAGGATTGTGTTCCGCGCACAGGATCGCAAGCGATCGCGTTGATTTGTCCTTGCGCGGGCGATCGTTACGGCCCGGCGCTTCCGCAGGTGCGAGCGGCACCACGACCGAAAAACGGAAAGTCGCGCCGCGGCCACGGCTGCTACTGACGGTAACGTCGCCGCCCATGAGCTTCGCCAAGCGCTTGACAAGCGCAAGCCCAAGCCCGGCGCCGCCAAAGCGCCGCGCCACCGCGGCATTCGGCTGCCGGAAAGGACGGAACAGACGCTTGATCTCAGCGGGCGTAAGTCCGATGCCGCTGTCGGCCACGCTGAAGATAAGGCGGGCGCAACGGCGCGCCGCGTCCGCGGCGCGCACATCAAAGCGCACGACGCCGTGTTCGGTGAACTTCACCGCATTATCGAGGAGATTCTCGAGCGCGGTGCGCAGCCGCACGGCGTCGCCAATAAGAGTCTTCGGCAAATCATCGGCGATCGTCACCTCAGAGGACAAGCCTTTGGTCTGCGCACGCGCTGAAAGCAACTCCGCCAGGTCCTCGATCAAGCGGCGCGGCTGGAAAGGCGTCGCGGCCAGCGTCAGCGTGCCCGACTCGGCCTTGGCGGTCTCGATGATCGAGGTCGATAGAGCGACAAGATGCTCGGCGCTGCTCTTGATCGTCAGCGCCCATTGCCGTTCGCGTTCGCCGAAATCGGAACTGGCCAGCAATTCGCTTAACGCAAGAATGCCGGTGAGCGCGGTGCGGACGTCATGCGCGTAGGCCGCGAGCGCGGTGCCGCGCTCCCGCGTGTGGCGTTTTGGCCGGCCGCGAACTCGCCCCGGTTTGCGGCTCGGCTTTTTGGCCCTCATCCGCGCCATATCCTCTACGGACGCCAATGTGGAACAGAATCGTGTCGGAATACCGGCTTCGCCGCGGATTTCAATGCCGCGACCCCGCTGGTACTGGATCATCTCCGCCGAACCATCAGGCCGCTAACCCGACCAAGCGCCTGATGTCTTTTGGCGTCGCTCCGCCGGCGCGCAAATCCCGCAAACTCGTCGCCAAAGTCGATTTGGAAAGCTTACGACCCCCGGCGTCAAGAATCAGGCGATGGTGGTGATAAGCTGGCTCCGGCAGGCTGAGCAAAGCCTGCAACAGCCGGTGAACGCTGGTCGACCAGAACAGGTCCTGGCCGCGCACAACGTCGGTCACGCCGCTCAGCGCGTCATCGACCACAACGGCCAGGTGATAGCTCGTGGACATTTCCTTGCGCGCGAGCACGACGTCGCCCCACATTTGCGGGGCTGCGGTGACCGCACCCGCTTCGCCTTTTGGCCCGCTTCCCGTCTCGGTCCATCGCAACGTCCCTGCGCGAGCCAAGGCGGCGTCCGTGGCAAGCCGTAACGCGTAAGGCGCGCCGCCTCGATGCCGCGCTGCGCGCTCCGCCGCCGACAGCTTGCGCGCATGTCCCGGATAAAGCGGCACGCCGTCCGGGTCGCGCGGCCAAGGACCGTCGCGCTCGCGTTGGGCGACAAGCGCCTTGATCTCGCTGCGGCTTTCAAAACTTGGATAGATCAAGCCCTCCTTTTCGAGCTTTGCCAGCGCCGCCCGGTAATCGTCAAAATGCTCGCTCTGCCGCCGCACCGCCGTTTCCCACGATAGCCCGAGCCACTGCATATCCTCATAGATCGCCGTCTCGTATTCGGTCCGGCAGCGCGCCGTGTCGATATCTTCAATGCGGACAAGGAGCCGCCCGCCGCATTGGCGCGCCATATCGGCATTGAGCAGCGCCGAATAAGCATGGCCCAGATGGAGGTAGCCATTGGGGCTCGGCGCGAAGCGAAAGATGCGGGTATGCATGACGCCTAACTATTCGCGGCAGCGGGTTGACGGAACCGAATTTGCTTCGGCAATGAAGTATGCGCCGCTGCGGCTTTTCTCAGGCCCGCCCGGATCGACCAATGAAGCCCACACATATCCACACCGAAGCCGACCTTGATACCGCGCTTGCAGCGCTCGCTGCGGCTGACTCGCGGTTCGCCGGACTCCTCGTAGCGGCGGGACGCCCGCCGCTACGGCGGCGCCAAGGCGGCTATGCCGGCCTTGCCGCCATCATTGTGTCGCAGCAGCTGTCGACGGCGAGCGCCGCCGCAATTTGGGGCCGGCTATCCGCCACTTTCGATCCCCTCGATCCAGCGGCTATTCTGCGCGCCCGTCCGGCACGCTTGGCGCGGCTTGGGCTGTCGGCTCCGAAAATCCGGGCCCTGAAAGCCATCGCCCGCGCGGTTGACGGTGGACAGCTCGCTCTCGCCGCGCTCGCCGATGGTGCGGCCGACGATGCGCACGCCGCGCTAACCGCGATTCACGGCATCGGACCGTGGACTGCGGACATTTATCTCTTGTCGTGTCTCGGTCACGCTGACGCGTGGCCGGCCGGCGATCTGGCGTTGCAGGAAGCGGCAAGGGTCGCGTTTGCTTTACCGCTGCGGCCGAGCGCCAAGGAGATGGTGGCATTGGCGGAGTCGTGGCGGCCATGGCGCGCAGTGGCCGCACGCATCTTGTGGAGCTACTACCGGACGGCCACCGCGAAGCGGGCCGAGCCAGGTGGTGCGGTCAGCCCGGCAAAAACGGCAAAGCCGAAGGCGCCCGTTACTGCACGACCAAAAAGCCGCGGGTCTGCTGATGGAAATCGTCGAAAAACTCGTAGCGGCCGGGCGCCAGCGCGCGGACGTTGACCACGCCTTCGCCACCGGCGGTGATGACTTTTTCCACTCTGAGGGCTTTGCTCTCGAACTCCATGGGCGTGCCGTCAAGATTCTTCACACGTATGGCCAGCGGCTTGTTGGCCGGCGCGTGCAGTTCAGCTGGATCGAATTGATGAGCCTTGACCGAAATCGCGACCGCAGCGGACTCCTCGGCAGACAAGTTCCCACCGCAAATTCCGACCGCGACAACTGAACAGGTCATTGCTAAAAATTTCATTCTCATTTTCTTCTCCGGCATACTCGCATCAAGCTTGAGGACATGGATGCGCCACTTACAATGATGCCGTCAAGAAAAGTTCGAGGCATTGCAAAGAATAGAACTATTTCAGTTCATATCTGAAGATCGGGAGTGAAAAGAGCTAGCGGAGGCGCGAGCGCGGAGGCATTTGCACTCACTGCTTTTGCACCTGCACCGTGACGTGCGAGAGCGCGTGAAAGCGCCGCAGCGACGCCTGGTAATATTCCGGCCCACGCTGGCGCTGCGTCGCGACGCAAAGGATTGCGCCCAAATGCCCAGGTCCGAGCCGCCACAAATGCAAATCAGTCAGGCGGTCGCCGTCGGTCTCGATCATCTCGCGCATCCGCTCCGCCATGCTCGGGTCAGGATTCATATCGAGCAGGACGGCGCCGGTATCGCGAATGAGGCTGTAGGACCAGGCGGCAATGACAATCGCGCCGCCGAGACCCACGACCGGGTCCATCCACGACCAACCGAGGAACCGGCCAAACAGGAGCGCGACAATCACCAGCACCGAAACCCCCGCGTCCGCCAGAACATGGACGACCGCTGAGCGCATGTTGTTGTCGCGCGCTGCCGCGCCGTGCTCGTGGTCCTCTGAGTCAGTCTGCGGCGCCCCCCCTTCGTCATGCGCGTGGTTATGTCCGTGCGCGGCATGAGAATGGCCGTGATCGCGACTATGGCCATAACGGCCGCCGCTGAGCAGGAGCACGCTCGCGACATTCACCGCCAATCCGAGCACAGCGATCGGGATGGCCTCGTTGAAGCCTATGTGGACCGGCCAGATAAGCCGCGAGATCGCCTCATACCCGATAAAAAGAGCGATCATGGCCAGCACCACGGCGCTGGTGAACCCCGCCAGATCGCCGAGCTTGCCGGTACCGAAGCTAAAGCGCTCGTCTTCGGCGTGGGTGCGCGCGTAACTGTAAGCGAGAGCCGCGAGCAAGAGCGCGCTCGCATGCGTCGACATGTGCAGACCGTCGGCGATAAGTGCGATCGAGCCGAAGAAGAACCCGCCGACAATCTCGGCAATCATCATCGCGGTGCACAGCGCGATCACCATCCAGGTGCGGCGCTCGTTGCGCGCGTGGCCTTCGCCAAGAAAGACGTGAGAATGATTGTCCGAGAAAGTGTTCGCCATGGCGGCCTCGCAGCATAAGCGGCGCGCATTTTAGGTAGTCGACGAGAGGTGAAAAACAAGCAAAGCGGCACCGTCGAGGGTGCCACTGATTGCAGACGGTGCCTATGTCGGTGAATCGTCCGCTGAAGCCACCGGTGGGCGGGGGGTCCTGCGTCGTGTCCGACGGCAGCCGGTCCCCGTTGACATCGCTCCACCCCCCTCCCTATCCTGTCACTGTTATCGCGAGACGAGGAAGCCGGTGAGATTCCGGCGCGGTCGCGCCACTGTATTCGGCCCGGTGCTTCGTAAGGCCGAGAGTCAGACCCTCGTCGCGATGAGCCAGCTCTAACGGGACGCGAAATCCCAGGAGGACAAGATGACAAACGCGACGTTTGCACCGGCATTTCCGGTAACAACTATTCCACTGCGCGAATGGCTGCCGTGGGCCATTTTCGCCGGCCTTATTTTGCTGCTCGCGATCTATTTCGTCGGCGCGGAAGAAGGCGCGACGTCGCTCATCAGCGGCATGTATGTGCACGAATTCGTGCACGACGGGCGGCACCTTCTCGGCTTTCCCTGTCACTGACGGGAGCTTCCCATGGTCAGGGCGTTTCTGGTCCGCGGCATGCTTGTTGGCGCTGTCGCGGGTCTCCTCTCCTTCGGCTTCTTGAAAGTCTACGGCGAGCCGCAAGTTGACCGCGCCATCGCCTTCGAGGAGCGGATGGACGAGGAAAAAGCCGAGTTCGCAAAACGCCACGGCATGCCAATGCCTGAAGAACAGGCTGAACTGGTCAGCCGGCCGGTGCAAGCCGGTCTCGGCCTATTCGTCGCAGTCATGGTCTATAGCGCGGCGTTCGGGGGCCTGTTCGGCCTAGCATTCGCGGTCGCGCAGGGCCGCATCCCGGGCGACTTGAGCCCGCGAGCTTTGTCGGCGCTGTTGGCCTTGATCGGCTTCATCGCGCTCTACGCCGTGCCCAACCTCAAATATCCGGCCAATCCGCCGTCGATAGGCAATCCGGACACCATCGGCGCCCGGACCGCGCTTTACTTCGGAATGATGGCGATTTCGCTTGCCGCCATGGTCGGGGGAATCGCGTTGCGGCGCATCCTTGGGGCGCGTTATGGCGGTTGGAACGCCACTCTTATGGTGGGTGCCTACTACATCGTTTTGATGATCATCGCCGCATTGCTGCTTCCGGGCGTCAACGAAGTGCCGGAGGAATTTCCAGCCGTCGTTTTGTGGAAATTCCGCATCGCTTCGCTCGCGGCGCAGGTCATCTTGTGGGCGACACTGGGCCTCTTGTTCGGCACCCTGACGCAACGCGCGTACGTTCACAGCCGCGTTCCTGCGTAGCGGGCGGATGCCCGCAGGCTCGTTTCGAGCATGACCGCGCGGCTGATCTTTATCTGCCACGCATCGACCGACGCCGTGCGCCGGTCCGCCTTTCCCGCCGACGAACCGCTCGACGGTATCGGCAAGCGGGAGGGGACCGCGCTGACTGGATCGGTGCCGCGCGCCGACCGAATCTGTTCGAGTCCGGAATTGCGGGCGCGACAGACCGCGCAAGTGCTCGGACTGAATGCCGCCGTCGAGCCGGCGCTGCGCGATTGCGATTACGGCAGATGGAGCGGCCAGAGCTTTGACGACGTCAGCGCGCGCGAGCCCGACGCCGTTGCGACGTGGTTGCGCGATCCGGCCGCGGCGCCGCACGGTGGCGAATCACTTCTTGCGTTCATGCAGCGCGTGGCAACCTGGCTCGGCGGGGAGTTAATCCAACACCGTCAGTCGATTGTGATCACGCACGCCGCCGTCATCCGCGCCGCTACCGTTCACGCGATTGAGGCAACGCCGCAATCGTTCTGGCGAATTGATGTAGCGCCGCTGTCGTGCACGCGACTGAGCGGCAACAACGGCCGCTGGAATCTTGTGTCCACCGGATGTTCGATGAGCGGCGGCAAATGATTTAAGCGCTCTTCTGATGTCGATGCGCCGTCGATCCGTACTTTTGATCTACTTTAATTCTAAAACATAAATGTTGACGGTCCTGCCACGCCCCTATTTGTTGCCGTGAGTGATTTGGCGGGGGCCGGATGTTTGACATTTTTGTGATTGCTTCTCGTTTGCGGGCGCGCGTCGCGATCGGTGTCGCGTGCGCGGCGCTGGCGATCGCGTCGGCGAATAACGCGTTCGCCGACGAACCTCTGGTGACGAAAGCTCCCGCGCTTCCGTTTGCCAGCGGCGCTCCCTACAACTGGACGGGGTTTTATGCGGGCGGCAATCTTGGCGTCGCCTGGGGAAGTTCGAACTGGACGGCGAGCCCCGGCATCAGCGGCACCACCGATCTGTTTCAAACCATAGACACGTTCGACGAGGGCGGCAGCTTCTTCGCCGGAGTGCAAGGCGGCTACAATTACATGCTGCCGAACCGTGTCGTGCTCGGCGCCGAAGTCGATGCGACATTTCCGGCGTGGCCGACATTGCCGAGCGGCGTGAACCCCTTCGGCGTCTCGATCGGCGGCAGTTCCAACTTCACGTCGCCGGCACTCGGCGCGGTGAGCTTCGCCGAGACCATGCTGGCATCCGGCTCGGTGCGCGGCCGCATCGGCTACGCGCCTGGGAATTGGCTGTTTTATGCCACCGGCGGATTCGCCTGGACCTACAATCAGCAATCACTGACGCAAGTCGCCACCGGCAACGGCGACACGCCGTTTCTCTGGCGGCTGGGTTGGGCCGCCGGCGCCGGCGCCGAAGTACCGATTGTGCCGCATTGGACGGCGCGTTTCCAATATTTGTTCACCGACTACGGAAGCAAGACCACGCAATTCTCCGCCGGAGCCCAGCCGGTCAGTTCGGATTTCATGGTTCACGAGCTCAGTCTTGGCCTGAACTATCAGTTCAATGCACCCGACGCGACGGCACACCCCATCGTCGTGACCAAGGCGCCGGTGTCGCCGAGCGCCGATGAGCTGAGTTTCAGCGGCCAGAACACGTTCGTGTGGCAAGGTTATCCGGCGATCAAGTCGCCGTTTCAGGGCGGCAATAGTTTGCCCTCGGGCGGCCAGGGCAAAGAGACCTATGACCTGACGCTTTTTGCCGGCGCGCGGCTGTGGCGGGGCGCCGAGCTGTGGGTCGATCCGGAAATCGATCAAGGCCATGGTCTTGCGGAAACCCACGGCGTCGCCGGTTTTCCCAGCGGTGAATCCTACAAGCTCGGCGCGGATTATCCCTATGCGCGCGTACAGCGCTATTTCATCCGGCAGACCATCGATCTTGGCGGCGACAAGCAGAAGATCGACGCCGACGTCAATCAATTCGCCCAGTCGACGACGGAAAACCGCTTGGAGTTGTGGGTCGGCAAATTCTCCATTGTCGACGTTTTCGACACCAACAAATACGCCAACAATCCGAAGACCGATTTTATGAACTGGGCGCTCATCAATGCCGGCACGTTCGACTACGCCGGCGACGCCTGGGGCTACACCTATGGCGCGGCCGCCGAATGGTACCAAGGTCGTTTTACTGTCCGCGCCGGCGCGTTCGATCTTTCCTCAAGCCCTGCTGGCGGCGGCAACAATGCGCAAGCTTACGGCCTCGACCCGACCTTCCAGCAATTCGAGCTGGTCGGCGAAATCGAGGAGCGGCACCAATTGTGGGGACAGCCCGGCAAGCTCAAGGTCACGGGCTACCTCGAACGCGGCAATATGGGGACCTTCTCGGACGCTGTTTTACTGTCGCAAATTCCGGGTCCGCTCTTCGGCGACGCGACTAACGCGCTGGCGGCGGTGCGCCACTATCAGAGCCGTCCGGGCGTGAGCCTTAATCTTGAACAGCAAATCAACGACAGCTTAGGCGTGTTTGCCCGCGCCGGCTGGGCCGACGGCAAACAGGAGCCGTGGGACTTCACCGATATCGACCGCACCGTCCAGGCGGGTGTTTCCATCAACGGCAAGTCATGGAATCGCCCGGACGACACGATCGGCGTTGCCGGCATCATCAACGGCCTTGATCCGGCTCACGAAGCTTATTTCGCTGCGGGGGGCCTGGGTGTCCTCGTCGGCGACGGCGCGCTGACCAATTACGGCCTCGAGCAGATTCTGGAAACCTATTACAGTTACGCCATCTCGCCTTCGATGAAGGTCAGCTTCGACTATCAGTTCATCGCCAATCCGGGCTACAACGCCGATCGCGGTCCCGTGAACGTTTTCGCCGGGCGCTTTCACTCGACGTTCTGACAATCGCGGCGTAGACACACCGCGGCTCCGTTAGCTAAAGCAAGGTGCGTTCAAGCTGGCGGACAGCCTCGTTGGGCTCCATCCGCCCGGCGGCGTCTAGTAATCCGATTCTAACATTCGCATTCCGGTTCAGTGGGCTTTCGTGCGAATGTTAGAATCAATGGACCACCAGCAGATATAAGTGCTCGTGGAGCTTTGGATTTGACATTCGCTTTACGAGTTCGCGGCCCACTGGGTAGCGAATGTCAGTTTCGCTCCACGAGGATGGAAAGAGGCGTCGATGGCGGCCGAGCTTGATGGCCCGCGGCTTAGTCCGCGATCGGGGACCGCGCGGCAGCTCGTCATTTTTCTCCATGGCTACGGCGCCGACGGCAACGATCTGATCGAGATCGGCCGCGCCTGGCAGCCGCTGTTGCCAGAAGCGGCGTTCGTCTCGCCGCATGCCCCGGAGCCGTGCGGCCAGGCGCCGGTCGGACGCCAGTGGTTCGCCTTGACCTTTCGCGATCCGAATGAGCGCTGGGTCGGTGTCAACAAAGCAGCGCCGGTACTTGAGCGCTTCATCGATGCCGAGCTGGCGCGTCATCGGCTGCCGCCGCAAGCGCTTGCGCTCGTCGGCTTCAGCCAGGGTACGATGATGGCGCTGCATGTCGGCTTGCGCCGCGCCGTCGCGCCGACGGCAATCGTCGGATATTCGGGGCTGCTGGTCGTGCCGCCGCAAGGCAAGCCTGACGCGCTTGCCGCCGAGATCAAGTCGCGGCCGCCGGTGCTCTTGGTGCACGGCGATCAGGACGATCTCATTCCGGCGGAAGCGCTGTTTCAGGCGACGCAAGGACTGGCGGAGCTCGGCGTGCCGGTGGAATGGCATTTATCCGCCGGCGTCGGCCACGGCATCGATCCCGAAGGTTTGCGGCACGGCGGCGAATTTTTGGCGCGAAATTTTCGCGGCCGAACCTAATCCCACGCGATCCTCCCGGCGCAGGCGAAGAGGCTTCGTTCTCGGTGAAGGTGGTTTCGCCTTGCGCCCCAAAAGGCCGCCGTAGCCCCAGCCTCTCATAACCCACGGGACAGGCTTCACAATCCTGTCATGCCTGCCTATAAACTAGCGTCCGAAACCGCAGCTGGGCCCTTTGAGTCGAGGTAGGGTATCGTCTTGAACGCTCACGTGTCGCCATCCGGCTTTCCGGCGCTTGTTCTCAACGCGGATTTTCGGCCGCTGAGCTATTATCCGCTGTCGCTCTGGTCCTGGCAGGACGCCATCAAGGCGGTGTTCCTGGATCGCGTCAACATCGTCGCCAATTACGATCGCGCGGTTCACAGTCCCAGCCTGGAGATGAAGCTGCCGAGCGTCGTCTCACTGAAAACTTTCGTCAAACCTTCGACACATCCGGCATTCACCAGGTTCAACGTTTTCCTGCGCGACCGGTTTTCCTGCCAATATTGCGGCACCCGCGAGGACCTGACGTTCGATCATCTCGTGCCTCGGTCGCGCGGCGGGCATACGACCTGGATCAACGTGGTCGCTGCCTGCTCGCCCTGCAATCTCAGGAAGGGCAGCTTGACGCCCGACGAATCAAAGATGTGGCCGTCGCAGCGGCCGTTCCAGCCTTCAGTGCAGCAACTTCACCGCAACGGCCGGCTGTTTCCGCCGAACTATTTGCACGAGAGCTGGCTCGACTATCTCTACTGGGATACCGAGCTCGATCCCTGATAGCGCCCGAACGCGCGTGTCCGATCACTTCTCTTATACTCCACGCCCTGATCGCTCGGCCCGCAGGAACTCCGTAAGGGTTGCGCCGGTTCGTTGACGGATCTAAATGCGCGCTTTGGCTTTGCGACGCTTGGCACAGCGTGAGGGATAGTTCGGAGCGCCGGTGAATGGGAAGCCTGGTCGTGCTTGATCTCATGGGCGGAGTGGCGCTGCTGCTCTGGGGTCTGCATATGGTGCTGACCGGGGTGCTGCGCGCCTTCGGCCCCGACCTGCGGCGCTTTCTCGGCAAGGCTCTCGGTAACCGCTTTTCCGCCTTCGGCGCCGGCCTTTTGATGACCGCGATCCTGCAGAGCAGCACCGCGACCGGATTGATGACCACGTCGCTCGCCGCCGACGGCACGGTCGGTCTCGTGCCGGCCCTCGCCATCATGCTCGGCGCCAATGTCGGCACGACGCTCATCGTGCAGGTTCTCTCTTTCGATATCTACGCGTTTGCCCCGGTCCTGTTCGTCATTGGGCTCGTTACCTTCCGGGTCGGCAACCAGAGCCTCACCCGCGCGATTGGCCGCATCTTCATCGGGCTTGGCCTGGTCCTGCTCGCTCTACACATTCTCGTCGACACGCTGGCCCCGGCCGAACAGGCGCCGGCGGCACGCGTCATCCTCGGCGCTATTACCCAAGATCCGATGCTCTGCATTCTGATCGCGGCCGCGCTCACCTGGGCGGCGCATTCAAGTGCCGCCGTGGTGCTGCTGGTGATGTCGCTTGCGTATTCGCATTTCGTAACGCCGGAAGCCGCGCTGGCTTTGGTGCTTGGCGCCAATCTCGGCAGCGCCATCAATCCGCTGATTGAGGGCGGCGTTCGCGGCGATCCGGCGAGCCGGCGCTTGCCGCTGGGCAATCTCGTCAACCGCCTCGTGGGTGTCTTGGTCGCGCTGCCGTTCTTGCCGTTCCTGGCGCGCGAATTGCCCGCGCTTCAGCCGGACGCCGCCAAGCTGACGGCGGAATTTCACATGGCGTTTAACGTCGTGCTGGCGATCATGTTCATTGTGCCGCTCGACGCCATCGCCGCATTGTTGGTGCGCGTCCTGCCCGAGCGCAAGCTGCCGACCGATCCTTCGCTACCACGCTATCTCGACGAGGCGGCCCTGGAGACGCCGCCGCTGGCGATTGCCAATGCCGCGCGCGAAACCTTGCGCATGGGCGACTTTGTCGAAGTCATGCTGCGTCAGGTCATGACCGCAATCATGACCAACGATCGCAAGCTCGTCGCCGACGTGCAGCGCATGGACAACGTCGTCGACCGGCTGGACGAAGCCATCAAGCTCTATCTGACCAAGCTGACGCGCGGCAGCCTCGATGAACGCGAGGGCCATCGCGCCATGGAGATCGTGTCCTTCGCCATAAACCTCGAGCATGTCGGCGACATCATCGACAAGAATTTATGCGAGCTCGCCGCGAAGAAAATCAAGCGGCGCTGCGAATTCTCCGCCGAGGGCGCGGCCGAGTTGACCGCCTTCCATAAAAGGGTATGCGACAGCCTTCAGGCCGCATTCGGGGTTTTCATGACCTCCGACGTCGAGGCGGCGCGCCGGCTGTTGCGCGAAAAGAGTGACGCGCGCAAGGCCGAACTTGAAGCCGCGGACCGCCACCTTGAGCGCCTGCGCGAAGGCCGCCCCGAAAGCCTGGAGACGACCTCGCTACACCTCGACATCCTCAGCGACCTTAAGCGCATTCACTCCCACATCTGCTCGGTCGCCTATCCGGTACTGGAGGCGCACGGCGAACCGGCCGCCGCAGCGATGTTGAGCGCGCTCGCCTATGAGCCGAAAGCGCCATAAACGCGCGGGCGGCGTCGAACCGTCCGCGCGCTCGCCCGGCGTGGAACTTTAACTTCCAGCAGAACCTCTATGCCGCGGGCGGCGAATACGAGGTGTGCGTCGTCCCGCCGTTTGGTGTCTTCGAGCCATTAGTCGCGGCGCTGAACGGTTTTTCCGCGGCCGGTCCCGGAGCGGACGGCCTTTCGCTCTGGCCCTCCTCGCGGCGCGACATGCCTTCGAACCGGGCGTTCTCTTCGATCGCCAGCGACCGGTGAAAGATATCGC